>Ga0172372_10000453_pt1 | contig 62860 bp, 52 predicted proteins | sample LakKiv5m_2_FD_114544 | JGI IMG/M metagenome (GOLD analysis project Ga0172372, IMG submission 114544) | Freshwater microbial communities from Kabuno Bay, South-Kivu, Congo - kab_092012_9.5m | ecosystem: Environmental > Aquatic > Freshwater > Lake | place: Democratic Republic of the Congo...
TAACTTTTTGGCTTTTGATCCTAGCTCCAAGGTAGCCTGCGAAACGCTCGTTACTACCGGTCAGGTGGTCCTTGCTGGAGAGGTGAAATCTGAAGTGTACCTAGACGTGCAAAAGATCGCCCGCGAGGTGATCAACAAGATCGGCTATACCAAGAGTGAATACATGTTTGAAGGCAACTCTTGCGGGGTGCTTTCTGCCATCCACGAGCAGTCTGCCGACATCAACCAAGGTGTAGAACGCAAGAACCCAGAAGAACAGGGTGCAGGCGACCAAGGCATGATGTTTGGCTATGCCACCAACGAAACAGAAAACTACATGCCTTTGGCATTGGACCTCTCGCACCGCATCCTATTGGAGCTCGCGGAATTGCGTAGAGAGAACAAGGACATGCGGTACCTACGTCCTGACTCCAAGTCTCAGGTGACCATCGAATACTCCGATGATAACGTGCCTCAGCGCATCGACGCGATTGTGGTCTCTACCCAGCACGATGACTTCGACCAAGAAGAAGCGATGCTTGCCAAAATCAAGTCCGATATCATCCACATCTTGATCCCACGCGTAAAGGCCAAGTTGAAGCCTTCCCTACAAAAATTATTTACGGATCAGATCACCTACCACATCAACCCAACGGGCAAGTTTGTGATTGGAGGACCACACGGTGATACCGGCTTGACCGGAAGAAAGATCATCGTAGATACCTACGGGGGCAAAGGTGCTCACGGAGGAGGAGCCTTCTCTGGCAAAGATCCTTCGAAGGTAGACCGCTCTGCGGCTTATGCTACTCGCCACATCGCCAAGAACATGGTGGCAGCGGGTATCGCAGACGAAATCTTGGTGCAGGTATCCTATGCGATTGGCGTTGCCAAGCCCATGGGCATCTACATCAATACCTACGGCACGGCCAAGGTAAACTTGAGCGATGGAGAGATTGCCAAGAAGGTAGAAGGTATCTTCGACATGCGTCCCTATGCCATCGAGCAGCGCTTGAAATTGCGTACGCCGATCTACTTAGAAACAGCCGCTTACGGCCACATGGGTAGAGAGAGCGTGGTGGTAGAGAAAACCTTCACTTCCCCGTACCGTCCAGCAATCACCCAGAAGGTAGAGCTATTTACCTGGGAGAAGTTGGATTACGTGGATCGGGTGAAGAAAGAATTTGGAATTTAAAAACTAGAATCAACCCTAAAAAAAACGGTGCGAGCGAATGCTTGCACCGTTTTTTTTGTTTATGGGGCTGCTGGATTTGTTTTGTGATTTTGATTACTAAAACCCCCTTGCCCCTTTTGATTTGTAACCTAATGCTCCCTTACCGTTTTAGCATCAGCCAGCCCCGCGGATCAACCTCAGGTAAGCTGCTGCTGGTGACTAAAACTCCCTTTTTTCCAATCCATATTTTTTGACTACCCTCCGAAGTTGTGACTTCCACCGGCATTTCAAAATCAATGCCCTCCAAGGCAATTTGATACCCCGACTTTCCTTGTTTACTTACTGTCACCTTGGGCAAGGCTGTGGTCTCCAGGTAAAGTTTAAAAAAGCCTTCCAAATTTTGCCCGGTATAGCGCTGGATAAAGTCGGTAAAATCTTTTGTAGTCACCCGATTTAGGTAAGTAAATTGCTCTTCACTGGCAAAGGCTTTTAGAGCGGAGAAAAAAAGGTCATCTCCTAAAACCCCCCTTAGGGAATGAATGACCATGGCTCCCTTGGTATAAATCTCCGGATGGTAGGCCGTCTTTTCGGTGGAGTTGGTAGGACTGACTACAGGTCGGGCATGCGGAATACCTCGCGCCTCTGACCGCGCTTTTTTGAAGTAAGCCTCCGATCCTCCATGTTCCCAATAAAACAACCAATCCCCGTAGGCCGTAAGGCCCTCATGAATCCACATGTCAGCCCAGTCGCCCACAGAAACCTTGTTGCCAAACCATTCGTGCCCCAGTTCATGGTGGAGGAGCCAGTCATACTTCACCTTTCCCATGGGTATAAATTGGAAGTTATTCCCATAAGCATTGATGGTTTGGTGTTCCATTCCTAGGTAAGGAGTTTCAACTACCGCGATTTTGTCCTCCGGAAATGGAAAGGGTCCGAAATATTTTTCATGCGTTTGAGCACTTACCCGAAGGACCTCTAACAGGTCCTTGGCCTTGAATTTGTTTTCCTGGAGTACCCACACTGCCATAGGAATTACTACTCCAGAGCTGGAGCGAAACTCAGTTTCCTCTTTTTCAAAAATGCCAAGCGTGAAGTTGATGCCGTAATTATTGATCGGATAGTCCGTTTTCCAGTGGTAGCGCAGTTTTTGACCCTGATCTTGGGTTTGGAGCAAGCGTCCGTTGGAAGCGACGAAATAGGGTTTGGGTACCGTGAAGAGTAATTCCACACCTTGCTGTGACTCACTTGAGGGGTGGTCTAAGGCGGGCATAAAAAGCTTTGCCCCCTCACCTTGGGAGGACAATCCCATCCAATGTTTACCCATATGATCTTTTTCCCAAGTAAATCCCCCGGTCCAGGGAGGATTCTGGGCGATGGGGGTTGGACCCTCATAGAAGATCTGAACCTGATTGCAGGTGCAGTCTATGGGAAGGATATCTAAAAGGTCGTTTTGATGGGAAAATGCAACCGCTTTTCCATCCATGAGCACTTTGCTTACTTGGTATTGGTCTATTAATTGAAACCGTAGCGTATCGAGCTTTTCACTGGTCAAAAAGGTGATGGTAGATTGTCCAGCAATGGACTGCATTTCTGGAAAAATTTCAATCTCGAGTCGGTACTGCTGAATTTGAAATTTGGCTTGCAGGGGATCTAGTAGTCCTCCCCAGTCCCAAGTTTGGGCATGAATAAGCTGAACTACAAAAAGAAGGGGAAGAAAAAAGAGGAGTTTTTTCATGGGAAGGGCAAAAAAGGATGAGGCATTGAATTTAGGTAACTGGACCAAAAAAAACCGCTCTAGAGGGTAAATCTTGGAGCGGCTGATGGTTAGTCTTCGGCGTAGTTGAAGGCATCTACTTGTTCTTTGATCCAGTCCTGGTATTTGCCACGGAGGAATTCCGCCCATTCTTCCTTGTATTTGGAGCCATCCAGTAGAAACCGGAAAGCGGTAGTAGCTTTTGGATTGCTAAGTGCACTCACTAGGTCCTCTGCGAGTGTACGCTCTTTTACGCTGCGATCTACAAAATCTTGCATGAGCTGGTGCTCTTGGGACGGTTCAAGCTTGGTAAACTCTGCAAAATTGTCTGGTTCATCTTCGATTTCGTCAAGAATATCTTCCTCCTCTGGGGTTAGGTCGTAGTTGAAGTGATCTTCATCGTCAGGCAGGTGATGGATTTTCTTCTTGTCAACCTGATAGAAGCACACATTGCCTTTAAGCAATTGGGTAGCAATTAGGTCTACCTCTTTTTCAGTAAGCGAAAGCATGGACAAAGTTCAGAGTATTTTAAAAGTACGATTGGACGAAAGTTCAACAAATTGTTTTAAAAAACGCAAGTTCTAAGCAAAAAAATAAGCCTAAAACCCTTGATCTATAATTCTTTCTACGATTTTAGGGTCAAGTTCATGCCCTCCAGAAAAAGTAAGTAGGTTAAGCGGCTTGCCTAGCTCTAAAAGAAGCTCCTCTTGTCGTTTCTTACTTTCATCAGTCACTAAGCCATCTTCTAGCCCGTGGACCAAAATCACCGCGGTAGCAGCAAATTTTTCTTTTGCCACTTCTAGCGCGAGGTCATGAGCAAAGCCTCCGCCCCAAAGTACAAGTGAATCAAGGGTGCCTTTCCATTGGCTAGCCCATCGGGTGCCGGTAGCTGCTCCTTGCGAAAATCCAAAGAGGTGGATGCGAGGTGCCTGTTCGAATGCGGAGAGGACCTCCTCCATCATTCCATTTAGGTACCTGTGGTTGTTGGTAATGGCAGTTTCCCGCTGGTAACTCGTCATCCAATTGGCTCCCACCCGTCCCTGAAAGTCCTTGAGGTAGTTGTGATTGGTTCCTTCAGGAGCGATAAATAGCCTCTTTTCTGAAGCATGGAGGATAAATTTTCGGATAAAAAATTCAGCTAATTGCCCATAGCCATGTAGGACAATCCAAACTTCTTCTTCCTTTCCTGTCGGTTCATGCGATAGGAAATAGGGGGTTTCATAGGTAAACTGAATGGACTTTTTCACTCCTAACTGTGCAGATCGTCAAACTTGAGGGGGAGCAAGTGGCGTATCCCCTGGAATCGAAGTACAATCCCCTTGGGTTGCACCAATAGTAGGGTGATTGGACTTTGGTACCGGTTTTCAGTTTCATTGATTGCCTGCCGACACATGCCACAAGGAGAAACTCCAGCCCAGTCTTTGTCTCCTTCGCGCCGAGCTACAATGGCAAGCATTTGTGGAGCCTGTTCAGGAAAGTTGGCTCCTACATATCCTAGTAGTAACCGCTCTGCGCAGGTGCCTACTGGGAAACTTACATTCTCTTGATTCGAGGATTGGTAGATTTCACCATTGGCGAGCAATACCGCTGCGCCTACCTGAAATTTGGAATAGGGAGCATAGGCCTTCGTGGAAATTTCTTGAGCCCGCTCGACTAGGGCGGCCTCTCGGGGATTTAATTCTGAAAAGGCGAGTTCTTCCAACTCAATCGTATCGGTAATTTTTTTCACAAGGGTATTGGTTTGGATAAAAATCAACTATTAAAGTACATAAATGTTCCTTAATTCTTTACCCTTCCTTTTTTCGGCCCAAAAAAAAGGGGCAACTTTAACCTATTCTTTTCAAGCCCATGTCCACCATCTTGATTTTTGGAGCAGGAAAATCTGCCATCTACTTGATTGATTACCTAGCCGATTCTTGTGCTAGAGGAGATCGTCAGCTCCTCGTAGCCGATTTGGATCCAGCCTCGGCTGCATCCAAGCTCAGGGGTAGAAGGAATACCCAAGCTGTAGCAGTGAAATTGGAGGAACAGGATTCTCGGAGGCAGTTGATTGAACGAGCAGATGTGGTGATTTCCATGCTTCCCGCAGGACTCCATCCGGTAGTGGCGGCAGATTGCTTGGAGCTGGGCAAACATTTTTTTACTGCCTCGTACGAAAGTGAAGCGCTGCGAGGCATGCGGTCGGAGATTGAAGCCAAAGGACTACTTTTTCTCAACGAATGTGGGCTTGATCCAGGAATTGACCACATGTCTGCGCTGAAAATCATCCATGAGGCTAAAGCAAAGGGAGAAGTGATTCGTTCCTTTACCTCCTACTGCGGAGGACTGCTGGCCCCCCAAAGTGAAGACAATCCTTGGAAATACAAGTTCACATGGAACCCTAGGAATGTGGTGTTGGCAGGCCAAGGAACCTCCAAATATCTCGAGCATGGAGAGGTCAAGATTGTACCGTATCACCAGCTTTTCAAACGGGTAGAAACTGTTAATTTCCCCGGTTTAGGAGATTTTGATGGCTATCCCAATCGGGATTCGCTAAGTTACCAGCACATTTATGGGCTTGAAGGGATTGCTACCCTGCTTCGGGGCACACTTCGACGGGCAGGTTTTTGCAAAGCATGGGATGTCTTGGTGCAGCTTGGTCTCACGGATGACTCGAGCCAGTTGCCTCTACCGGCGGGAAGCACCTACCGACAGTTTCTCAACACCTTCCTTCCTTGGTCTGATCAGCTCTCGGTAGAGGAGAAATTAGCGGAACTCATTCCTGACCTGGATTTTCCCACCTTTGAAAAGTTGCAGTGGCTTGGTTTTTTTGAGCAGAAGCTTCTTCCAAAAACGGAGGGTAGTCCAGCGCAATTGCTTCAGGCGATACTTGAAGAACAGTGGGTACTTCAGCCAGCCGACCGAGACCTGATCGTGATGCAACATCAGTTTGAGATTCAAACCCAAATGGGAATCAAAAAGGTGATCTCCAGTTTGGTCGAAGAAGGTCAAGATGCAGTGCATACTGCCATGGCCAAGACCGTAGGCCTTCCATTGGCCATTTCAGTAGACCTTTTTTTGAAAGGCGAAATTTCCCTGAGAGGGCTGCAACTGCCTGTAGTTCCGGAATTGTATCTCCCGATTTTGGAGGCCTTGGAAAAAGAAGGAATTTGCTTTGAGGAGCGGGTGGTGGATTAAATCGTCCACAGACCACGGTCTACAGGCAGACGACGGTCCACAGTTCACCGCCCATTTTATGGAACTTCAAACCTTATTTCTATACGGTTAATTGTAAAAACAAAAAGAGACCAATAAGCAATTGGTCTCTTTTTGTTTTTAGGGTCTCCAATCTGCAGGAGGATCTATAAATGCTCCAGAGATTACTCGGCAATCGTCTGGAATGATTGCTCGATTTTGCTTGTAGGTCAAGTCATTTTTATCGATATAGATTCGACGGGAGGTTTCTCCTCCTGCCATAAAGTAGCCGAGAACCACCTCATCAGGATTGTCCAAACTGATCATGTTGCCGCGCAAGGTGGCCGGAGGAGGATCAAAAATAGATCCAGAGATTTCTGCTTGCTGCTTGACCAAACGTAGGAATCGATAGGCTTCTTGAGAGATGCTGTACTGCTTCAGATCCATTCGGAACTTGTTGACAAATCGGATCCCATCGTCTGCGATAAAGCCAGCAGGGATGCGGGTGCTTAGGCCATTGAAGTTGTCGTCATTGACCACAAAGAGGCTTTGATTGTTGCCCGCTTCGTAGCGGAAGCACTGCACACAGCAGTCTTTCGGCTGAGGGGTTCGATTGGGATTTGCAGGGGAAGGCCGTGGGGTAAACAAATCTGGACGTGTTTCTAAGATATAGACTGCAGGGCCATTTTTCCAGTAGTAAAAATTGTTTTCATCGGCAGGGTCCTTGAGTTCTACGAGAAGTTGGATTCCAGATTTAGGCACATCACTTCCTTCGGTGGGTACGGTTACCGTCCGAATAGTTAAGGATTGGATAGCAGGTACAGCCGCCACGCGCTCGGGGGTGGAGGTATAGACCTTTCCTTCGATAGTCTGAATTTGCAAGGTATAGGACCTGCCAACTCGAGCTGAAAAGTTAGCAGGAGTAAAATAGGTTCCTTTGGCATCCGCTCCTTCAGTGAGGAAGGTCACATTGCCCTCGTTGTCTCGGACGACCACGGTAGCCAAGGAAACGGGTCGAATCAGCCCTTCAAAAATACTGCCGTAGGTGGCACTGCGGGTGAGGGTAATGGCATGGGGTCCTGGTCCCGTGGAAATAATTCCGTCTACGGTAAGTAGCTGTGCCCCTTCCGGCACCTCAACCTCATAGGGGTCAACGCAGGCCATTGGAAGTACTAGGATTAAATAGATTAGTCTTTTCAACATGGCTTTAGAAGCTAATGGCGTAACTTAAACTAGGAAGAGGAACTCCCAAAAGAGCCAATCGGAAGGCCTGTGGGGGTTGTTGTGGAGCATCTTCAAAGAAGATCGAAAATGGATTTTTTCGTCCATAGACATTGAGTACGGAGAAGGTCCAATCTCCTTCAAAAAACTTCCCAGGACCATTCAGCTTGAAGTTGACTGAAAAATCAAGTCGATGAAAGTCAGGAAGTCGTTGTTGATTTCGGCTATTGAAGTAGGCTAGATTGTTTCCTGAATAATCAAACTTTGCTTCTGGAAAGGTGATGGGTCTGCCGGTACTGTAGGCAAAGGTGGCCGAAATGGAAGCATTGGTACTCACTTTATAATTACCGATCAAGGTCAAGTCATGGGGCTTGTCAAAGTTAGAGGCATACCAGGCACCATTGTTTATATTTTCCTCTTCAAAGGGGGTAATCACGCGTCGCAAGGATCTTGAATAGGTATAGGAAATCCAGCCAGTCAAGGTCCCTAAGTTTTTCTTGACATATATTTCTAAACCATAAGATTGCCCTTGCGCGGGAATTAGCTCGGTTTCTAGGTGGTTTTGTAAAATCAGGTTTGCGCCATCCTTGTACTCTACCACATTTTGAAGGTCTTTGTAGTACACTTCTATGGAGGTTTCAAAGATGTTTCCCTTGAAGTTGTTGTAATAGCCCAAGGAGAACTGGTCGGCAATTTGTGGTTTCAAAAATCCATCACTGAGTTTCCACACATCCGAAGGAGCGATGGTCGCCGTATTGGAGATGAGGTGGATAAACTGGTACATTTTGTTGTATCCCAACTTCACAGAACTGGCCTTATTGAAGGAGTAGCGGAACGATGCGCGAGGCGCAAGTCCATCGTAAGTTTGGATGACTTCGTCTTTGGCATAGTTCGTCTCCCCAATGGCCGATCCATCGGAGACAGGGCGGCCTTCTTGGTAGCTACGTACGGTACGCGAGCCAAGGTATTGGTAGAAGTCGTAGCGAAGTCCGTAGGTAAGTCCAATTTTTTCACCAAGCTCCAGCTCGTGCTGGAAGTGGGCAGCCATCTCTCGACCAAATTCATTTTGTACCTTTTTGGGGAGGATGTCTTGTTCGGTTCCGCTAGGTATGAGCTCTCCTGGTTGGACACTTACCTGCTTAAATTCCGCTCCTGCCGTGATGGTTTGGGTAGGGCTCAAGCTGTAGGTAAAAAAGGTCCTCCCACCCATGTCCTTGATATTGGAGTTGATTTCAAAGTTGTTGAGACCCGACTGGTTGAAAATCCCGTAGTCATAAAGGGAGTAAAAGCCGAGGGTTTCTAGTTTGAGTTTTTCGCTCAACTTGCTTTTCCACTGCAAGGAATGGGCATTGTTTTGCCAAGAAATGGTGGTGTCTGAGGCAAAAGCAAAGTCGTCGTAGCTGGTGTAGTAGCTGTAGGTAAACTCGTTGTTTTCAGAAAGCGGGGCACTAACCACCACATTGCCATCGTAAAAATTAGCATTGGAGTTATTCAGCGTGGTATTGCTTAGGGATTGCAACAGCCAGTTGATGTAGGAGATTCGGAATCCCCCCAGGATGGATACCTTATCCTTGATGACGGGTCCATTAAGGGAGAGTTTCCCGGAGAAGTTGCTCGCCATGAAGTCTCCTCCCCATTTGGATGTGCTACCTGCTTTTGGGAGAATGTCCAAAATAGCTGAGCTTCTACCCCCAAATCGGGAAGGAACCACTGCCTTGTAGAGCGTAACGTCATTGACCATGTCTGGATTGAAGGCCGTGAAGAGGCCAAACATGTGGGAAGGGTTGTAGATCGGTGCCCCCGCAAATTGAATCAAGTTTTGGTCTACGCCACCACCACGAACATTCAGACCTGAGGATGCTTCTCCTACTTGGCTGACACCCGGAAGGGTAGCGAGTGATCTTACAATGTCGATTTCTCCCATAAATGGAGGTAGTTCACGCATCGTGTTTACACTAAGCGTTACTGCGCCCATGTTGGTGGACCGGATATTTTTCTCGGGATCACTGCCGTAGATGACCACATCATCCAGAGTGAAATCTTCCTGCAGCATGCGAATGGTGATCCGACCATCTCCTACTGCGGTGATCGGATATATTCTGGTTTCATAGCCCACATATCGGAATTCGAGGGTGTATTCAGCACGGGAAACTTCCAATTCAAAGCTGCCATTGTCATCAGTGATGCGGGTCAGGTCGAGCTCGGGAATCCGGACCGTGGCACCCACAAGGGCCTCTCCGGTGATTTCGTCGGTGATTCTGCCCGAAAGCTTGATGCCTTTGAGTTGCCCGATATCACGACCGACCACCTCCCGCTTCACCGAGGGAGTTTGGGCCCACGCCGCTGTAAGCCCAAAAAACAAAAAGATAAGTAGGAATATTTTTTTCATGGGGATAGGCTTAAATCGCATCTGGGTCAAACTTGTACAATTCCATCGGCAAGGATCCACTTACGGATTCCTCGGGGGCACGGAGAAAATAAATTGAGCCATTGAACTGGAAGTGGCCACTGTTGATACTTTGAGGGAAACCAATGATTGGGTTTTTAACTTTCCAGGTGAGGGTCTCTAGGTTCAGTTCCCAGAGCTCTTGGGTAGCTCTAAATAGTCCCAAGAAGGCTTTTGAACCGATGACCTCCGCGATGGGATAGCCTTGTCCTTTGTTTCCCGGATAGGTCGTCAGTAGCTGCCAGCTGTCGAGTGGGGGATTGTACTCCCATACCTGTCCGTTGCTTCCCAAGACAATCACCCGATTAGCTCTTGCAAAAGCTGCGGCGTTGCGTCCCAAAGCGAGTGGAGCATTGCTTTTGGTCGACCAGGTCCGCTGCACTGGGTCATAGGCACGTACCAAAAGAGCGGCACCATCCAAACCTCCAAAAAGAAGTAGGCCGCCTGCCCAGTCCACGGCCAAGGCCTCACGGGAGTTGAAAGGGAGGTCAGCTAGGCGCTCAAAACTGCTTCCGTTGATTTTCCAAAAGCTGCGGTCGTACACAAACTGATCGCGAGCGGGCTCCAAAGCACCAGCCCCGAGGTAGTTGGAAGTGGCAAAAGCAAACCTGCGTTTGTTGCCAGAGAAATTCACTTCCGACCAGGTGCCAGTAGCTGGATTGAAGCGCTGGAATCCAGCGTAATTGTCCCCAAATTTAATTCTTCCAAGCCCAACATGGAATCCAGAGCTGTTTGAGAAATAGTTGTTGTCATAAATCCGAAGGTTACCCGGAAAGTCGGATACCTTGCTGTATTTTCCTGCTTGGTATTCAAAAGGAGTGGAGATCGTGTACTCTTTATTTTGGATGAGCAACTTGATGGGAACCAGTACTTGTCCTGTTGCAGGGGGGATTTTTACTGTGAGTTTGGATTCAAAAACATTTTTGATCACTTGGGCCTGCTGGCTACCGAAGAAGACCTGGGTGCCTTCCGGAAAATTCTTGCCTTCGATGACTAGTTCATTTCCAGCTGAAGAATAGACAGGGGAGAAACTCGCAATTGAGGGGGTCAATGTTTTTAACTCCACGGCCTGCCCTTCCAAGCGTTGACCCTCTACCTCTGCGAAGGCTTTTACAAAGTAGGTTTGCCCAATTTTAAATCCGCTTTTTTCTCCGATGAATCGTCCAGGCTCTTTTTTTTCACCCAAGGATAGCAGGATCGGGCTGGAGAAGGAGGCGTCTGTAGAAAAGACAAATCCATGTTCATCGGCAAAAACTTCTCGATTGGTCAGGAGTCTGCCCGACACGCGTAGTTTATCGCCGCCCACAAATAGGATGTCTTCGGTTGATACGAGAACCGGCGTGCTCTCTTCCTCAGTACAGGACCAGGAGGCGAACAGCATAAAAAAAACAAATGCAGCGCGTATTTTTTGCATGGGATAGTGGTCTAGTCAACTTACAAAAATAGGATTTTAAAGAGCGGGAACAATTATTTAGGTGTTTTGTGAAATAAATAGAATTAGAAAAGAGCGGATTTTTGTTAAAAACCCAGTAAAAATCCAGAAATCAAGTTTCTGTAATCTTCCGAATAACTCCCATCTTCATTTTTTAAGAACAGTTCTATGGGTAGTACGCTTGGTAAGGGCTCCGAAAAAGCAAAGCCAACTACTTCTCGATGGACAGGCTTGGAGGCATTGTCTCGAATGAGTACTCGAGTGCCTGGAAAAAGGCCATTGTCTTTTGCGCAATGGGAAAAATCCTGCATTTGCCTTGGAGGCAAAATAACCCAGAAAGAACCTGTAGGTGCAAGGAGTTGACTGGCCTTGTGTAAAAGCTCCACAAAGGACAAGCTGTGTGTGTGTAGGGCTTGGTTTCTCTTGGGGTCGGTAGCGGGGAGGTGGTCCGGAAAAAAGGGAGGGTTGCTGACCAGCAGATCAAAGGGTTCCTCCACTGGAAAATCTTGAAACCTACCTTGCATCACAGTCAATCGTTCCGAGAACGGGCTCTGTTCGCAATTTTCTCTAGCCTGACTGGCAGCTTCGGAATCAAGTTCCACTGCTGTAAGGATAGCTTGAGGAAAGCGCTGGGCCAGCATTAGGGCGATCACAGCTGTTCCTGTACCAATATCCAAAATACGCTTGGGTAGATTGCTTTGGGCCAGCGTGCCGAGTAGGACAGCATCGGTGCTTATTTTCATGGCACAGCGGTCTTGCTCCACTCGGAACTGCTGAAATTGAAACCAGCTGTTTCTCATTAGGTTCGGGCGCGATTGAAGAGGCGAGTGCGGAATCGAGGCTTGTCGTCCATGATGTTGAATTCGTCCTCAGACACGCGCTTCACACTTTCTATGGTGTAAAAGGCCTTTTCATCCATTTGCTTTACTCTGGCAATAAACTCAGGCAGCTGATCTCGCTTCATGACCGTAAACAAAAGGTTGACCTTGCCGTAGCGTCCTTCTGCGTCCACGCTCGTGAAGCGGTAGTTTTTTTCTTTCATAAACTCTAGTAAGATGGGTAGGGAGTTCGGTGTGATTACCCGAACCAATACTCGTCCTAAAGCCAATTTTTCATCCAAGGTCATGCCTACGTAATTTCCCATGGCAAAGCCCCCCGCATAAGCCAAGTAGGAAAGGGGGTTGTCTATATTTTGGAAAATTTGTCCAATTGCCAAGAGCCAAATCAAAGCTTCAAAAAAGCCCAAAATGGGAACGATATTTTTCTTACCGTTCATCATAAACATAAAGCGCAGCGTATTGATCGAGACATCTGCCACTCGTGCCATAAAGATCAGCAAAGGCATGATTAGGTAGTCAAATAGGGCGTCTGAGATGCCGAGGGTCTGGATTATATCTTGCATGGAATCTAGAAATGGAAAGCACAAAAATACCGCTTTCTTTGCAGAGGCAGGTAGAAAAAGGGAAGAATCTGGGCTTAGATTTTTTGATCTCTACCAGCGGGGATACCCAAAATCAAAAATTGCAGGGTCATGGCCAAGAGAATCCAAATCAGCAGGTTCCAGTTGCCAAATGCATCCAAGCAAATGCCAAAAATCAGGGGTCCTAAGGCGGCCAAGATATAACCTGCAGACTGCACCATTCCAGAAAGCCTAGAGGTGGTCAAGGCCTCTGCCGTACGCATAGAAATCAAGGTGTAGGCGATGCTCAAGCTTGCACCGCTACCGATTCCGATCACCGTCAGGGCTGCAAAAGTGAGGAGCTCGTGGTGGATAAAGAGTGCGGTATAGCCAATCAGGTAGCCAATGCCTACGGCCAGTATTACACCAGATTGTTGCCGCAGGCGCATCAGCAGGTTGGGGGCAAAGAATGTACCGATTAATGAGATCAATTGCATGTAGAAGAGCGCCATTCCCGCATTTACCGGAGTCATCCCTCGAGCGATCAGCAGGTCGGGCAGCCAGGTAATTAGGGTAAAGTACATGACCGATTGGGACCCCATAAATCCAGTTACCTGCCAGGCGAGTCGGGATTTCCATACATTTTTTCCTGCCAGCTGCTCGGCATTGCCCTTGGATTTGGGAGGAGATAGCTGTGGAATCCAGGCGATAAGCGCAAGGGCCATCAAACCCACCCAGGAAAGGAGTCCGCCTCTCCATCCCCAACCAAGGCCTTCTGCTAGGGGCACACTTATTCCCGAAGCGATGGCGGCAAATAAGGACATGCCCGTGGAGAGTAGGGCGGTCATTAATCCAATTTTCTCTGGAATCCTGGCCTTAAAAAAGGGAATCATCAGCACATTGGCAGTTACAATTCCTATTCCCGTCAAGGCGGTACCTAGGTAAAGTAAGGCAATCCCGCCTTGTACCCGAATCACTACGCCAATGGAGAGCAAGAGTATTCCAAGAAATATGGCTTTTCCTAGGCCCAGCTTCTTCCCAATACTAGGAGCAAACAAGGAAAAAAGGGCAAAGGTAATTAGGCTTAGGGTAGTCAAAAATCCCGCCGCCCCATTGGATATTCCCAGGTCCTCCCGAATAAAAGGGATCAATGGTCCTACTGAAGCAATGGAGGTGCGCATGTTGATTGAGATCAACACGATGCCGAGGATAAGTAAGGCTTGGGAGGAGGATTTGGGCAAGGGAGGTCTTAAATACGAAGTACGAGATACGAAGTACGGAATTTAAAGCTAATGTCGAATGCTGAACGCCCAATTCTGAATGTTGAAGTGGGAAATAATTGTACAAAGTACCAGGTACCAAGTACAAAGTAGGGATACGTATTCGAACTAGAATTCTGTAGGAAATGTACTAAGTACTAAGTATGGATTCGTACACAAATGGTTGTTATGAAGATACTTGGTACATGGTACTTCGTACTTTGTACAATATTAGGATCTCGACACGATCAAATCCTCCACACAGCTCACCCAAGTATCACTGGAGTTGAGGCTGGGCACGAGATCCCAATGCTCGCCGCCGAGTTCCTCAAACTGCTCCTTGTATTCTTCGCCCACTTCCACGGTAGTTTCCAAGCAGTCCGCCACAAAGGCCGGGGAGAAAACAAGTACTTTTTTTACTCCTTCTTTGGCCAGTTCCTTGATGGTATCCTCAGTATAGGGTTTGATCCAAGGATCTTTTCCCAGTCGAGATTGGAAGCAGGTCATCACTTTGTCTTCCGGAAGGCCTAGTTTCTCAGCTACCAATCGGGTAGTCTGGAAGCATTGGGCCCGGTAGCAAAATTGATTTTTCAGCCCATAAGCTGCGCAGCAGGTGCCTAGTCTGCAGTGCCCATCCACGCTTCCTTTGCGGATTTGCCGTTCGGGGAGGCCATGGTAAGAAAAAAGAAATCGGTCATACTCGTGATTTTGCATGGCCTCCCGTCCGAGTTCAGCCCAAGCCTCAAGAAACAAGGGGTGATCTACGTAATTACTTACAAAGGTCATTTCAGGGATAATCTGCCAGCTACGTGCTATTTCCATCACCCGATCGATCACGGATCCGTTGGTAGCGGAGGCGTATTGGGGGAATAATGGGAGCACAATAATTTTTTTAACGTTTGCCTTATTAAGCTCATTCAAGGCCTTTTTAATGCTGGGGTTTTGGTAGCGCATGGCCATGGCCACAAGGTATTTTTTGGGATCAAGCTTTTGAACTAGTTTGTCCTTCAAGTCCTGAGTATGAAAAAGGAGGGGAGAACCTCGATCGGTCCAGAGTTTGCGGTATTCCCCAGCGGATTTGGGAGCGCGGAAGGGGGCAATGATCAGGTTGACCAGCATCCATCGCGGGATAAATGGAAAGTCGATCACGCGTCCATCCATCAAAAATTCCCGCAAGTACCTGCGCACATCCCCTGTTTTGGTGCTGTCAGGTGTGCCCAAATTGACTAATAAGACTCCTATTTTTGCTTGACTCGTAGACATAAAGCGGTGTATTTCCCTAGAAAAGCCCAAAAATAGGCCCTTTGTTTTACTTTTTTGAAACTAAGTTTAAAACAAGGGTAAAAGTGGCTGAATGTGATTTAACCAAGAATCAATCGGCTTCTCCAGGTTTCTTTTTGAGGGCCCATTTCATTAAAGGGGCTGCAGACATCGAGGTAACAAGGGCCATTACCACTAGGGCAACGAATAATTTTTCATCGATTAGCCCATTTTCCAAGGCAATTAAGCCTAAGATAATTTCCATTGCCCCACGTGCATTCATTCCAAAACCCACTGCTAAGGCATCCTTGGGACTATATCCTGAGCGGAGGGCTCCATAGCCGCTTCCAATAATTTTCCCAGCGAAGGAAATGGCAAGAATGATCAAAACTAATCCGAGGTCAAAGTTGGTAAAGAAGTTGATCTTTAGACCAATAGAAACAAAGAATAAAGGAGCGAATATGTTGTTGATGAACTGATGAATAATTTCTTTCGCCTTCTCAGACAGGTGATCTGAGTCGCCAAGGGCTACCCCAAAAAGGAAGGCTCCAAAGATGGCGTGAATCCCTAGCCATTCGGTAAAGGCCGCTGCCAAAAAACAAAATGCCATGGACAGGGAAAGAACTCCACCCGGCCAAGCCAATTTTTTGTTGGTCCAAGGAAGAACCTTGTTCAACAATCCCTTTCCAATGGTGAGCATGAATACGGTAAAAAGTAGGGTAATCCCAATCGTATTGATCAAAGAGAAGTTTCCCGCCTTCCCCATAAAGGAAAGAATTACAGAAAAGATCAACCAACCAATCAAGTCATTGACCATGGCTCCCGCAACAATGACCATGCCCATCTTGGTTTTAAACAAATTCATGTCCATTAAGATCCGCACAACGACTGGAAGGGCGGTAATTGACATGGCTGTTCCCATGAATAAGGAAAAGAGTAATTTTTTGTCTTCTGAGATCCCAAAGAATTCTGGGAAATAATAGGGGGCTAGGAATCCAAAAATAAAGGGAACCACTAAGCCTAAAATACTGATGCTGACGGCTGATTTCCCTTGAGACCAAACGAGGTGAAGTTCCACTTCTAGACCTGCAATAAACAAAAGTAGGATGACTGCCATTTGGACAATTCCATCCAAAGCAAGATTAGCGGAAGGGCTGCTTTTAAATAAAAATTCGAAAAATTCTGGGCCAACCATTCCTAGGACTGTTGGGCCTAAAATTATCCCTGCCAAAATTTCTCCTACTACCGCCGGTTGCTTTAGTTTTTGTGCTACCTCTGCAAAAATGCGAGCCAACAGCAACATGGTTGCTAGCTTAAGCAGTAAGTTGATTACATCCTGATGTGCTAAACTTTCCATATCCTACTTCACAATTAACAAGTTGCACGGAAGTTCCTCTAAAATACCCTCCAAATCATGTGGGAAAAGGCGATCGATAAAGGTAAGGCCTTGCTCGTCGCCCATAATCAATAAGTCCGCTTCAATGGATTCGGAGTACCGGACCAATTCTACCGCCCATTTCCCTGCAGTCACTTTGATGTTGATCTTCAAGCCTGTTTGGTCGAGTTTGTCCAAGATATCCTGAACATATTGGATTTCATCCTGAACCAATTTGCGTCGGGTATTGGCCACTTCTGTTTCCGTTCCTTCCCCTGCTGTAGCCATCTGAAACCCATACAATTTGATTTCATTCAAAATATGCACTTGGCTAGAGTGTTCGGCTTGGCAGAACTTGAGTCCCCTTGCAATCACCCGGGGGGTGATCTCTAGTTCGGTTCCATTGATGACTACTTTTGAAAAATGAGTGGTCTCCACCTTGGGGTCTATCAAGGTGAGAACTGAACAGGTTGCTTTTCGAATCACTTTTCGAGCTACAGATCCTAAATAATAAGTAAGGAGCCCTTCTTTTTTCAAGGCTCCTAAGACCAAAAGATCTACCCCTTCTTCCTCGCAGGTTTTCAGAATGGTCTTCGCTGGCTTGCCTTCTTTCCAGATGGTCTTGATGCGATGGAGATCTCCACAATGACGAGAAAGCACTTCTGCCAATTGCGCTTCCAATTCGGGAGTCTTCGTACCTACATGAATCAAAACAAGTTCACCGTCAAAAATGCCGATCAATTTTCGGGCTTCAGCAATTAAGGCCTCCATACGTGGAGAAAAGGCAATGGCGAGGGCAAGTTTTTGATACATGGCAACAAGAATAATCCTTGAAATACGTCATTTTTTGTCAAAGAAGCAATTTCCTTTCTCTTCTTCGCCATTCATCCTCTACCCCTTCCTTCCACCTCCATTTTAGAGAATCAGAAAAACTCTCCACTCAAATTCCCATTTTTTTCCTAAACTTTCCCTTCATTTACTCTTTGAATATTTCCAAAAACACGACCCAATATGAGAAAACACCTCTTTTTTGGACTGTTGCTGGCGACAACGATTTGTGGCAATGCTTTTGCCCAAAGCGACTACCCCACACTCAGTCAGACCGCTCAACGCATCCAAAAACTCAGTGCCAATCCAGCAGTAGAGTTAAAGACGCTAACCAAGACCGCTGGAGGCAAGGAAATTTATGCCCTGAAGATCGGTACCGGAGCCAAAGACCAAAAGCCTGCGATTGCAGTAGTGGGCGGGGTAGAAGGATACCATGTGCTCAGCGTGGAATTGGCCCTTCAGTTTGCCGAAAAGCTAGTTGGAGAAAATGCCAAGGCATTGGAGACCACTACCTTTTATGTATTTCCCAACCTTTCCCCAGATGCCTATGCACAGTACCACGATGCCTTGAAGTACGAGCGTCGTGGCAATGCCGTGGCGATGGATCATGATCGTGATGGAACACCTGGAGACAATGGCTACAGTGACCTGAATGGAGATGGAATGATTACTTGGATGCGTGTATTAGACCCTATGGGGGACTGGACGACTTCCAAAGAAGATGCCCGCGTTTTGGTAAAAGCGGACCGAGCCAAAGGAGAAGCTGGAAAATACAGGGTCTTCAAGGAGAGTGTGGATAGCGACAAGGACGGAAAATTTGCCGAAGACCTCACTGAGGGCATTGCCTTCAACAAATCACTCAGCTACAAATTTCCCGTATTTGAGCCCCTCGCAGGAGACATTGCGGTGTCTCAACTCGAAAGCCGTGCCCTGTTGGACTACCTCTTTGAGCAGTGGAATATTTTTGCTTTTGTGACCTTTTCCCCAGCCAATAATTTGAGTGCCCCGCTGAAGTATTCGGCAGGAGATGCTCGCAAGCGCGTGGTGACTTCTATTTTGGAAAAAGATCAGGCTACCAATGCGATTGTGTCTGAACTCTACACCAAAACGGTTCCTGCCAAAGCCTTTCAACAAACCAACCAAGGTACAGATGGAGATTTTTTCCAATGGGCCTACTTTCACTTTGCGCGCTACAGCTTTTCCACACCAGCCTACTGGAACTCTGAATACAAGGGTAAAACCAACGCCGAAGCTAATTTCTTGGCTTGGTCTGATTCCTTGAAGCAGGATACTTTTGTGCCCTGGACTGCAGTAAAACATCCTGATTTCCCCAACCAACAAGTAGAAGTTGGGGGCATCAAGCCATTTCTATTGGTCAATCCTCCCTTTGAAAAAGTAGGAGAAATTGCCAAGCAGCACACTGATTTTATCTTGAAGCTGGCTGGAATGCAACCCAAATTGGAATTCCACAACCTCAAAACAGAGGTAATTGGAAATGGATTGACCCGTGTGACGGTGGATTTATTTAATAATTCTCCGCTTGCTACCCATTCAGAGATGGGCACTCGCTCTCGTTGGTTGCGTAAGCTTCGGGTAGATATTGATGTGACTGCAGACCAGCTCGTTTCAGGAGATAAGGTGAAGCTAGTTGATTCGTTGGGAGCATTTGAAAAGACAAGCTTTAGCTGGATCGTGCGAAGCAAGGGTCCGGTGCAACTGAAAGCAGGGGCTCCGCATGCAGGTTTTGTTTCCCAAACTGTAAAATTTTAAGCCATGAAGATCAACACTATCAAACATACGCTAACTGCCTTGGCTTTGGGAGCTTTATCACTAAGTTCCTTTGAAGTAAGTGCACAACAAGAAAATTACTTTCGGGCTATCGGCACGCCGCACCAGCCCAAAGTAGAGATTGCGTGGAACCGCTATTACAGCGCGGAAGGGCTTTGGGATTTGATGAAAAAAATCGCAGTAGCACATCCCAAAATTGCCAAAATCGAATCCATCGGCAAGTCGGTGGAAGGTAGAGATATCTTGACCCTGACCATCACCGACTTTGCTACAGGCAAGGATACCGACAAGCCGGCCATGTGGATTGATGGTAACATTCACTCCAACGAGGTGCAGGGGGGTGAATTCTCCCTCTATGTGGCTTGGTACCTGACCGAGATGCATGCCGACAATGAGTTTGTGAAGCAGCTCTTAAAGGACAAGACCTTTTACATCACCCCGACCATCAACCCAGATGCTCGAAATAACTTCTTCAAGGAGCCCAATACGGCGAGTTCCCCTCGTTCCGGTATGCTCGTGCTAGACAACGATGGAGATGGCAAAAATGGCGAGGATAGAATGGATGACCTAGACGGCGATGGTCACATCACCCTAATGATTCGCAAGTCTCCAACGGGTAGATTTATCAAAGATCCCCTTGATCCTAGAAGATTGATGCAAGTAGGTCCTGACCAGGTAGGAGAGTATGAAATGCTCGGTCAAGAAGGTGTCGATAACGATGGCGATGGAGAAGTTAACGAAGATGGTATCGGCTATTACGATCCCAACCGGGATTGGGGATGGAACTGGCAGCCGGATTACATTCAGCGAGGTGCTATGCGCTATCCATTTACGCTACCTGAAAATCGTGCGGTGATGGAATTTGTTTGGAAGCACTCCAACATTGCAGGAGCCCAGAGTTTCCACAATTCTGGGGGAATGATCCTTCGTGGACCAGGTGCTGAAGAAGATCTCAATACCTACAATCGAGAGGATATCCGAATCTACGATGCGATAGGCAAAAAGGGAGAAGAAATGATTCCAGGCTACCGCTATTTGACTGTTTACAAGGATTTGTACTCTGTTTTTGGAGGTGAATTAGATTGGTTTTATGGCAATAGAGGGATCTTCACTTACACCAATGAGCTGATGGTCTCTTACCTGTACTTCAATAAAGAGGCAGGAAGAGGCAACCAAGAGGAGCAGCTCAAAGTAGACCAGCTCTTGACTTTTGGAGATGCCTTTGTCAACTACAAAGAATTCAAGCATCCGCAGTTTGGGACGGTGGAGGTCGGTGGCTTCAAAAAGACTTTTGGACGTGCGCATCCGGGATTCCTTTTGGAGCAGGATGCACACCGCAATGCAGCCTTTACCATTTACCATGCCTACCATACGCCCAAACTTTCCATCACTGAGGTGAAAGAGGAGGATTTAGGAGGCGGCTTGAAGGCCGTAACCGCTACGATTTTCAACGAGCGCATGATGCCGACTCACGCTAGCCAAGACTTGAAGTACCGCATCGAGCGTCCAGACTACGTAACGATTTCTGGAGCTAAGGTGGTGGCAGGATTTGTAGTGGAAGATGCCGACATGAAAAAGTACAAAGAGCAAACCAATTCACCTGAAAAAATGGCGGTAGCCAATATTCCTGGAATGGGAGCTGTACAAGTAAGATGGATTGTTTCTTCAGGATCTGCTTACAGTGTCAATGTGGATTCTGCCAAGGGCGGAAAGGCTAGTTGGAAAAAATAAGCCTCACTTTTCAGATTCAGATCCCCATTTCTTCACGGAGATGGGGATTTTTTTTATTTTCGGGAATGAATATTTTCCCAAGAATGCATCGCTTTTTCCTGCTCCTTTCCCTGTTTTTTCTCCATAATTCCCTTGGATATGGGCAGGGGCAACCTACGGTATTGATTGTTTACTACAGCCAATCGGGAAACACCCAAGCCATGGCACAAGCTGTGGAGGAGGGAGCAAAATCGGTAGCAGGTGTTCGGGTGCTAATGCTTTCCATTGATCAGGTGAGCACTAAAGAGCTGCTCGAAGCCGATGCGATTCTGCTTGGCTCGCCGGTATACAATGCCAATGTGGCCCCAGCCGTGCAGGAATTTATCAATGCTTGGCCCTTTGAAGGCCGTCCGCTAAAAAATAAGTTAGGAGCAGCCTTTGTGACGGGTGGAGGGATGTCGATTGGGGAGGAATTGGTGCAGCTGAATTTGTTGCATTCCATGCTGATTCATGGGATGCTGGTACTTGGTGGAGCGGAGACTGAAGCGGCCTTTGGTGCTTCAGCGATCACGGGGGAAGCTCCATTTCAAACTGGAAAGGTGGAGGAGCAATTTTTGGTTAAGGGGAGAGGGCTTGGGAAGCGGGTGGCAGAAATGGCGGTAGCACTTAAAAAGTAAGGAACAAGACTTTACCTAGAGTTTTTGGCAAAAGAGGTACAGAACTCCCCCAACAAATCTCCATGCTTCTTGTTTTTATGAAAAGTAAAGAGAATTCAATCCTTAGTTTTGAGGAAGTCCAAACTAAAATCGAATTTTAAATTTGCTGAAAAATAGTATGCATGCAGACTATTTTATATTTTGGCAGTACAAATGGGGGTAATTGATTCAGGAGCAAAAAATAGGGCAAAAAAAAACCCAATCTAGGTAGACCGGGTTTGTGGTGATAAGTGGACTCGAACCACCGACTCACGGATTTTCAGTCCGATGCTCTACCAACTGAGCTATATCACCATCCTTTTAAGTGTTGCAAATGTAGAAAAATGAGGATTCTCTACAAATCCTTTTCAGAAAAAATAGACCCAAATTTTGTAAAAACTAGTTAATCCGATCAATATGAGCATTTTACCACAACTCGCGTTTGTCCTAATTCTGGGTGTTGCGGGCTTTATTTTGAGCAAAAGGATCCAATTTCTTCGACGAAACATCCTGCTCGGTAAGGCGGAAACTCGAAATGACCAGCCCGAAAATCGGTGGAAAGCCATGTTTCTTGTGGCTTTGGGTCAGCAGAAAATGTTCAAACGCCTGGTCCCCGCATTTTTACATGGGTTGATTTATGTAGGCTTTTTGGTGATCAACTTGGAAGTGCTGGAGTTTGTGCTCGACGGACTATTGGGAACCCACCGCCTCTTTGCTCCCTACTTAGGAGGAGGGTATACGGTAGCGATTAATGTATTTGAATTTCTTGCCGTTGCGGTATTGGTCTCCTGTGTTGCTTTTTTAATACGAAGAAACGTGATGAAAGTGGAGCGTTTTACCAAGCCCGAATTGAAAGGTTGGGCGGCGCTGGATGCCAATTTAATTTTAGTCATCGAAATCATCCTGATGTTTGCCATTCTGACCATGAATGCTACGGATCAGATTTTGGCTAGCCGAGGAGATGCGCATTACCTAGTTTTGGGTCCTCTATTCTTCAGTAGCTTCCTCCAGCCACTCTTTGAGGGCCTTTCAACAGGTGCTTTGGTAGTCGTAGAGCGTTTCGCCTGGTGGTTTCACATTGCCGGCATTTTGGCTTTTGCGGTGTATGTGACTTATTCCAAGCACTTGCATATTTTCTTGGCCTTCCCGAATACCTGGTATTCGAATCTAAAACCAAAGGGAGAAATGATAAATATGCCCGAGGTGACCCAAGAAGTGAACATGATGTTGGGAATACCTACGGAAACTCCAACTGATGCTCCTGCTGAAATAGGGAGATTTGGAGCCAAAGATATCAATGACCTAAGCTGGGTGAATGTGCTTAATGCCTACTCATGTACCGAATGTGGCCGCTGCAGTTCCGAATGCCCTGCCAACCTAACTGGCAAAAAACTTTCTCCACGCAAAATCATGATGGATGTTCGTGACCGAGCCGAAGAGGTGGGTAAAAGCCTTGACGCTGGCGGTCCAGGCCTAGCAGACGGAAAGTCACTCTTGGGAGATTACATTACCAAAGAAGAGATCAACGCCTGCACTAGCTGCAATGCCTGTGTGGAAGCCTGTCCCATCAATATTGATCCCTTGTCGATTATTCTTCAAATGCGTCGCTACGTGGCCATGGAAGAATCGGGCACGCCCGCACAGTGGAATGCAATGTTCCAAAACATGGAAACGAGCTTTTCACCCTGGAAATTTAGTCCGAGTGACCGCTTCAACTGGGCGGATAAACTAAAAGAAGAGGAAATAAAATAAGGGAATATCGGATGCTTGAGGGCCTATTCCCGTTGAAAATTTTCTCGGTTAGGTCTTGCATCTTGTGTCTAACGTCTAGTATTAAAAACATGTCTACCTACCAAGTTCCTACCATGGCCGAAATGGCCGCCAACTCCCAAACACCCGAGGTTCTCTTTTGGGTGGGCTGCGCCGGTTCCTTCGATGACCGATACAAGGCCGTTACCCAGGCCTTTGTAAAAATACTGACTAAAGTAGGGGTGAGTTTCGCAGTGCTAGGACCTGAAGAGGCCTGCACAGGTGATCCCGCTCGACGAGCAGGCAATGAATTTCTTTTTCAGATGCAAGCTGTGGCCAACATCCAAGTGATGAATGGCTACGAAGTGAAAAAGGTAGTGACCGCCTGCCCGCACTGCTTCAACACCATCAAAAACGAATACCCTGCCCTGGGAGGTAATTACGAGGTGATTCACCACTCCGAGTTTCTCCAGCAGCTGATCAACGAAGGGAAAGTCGCACTCCAAGGTGGAGGAGCGTTTAAAGGAAAGAAAATCACTTTCCACGACTCCTGTTACCTCGGACGAGCCAACGAGGTCTATGAGGCTCCCCGTGAGGTGATCAAGGCCCTGGATGTGGAGCTTGTAGAAATGAAGCGCTGCCGTACCAAAGGACTTTGCTGCGGTGCGGGAGGTGCACAGATGTTTAAGGAGCCAGAAGCTGGCAAAAAGGACATCAACATCGAACGGACCGAAGAGGCTTTGGCCACTGGAGCACAGGCTATCGCCGTGGGTTGCCCCTTTTGTTTGACCATGATGACCGACGGTATCAAAAACAAAAATAAGGAAGCGGAAGTACAAGTTTATGATCTTGCCGAAATGATCGCGAAGGATATGGGAATTTAATTTCTAGATTTGAATCCAAAAGACCCTTTTTGTCGTTATGCAGAGAGGGTTTTTCTTTGAACCTAAAAGCTGCATTATGTATCAACCTTTTGACCTACTACCAGACTCTTCCCGCATTTGGCTTTATGCCTCCTCGCGCAGATTTTCAGCTGCTGAGCAGTTGCTGATTCGAGAGTCATTGCAAGATTTTTGTGGAGGATGGGCTACCCATGGCAAGGAGATGCCCAGCTCTTTTGAAATTTTACACGAGCAGCTGCTCGTTATGGCTGTGGACGAAAGTCAATTGGGGGCCTCTGGCTGCTCTATCGACTCTTCGGTGCGTGCCCTTAAATCCTTGGAACAAGCCCTTGGTGTGGACCTGGTCAACCAGGGGAAAGTCACCTTAAAAGATGCCCATGGAGCGCTTCGAGTGTTGCCCGCTTTGGGGCTGAAGTCCAAAATTTCTATGGGAGAAATTACGCCAGACCTAGAAGTGATGCAGCCTTCCCTGCACACCAAAGCAGATCTAAAGAGCCTTTGGCAGCCCATACGAAAAAGTTGGCTGTCCAACTATTTTCCAAATTAATTATCCATATTCACCCCAAGATTTCAGCTGCTGTACGATGAAACCATTTTTTTTTCACCTAGCTATTTGCCTTCTCCTCTCACTAGGTGGATGTAAAAGCCTTTTGGAAAAAGGAAATGAACAATTTCTTTCTGGCCAGTACCAGTATGCTATCAGCACTTTCAATCAGATTTTAGCCAACGACAGCAGCAACTTGCGTGCTCGGCAAGTCCTTGCTGAGAGCTACCGACTATCCAATCGCATTGAAACTGCTACCCCGCATTACCAAGCGCTGGTAGCGGCAGAACCGACCTTTGAATCTTACTTTCACCTCGGCCAAAGTTTCAAAGCCAATCAACAAATGGAGGCGGCAAAGCAGGCTTTTGATCAGGCAGCCTTGCTTACCTCTGATGACCGCCTGCTCGCTCGCGTCAAGCAAGAAGTTGAAGGGCTTACTTTCGTGCCTGGGATAGGAGAGTATTTCCCAAATTACCAATTGGTCAATTACCGAGAAATAAATACGGCAGGAGCAGATTATGCCCCGATAATTAGTGAAAACTTTCTTTATTTCACCTCAGGAAGAGCAGCTTCCGGCCTCTATGCCGCGACGGGCACTTCCTACCACCAGCTCTTTCGTACCCGTGCCGAAGGTTTAAAAGTGGATGCTGCAGCGGTTCAACTGTTGCCCGAATTTCAAAATGAGCAAGGGCTCAACCAGGCCGCTTTGGCCATTAGTCCAGACGGAAATACCCTTATCTACGCAAGGGGGAATTCTACATCGGCTAAAGATTATCCAGAATCTACCCTTTTCGTCTCCTATTTCAGAGGGGCGGGATTTACCCAACCCATTTGGATGCCTGTGAATGAAGAGGAAACCTGGTGGAATTCTACCCCTGCATTTAGTCCAGATGGGGCTGAACTTTACTTTGCTTCAACCCGTCCAGGAGGATATGGAGGAGTAGACTTATACAAAGCTACTAAGATGGCCAATGGAGACTTTGGCAATGCAGTGAATTTAGGTTCTACTGTAAATACCGCTGGTAACGAATTATTTCCACGTCCTGCAAAGGATGGGAAGTTTTACTTTGCCTCAGATGGACATCCAGGGTTTGGCAAACTCGACCTTTTTGTGGCGGAGAAAAATAGCGATGGGAAACAGGTAGTTTCCAACCTAGGGAAAAATTTCAATAGTAATCGAGATGATTTTGGGATCTTCTTTACTGACTATCCAAAAGCGGGTTTCATCTCCTCCAATCGTGAAGGGGGCAAAGGGGATGATGATATCTACTTTTTTGAGGACAAAACGCCTAAACCAAAAATCCTCAATGTACTGCTTAATGTATTCACCAAGGAAATTAAAGCCGATGGCAAAGAAGCAATTTTGCCTCAAACCCGCGTGGTCTTGTATGGAGGAGACAAGCGCCCATTGGGTGGTGACATGGTAAATGCACAAGGAAGAGTTCGATTTACGCTTTCCCCCGAAAGTGAATACAGCCTTATCGCCTCAAGAAATGGGTATTTTTCAAAATCCTTCACCTATAGCACCAAAGGAAAAACTCCTGATCCTGCTACGCTTATCCAAGACGTGACCAACATCTCTTTAGATACTACCATATTTCTGGATCAGCTGATTCTTGAAAAAGTGACTGTTTTGGAAAATATTTACTACGATTTGGCTAAGTCAGATATTCGTGCTGATGCTGCGCTCGAATTGGATAAATTGGTGAAAATTCTTAAGGATAATCCAACCATCCGCATTGAGTTAAGTTCGCACACAGACTCAAGATCTGGAGACGACTTCAACTTAGCACTTTCTCAGGTGAGGGCTCAGTCAGCTGTGGATTACCTTGTTTCGCAGGGCATTGCAGCGGATCGTCTGGTGGCGAAGGGCTATGGAGAAACGCAGCTTCGAATCCAAAATGCACAAACCGAGGAAGAGCATCAAATCAATCGACGCACGGAATTCAAAGTAATTGAGATTAAAGGAAACTAAGCGAACCAGGAAATAAGGCTTCCTAGGCTGGAATTCCTTTCCTACTTCTTTTTCAAATGGGTTTCTCAGGAGGGGAGAGGGCTCTCCTTTTATTTTTCGATGGCCTGGTAAATGAGGTCATGAATCTGGGTGCGAATTCCTAAATCAAGTAGCGTGTTGTTGGAAGCAGAGGGATAGACGCGGTTGGAGAGAAAGATATAGCTGAGCTGATTGTCAGGATCCGCCCAAACGCAGGTACCCGTAAATCCCGTATGTCCGAATGTGCTTTTAGGCGCCAACTTCCCCGCTGATCCTCCTTTTCCCTTTTCAGGTTCGGGCTTATCCCAGCCCCAACCTCGCCTACTTAGTTTAGATTGCCTCTTTGTAAATGCGGCTATGGTTTCTGGCTTGAGTAAGCTGACATCCCCGTAACTTCCACCGTTCAAAAGAAGCTGGAGAACTACAGCCAGGTCCTGTGCGGTACCAAATAAGCCAGCATGACCTGCCACCCCTCCATACATCGCAGCACCTGGGTCGTGGACATAACCTTGAATTTGCCTACCTCGAAAGGTATGATCATTCTCAGTGGGGGCGATTTGCGCCAGCGGCATTTTTTCAAATGGTTTGAAAGTAAGCGTTTGCAGCCCAAGGGGAGCGTAAAAATTATCTGCTACAAATTCGTCCAAAGGCTGGTTCACGAGGCGCTCGACCACAGCTTGCATGAAGTACATGGTCAGGTCGGAATAGACATAGCCATAAGGCTTGGGCAAAAGTTCGGATTCCACGGTCCATTTCCACAAGCTATCGCGCAAACTCGTTTGGGCAAACATCCCATTGGAGACAGGGAGGGTATAGCTTTCGCTGATGGAATCCTTGTAGTAGGTGGGATTCCATTTTCCCGAAGTCAGCGTTTTGGTGTAGTGTGGAATAAATGCCTTCAAACCTGCTTCATGGGCTAGCAGGTCCGACAAAATGATACCTCCTTTATTCGTTGTCTTTAATTCAGAGAGGTAATCCCCTAGTGTTTTACTTAAGTCAAGTTCTCCACGACTATGTAAAAACATGGTGGCAAGCGTGGTAGCAGCTACTTTGGTGACTGATGCTAGGTCATAGACTGTTTCTGAGGTTACGGGAGCAGATTTTTCGTAATCCAGATGTCCATAGGATCGATCAAAGATGACCGTTCCCGCCTTCGCCACGAGGACTCTAGCTCCTGGGGCAGCTTTGGAAGCAATCATTTCAGCCACAACCCCATCAATTTTATTCAATTTTTCCCCATTCATTCCTACGCTTTCTGGACTTCCATAGGCCAATCGATTTGATGGGGTCAAGAGTCCACCTACACCTTGCGTAAAATGTTCGCTTACCGTCACGGGTAAGATTCCTTTGGCGGGCTTTGCTCCAAATAAAATCTGGGGAACCAGCTTTTGGGTGAAGGGGGAATTTTCATAGGCAAAGACCATATGCTCCAAGCCTTCCAGGTATTTGGCTGCATAAACATTCCCAAAGAGTACTGTCACCACTTTTTGTCTTTTTTCCAAAGCCCGAATCAACTCCAAATCCCCTGGAGCAACTCCAAATTGGCGCTGTGGGCTATTGGAGATGCCCATCAAACCCACTACAACCACCTCGTAGTCTTCCAACTGCTTCATCAAGTTGTAGTGCGCAGACTCACCGGAAGCCTTCGCAATCTCAAAGTGGTCTACCTGGGTGTAGCGGTTGAGGTAGCTGCTGAAATTCTCGCCAGAGCCGCCAATACTTAGGCTGGAGATTTTTCGCTGATCTAACTGCCCTAGGGGAAGTAAATCTCCCTTATTTGCCGCTACCGTGATGGCTTCACTGTAGAGTTTTTCGATGACTTCCGAGGTAGCTGAGGTTGTCAGGCGATCCGCAATTTTGTAGGTGTCTAGGGGAGAAAATGAATGAAGCCCAGCCCAATACTTGGCGTTCAAGACTTTTTTTACCCGTCGATTGATCTCTTCTTCGCTGATGAGTCCTTGAGCCACTGCATCTAGAATCAGGGCCTTTGCTTTGCCCACCTCTTTTGAATGAAGGAGGATGTCGTTGCCAGCCAGTAGTGCTTGCAACTCTACTTCTCCCGGTTTATTTCGGATGGCAACTCCTTCCATGTTCAAGGCATCGGTAAAAATCAAGCCTTTGAAATTCATCTGCTGCTGCAGTAAATCGGTGACAATGGGCTTGGATAGACTGGTTGAAATCGCAGATCCCTGATTGAGGCTCGGGACATTCAGATGGGCCACCATGACGGACATCAAGTTTTCTTTGAAGAGCTCTTGGTAGGGATACAGGTCTACCTCCCAAATTCTTTTTTCTTCATGAGCAATCAAGGGCAGTGAAAAATGGCTATCTGTTTCTGTATCTCCATGCCCAGGAAAATGCTTTGCATTAGCAAGCACCCCATTCTCCTGAAGCCCTTTCATGTAGGCCACTGCTCGCTGGGTAACTCGATTTTTATCTTCACCGAAGGCCCGAAAGCCGATGACAGGATTTTCGGGATTGGAGTTTACATCTACTACAGGGGCAAAATTGACATGCATGCCCAAAACCTTAAACTGTCGGGCGATTTCTGCTCCCATTTCCTGAACTAACTTCGGATCTGAAATGGCTCCCAGAGTCATGGCTTTTGGAAAATTGAGGGTAGAATCCAGCCGCATCCCGATTCCCCATTCCGCATCCATCGCAATCATCAAGGGAGTCTTGGCTTGTGCCTGGTAGTAATTAGTTAGGCGAGCTTGTCGGTTAGGCCCTCCTTGAAAAAAAATAAGTCCACCTAAATTTTCTTTTTGGATCAACGCACTGACCTCCTCCACATGTCGCTGATCCTTATTGGAGTAGGCCGCCACCATGAAGAGCTGCCCCAGGCGTTCTTCAAAGCTGAGTGCATCAAACACACTATCCACCCACAGCTGCTGGTGATCGGATTTTTTTGTTTCCAATGAGTCCTTAAGAACCTCAGCAGGAACCCGCTTATTAGGAATAAAAATTCCCAACAAAAGGACCCAGAGTAGGTAAAGCAAATGCAGTGTTCTCATGGAATAGAATACATTTAATTCTGTATTTTTACCTAAATTTACCCAGTGATTTAGGGCTTTTTAGTTAAAGTAAAGGCTTTCCTATCTAATAAGTCTTTAAAAAAGGCCTGAAGATTCAAGATACAAAAGTTTGTAAAACTTCAACTCGACTTTGGAATTTTCTAAGGACTAAAAACCAAAATCCAACAAGGGATACCACCTAATGGATCAGAAATCCAAGTGCCGTAGATCGAAAAACAGAAATAAAACATGAAACTCCCTTCCATATTTAAGACTGCCTCTCACCAGCGTTTTTCCATCAAGCCTAGGTACTATGATCCGATCAAAGAGGAGATTGAAGAGCGTACTTCTAGAATAAAAAAGGAGCTTGAGCAAGAAGGATTACTTGAGGCGGAAGAGGAGAGCGGCTCCGCATCTCCGAGGAGGTCAGCTATGAAAGGCTCATTTTCTACCTATCGGGGAATGAAAACCCGAGACACTGCTGTTTTCAATTCTACTGGAATAATCCGCACCCTACTTTTTTTGGGCATGGTCGCAGCAGCATTTGGATACATTTACATTGGCCCCTCCATTTTTACCTACCTAAGCTATGTGGCTATCGGAGGAGGTGGGTTTTATTTTTTACTGAAATTCCTCAAAAAAAGGAAAAATGCCTGATTACATTCAGCTTCTTCCCGATGCCATTGCCAACCAAATTGCTGCTGGTGAGGTAGTTCAACGGCCTGCATCTGCACTCAAAGAGTTGCTCGAAAATGCCGTTGATGCTGGAGCCACACAAATTCAGGTAGTAGTCAAAGATGCTGGGAAGCAGCTTATTCAAGTGATCGACAACGGGAAAGGAATGTCCCCCACCGATGCGCGCATGAGTTTTGAGCGACATGCTACTTCCAAAATCCGTACTGCACAAGATCTTTTTGCCATTCGAACTTTTGGTTTTCGAGGGGAAGCTATGGCTTCTATCGCCGCAGTGGCGCAAGTCGAACTAAAAACCCGAACCCAGGAAGCTGAGGTGGGTTCTTTGATTCATATCGAAGGTTCGGAGGTCAAAAAGCAGGAACCCGTAGCGGTACCCGTAGGAACTTCTGTGGCCATGCGAAACTTGTTTTTCAATGTCCCTGCTCGAAGGAATTTCTTGAAATCCAATCCCGTGGAGATGCGGCATATTGTGGATGAATTCCAACGAGTGGCCCTTTCCTACCCAGAAATAGCCTTTTCCCTGTACCAGCAAGATTTGGAAACCTACAACTTGCTCCCAGGCAAACTCAGCCAGCGCATTGTGGGGATTTTTGGGAAAGGAATCCAAAATCAACTCGTTCCCTGTGAGGAGGAAACTCCCCATCTTAGCATCAAGGGCTATGTGGGCAAGCCGGAATACGCAAAAAAAACGCGTGGTGAACAATTTTTCTTCGTCAACAATCGCTACATCAAAAGCAGCTACCTCCACCATGCAGTACATACTGCCTACGAGGGATTGATTCAAGCAGATCAACACCCTTTTTATGTGTTGTTTTTGGATATAGATCCTGCCACCATCGATATCAACGTACATCCAACCAAGACCGAAATCAAGTTTGAGGACGAACGGACCATTTACGCAGTGATTCGTTCGGCTGTCAAGCAAGCCTTAGGGGCGCATCAGGTCATGCCTGCCCTGGATTTTAGCATGGATGTCAACTTTCAAGAAAATTGGACGACCAACCCTCAAGTGACTGTGGATGTAGACCGTGAATACAGCTACAAAACCTACAATACTCCTGAGTTTCAGCGAGCCTCTGTTGCGGGTTGGGAGCGACTTTTTGAAGGGGATACTCCAGCTTCCATCTCCCAAAAATCTCCTGCTTTTTCGGGGGAGGATCAGGAGCTACTGACCTTCCAAAGTAGAGCTACAGCAGGAGAGGTTTCCAAGGTATTGGAGCAGGAAGCTGGCACAGGAACGACCTTCCAAGTAGAGCGAAGCTATATTGTGGCCCAAATGTCTACCGGGCTGCTTATCGTCGATCAGCAATTGGCGCATGAGCGTATCCTGTACGAGCGGTACCTCAAGCAACTGCAAACGACCCATGGAGCATCGCAACAATGCTTGTTTCCGACGGTATTGACTCTGAATCCAGCTGATTTTGCCTTGGTGATGGACATCCTCCCGGAACTAGTTAGCCTTGGCTTTCTTGTCGATGAGTTTGGCAAAGACTCAGTGGTGATCCGAGGAGTTCCTGCAGAAACGCAAGTGAAAAATGAAAAGGAGCTCTTTGAAGGGTTGCTTGAGCAGTATAAAAATTTTAAAAACGAGCTTTCCCTAGATAAAAAGGAAAATCTTGCCCGCTCTCTTTCTAAAAGATCCTGTCTAAAGAAAGGGCAGAAGCTTGATGCACAAGAGATGGAAACCTTAGTTGGGCAGCTTTTTGCTTGTCCAAACCCAAATTATTCCCCTTCTGGAAACAAAACCTTCGTGAAATTGGATTTAACTAGCATTTACGCCTTCTTCGCAAAATAATATGTTTAGAAACATCACTCCGGTCGTTCAAAATCTATTGCTGATCAACATCGCTGTTTTTTTGGTGGCTAATTTTGTGTTCCCTCCCTTGAACGAATGGTTTGCCCTCTACAATATCCAGAGTTCCTACTTCAAGCCCTTCCAATTTCTTTCCTACATGTTTATGCATGCAGACTTTTGGCATCTATTCAGCAACCTCTTCGGTCTCCTGATTTTTGGTCCCCTGTTGGAACAGTTTCTTGGCCCTAAAAAATTATTTATCCTTTGGATGGTCTCTGGAATGGGAGCAGGAGTGCTCTACTCCGGGTATACTTTGGTTCAGTACCGAACGATGGAGGAGAAGGTATTGGCATTTGAAGCCAACCCAGATCCGGAGTATTTTAACCGCCTAGTTATCGAGAATCGGAGCTACTTCTCTCCTGAAGTGTTTGATTTTGTAGATCAGTACAGCAGAAACCCGGAAGATCCGATGAATATCGATCGTGCTGAGCAAACCTTGAATACCATTTTGGAGCTTCAAGTCAACCAGCCGATGGTCGGCGCTTCAGGAGCACTCTTTGGGATATTGATTGCTTTTGGCATGCTGTTTCCCAATACCCAACTCTTCCTGCTCTTTCCACCAATACCGATTAAAGCAAAGTACATGGTGTTTTTCTATGGGCTATATACGGTATACAATGTGCTATTGACAAGTCCTACCGATAACGTGGCCCACTTTGCACACCTCAGTGGTCTAGTGGTCGGCGCGATTCTGGTTTACTTTTGGAAAAAAAATAGAAATAGCTTCTACTGATATGTATTCAAGCTTTTGGGACAATTTAAAAAACGCATTCAACCGGCAGGACAATAGCTTATACAAGCTAATGGCCATCAACTTGATTGCTTTTTTTGTGCTGTTGATTTCACGTGTAGTGCTGACACTTAGTGGCTTTGGGGAGCTCTACAAGGAAGGGCTGAAGTGGATCATGATGCCTGCTTCCCTGTCTACTTTTGCCACGCAACCTTGGTCTCTCTTCACCTATTTCTTTTTGCATGAAGGGCTTTTCCATATTTTATTCAACCTCCTCTTCCTGTATTATTTTGGACTTCTCATCCATCAATATTTGGGGAGCAGGAAACTTACCAATTTGTATGTACTCGGAGGAGTGTTTGGCGCAGGATTTTATGTGTTGATGTACAACATTGCTCCCTACTTTTCAGCTGCAGTGGATACCTCTTTTATGCTTGGAGCCAGTGCAGGGGTATTTGCAGTGGTAGTTGGTGCTGCTACGCTTGCACCACAAACTACTTTTGTACTTTTTCTCCTAGGGCCAGTCAAAATTGTTTATATCGCTGCATTTTATGTCATCCTATCCTTTGCCAATTCAATTGGTGAAAATGCAGGGGGTGAACTAGCACACTTGGGCGGGGCGATGATTGGTTTTGGCTACATCTACTTGTTGCGAAAAGGCTGGGATTTGGGCATCCCAATCCAAAAAGTGGGGCTATTTTTTGAAAATTTAGGGAGTAGACGTGCTCCAAAAGTAAGTTACAGAAGGTCTTCCTCTAGCAAATCTCCCAGTACAAATCCAGTAACCAAGGAGACCCTCAGCCAAGAGGAAGTGGATAAAATCCTTGATAAAATTGCCGATAAGGGCTACGAGGGACTCACGAAGGAGGAAAAAAGAAAGCTGTTTGAGTACAGTAAGAAGTAATTGCAATTGGTCAACAGCTAACAGTCCACTGACCACAGCCAACTTTTGTCATTGTCAACAGCTAACAGTCCACTGTCGACAGTCGCTTGGTTTGAGGATAAAGTGGGTGGTTACTGAATACAACTTCTTAAGTGTTAACCAAAGAAAAAAAGGCTTGAAGTTCAATTCAGTGAGCTGTGGACCGTGGACCGTCGTCTGTTGTCAATATGTTAATCCTTACTTTCCAAGTGGAAAATCGAAGCCAAATCGAAAGTAGGTTTGCTGGAAGCCTTGGCTTTGAAATTTAAATTCAGTACTCAGCTCCACCCAATCTGTGAGTGGAACTACTGCTCCCACCCCTACATTTGCGCCACTGTAGCTCCGCTTTGTTCCTGGAGTAGCGGCTTGTGGGTTTTCGGAGGTTAGACTATAGCCTGTCACTACATAAACTTGCGACTTGTCCTTAGAGAGGTAGTAGCGCAGGTCAGCGCTGAAATTACTGGCTCTTCCCACAGCTGGGAAAATCTGAGTGTAACTTGGCATCAGTCCAAACTGAGGTGCAAAAAAATACTCCCAGCCCAAACCGATTCCGGGTTCATCCATGCGTAAACCATACTGTCCCAAGACATGAAGCCTGGAATCACCCTGCTCTTGTGCCTGAAGGATAGTAATGGAACCAATAAGAAAACAAGGGACTAGGAGAAGCTTTTTCATCGCATCATTTTTTGCGAAGCTACCAAATCCCGCGAATACCCCAAATTATTCGATCACTTTGACCAAACGACCCAATCTTCCTTGCGAATCTATACCCTCTAGGATCAGCAAATGCCTGCTCGCGGTCTCAGAATTGAAATAGGACAGGGAGGTCTTTCCGAATTGGTCTGTCTGAATAAGTGGGTTCCAGTACAAGGTTGCCCGCTTATCAGTCAGTCGATTGGCTGGGGAGTTTTCCTCGTATTTGGGGGAATAAAAAACACGTGGGATGGAATAGCCGCTGTATTTGGTCACCAAAGTGCCTCCCACATTGCTGTAAACGGTGCTTGTACCTGCCTTGGTGTAGACGGCGATGACGCCATTTCCTCCTTGGGAACCAAAAATTGCTGTTCGGGCAGGATCTTTAAATACCTCCACACTCTCCACATCTCGTGGACTGATCTGAGCGAGTGTACTCGCGTCTACCGGCACATTGTTTAGCATGTACATCGGTTCTGTACCCGCCTGAAGTGAGCCTACGCCCCGAATAAGCACCGTGGCATTGAATCCATCAAAGGTGACACGTACTCCTGCCACACGCCCTTGGATCAATTGAAAAATGTTGATAAATCCTTGCCCCCCCGGAATGTCCTCGGGCTTAATTACTGCATCGCCTTCTCCATAGATTTTTCGGGCTTGAGTCTGCTCTTCTTGGAGGGTCTCTGCCTCTACTGTGATCCCTTCCAGTTCTTTTTCTTCTAGATTTGAGTTGAGCTGTTGCATCAAGTTTCGTTCGCCCACCGTTGCTGCCAATCCTTTGGACCAACTGCTGGTCGCAGGATACACTCCGCTGAGTTGGGTAAAGGGAAGTTGTGGAACAGCGATAGAGAGATTGATAAAATTTCGTGCGCGAAGGTCTTCTGCCGTAAGCGTCACCGACACCGAATCCTGGTACTGCAAGTCGGTAAGAAGGAAGTTTCCATCAGGACCATATTCTGTCGAAAGGAGTTCGATGCCATCCCCGACAAGTGCGGTGATTTTTCCACCACCCAATCCTTTTTTGGTTGGAATTTGTTCCTTTATTTTTCCCGAGATGGTGATCCCTTGTTCGATGTAGTAGCCTTGGTCTGGCAGTTCATTTTTGATTACGGCCTCCCAATCAAACCGGGTCCAGCCATGGGTAAGCATGACCAAATCGAGTTCCTCGGCAGCATTGGGTACCTCTTTTCTAAAGTAATACCCAGGTCGATAAATACTTCCCTTGAGGTCACTTGTAAGCAGTAGGTGAGAATAAATCGTTCCCTGCAAATCACTTTGATCCTCCACTTGATCTAGATCCACTACGGAAAGGGATAAACTGGCTTGGGAGATACTGTCTTGGAAGGCAGTCTTGAGGTTCAAATTTACTTTCTCCCGCGGCCTTATCGGCTCTGTGGATGCATTAAGTTCCAGCGTTAATTCGTCCTTGTTCTGGACAAAAACCATGCGCTCCAGCAAAGGCCTGCCTTGCTCATCCAAAATGGCAATCGTATGGATTCCACTTGGAAGGGTTTTCTTGGGAATGCGTACGCCCCATACCCCATTAGTAAGGGTTCCTTCCGCCATGTAATTGATTAATCCACGGGTGTGGCTTACCAGTAGGAGCTTTTCTGTGACTCCTTCACCTTGGATAATTGCGGAAATAAAGGTGCCTTCTTTTGGGTTTTGGACCTTAATGCTAAGGCCTTTCACTAAGGCTTTTGGAAGTTGAATTCTGCGTTTTGCTCCAGATGCAGGGTCTTGGACTATGGCAACATAATCCGCTCGCTGGGGAGTGAATTCAAGTTTGCCAAGACCGGCAGCATTGGTCGAAAAGGAGACGCCTTCCCCTCCTTCAATACCGCCCTGCAGCACAAGGGGAGTCCCATCGGGAAATACTGCCCGAACTGCCACTGTGGATTTCTTTCCCAAAATCCAATTTCCACCTTCCGGTAAAAACTGGATGTCCGCTGCCTCCAAAGAGTAGGGTAGTTTGAGTTTGTGTGTGATCGGATAACCTGGACTTTCTTCGAAGGATAGTGCGAGGTGCTGGGCAGGATGGGGAGAGTTCGCAATGGAGAAACCAAATTCTGCGGTGCCCTGTGCATTGAGCTGAATGGTCTGGGCATGCAGTTCGGCATCCCCAGCGATGGCTTGCAAACTGATTTGTGCATTGCTCAAGGGTTCTCCCAGGGCATTGACCGCTTCCAAGGTGACTTGGTAGCGGACTCTCGAATTTTCCAGCCGGACCTCGCTGAATCGGACCGTAGGTAGAAACGCTCCACCCAATCCGTCCACAACCTGTACGTGTTGGGTGAAAAAATAATCCTCTCCAAAATTCCGCATCCAGGTGGTGTAGGCCTTGAGCTGGTAGGTCCCCGTCTTTCCAAAGTTTGGAATCTTGAAGTCTCCCATGCCCCGCCCATTTTCAAGGGCAATGATTTTTTGAGCCACTTTTAAGCCATCTCCATCAAACAGGTCCACGTAGAGGGTCTTGCTCATTGGGCTGGTCAGCTGTGCTCCGCCCGCTACCAGGTAGGCCGAAAACCACAAGTCATCCCCCAGCGTATAGGTGAACTTATCGAGGTGGAGGTAGGCTTTTTCCACCGGAAACTCATCCTGAGAATTTTTAAAATAGGTTTGAATTTGTGTAGGAAGTCCTTCTTGAGCTAGGGTAGGAACCGAAAAAATCAGAAGACTTAGTGAAAAAAGTAGGGATTGGATAGTTTTCATTGAAAAATTAGAATAGTATAGGGTTGTATACCAATTTTGGTGGATAAGGGTTGCCTCAAGCGTTAGGATCCGAGGGTTGAAGTTGGGCCACTTCATTTTTATTGGCAAGCTGTCCACAGGCAGCATCGATGTCCTGACCTCTCGACTTGCGTACCTTGGCGATGATGCCTTGGCCTTCCAGTACTCGGACGTACATGTCCACGGCCTCTTGGGATGCCTGTCTGAATACCCCTTGATCGATGGGGTTGTATTGAATGAGGTTGACTTTCGATGGGATGATCTTGCAAAACTTGGCAAGTGCTTTGGCATGCCGCTCGTCGTCGTTGATTCCTTCCCAGATTACATATTCGTAGGTTACTTTTCGCTTGGTACGGCTGTACCAAAAGGATAAGGCTTCTGCTAGATCTTCCAGCGGGTTTACCTCATTGATCGGCATCAGTCGGGAACGGGTCTCGTTGATCGCAGAGTGAAGGGAGATGGCTAGGTTAAACTTCACCTCATCCTCGGCCATTTTTCGAATCATCTTGGGGATGCCTACTGTAGAAAGTGTGATTCTACGGGGAGCCATACCCAAACCCTCCGGGGAGGTGATTTTGTCAATGGCATCGATCACATTGGCATAGTTTAGCAAGGGCTCTCCCATACCCATAAAAACAATGTTGGTCAGAGGCCGTTGAAAATAGGTTTCCGCTTCATCTTTGATGGCCACTACCTGGTCATAAATTTCATCGGAATTCAGGTTTCTCATCCGCTTCAATCGCGCAGTAGCGCAAAAGTTGCAGTCTAAGCTGCAGCCTACCTGCGAAGAAATGCAGGCGGTAATCCGCTTGGTGGTTGGGATAAGCACTGACTCCACGATCTTGTCATCGAAGAGTTTGACTGCATTTTTGATGGTGCCGTCACTGCTGTGCTGCATCAGATCCACCCGAATGTGGTTGATGGAAAAGTGCGTTTTGAGCATTTCCCGCGTGGAAAGAGAGATGTTACTCATCTCATCGAAATTCTTCAGCGACTTGTTCCAGAGCCATTCATAGACTTGTTTGGCACGAAATTTTTTCTCCCCCTGCGCTAGAAAGAATTCTTCCAGTTCGGGCAAGGTTAATTTCCGGATGTCTTTTTTCTGAAGTTCCACGGCACAAAGGTAGGGATTGAAATTGGGAATGCGGATAAAGGCGTGCAAGCTCAGGTTAAATTGTGAGTTTAGGCCTTCCTTTTCTCAGAAAAAGAAGGGGATTCAGGAACATATCCCTTATTTTTGCAGTTGAAATTCTAACGCCTTGTTATGCGCCAATCTTGGTGGAAAATACTTACCCTAGGGCTTTTGATGTATACGCTTCTGGGTGGCTTGCTGCTGGATGCCCCTCGGCTTCCTATCCTCAACGAGACCATTCGCGCGCTCCATTTTCACGTAACCATGTGGTTTGGGATGATCTTGATGCTCCTGGTGGCTGCTTGGTACTCAGTGAAGTACCTGCGAAGCAATGACCTCAAGTACGATGACATTGCCTTGGAATTTACGAATGCCGCCATTTTGTTTGGAGTATTGGGCATCGCCACGGGCATGTTATGGGCCAAATTTACTTGGGGAGATTACTGGAGTGGGGATCCCAAGCAGAATGCTTCGGCTATCGGTTTGCTCATGTATTTTGCCTACCTCATCTTGAGAGGAAGCCTTTCAGATGCCCAGCAGCGCGGGAGAATTGCCGCGGTGTACAATCTTTTTGCTTTTGCTGCCTTTATCCCCTTGATCTTTGTTTTGCCTCGTCTTACGGATAGTTTGCACCCTGGAAATGGGGGCAATCCTGGCTTCAATGCCTACGATTTGGATTCCCAACTCCGACTGGTGTTTTATCCTGCCATTATTGCCTGGACACTTTTGGGAACTTGGATTGCAACTGTTCGTGTTCGTATCCGTAGGTTAGAGCGAGAAGTGGAGGAAAATCTTGTAAATGATTAATCGATGAAAAAAATAGCTGCATTCCTGTTGGTAATTATTTCTTTTGCCGCGCAGGCTCAAGAGAAAATCGCCGTTACGGCTGCTGATTACAGCAATAATGAGGTAGAGATGGCGGATGTCATGCGTAGTGAAGGAAAAATATATGTCTTGGTGGGAATCATCGTCTTGATTTTTATCGGTCTACTTGCCTATGTGATTCAAACAGATAGACGCGTTTCCAAGTTGGAGAAAAGTAAAACAAACTAAAGGGCCACTGCCATGAAAAAAGGACACCTGATTGGTTTAGGAATTATTGCCGTAGCAATTGTCATCATCTTGAGTTCCATAGGCGATGCAAGCAGTTACGAGAGTTTCAATGCTGCCCTCGAGATGAAGCAGGATGGGGAGGACAAAGCCATCCACGTGGTGGGGAAGTTAAAGAAGGACACTTCAGGCGAAGTTTCAGGGATTGAGGTTCGGGAGGATAAAACATCCTTTACTTTTTTATTAGTTGACAACGAAGGCACGGAGCAAAAAGTGTTTTACAACCAGCCAGTACCAGCGGATTTTCACCGTTCCGAACAGGTGGTGGTGATTGGTAGTTACCGAGATCAAGAAATCTTTGTGGCAGACAAGATTCTCATGAAATGTCCCTCGAAGTACCAGGAAACGGACGTGCAAGCGGCTGGAATGTGATGGCGTATATCCCAAGTAAATTCGTATGATAAATACCTTTATGGGCAATTTTGGTCACCTGACTACCTTGGTGGCCTTTGTGAGTGCCCTGGTTACCGCTTTTGCGTACAGTCAATACTTTAGCGCCAACGAACTGGAAAAAGCAAGTTGGCAAAGATTTAGTCGCGTGAGTTTTTACATCCATGCGCTTTCTACCAGTTTGATCGCGGTTTCCTTGTTTGAAATCATTTACAACCAGCGTTACGAGTATTTTTACGCCTACTCCCACAGTTCCAAAGCGCTTCCAGTGCATTACATGATCTCCAGTTTTTGGGAGGGCCAAGAAGGAGCATTTATCCTATGGGCATTTTGGAATGTGGTACTGGCTTGATCCTGGTACATACCAATAAATTCTGGGAAGCACCCGTGATGGTGGTCTTCTCCTTGGTACAGGCCTTCCTGATCTCCATGATCTTGGGGGTAGTGGTTGGAGATTTAAAGATTGGAAGTTCCCCCTTTATCTTACTTCGAGACGCTACGCAAGCGCCGATTTTTGATTTGAATCCGGACTTTGTACCTGAAGACGGTACGGGACTGAATCCGCTCTTGCAGAATATTTGGATGGTGATTCACCCGCCCACCTTGTTTTTGGGTTATGCTTCTACCTTGGTTCCCTTTGCCTTTTTAATTGGAGGGCTAGTCACCAAAAAGTATGCAGAATGGATCCGTCCAGCCTTGCCATGGGCGATTTTCTCGGCCATGATTTTGGGGATGGGCATCATTATGGGTGCCTACTGGGCTTATGTCACTTTGAATTTCGGGGGCTATTGGAACTGGGATCCAGTGGAAAATGCAGTCTATGTGCCCTGGCTCATCTTGGTAGCGGCTATCCATACCATGATCACCTTCAAGAAAAGTGCAACCGCTCTGAAGACCTCCATCATCCTAGTGATCCTCAGTTTTATCTTGGTATTGTATGCCACCTTCCTCGTTCGTTCGGGGGTGTTGGGAGATGCTTCGGTACACTCTTTTACGGATTTGGGCTTGTCGGGGCAGTTGTTGCTGTACTTGCTATTTTTCATGGGGGTGGCCATTTTCCTTGCCGCTCGAGCATGGAAGCACTTGCCCACTTCGGAGCGTGAGGCATCGGTTTATTCCCGTGAGTTTTGGATTTTTCTAGGAGCGATGACGCTAGGATTGATGTCCTTTCAAGTGATATTGCCTACTTCCATTCCTGCTTGGAATGCTTTGGTAGAAAGCTTTGGAGGGATCTCCAACATGGCTCCACCTGCGGATCAGATAGGTTTTTACACGAAGTTCCAACTGTGGTTTGCGGTGGTGTTGGCTTTATTGACTTCTGTAGGTCAGTTTTTCTGGTGGCAAAATATCGATAAAAAGACTTTGCGGGATTCCCTTGTGGCGCCTTATGTGGTGTCCATCCTCCTCTCCACAGCCGTCATTGTATTGGCCAAGGTGTACGACTGGAAATACATGATCATTGTGCTCGCAGGGATGTTTACTATTGTGGCCAATGCGACGATTTTGATCAAACTCCTGAAGAAGTCTACCTTCAAACTCGCGGGTGGTTCGCTGGCGCACATCGGTTTGGGGATGATTTTGATTGGCATCATGTTCAGTTCGGGCTACTCGGAAGTGATTTCCATGAACATGTCAGGACTGACCTACAGCAACAGTTGGGAGGATGAAATGAACAAGGAGCACGTCTTGCTTTGGATCAATAAGCCTACTCAGATGAAGGACTACACCGTGGTGTACCGCGGTAGACAAAAGAAAGTAGTGGGAGTTTCCGAATATGTGCCTGCCAAAATTTTGGCTGCTACGGGTGAGGTCAATGAAGCAATTGCTTTAGAAGATTACAAAACCTACTTCAAAAAAGGGGATACGGTAATGCTCGTTTTGGAGGAGAACGACTACTTCAAAATTGATTACCTACAGAACGAGGCCTTGCAGTTCTCACTTTCGCCCATGTCCCAGTTCAACGAAGGGATGGGAGGTTTGATCTCGTCTCCAGATTCCAAAATTTACCCGAACAAGGATTTGTACACCTATGTTGCTGCGATGAATGATTTCGCAGATCCAGAGTGGAAGGAAGATGAAACCTATGAGGTGGCCCCTGGGGAGCAATTTCATGTGTCTGACTTTGTGGCCTATTTTGATGGGGCAGAAGTGCTCAAAGAAATCGATGGCTACACGTTGAAAGAAGGGGATGTAGCAGTGAAGGCTAAAATTCGTGTGCTGGATTACGATGTTGAAAAATTGCTGGAACCGACCTTTATCATTCGTGACAATCAGGTTGGTAAACTTCCCGTGGTTGATTCTGAATTGGGGATTAAAATCAGCATGGAAAATATTCTTCCAGACCAAAATAAGTTTGTCTTCAAGGTCAATCAGTACCAGAAAGACTATGTGGTCATGAAGGCTATTGTCAAGCCTTACATCAATGTACTTTGGATTGGAACGATTGTGATGTTGTTCGGATTTACGGTAGCCATTTTCCGACGATTTGATGAGTTTGTCAAAATGCGGGACAAGGGGATTGAATAAGGGGATTAGGAAAAATTTTCTGTGGGGATAAAGCTCTTCATTGTACAAAGTACAATGTACCAAGTACCAAGTAGGGATTCGTATTAGGACTAGATTTTTTTTTGTCTTGCTACTTGCTACTAGCTACTTGCTACTTATTTTTTGTCTAGGAAAATGCGGGCCAAGGTGCTTGCAACGCCATCTTCCTTATGGTGTTTGGTGATCTCATTAGCCACCGCTTTTACTTCTGGGAAAGCATTTTCAACTGCCACGCCCCAGCCCACTTGCTGAAGTAGGTCGATGTCGTTGTATCCATCGCCGAAGGCCACTACTTCGTCCATCCCGAAGGTATATCCATAATCTAGAATTTTTTTCAAGCCAGTGGCTTTGGAGATCGGTTTCGGAGCAATTTCCAGGTAGGTGTCCTTGGATCGATAGAGGTGTAACTGGGCTCCTAGCCTTTGAAGGAGTGTTTGGTAGAGCAAATCGATTTTTGCAGCATCTCCCATGCACATCACCTTGTGGGCACCGTGATTGTCCCCTTTCCAACGTTCGATAACTACCAATGGGTCGGTCCAGGTAGGGACAACTTTTGTGTTTTCAATTTCGCGTAGTGCAAAAAAATCTTCCTTTGGAGTATGCCACTCCTCTCCATAAAGAAGGCTCAAATGAAGTGAATGTTCATTGGCTAGGAGTACAATGTCTCCTACAAAGTGGATAGGAATATGGATAGATTCGAGTTCTTTTCCATCCGCATCCAAAACCAATGCACCGTTGTAGGCGATCATAGGTTCCTTGGGGCGGTTCAGGTCATGAAGTAGGTGCCGCATGGCAGCAGGCATGCGAGCGCTTGCAAGAAAAAATGGGATCTCCGTGGAGATAGAGGAGACAATGGAGATGAGGTTTGGGGAAAGCGAGCGCTCTGAGTTGAGGAGTGTGCCGTCTATATCAGAGCAAATGGCTTTAAAAATCATGGATGATTGGATTCAGGAGTATGGATTGGGGGGATACAAATCTAGGGAATCCCCTTCGCTTGAAATTTAAAAATCCTGGGTAGCAAAGGTGTATTCTTCTAGGGATACATTTGCCGGGTTGTAGGAATCGGTTTGCACAAACTGTATCGTGATTTTCTCGTAATCCGCCGCTTTTTTAAAGTCCCGAAGGTAGAGTTCGGCACAGTTGCGGGCTAAGAGCTCCCGCTGCTCGGCCATGATCTTTGGGTCCCCGTTTTGTAGCTTTAGAAAAATGATGGACTCTTGCCTGCCATCTTGAGTCGAGGAAGATAGGTTGACGCTGACACCTTCAAATTTTCCTAGCGCTCGAAGTTCTTCAGAAGGAAGGAATCCATCTCCTAAAAGGCCCTCCATGCCATTAAAGGCAAATTCAGCGATTTCTTCAGGGGCACAGGCACAGCTTGTTACCAAGACGATTAGCAAAAGAGCCCAAAGTTGGTTTTTCATAGACCTAAGGTAAGCGTACTTTCAGAAGAAGGAAAGTAGGGGTAAGATTTTGAGTGTGGATCAAATAGGGATTGAATTATCCCATAAAAGGTGAACTAATTATCCGCTTTGTCACCAATACCGAAAGAAAATAAGTTTGGAAGTTCAAGTAAGTGAGCTGAGGGCAGTCATCTGTCGACGATTTGACCTTAGTTTCCATTTTCAAAGGTAATCTTATAGAAGATGAAGCGTTTGTCTTCTGAATTTTTGATTCTTATAATTAGCGGGAAGCCATTTTTCTCTTCGTGTTGTTTGTTGATTGATTTGATGAGTCGCGAACGTTTGATTCGTTTGGAGTCAAAGTTGGTAATTTCATGAATACCCAAGACGGTATCAAACTCTTCTGTACTCAATTTTTTACCATTGTGGCGTAGTAGCTGTTGAAGGATTTCTGCGTTTTCCTCTTCAGATTCTTGTTCTTCATCCGTTTTTGTATCGGAATCTAGAGCAGTTTGATCTGCTGTATTTTTTCTTTTTTGAAGCTGTATACCTAGCCAAAGGGCAAGTAGAAATACTACAGGGAAGCCCATCCAAGGGAGTGACGATAAAACCGAGGCCTTACTATCCTTTTCTGGGGCATCGAGAACGACTATTTGGCCAATCTCTCGTGATTTACTTCGAATTAAATCCAAATCAATTTCTATTTCTTTACCTTCCGTAGTGCTATTGATATCAAAATCAAAGTAGCGGAGTTTATTTCCAATGACCTCGAAATAGGGTGAGTTAAACATTTCTGAATTTTTGGGCCCTTCATAAAAAAATAATTTTCCAGTTTCTTTTTCGATGATGATCCAGAGGTACCAACCTAATTTGGGCAATTGGGAGGTCGATGCACTGAAGGCATAATCTTGTGTTTCATACAAATAACTTTCGTTGGCATGGGCAATTTCAGCTAGATCAAACTCCTGGATATCAATTTTTATAGGCTTCCAAGATTTTTTTTCAAAATCCAAAAAATAGCCGTTCGCTTCTTTTTCGAGTGTTGGAATTCGGGGATTATTGAATTCTCCCAACCAGGTCAGCATTCCTTTAGAAGTTTGGTAAGCCCCTAAAGGGTAATAATCAAGCGGTTGATTGGCGACTTGAATAAATTCCCAAGATCCATTCAAGGTATCAAAATCCATTAAATCCGAATGGTAATACCAAAGGCCTCTTCCACCTAAAAGATAGTAGGTATTTTTTCTTTCGAATAAATAGGATCCGCAGGTGTAGCCTCGATTCGCAAATTGATATTCTTTAAAAAGTTGGCCGTTTTGAATGGAATAAAAATCAAAAGTACATTGGACAAATACCTTCAAAGTTTGGTTTGACGGATCGTAAATGATTTCATAACCACTCGGAAATTTTAGATGAATACTATCCAGCTGATTCAGTAAAGTTCTACTCAGCTTCCCCTCTAGAAAAGTTGATCTATCAGTAACTTCCCATCTTTTTGTAGTGATTTTAAGCCGGTAGAATTCTGGATCAGCAGCGAATAAATTTAGGCTGACAAAAAAGGCAAGGCCGATAAAAAGAAAGTTCAATTTCATAAAGGACTTCAAACTAGGGACTCTGAACAGCAAAATGGTTTTGAATCTTTTAATTTTCATACTATCGTATAAGATATGTTAGAATTTGAAAGAAGACAAATTTTTTAAAGGAATTGATATCATGAGGAACCTACTATTTTAAGTAGATTTTTCTTTTTTGGGTTAGCCACTTGATATAGTTTCTGCTCTTTTTCTTTTTGATTTCAAGTTCACGCTTAAGGGCAGTAGTTCTATCGGGGACTGTTTCGGTAGATAGGATCTCCCAATCTGGCGCACCAGCTTTGGTGGAGGGGGTAGATCCGGCATTATGGTGTTTGAGTCTGCCTTGCAAGTCATCGGTAGAACCTACATAGTACTTGTTGGTTTTCAGGCTAAAAAGAATGTAGATTGAATACATAGAAGATTAAAAAAATTAGATAAAAAAGGGCCCCGAAGCATTGCGGGGCCCTGTGGAGGATAACGGATTCGAACCGATGACCCCTACACTGCCAGCGTAGTGCTCTAGCCAACTGAGCTAATCCCCCTAAAGAGTTTGCAAATATAGATTCTCCAAGTTTCCTTCCAAAGGATTTCTTTACTCCTGTGAATAATTTATTCGGGTAAGGATGCTGCGGCCGAGCGTGACTTCGTCCGTAAACTCAAGTTCTCCACCCACAGGAATACCGCGGGCAATGCTGGTGATTTTTACGCCGAGGGGAGTCAATATTTTTCCCAGATAAAAAGAAGTTGTATCCCCCTCCATCGTCGCAGAGAGCGCCAAAATGATTTCCTTAATTTCCCCCAACTTGACTCGAGTAGCCAAACTTTCACAGGTCAATTCCTCGGGCCCAATGCCCTGCATAGGGGAGATGACTCCGCCGAGGACATGGTAGACTCCCTGGTACTGATTCGTATTTTCGATAGCGAGTACATCCCCAATATCCTCTACCACACAGACTATGGAACGGTCTCTTTTGTGACTTTGACAGGTGGAGCAAAGCTCCTCATCTGCCAGTGCATGACAGGTTTTGCAATAGGATACCTCGGCACGCATGCGCGTCAAAGCTAGAGATAAGGCCTCCGTATGCGCTTCATGCTGCTTGAGCAAATGCAGCGCCAACCGAAGTGCAGTTTTTTTGCCAATGCCTGGAAGCCTGGAGATTTCCGTGACTGCGTCTTCGATTAATTTAGAGGGGAAGTTCACTTAATTTATTTTTATAGAATTGCAGCCTGAATGCCTTCATCCAAAATGGCCTCACAAAGTGGTTTGAGTTCTGGCCTCGTTCCTTTCTTTACAGCACACTTCCCCTTGTAATGGATGATCAACGTACACTGCTCCGCTTGCTCATGGCTATGCTTACATACTTTCATAAGTACCGCAGTAACATGCTCAAAGGTATTTACATCGTCATTGAATACAACCAGGTCTAACGCTTCCTGGTCGACAAGATCCTCGAGGAGGACCTCAACTTCTTCTTGATGGGGAAGGGGTATGCTGAAGTGGTTCATTTTGCAAAATTAAGAATAATGGGCAACTTAGCGAGCGACTGACGCTTACAATATGAATCCGCAACTCGTTTTACTAGTAATTTCAATTTATTTTATTTTCCTTTTTTTAATTTCTTGGTGGACCACCCGAAAGGTGACTGGAGACACCTTCTTTACAGGTGATCGTAACTCGCACTGGTTTTTAGTTTCCTTTGGAATGATTGGGGCCTCCCTTTCTGGCGTCACCTTTATCTCTGTTCCTGGGGAGGTTGGTAATTCTAACTTCTATTACTTCCAAGTTGTTTTGGGTTACACCCTCGGATACTTTACCATTGCCAAGGTCTTATTGCCGCTCTACTACCGGTTAAATTTGGTGTCTATCTACAGCTATTTGGAAGATAGATTTGGTTTTTGGTCCTACAAAACTGGAGCTTTTTTCTTTATTCTTTCTAGATCATTGGGATCCTCGCTTCGCTTGTATTTGGTGGCCAGTGTCCTTCAGCTGATTTTATTTGATGCTTTGGGTATTCCTTTTTGGGTGTCAGTGTTGATTACGGTGGGCCTGATTTGGCTCTATACCTTTCGGGGAGGAATAAAGACTGTAGTCTGGACAGATACCTTTCAGACGACGTTTATGCTAGCTTCGGTCCTGACTACGATGGTATTGATTGGGTCTGAGTTGGAACTGAAAAGTTTGGGCGACTACGTCAGCAGGATAAGTGCGGACGAGCGCTCAACGATCTTCAACTGGGACTGGAAGGCAGGCACGAACTTCTTCAAGCAATTTATTTCAGGGGCATTTATTACCATCGTGATGACTGGACTGGATCAGGACATGATGCAAAAAAACCTGACCTGCCGGACACTGGGCGATGCACAAAAAAACATGTTTTGGTTTACCGTGATTCTAGTGGTGGTCAACCTGCTGTTTCTATCCCTAGGAGTGATGCTGTACTTGTATGCCGAAACCAAGGGAATTGCCATTCCTGCAAAGTCAGATGGCCTATTTCCACTCCTGGCCACTGAGCATTTTTCCGCCTTTGCAGGAATTGTCTTTGTACTTGGGATTGTGGCGGCAGCCTATTCCAGTGTAGATTCTACGCTTACGGCACTTACCACCTCTTTTTGTTACGATTTCCTTCAAATCGAACGGAATTATGCCCCAGAACGACGAGTATTCATCCGCAAGCTCGTGCACGTTGGTTTTACCTTTCTGATGTTTTTGCTGATTCTAGCCTTTTATTGGCTCAACGACCAGAGCGTCATCAACTCAGTATTTATCCTAGCAGGCTATACCTATGGGCCGCTACTTGGGCTCTATTCTTTTGGTTTATTCACCCGCTATCTAGTTAAGGATGCATGGGTGCCAGCGATTGCTGTTCTTGCACCTGCGCTCACCTTCCTGATTACTTCCTATTCACAAGAATGGCTTTGGGGCTATACCTTTGGCTTTGAGGCGCTCATCCTCAATGGGGCACTGATGTTTCTGGGCCTATACCTGCTGCGTAAAAAATCCTAGACTCCGAGCTCTAGTTCTGGATCCCAAAAGCGAGTAGGGAAGTCCTGCACTTGGTCGTTCACTACCTTGACTCCATCGGCAAGAAGCAGTTCCTCCATAAGAGTAGGGGTAGCAAAGTGGTGCTTTCCCGTCAGTAAGCCCTGCCTATTTACCACACGGTGGGCGGGGACCTCTGGGAGGGAATGGGCAGCATTCATCGCGTAGCCCACCATCCGGGCTCCCGATTTGAGCCCTAGGTAATGGGCGATTGCTCCATAACTCGTGACCCGGCCCTTAGGAATTTCCCCTACCACTTGGTAAACGAGCTCAAAGTAATTCGGCTTGTCTGAGGGCATAGTTCCAGTCGATAAAGGCTTGGTTGAGGGATTTTTTCACCAAAATTTCCGTGGGCTTCTCTCCCGATTTAATTGGGAATTGGTAGCGGATCAGTAGGCTCTCCGGCCTTCTTTCTAAAATATTTAGTTGGGCACCTTCCTTTACCACCACCTCCGGATATAGGACTAAAATCTGTTGGAGGGACTCTTCGAGTTGGTTGAGGTGAATCTCATTCTTTGAAGTGATCTCCGCATCAAAGATGACTTGATGGGTGTTGTTTTTGGAAAAATTAACCACATCTTCGGCCAAGGCCATGGTATTTGGTATCAAAATGATTTCCCCGGCATCGTTTTTCAAAACCATATTGATCAAGGTGATGTCTCGAATAAAGCCGGTATGCCTACCGATTTGAATTTTGTCTCCGATTTCAAGTTGATCCGAAAACATCATGATCAAACCATTCACAATATTGGTGATGTAGTCCTTAGTTAGCAAGGCTAAGGCTGCAGCCACAATGGTGATGCTGGTCAAAAATTCTATGGGCTGGATTCCAAAAGCAAGCATCAAGGAAATTAGGATAGCAATCAAGTTGAGTAAAAACTCAATTCGATCAATGCCAAGCATAAAGTTGGGCTGCACCTTAGTCTCCTCCCGCTGTTGCAGGTAAATCCGAAGCGTAACGATTCTCCCCAATGAAAAAATCAAGTTGGCACTCAGGAGAAAAACTAGTGCTCGGACGATATGATTTAAGATTTCATATTTTTCTAAGATTGGAGTGACTACGGTGTCTCCAGCATAGAAAATCTCTAAAATTATGAGGATAATGAGCTTTACCGCAAAGTAGGTTTTGCGTACATTTTCTTTAACCCGGATACTGCTTTTGAGATGATTCATGGTTCAATCGAAAAATTAACCCTATTTTAGCAAATATAGGAAGGATTTGACGGACTGATGAGCAGAAATATTGTAATTACTGGCGCTGCAGGCAACTTAGGCGCTGCAGTAGTGGAAAAATTTAAACGGGAAGGCTATTATGTCATTGCTTTGGTAAGGCCTGAAGCAAATGAGCAGGCCAAGGAGGCGGATGTTACCTACGATGTAGATGTGACCGACGAACAAGCAGTAGCTGATTTTGTCAAAGAATACGAAGAGCAATTTGGGGACTTGGAAGCGATCGCGATGCTGGTGGGAGGATATGCCTCTGGCAACCTTGAATCCACCAATCAACAGGAATTGACCCGAATGATACAGCTCAATTTTTTCAGTGCCTTCACAGTGGCCAATGCCTTTTTACCACTCCTGATCAAGCAACAACGAGGCGCTTTATTTTTTGTAGGTGCACGTACTGCAGTAGAACCCAAGGAAGCTAAGGAAGCGGTAGCCTACGCGTTGAGCAAGCAATTGGTCAGCGGCTATGCAGCACTCGTGGCAGAAGAAGTGAAGGGAACGGAAATTCAGACCCACGTATTTGTGCCTAGTATTTTGGACAGTCCAAGCAATCGAGCAGCCATACCTTTAGCAGATTTTTCTAAATGGGTGAATCCTTCCGATATTGCAGAAGCAATGCACTATGCCTTGAATACCCCCGCCTTAAGAAATATGACCTTTACGCTTTATGGAGGAATTTAAAACAATGAAAAAAGTAGGCCTACTCGTTTTATTTATAGCTAACCTAGCCTGTTTTCCTGCAATGGCTCAAACGGCCGAGCAGGAAGTGGAGGCGGTGATCCGCTCGCTTTTTGATGGCATGAGACAGAAAAATGGCACGATGGTAGCAGATGCCTTCTACACAGAAGGTCTGATGCAAACGGTGCAGCAGAAGCCGGAGGGAACCACAATAGGCAGCAATGCTGTTGCAGATTTTGTAAAAAGAATTACCACCACCCCCGAAGGAACTACCCTGGACGAACGGATCCTGTCCTACCAAATACGAGTGGATGGGGCCATGGCATCGGCTTGGACTCCCTACCGTTTTTATGTCAACGACACCTTCTCCCACTGTGGAGTGAATTCTTTCCAATTAGTGAAAATGGCCTCGGGATGGAAAATCGTCTACATCATTGATACCCGAAGAAAAGAACCTTGTGAAGAGTAAATTGTATGAATGAATTTAAAACTGCAGTCTACCAGACTGCTATCAGCCAACTGAAACAAAAAGAAGCGCTTCTTGCAGAGGAGCGCAAAAATATCATTGAGAGCATCCTCGAAGAAGAGAAAAATAGTGCTGGGGACAAATACGAGACGAGCCGAGAGACGATGACCCAGGATCTCAATTCCTTGGAAAAACAAATCAACCAAAGTAAGCTAGACCTGGAGGAGTTGTATCGCCTTCAAGCCATTAAAGATACGCCACCAACAGTCCAGGAAGGGGCTCTTGTGCAACTGGGTACGGATTGGTTTATGCTTGCCGTAAGTATAGGGCAGGTGAAGGTGGCCGACAAGCAAGTTTTTTTACTCAGCAAAAACTCTCCACTTGGAGAACTGTTGGTAGGCAAGAAAAAGAAGGAAGCCATTCAGTTTAGAGGCAAGCAACAAACCATCACCGAAATTCATTAAGTAGGGAAATCGGAGGCTGGCCCTGCTTTTCAATGGCCAAAATTAATTTCTAAATTTTCAATTTTACAAGTGCATTGATAAGCTATTCGCAATAAAAGCAGGCTTTTGTTTCACTTTTGTTGACATTCTTATTTTTTTCTAGTAAAATTGAGGTTCAATTGCTTCATTAATGATTTTTCCATTTTCCAACTTAGGCTTCAGGTTACCTGCACAAATCGGTAGGTGGATTGCGTTTTCTTTTTCTGCAAAGGATTGGGAAGGGCAATTTTGTCAGAAGTTAAAGCCCATGCAGGGGTAGATTTTTAGTTCTTTCTGGATCCCGGATCCGATTCAGTCTTTTTCTAGCCATTTCGTTATGAAAGTCATCAAATTTGGAGGTTCCTCCGTAGAAAACCCCAGCAACATTCAGCAAGTTTTTCAGATCATTCAAAACCAACTCCAAGATTCGAAATTGGTGGTGGTCTTCTCTGCCTTTGGAGGCGTGACGGAGCAACTTTTTGGAATGGCGAACCTGGCTAAATCAGGTAAGCAGGACTATAAGAAGGGATTACTTGCACTTGAAGAAAGGCACTTGGGGATGGGCAATGCCTTACTGGGAAATGAAAAAAGAGAAAAAGTAGATGCATTTATCCGGCAGCGCTTCCACGAGTTGGAAGATCTCTACCACGGAATCTACCTGATCAAGGAACAATCTTCACGAACACTAGATTATGTGGCAAGCTTTGGGGAACGCTTGAGCACCTACATTCTAGCAGAAGCATTAGCAGCACAGGGAATTCCCACTTGTTTTGTGGATGCACGAGAGATCATCCGAACCGATGATCGTTTTGGGCAGGCCCGGGTAGAGGAAGCCACTACCCATGCTCAAATCCAGGACTATTTTGCCAGGCACGAAGGAATTAAAGTGGTGACCGGCTTTATAGCTTCAACCGCCAAAGGGGAAACGACCACTTTGGGCCGCTCTGGTTCCGATTACACTGCCGCAATTTTGGCAAGTGCATTGAATGCTGAAGTATTGGAGATTTGGACCGATGTGTCGGGTGTACTCACTTGTGATCCCAAAATGGTGTATGCGGCATTTACCATTCCCCAGCTGAGCTATGCGGAAGCCATGGAGCTCTCACATTTTGGTGCTCGAGTTATTTTCCCGGCGACCATGCAGCCGGCGATGAAGAAAAATATTCCGATTCAAATTAAAAATACCTTTGATCCTAGCCACCCAGGCACCTTGATCAACGGGGAGGTACGGGAAGGTGGCTGGATCAAGGGCATTAGCTCGCGCTCCAATCTCAGCCTAGTGACTCTTCAAAGTGCGGGCTGGATGGCTGCAGGGGGAAGTTTAGGTAGAATCTTCACCGTATTGTCTGAGGCAAGGCTTTCGAGTTTGCTTATTTCTCAGGCCTCCTCACAACATAGCATTTGTCTGGCGCTGGCCACTGAACAAGCGATTCTAGCGAAGGAACTAATTGAAAAAGAATTTTACTACGAAATCAAGTCCGGTGAAATGGATCCGGTCTCTTTGCTTCCTGGCCTGGCTTTAGTCGCTGTGGTAGGGGAAAATATGAAACATGATCCTGGAACTTCAGGCAGAATGTTTCGGGCCTTGGGCCAAAATAACATCAATGTTGCGGCCATTTCCCAAGGAAGTTCTGAATTGAATATTTCTGCGATCATTCCCCAGGCTGATTTACAAAAAGCATTGAATGCCCTGCACGAGGTATTTTTCCTCTCGGAGCACAAGGTAGTTCACCTATTTTTGGTAGGCACGGGACTCATCGGCACGGCACTGCTTCGCATGATTGCGCAGCAAAAGGAAAAATTGCTCCTCGAAAATCAGCTGGATATCCAAGTGCACGGCATCGCCAACAGTCGTTTCATGGCCTTTGATGAGGATGGCTTTGAGTTGACTAGTCTCCCGGAATTGGGTCCTTCGCAGTCCAAAATGGATTTAAATGCCTTTGTGGAGACCATTGAAGAAATGAACTTCTCCAACTCAGTGCTGGTCGACTGTACGGCCAGCCAGGAGGTAGCCCAAATTTACTCGCGAATATTGGCTGCGAAAATCGCCATTGTTACTCCCAACAAAAAAGCCAACTCAGGTTCTCTGCAAAGCTATTTGAACTTTAAGCAACTTGCCAAAAGCAGAGGGGTACACTTTCTCTACGAGACCAATGTGGCAGCGGGACTTCCAGTGATCAATACCATCCACGATTTGATGCTTTCTGGGGACCGCTTTCACCGCATTGAAGCAGTGCTAAGTGGCTCTCTGAATTTTATTTTTTCCGAGCTGGAAAAGGGAGCGCCCTTTTCGGAAGTGGTGGCGCAGGCCAAAGAGAAAGGATATACCGAGCCTGATCCACGAGATGATTTGAGCGGGATGGACGTGGCACGGAAAGTGGTGATCTTGGGAAGGGAGGCTGAACAGTCCCTTGAAGTGGAAGATGTAGTGGTCTCATCCCTCGTGCCTGAAAATGCGAGACAGGGTGTTTCGGTGGAAAAATTCATGGAACTGCTGAAAGCCGAAGATGCATCCTATGCCCAGCTTTTGCAGAAGGCAAAAGAAAAAGGAGAAAAACTCCGGTTTATGGCGACTTTGGAGGATGGAAAAGCCGAAATAGGGCTTCGTTCAATTCCAGCTTCACATCCTTTTTATAGTTTGGAAGGTTCGGACAACATGATTTTGCTTACCACTGACCGCTACTACGATCGACCCATGATCATCCGAGGTCCTGGAGCAGGTGCGGAAGTGACGGCTGCTGGGGTGTTTGCTGATGTGATCCGTGTGGGTAATTATACGAGAGATTAAAAAACGTCCACAGTTGACATTCGACAGACCACACCAAAGTACAATTTACCAAGTACCCACCGCGGCGGGCAGGCCAAGTACGGAGTATGGATTCTAAGTCAACGGCTCGGCTGTCGACAGTGGACGGTGGATTATCATTCTATTTTCCAATGGTGGAATCACCCCCTACTTTTTTCGTTCAATGGAGTAAAGTACCAAATCGCGGAGGGAAGACTTGTAATCCGAGTCAGGAAATTGCTCCAAGAGGGCTAGGGCTTCCTGGTAGAATGCGGTCATCTTTTGCTTTGCATAGTCCAAGCCCCCACTTTTTTTAACAAAGGCAATGACTTCGTTTACCGCTTTTTTATCTTCAGAGCGGTTTCGGATAAGGTAGATGATTTTCTTTTTTTCGAGCCAGTCAGCGTTTTTAAGCGCATAGATAAGTGGGAGAGTCATCTTTTTTTCCTTGATGTCGATTCCAAGCGGTTTGCCAATTTCATCCTCTCCATAATCAAAAAGGTCGTCCTTGATCTGGAAAGCCATCCCCACTTTTTCTCCAAAATTCCACATGCGCTGTATGGTTTCCTCGTCGGTGCTGACACTAGAGGCTCCCACGGAGCAGCAAGAAGCAATCAAGCTGGCGGTTTTTTGGCGGATGATCTGGTAATATACTTCCTCATCTACATCCAGTTTTCTGGCTTTGTAGCTTTGCAAAAGTTCGCCTTCAGACATCTCTCGCACGGCATTGGATACAATCCGTAGCAGGTGAAAGTCATTGTGTTCGACACTCAAAAGCAAGCCTCTGGATAGGAGGTAATCTCCAACCAATACGGCAATCTTATTTTTCCAGAGTGCATTGATCGAGAAAAATCCCCTGCGGTAGTTGGCATCATCGACTACATCGTCGTGGACCAAAGATGCGGTATGAAGTAGTTCGATCAGAGCTGCACCTCGGTGGGTAGATTCATTGATTTGTCCACAGACTCCTGCCGTCAAGAACACAAACATGGGACGCATCTGCTTCCCTTTGCGCTTGACAATGTAATGTGTGATGTGGTCGAGCAGCTTGACCTTACTTTTCATAAAGTCCCTGAACTTATGTTCAAACTGAGACATCTCAGTCTCAATGGGCACTTGAATGTGTTTGAGGTCTAGTTTCATCACGGTTGGAAGCTGTAAAAATACCACGCTTTTTGGCATGGGCAAGAGATTACTTCTTTCCTTTTTTAACCACCAAAAGGCCAAAACGTTTGTGCTTTTTTGTAATTTATACCATCATTTCACCAAACATCCCCTAACTGACTATGAAAAAGTTCCGTATTGAAGTAAAATGGGGCATCCTCTTCTTCCTTTCGGGCCTTGCCTGGATGGCTTTGGAGAAATATTTGGGTTGGCACGATCGCTTGATCGAGCAGCATGCTACCTACACCCTCCTGTATGCTCCGCTCGCGATTTTCATTTATGTAGTTGCGCTTTGGGAGAAGAAGCGAAAAACCTACAGTGGGAGGATGACATTTTTACAAGGGCTGCTATCAGGAATGGTGATTACCCTCGTAGTGGTGCTGCTTACACCCTTGAGCCAATACATTTCCCATAGCCTAATTTCTCCTGACTATTTTTCCAACATCATTCAGTTGACGGTCAACTCTGGAAAGATGACCTTGCCGGAAGCAGAAGCGTATTTTAATTTGATGAATTACATCACGCAGTCCGTGTTTTTTGCAGCGGGAATGGGAATAATGACTACCGTTGTCGTGATGATTTTTATGAAATCAATCCCACAAAAAGATCCCTCTGAATAATTGAAACCCTACTGTTCCTTTTTGTTTATCTTTGAGGGACTTTAAAAACAGAACGATCACTTGGAGGAGAATTACAGCAAGCATCAGTACGATCCTATTTTGCCCAAAAAGGACGAATGGCCTGTGGTAAAGCTTGCCCGCGAGCGCAAGGAGTTTGTAAAAAAGGTAGCAACCCTTTCCGAAGAACGGATTTTAGATTTAATAGGTAAAAACCCTGAAATCTTAAAAGAAGAGCTAGAAACCACTCTCTACCGAGAAAAGCTTCGCATCAAGCAAAACCCTTGGGATGTAGATCCCGATGATGAAGGCCCTTTCTGGGGGGAAGTAAAAAATAGTTTGCTTCAAATTCATTCGGAGGGTTCGCTAGCTAAAGCGAAGAAATTTGAGGCCTACAAAGCCGTATTGAGTAAGATTACCAGTCGCTATTCCGAAGAAATTGCCTCCAATTTTAAAGCTACCCACTACAAGTTTACACGTCGTGTGGTGACCTATGGCTTTTCTCGCTTACTCAATGCCGCACGAGTGAAGGGCTTTGGCTCCTTATTCAGCAACCAATATACGCTACAAGATAAAATTCAAATTACCGGACAGACCGCTCAAATTCGGGAGCTGGCAACCAAGGGGACCATCGTAATGGTGCCTACCCATTTTTCAAATTTGGACAGTATCTTGATCGGCTGGATAATTTCAGTCCTGGGAATGCCTCCCTTTATTTATGGTGCCGGGCTAAACCTGTTCAATATTTCCATCTTCGCCTATTTTATGAATGCCCTGGGCGCATACAAGGTGGATCGCAGAAAGAAAAACCTGATGTACTTGGAGACCCTAAAGACCTACTCCAAGGAGGCCATTCAGTTTGGCTGCCATAGCTTGTTTTTTCCCGGTGGAACCCGTTCTAGAAGTGGGATCATTGAATCCAGGTTGAAATTAGGGCTACTAAGTACCGCTATTGAAGCCCAGCGTGCAAACTTTCAGCAGGGCATTTCGGATGTTTCGGGCAAAATATTCATCGTCCCCGTTACCATTAATTACCACTTTGTCTTGGAGGCGCCCAGCCTGATTCAAGATTACCTGAGCCAGACAGGTCAGGAACGTTATTACAAGGAAAACGATGAGTTTTCCAACTCCTACAAGATCTCCAAATTCCTATTCAAGTTCTTTACCAAAGGTTCCGACATCTCTGTTTCTATAGGCCGTGCCATGGATGTGATGGGCAACTATGTCGATGAGGAGGGCAATAGCAGAGATAAATGGGGTAGGGAAGTGAATACCGAGGAGTATTTTATGTCCAATGGCAAAGTTACTGTTGATGCCCAACGGGAAGAAGAATATACCCAAATGCTCGGAAAGCGAATTGTGGAGGAATTTCATAAAATCAATCGGGTGTTTAGCTCCCATCTGGTTGCCTTTGTAGCCTTTGAATTGATTCAAGCAAAGAATGATAAAATGGATTTGTTTGATCTCATTCGTCTCCCTCAGGAAGATCTGGTGTTCGCTCATGAAGAGTTTAAAACCGCCTGTCAACTGGTACTGGATAAAATTTTTGAGTTGAAAGCCCAAGGAAAAATTGATGCTGCGCCCCACCTGTACCGACCTATGGATGAAATCATCAACCATGGACTCGAAAATGTGGGGATGTACCATGCCAAACGTCCGCTAATCAAAGACAAGGCGGGCAACCTAGTGACCGAGGACATGAGTTTGCTTTATTTCTACCACAACAGATTACATGGGTATGGCCTTGAAAAACTCTTCTAAATCTCGCCCCATAGGTGTGGTCGGAGTGGGTAGCTTCGGTACCGCGATAGCCAACATGCTCGCAGAAAAAAACGAGGTGATGGTCTATGCGCGTAAGCAGGAAGTGGTAGATGAAATCAATTCGCAGCACAGCGCTTCTGGGAAATTGCTGAACCCAAAGATTCGTGCAACTTTTTCTCCCGAAGAACTCTGTGACTCTTGTGGGGTCCTATTTTTAATGATTCCCTCTGCAGCATTCTTGGAGGTAACGCGCACTTTCGCACCTTTTTTACATCCTTACCACCTCGTCATCCATGGCACCAAAGGCTTAGCTGTTCAGCTGGCTGAGGGTGAACAATGGGATACCGTCAAAAAGCTTCGCCGGAATCAGATCATGACGATGAGTGAAGTCATTATTCGAGAAACCCTTGCAGTACGTGTGGGTTGCTTGGCTGGTCCAAACATTTCCAAAGAGCTTAGCAATGGCCAGCCTGCCGCCACAGTGATTGCCAGCAAATACAACGAGGTGATTCAAGAAGGGCAGCGGCTCCTTCGCTCCGAAAAATTTCAGGTATATGGCAACTTTGACATCATTGGGGTAGAGCTCAGCGGGGTGCTGAAGAATATCATTGCCATTGCGGCAGGTGCTTTGGCGGGTTTAGGATTGGGGGAAAACGCAAAAGGGCTTTTGATTTCCCGAGGCATGGTCGAAATGGCACATTTGAGCAAAGCCTTAGGCGGAACGGTTAGTTCCGTGATGGGTCTTGCAGGGATAGGAGACCTAGTCACTACCTGCAATTCTCCGGATTCTAGAAATTTTACGGTTGGATATCGCCTAGCAAAAGGAGAGACGCTAGATCAAATCCTGGAAACCATGGAAGAAGTTGCCGAAGGGGTCAATACCGTGCGTATTGTAGATGCCTTTTTAAAAACTGCAGGTATCCGAGCTCCGATCACTGAAAACCTTCACCGCGTATTGTTTGAGGACCTATCCATCGAAGAAGCACTTCAATTTCTAATGAAGTACCCCTTCAGTGTGGATGTGGATTTTGTCTAACTTGATTATCCACAATTCTATCCAATACTAATTAGGGAGTTAAACACTGCGGATAATTGTCAACGGTTGACTGTCTACAGACGACAGCAGATGGTAATTAAAGAGAAAAAGCGTGCTATGCCACGAATGACAGTGATCTGTTAGCTGTTGACCATTTCACTTATCACAACTCAATTTCTTGATCTTCAAGTCTTGTATTTTCCCGGATTGCTCAAAAAGCGGATAGTAGGGTTGTCTAAAAGTAGGTTTTATTAATACTTACCTGGAAGGAACTAGCTTGATCAATAAGCCCGTACCCTCGGTGATCGCGTAAACAAAGCCATCTGGGCTCAAGGATACTTGTCTGACACGACCTATTCCTGGAAGTAATTTTTCCTCAGACACAGGTTTCGTTCCATCCATTTCCACCCGAGCAATGTGGTTACCTGCAAGTGCAGCTACCAGAATATTTCCTTTCCAAGCAGGATAGCGATCTGAAGTCACTAGTGTCATTCCACAGGTGGCAATCGAAGGAACCCAGTACTTAACCGGCTGTTCCATCCCTTCTTTTGCTGTGATTTCAGTGATTGGAGTGCCGTTGTAGTTGATGCCATAAGTGATCACTGGCCAACCGTAATTTTTTCCTTTTTCGAGCAGGTTCAGCTCATCACCTCCACGAGGGCCATGCTCCACTTCCCAAAGACGGTTGGAAGCTTTGTCGAAAAATAGTCCCTGTGGGTTACGATTTCCATAGGTCCAGATAGAAGGGATAGCTCCCGTGGTAGCGACAAAGGGGTTGTCTGTAGGGATTCGTCCATCGTCATGGATGCGGTGAATCTTTCCATGCGAATTTTTCAAGTTCTGTGCATTGTCTTGACTGCCTCGCTCTCCATTGCTGAAGTAGAGGTAATTTTGATTGTCAAAGACGATCCTGCTGCCATAGTGAGTTCCTCCCTTCCATTCAGGAGAGGTCACAATAAGTTCTTCAAAAGATGCAACAGCAGTCCCTGACAGTTTAAATCGGGCTATTGTAGTCGCACCACCATCGCCTACAGGCTTGGCATAGGCGATGTAGATCCATCCATTCTGGGCATAATTGGGATGGGTAGTTATGTCTAACAATCCAGCCTGGCCAGTGGTATAAAATGTGGGTAGGCCTGTGATTTTTTGGCCTGAGAATTTATCTTTTTTGAAAAGTAATAACTCGCCCTTCTTTTCAGTGATCAAGAGCGTTTCTGCATTGAGCCAGGTCATCCCCCATGGGTTTTGGAAGCCAGTGTGGAGGGTATCTACTTTGATGACCATCTTCTCTGTTTTCGTAATGAATTTTTGAGAAGTTAACGAATCAGGAACAGGGTCTCCCTCCTTGGCCTGGCATGAAAAAAGAGGCGAAATCAAAGCAAGAAGAACTAAAAGATAGGCTGCAAGGGTTTTCATAGACTTATGAATCAAGGGTATACAGGATTAACGCGCTATTGAGGGTAAGAGTTTACGGATTGGAAAATTAACTTTTTTGTTTCAATTGAAGGATTTAGCAGCGCAATTTTTTAAAACCAAAAAAGGCCCCGTATGTACGGGGCCTTTTGGATTAGAGTTAGCAAGGTTTATCGGATGGGAAGCAATTTGACCAATAGGCCTGTAGCTTCCGTAATCGCATAAATGTAGCCATCTGGGCTTTCAGCCACTTGGCGAACGCGTCCAATGTCTTGAAGCAATTTTTCTTCCTTCACATAGCTGGTGCCATTCATTTCTACGCGAGCAATGTGCTGCTTTGCAAGGGCTGCAATGAGGATATTGCCTTTCCAAGCTGGGTATTTGTCAGAAGTGACCACGGCCAGACCGCATGTAGCGATGGAGGGTACCCAATAATGCTTGGGCTGCTCCATACCTTCTTTCTCTGTGATTTCTGTGATGGGAGTGCCATCGTAGTTGATGCCGTAGGTGATCACAGGCCAACCGTAGTTCTTTCCTTTTTCAATCAGGTTGAGTTCGTCACCGCCCATTGGGCCATGCTCTACTTCCCAGATTCTATCGTTGGCTTTGTCGTAAATTAGCCCTTGTGGGTTTCTGTTGCCATAGGTCCAGATTGAGCTGGTGTTACCCAAGGAATCTTTGAAAGGATTGTCTGTAGGAATGCCACCGTCGTCCTTGATGCGGTGAATTTTGCCATGGGCATTGTTCAAGTTCTGCGCATTCATTGGGATATTTCCCTTATCTCCGTTGGAGAAATAGAGGAATCCTGCCTTATCAAATACGATGCGGCTTCCAAAGTGGCGGCCACCTTTCCAAGCGGGACCAGCTACGATAAGTTCCTCCTGATTTACTGCTGTGTTTCCGTCCAACTTGAATCGAAGAATCGTGGTTGCAGCAGTACTGTCGGCAAAATTTTGTGCATAGGAAATGTAAATCCAGCCATTTTCTGCGTAATTGGGATGCACAGCAACGTCCAAGAGACCTGCTTGATTTACGTTGTGAACTGCGGGTAAGCCTTGAATTTTTTCTCCTGAAAATTTATCCTCCTTGAAAACAAGGATTTCTCCTTTTCTTTCGGTGACAAGGAGCGTTCCATCTGGAAGCCAAGTCATGCCCCAAGGGTTTTCCAATCCGGTATGGAGGGTATCTACCTTAATCAGCAACTTTTCTGTTTGGGTTGCGAAGGTTTCGTCGATTACGGGTGCTTTTGGTCCACAAGAGGTCCAAGTGGTGGCTGCCATTGCTAAAATGGCTAGCGAGAGGTACAGGGAGCGTGATGCCATGGTTGTTACAGATAGAGCAGCAAATGTAAACATCTCTTTCCAAATCTTAGCCAATTTTTGAATAGTGGTGATTCGAGAGGATTAGCGTGTTGCCTTCTCTCCTTGGGGCCTGATTTTTAGGTGGATCATTCATCTTTGCGTAACTTCGCATCAAGGAATTTTGGTGCTCCTTTTGCCTATGAACAGGACTTTGCACGTGTACAAATTTGGTGGGGCTTCCGTAAAAGATGCGGCTGCACTCCTTAATCTCCATACCCTACTCCAGTCCCGGCTTCAGACCAACAAGCTCATCGTAGTTTCTGCCATGGGAAAAACAACCAATGCGCTGGAGGCAGTTTTGGCTAAAAAGTTGGAGCAAGGGGATTTTTCGAAGGAGTGGAAGCAGATTAAAGATTTCCATCTGGAAGTTTGCGTGGAGCTTTTCCCTACTACTCATCTAGTAATTGAGAAGATAGAGCAGCTGTTGGATACCGCCCAACCCATCTTGGAGGTACCTATTTCCAAAATCAATTACGATGAAGTGTATGATCAGCTGATTTGTTACGGGGAATTGCTTTCTTCCCTTGTTGTCTCTGAATACCTAAATTTCAAAGGATTACCCCTTGCTTGGAAGGATGCACGAACCGTAATCCATACGGACTCGGACTTTAGATTTGCAAAAATAGATTGGGAAAAGACCCGCAGCGCATGTCAGCATCAATGGGCGGGCCTATTGGAGCATCAAACGATTTTGACCCAAGGATTTATTGGGAGAGATCCTCGTGGACGAACCACCACGCTAGGAAGAGAGGGTTCTGATTTTACAGCGGCGATTCTTGCCACTAGCTTGGATGCGGAGTCGGTGACCATTTGGAAAGATGTACCTGGCGTGCTTAATGCAGATCCCAAACTTTTTCCAAACACCCAAAAATTTGAAGAACTCAGGTACCGCGAGGCAGCAGAGATGACCTACTTTGGGGCCTCTGTCATTCACCCCAAAACAATCAAGCCCTTGGCCAATGCAGGCATCCCGCTTTTTGTCAAATCCTTTTTAGATCCTGAAGGGGCTGGAACCAAAATCCACGAGCATGCTGCCCCGCATGAGGTGCCCACTTTGGTCTTGAAAAAAAACCAAGTGCTTGTCAGCTTTAAGGTTACTGACTTTACATTTATTGAAGAAAAACACATCCATGCGATTTACGAAAAGCTGAAGGAATTGAAGCTGCGTGCGAATATGCTCCAACTTTCTGCCATTACGGTTTCGCTCGTTGTGGATACCCAACTGTTTAAGCTGGAGCAACTGGTGGAGAGTCTCAAGTCCAGCTTTGAAATTCGATACAACGAGGACCTGGAGCTCTTGACCATTCTAAAGCCGAAGACAGCCGAGATTCCGACCTTGATGGAAGGGTATGTGGTACTCTTGGA
>Ga0172372_10000455_pt1 | contig 62711 bp, 54 predicted proteins | sample LakKiv5m_2_FD_114544 | JGI IMG/M metagenome (GOLD analysis project Ga0172372, IMG submission 114544) | Freshwater microbial communities from Kabuno Bay, South-Kivu, Congo - kab_092012_9.5m | ecosystem: Environmental > Aquatic > Freshwater > Lake | place: Democratic Republic of the Congo...
GAGGATCCAGGCCTCGAGCTGCGCGACGGGGACGGTGTCGCCCCCCTCGTAGCGCAGGCTGACCCACCCGGACTTGCCGAGGCCGTAGCCCGTGGGGGTGCCGAAGCCGGATTCGAGGGCCTTCTCGCCGGAGGTGGGCAGCTTGACGGAGAGGCCCAGGCGGTTCTCCACCTCGGTGGCCACGCCCATGAAGACGAACACCTTGCCGCGGACCTTGATGACCCGGTCGCCCCAGGGGAACTCCTCGGTGGTGTCCGGCAGGGAGAGCGCGTGCGCCCGGAGGCGGGCGTAGGCGGCGGAGAGGTCGGTCATCGGGCGATCCCCCCGGCGAGGCGCTCGCGGTTGGTGGTGACGGCGTCCAGCACCAGGGGCGAGAGCCCCGCGCCGCCGGTCGCGTCGAGGTGATCCAGGAGCTGGCCACGCATCCGCGGCTCCCAGAAGCGCCGGAGGTGGTTGGTCACCCCCTCGACCGCCACCGGCCGGTCGGGCTCCGAGGCGAAGAACGCCCCGATCTGGTTGGCCATGCGCACGAGCTTCTCGGTCTCCATCTCACTTCCCCGCGGCGAGCTCGGCGGCACGGTCGCGCTCGCTCGCGCGCCGCACCTGCACGGCCGTGACCTTGTACTCGGGGCAGTTGGTGGCCCAGTCCGAGTAGTCGGTGGTGACGATGTTCGCCCCGGACTCGGGGTGGTGGAAGGTGGTGTACACGACGCCGGGCGCCACGCGCTCGGTGAGCACCACGGACAAGGTGGTCTCCCCCTTCCGGCTGGCCACGACCACCCGGTCGCCGGCCCGGATGCCGCGCTGCTCGGCGTCGTGGGGGTGGATCTCCAGCACGTCGGCGGCGTGCCAGCGCACGTTCTCGGTGCGGCGGGTCTGCGCGCCAACGTTGTACTGGCTCAGGATGCGCCCGGTGGTGAGCAGGAGGGGGAACCGGGCCGAGGTGCGCTCGTCGGTGGGGACGTACTCGGTCAGGGCGAACTTCCCCTTGCCGCGGACGAACTGCTCCACGTGCATGACCGGCGTGCCCTCCGGGGCGGCCTCGTTGCAGGGCCACTGGATGCTGCCCAACCGGTCCAGCTTCTCGTAGCAGACGCCCGCGAAGGTGGGCATCAGCCGCGCGATCTCCTCCATGATCTCGGAGGGGTGGGCGTAGTCCATGGGGAAGCCCAGGGCCCGCGCCAGGTCCATGGTGACCTCCCAGTCCGCCTTGCCGGCGAGCGGAGGCATGACCTTGCGGACCCGCCCGATACGCCGCTCGGCGTTGGTGAAGGTCCCGTCCTTCTCGAGGAAGCTGGCCCCGGGGAGGAACACGTGGGCGAAGCGGGCCGTCTCGTTGAGGAACAGGTCCTGGACGATCACGCACTCCATCGCGCGCAGCGCCGCGTGGACGTGGTGCAGGTCGGGGTCGGACTGGGCGATGTCCTCGCCCTGGACGTAGAGGGCCTTGAAGCTGCCGTCCAGGGCGGCGTCGAACATGTTGGGGATGCGCAGCCCGGGCTCGGGATCGATGCGCACGCCCCAGTCGCGCTCGAAGCTGGCCCGAACCACGGGATCCGACACGTGCCGGTACCCCGGGAGCTCGTGGGGGAAGGACCCCATGTCGCAGCTCCCCTGCACGTTGTTCTGGCCGCGGAGGGGGTTCACCCCGACGCCGGGACGGCCCAGGTTCCCGGTGGCCATGGCCAGGTTCGCGATGGCGATCACCATCGTCGAGCCCTGACTGTGCTCGGTCACGCCCAGTCCGTAGTAGATTGCGGCGTTCCCGGCCGAAGCGTAGAGTCGGGCCGCCCCGCGCAGGGACGCGGCCGGCACCCCGGTCAGGGCCTCGGTGGCTTCGGGCGAGTTGCGAGCTTCGCTCACGAACGCGCGCCACTTCTCGAACTCGCCCCACTCGCAGCGTTCGCGGACGAAGTGCTCGTCGGCCAGGCCCTCGGTGACGATCACGTGGGCCAGGGCGTTGGCCACCGCCACGTTGGTGCCGGGGCGGAGCTGGAGGTGGAAGCTCGCCTCCACGTGCGGCTGCCGGACGAGCTCGATCGCGCGTGGGTCCACCACGATGAGCTTGGCGCCCTCGCGCAGTCGGCGCTTGAGGCGACTGGCGAACACCGGGTGGCCCTCGGTGGGGTTGGCCCCGATGACCACGATCACGTCGGCGTACTCGACCGATTCGAAGTCCTGCGTGCCGGCCGACTCGCCGAGGGTGGTCTTCAGGCCGTACCCGGTGGGGCTGTGGCAGACGCGGGCGCAGGTGTCGACGTTGTTCACGCCGAAGGCGCCACGGACGAGCTTCTGGACCAGCCAGGTCTCCTCGTTCGTGCAGCGCGACGAGGTGATGCCCCCGGCGGCCCCGCGGCCGTAGGTGGCCTGGATCCGGCGGATCTCGCTGGCGGTGTAGGCGATCGCCTCCTCCCAGCTCACCTCCCGCCAGGGGTCCTCGATGGAGGCGCGGATCAACGGCCGGGTGACCCGGTCCTTGTGGGTGGCATAGCCCCAGGCGAAGCGCCCCTTCACGCAGGAGTGGCCGGCGTTGGCCCGCCCGTCCTTCGAGGGCACCATGCGGACCACCTCGTTGCCGCGCATCTCGGCGCGGAAGGAGCAGCCCACGCCGCAGTAGGCGCAGGTGGTGTCCACCACGTGATCCGGCTGCCCGCGGTCGACGATGGTGTTCTCCATCAGGGTGGCGGTGGGGCAGGCCTGCACGCAGGCCCCGCAGGACACGCACTCCGAGGACATGAAGTCGCCCCCGCCGGGCGAGATCACCGAGGCGAAGCCACGCCCGTCCACCGTCAGCGCGAAGGTGCCCTGGATCTCCTCGCACGCGCGCACGCAGCGCGAGCACACGATGCACTTGGAGGGATCGAAGGTGAAGTAAGGGTTGGAGGTGTCTTTTTCGGCCTGGAGGTGGTTCTGCCCGTCCAGTCCGTAGCGGACCTCCCGCAGCCCCACCACCCCCGCCATCTCCTGCAGCTCGCAGTTCCCGTTGGCCGGGCAGGTGAGGCAGTCCAGCGGGTGGTCCGAGATGTAGAGCTCCATCACCCCGCGGCGGAGCTGCGCGAGCTTCGGCGTCTGGGTGCGCACCTTCATGCCGGGCTGCACCGAGGTGGTGCAGCTGGCCGGAAAGCCCCGCCGACCCTCGATCTCCACCAGGCAGAGCCGACAGCTGCCGAAGGCGTCGAGCGTCTCGGTGGCGCAGAGCTTGGGCACGCGGACGCCCGCGTCGGCGGCGGCGCGCATCACCGAGGTGCCCTCGGGCACGGCCACGACCATGCCGTCGATCTCCAGAGTGACCACGACCGGGCCGACCACGGCGGGGGTACCCGCGTCCGGAACCTTCACCGAGTACATGTCAGCTCCTGGGCCCCGGGCCCGGCCCGAGGCCGAAGTCCTCGGGGAAGTGTTCGAGGGCGCTCTGCACGGGCCAGGCGGTCATGCCGCCCAGGGCGCACAGGGACGCGTGGGTCATGGTGTCGCAGAGGTCGCGCAGGAGCGCGACGTGCTGGGCGCGCCGCTCCCCGCGGCGGATCCGGTCGATGACCTCCACCCCGCGGGTGGAGCCGATCCGGCAGGGGGTGCACTTCCCGCACGACTCGATCGCGCAGAACTCCATCGCGTACCGGGCCATGCCGGCCATGTCCACGGTGTCGTCGAACACGACGATGCCGCCGTGCCCCACGATGGCCCCCCGGGCGGTGAAGGCTTCGTAGTCCAGCGGGAGATCCAGCGCGGAGGCGGGCAGGAAGGCGCCCAGCGGCCCTCCCACCTGCACGGCGCGGACCGGCCGGCCCGAGGCGGTGCCGCCACCGTAGTCGTACACGAGCGAGGCGAGGGAGATGCCGAAGGGCACCTCGACGAGGCCGCCCTGCCGGATGTTCCCGGCCAGCTGGAACGCGAGCGTGCCCCGCGACCGGCCGGTGCCGCGCGCGGCGTAGGCCTCGGGCCCGTCGGCCAGAATCGCCGGGACGGAGCCGAGGGTGACCACGTTGTTGAGCGCGGTGGGCATGCCCCAGAGCCCGGAGACGGCGGGAACCGGAGGGCGGTAGCGCACCTCGCCCCGCTTGCCCTCGAGGCTCTCGATGAGCGCCGTCTCCTCGCCGCACACGTAGGCCCCGGCTCCGCGGCGCAGGGTGACGTCGAAGGCCTTGCCGCTGCCGAGCACGTCCGGGCCGAGCAGGCCGGCCGCGCGCGCGGCCGCGATGGCCCCGACCAGGATCCGCTCCGCGTCGGGGTACTCGCTGCGCAGGTAGATGTAGCCCCGGGTCGCCCCGACCCCCAGGCCGGCGATGAGCATGCCTTCGAGCAGCGTGTACGGGTCCCCCTCCATCAGCATGCGGTCGGAGTAGGTGCCCGAGTCGCCTTCGTCGGCGTTGCAGACCACGTACTTCTGCGGGGCGGAGGTCTGGAGCACGGTCGCCCACTTGATCCCGGTGGGGAAGCCGGCTCCGCCGCGTCCACGGAGCCCCGACCGGGTCACCGCGTCGACGATCGCCTCGGGCGATAGCGCGAGCGCGGCGTCCAGCCCCCGCCCGCCCCCGTGGGCCCGCCACTCCTCCAGCGACAGGGGATCGATCACGCCCACCCTCGCGAAGCCCAGCCGGTCCTGCCCGGCCAGCCAGGGGAGGGCGTCGGTGAGGCCGAGCTTGCGGGGGTGGTCGCCCCCCTGCAGGAAGCCGGCCGCGAAGAGCCCCGGCACCTCGTCCACCTCGACCGGACCGTACGCGACCCGCCCCGACGGGGTGGCCACCTCGACCAGCGGCTCCCGCCACAGCATGCCGCGTGAGCCGTTGCGGACCAGCTCCACCGCCGCGCCCCTCCGTCGCGACTCGGCCAGGACCGCCGCCGCCACCTCGTCGGCCCCCACCGAGCGGGCCGCCGCGTCGGCCGGGACGTAGACGCGCGTGCTCACGCGCCCTCCTTCGCCAGGCCGGCGGTGAGCACGTCGAAGCGGGACGGTCCCACCCGACCGTGCAGGCGGCCGTCGATCATCACGGCGGGGGAGAGGGCGCAGTTGCCGAGGCAGTACACCGCCTCCAGGGTCACGCCGCCGTCCGCGCGGGTCTCCCCCAGGTCCACTCCGAGGCGGGCGCGTGCGTGCGCCACCAGCGCGTCGGCGCCCATCGCCTGGCAGGCCTCCGCCCGGCACACCCGGACGACGCCGCGGCCGGGCGGGTGGGTCCGAAAGTCGTGGTAGAAGGAGACCACTCCGTGGACCTCGGCCCGCGAGAGGTTCAACGCCTCGGCCACGCGCGGCAGCGACTCGGGGGGGAGCCACCCCAGGCGGTCCTGGATGTGGTGGAGGATGGGGAGCAGGGCGCCCGGCTCGTGGCGGAGCAGGGCGATCGCCTCGCCGACCACCACTTCGCGGTCGGGCGGTGCGCTCGGAGGCGAGGTCGAAGGCACGTGCATGGGATCCGCGAGGATAGCACGCGCCCGGATCCGTCCGCTGTTTGGGGCCGCCCCGGGATGGCGGGTGGCCTGGGGCCGCGGGGTGGGTAGCTTGGGGCCGCACCGAGGTCCCCGTGTCCCACCACGTCGCCGCCGTCCGCTGGTCCCGCTCCACCCCCGACTTCGCCTACGACACCTACGATCGTGGCCACACCTGGCGCTCCGGGTCCGGGATCGAGGTCGCCGCGAGCTCGGCCCCCGAATTCAAGGGAGACCCCGCCCGCATGAACCCGGAGGAGGCCTTCGTGGCGGCGCTCTCGAGCTGCCACATGCTCACCTTCCTGGCCATCGCCGCGCGCAAGGGCATCGTGGTGGACCGCTACGAGGACGACGCCGTGGGCCTCTTGGAGAAGGAGGGGGGCAAGCTCTGGATGACCCGGGTGAGCCTGCGGCCGCGCATCCTGTTCTCCGGCGCCGCGCCCGACGCCGCCACGGTGGCGCGACTCCACGAGCAGGCGCACGCCAACTGCTTCATCGCCAGCTCGGTGAAGACCGAGGTCACGGTGGAGCCGCCCGCCGAGGGCTGACCGGCCGGCCGGCTACTCGGCGCAGGAGAGGCAGCGGTCGGCGGTGGGGAGCGCCGCCAGCCGCGGGGCCTCGATCGGGCCGCCGCAGGCAGCGCAGAGGCCCCAGGTCCCGGTGTCCATGCGCACCAGCGCGGCGGAGAGTCGGGCCATCTCGGCGCGCTCGGCGACCTCGAGGTCGGCCAGCACCTCCTCGTCCTCGAGCGCGAGGGCCTGCTCGCTCGAGTCGGCCGGCAGCGGCTCGTTGCGGTTGCGCAGGCGCGCGGAGAGCCGTGCCTCCCGATCGCGGAGCTCGCTGAGTCGGGAGAGGAGGAGGGCGCGGACGGTGTCGGGATCGTTGGTCATGCCACCCCTCGTCGCAAGCGGCGTGCCATCGGGCAAAGCCGGGTTTTTAGCGTCGACTGTGCAATTCCGCCCACTGCTGGGGTCGAGGTGCACAGATCCGCCGCGCCCGCCCGGGAGCTCGACGGGAGCCCCGTACCGGGGCCCCGCCCGTCAGCCCGTGACGGGCCGGGAGAGCGAGCGTCCCAGCGCCACGATCTCCTCCACCACCGCGGGCTCGGCCAGGGTGGAGAGATCGCCCAGCTGCTCGTACTCGCCCTCGGCGATCTTCCGCAGGATGCGACGCATGATCTTGCCCGAGCGGGTCTTCGGGAGGCCGGGGACCACCAACACCTGGTCCGGCACGGCGAAGGGTCCGATCACGTGGCGGACCTGCTCCTTGAGCGCCCCCACGAGCTGTTCGGGGGTGTACCCCTCGTGCCCGGGGCGGGCGATGACGTGGGCGCGGATGCCCTGGCCCTTGATGGGGTGGGGGTAGCCCACCACCGCCGCCTCCACGACCGCCTCGTGCGCCACGAGCGCGCTCTCCACCTCGGCGGTGCCGATGCGGTGCCCGGACACGTTGAGCACGTCGTCGACCCGACCCGTGATCCAGTAGTAGCCGTCCTCGTCCCGCCGGCAGCCGTCACCGGTGAAGTAGTAGCCGGGAAACCTCGTGAAGTAGGTGTCGCGGAAGCGCTTGTGATCCCCCCAGAGGGTGCGGGCCTGGCCGGGCCAGCTGCCCGCCAGGCACAGGTTCCCGCTCACCCCCACTCCCTCCAGCACCCGGCCGTCGTCGTCCAGCAGCACCGGGCGCACGCCGGGCAGGGGGAGGGTGGCCGAGCCGGGCTTGCACGGGGTGGCGCCGGGGAGGGGCGCGATGAGCACCCCGCCGGTCTCGGTCTGCCACCAGGTGTCCACCACCGCGCAGCGGCCTTCGCCCACCACGTCGTGGTACCAGCGCCACACCTCGGGGTTGATGGGCTCGCCCACGGTGCCCAGCACGCGCAGGCTGCGCCGCGAGTGGCGCCGCACCGGCTCGTCGCCGTCGCGCATGAGCGTGCGCAGGGCGGTGGGGGCCGTGTACAGGTGGGTCACGCCCAGCTCGTCCACGATCTCCCAGTACCGACCGGCGTCGGGCCAGGTGGGGATGCCCTCGAACATCACGGTGGTCGCCCCGTTCGCGAGCGGCCCGTACAGGATGTAGCTGTGCCCGGTGACCCAGCCGACGTCGGCGGTGCAGAACCAGAGATCCGTCGGGTGCACGTCGAACACGAGCCGGAAGGTGCTCGCGGCGTACACGAGGTACCCGGCGGTGGTGTGCAGCACGCCCTTCGGCTTCCCGGTGGATCCCGAGGTGTAGAGGATGAACAGCGGGTCTTCGGCGTCCATCCACTCGACCGGGCAGTAGGGGCGCTGCCGGGCCATCTCCTCGTCGAGCCACAGGTCGCGCCCGGGCCGCATCTCGACCTCGGTGTCGGTGCGCCGGGCCACGAGCACCTTCTCCACCGCGGTCAGGCCCTCCACGGCCGCGTCGCAGATGTGCTTCAGCCCGAGCGACTTGGGACCGCGGAGCCCCTCGTTGGCCGTCACCACCACCTTGCAGCGGGCGTCGAGGATGCGCTCGCGCAGGGACTCGGCCGAGAAGCCCGCGAACACCACCGAGTGCACCGCGCCGATCCGCGCGCAGGCGAGCACGGTGTAGGCCAGCTCGGGGATCATCGGCATGTAGAGGCAGACCCGGTCCCCCTTCCGCACCCCCTGGGCGAGCAGCACGTTGGCCACCCGCGCCACGTCCCGGCGCAGCTCCCGGTAGGTGATCCGCCGCACCTCGCCGGGGGCGTTCCCCACCCAGACGATGGCGGTGCGCTCGGGGTCGGCGTCGGCGTGGCGGTCCACCGCGTTGTGGCAGGCGTTGAGCCGCCCGCCGGCGAACCAGGAGATGTCGACCTCGTCGAGGTCCACCTCCATCGTGGAGTCCGGCGCCCGGAACCAGGTCAGGCGCTCCGCCTCCCGGCGCCAGTAGGCGGCCGGGTCCGCGAGGCTCTCCCGGTAGAGCGCCTCGTAGGCGGCGAAGCTGGGCACGTGGGCACGCTCGGCGACGTGCGCCTTGACGGGGTGTCGCTCCAAGCAACCTCCTGGCTAGGAAGGACGGGCCTTCCGCTCGATCTCGCGTTCCGCCGCCCGGTCGCGCATGGCCCGCCCCTTGTCGGGGGTGGGGTCCTTCACGTCGCCGTAGATCGCGCGCCCCTCGTGGTCCTCGGGGAGGTACTCGGTGATGGGCAGCCCTTCCTCGTTCACGAACAGGAGGCAGTGGCAGTACTTGTAGATCTGCATGTCGTCGCAGGCGCAGATCCAGGTCCGATGCTGGGCTTCGGCCTGCTTGTCCGGGTAGAAGCGGCACGGGCAGAGCGGTCGGCCGACGGCCTCCACGTTGGCGGCCAGGCCGAGCACCACCGCCTCGAAGACCTCGGGGTCCAGGTGCGGCACGGTGCCGGACTTCTCGCAGAACTTCAGCGCGAACTTGCGCATCTTCTCGATGTTGGCTTCGGACGGTCGGCCGGGCATGGGCACTCCAGCCGCCCTCGTATGCCGCCCCCCGCCGCGCGCGTAGGGCGAGGTCGCCTGCGGCGGTCACGGTCCGGGAGCGACCGCCTCTTCGTCCGGGAGGAGCTCCGCGGCCTGGCGCTGGCGGGGGCCGAGCTCCTCCCAGAGAGCCTCCGCCCGCTCGGGCTCCGCGAGGTAGAGGTCCTCGGTCTCCAGCGGGTCGGTACGCAGATCGTAGAGGCGCTTCTGGCCCGTTCCCCAGCGGTAGAGGAGCTTCCAGCCGTCCACCAGCACGGACTGCATCGGCCCCTCCCCGCGGCCGTTCGAGAATGCGGCCAGCACCCGATCGGCCCGCGCGTCCCCCACCGGGCGCCCGTCGAGCCCCTCGGGCACGGGCTCGCCGAGGAGCTGCAGCACGGTCGGCATGATGTCCTCGTGGGAGGTCGGCTCCGTCCAGCTCTGGGGGGCGATCCGCCCGGGGGCCCAGAACACCGCGAAGCTGTCGTTCTCCTCGTGGGTGAGGTCGTGGGCGTGGGTGGCCTCGCCGTGCTCGAAGAACTGCTCCCCGTGGTCCGCGGCGAGGACGACCAGGGTGTCGCGCAGGAGCCCCGCCGCCTCGAAGTCCGCCAGGCCCTCCGCCATCTGGTCGTTCATCCAGCGCACGTCGGCCTCGTAGAGCGTTTGCAGCCAGAGCGTCAGGAGCGCCTGCTCGTCCTCCGGAAGGTCGTTCCAGGAACGCACCGCCTCGTAGTGGTCCGCGCGCAGGGTCAGGTCCCAGTCCCAGGGCGCGGGGGGGAGCTCGGAGACGGCGTCCAGGTAGGCGTCGGGCGGAGCGTAGGGGGAGTGCGGCTCCATGAGGTGGAGGTGGAGGTACCAGCGAGTCGCGCCGGCGGCCTGCGCCTCCACCACGCGCTCGGCGCCCGTCTCGAAGATCCCGAGCGCGGAGCGGTCGGCGGGGAAGTCCTCGGTCTCGAAACCGTCGGCCAGCCCGTGATCGGCGGTGAACCAGCTGTTGGCGGTGACCAGGTGGGACGAGAAGCCGGACAGCCGCTCGGCCAGGGGGTGAAGCCCGCTGGCGACCGCGTCCTCACCGGCGAACACGCTGGGCAGATAGCCGGCGCCGAGCGGGTCCAGGCCCGAGGTGAGGCACATCATCGACGCCATGGTCCAGTTGGAGCAGGACCGGTGCTGGTCGAGCGCCAGCCCCTCGGCGGCCAGGGTGTCCGCCACCGCGAGCGTCTCCGTGTCCCCGCCGTAGCGCCCGAGCAGGTCGCGGCGCGTGGTGTCCATCGTGATGATCAGGAGGTTCTGGGGCGGGTTGTCCGAGGTGGACCCGCCCGGCGGGGGGGAGTCCGCCGGGGCGGCGCAGCCGAGGAGGAGGGTGAGCACGCCCCCATCGTAGCCTCCGGCGCGACGGGCGGAACCCGCGTTAGGCGGACGAGGTGCGGTGGCCGATCCTCCCCCTCGATCGTGTGCTCCGAGCCGTGTTCGGGGCCGGCGTGGGGCTGTTCCTCGGTGAGCTGTGGGTCCGCGTCTCGGGCCACGACCCCATCGACGATCCGCTCGTGGCCCACCGGGCCAACTCGTGGACCCACGAGTGCGTCGACCTGGACCCCGAGCTCGGGTACGTCCTCCGGCCCGGCGCCTGTGGGGCGAACTCCCTGGGCATCCTGGACGACGAGCGGCCGTTCCGGGGAGCGCCGGAGGAGCTGCGGGTGGCCGCGTTCGGCGACTCGGTCACGGCCGACCGGATGTACACCGACTTCCTCGAGGTGATCCTCGCGAAGCGGCTCGGTCGGCCCGTCGCGGTGTTCAACCTCGGGGTGACCGGCTGGTCCACCCGGGAGGAGGCGGCGTACGCGGAGCGGCGACTGGACGAGATCGCGCCCCACGCCCTGATCCTCCAGTTCACCGCCAACGACTACCTGGGGACGCCCGTGTACGCGCGCGTGGCAGGAGAGGTCCGCGTCCTGGACGGTGCCGCGAGACATGGGCCCGTCGCCACCTGGATGCTGCGGCACTCGGCCGCCTGGCGCGTGGTCTCGCTGCGGTCGGGGGCGCGCCGGGGCGTCCGGGAGTCCGCGCCGTCGCTCCATGCCGCCCTCGCCCGCTTCGCCACGGTCGCGCGGCGGGGGGACGTGCCGGCCTGGGCGCTCCTGGTGCCCGAGCTCTGGGACCCCGGCGCGACGCCCGAGCCGGTCGCCTGGGCCGAGGGGGACTTCGCACAGGCGGCCGGCGCGGCCGGGTTGGACGTGGTGGACCTCACGCGGGGCTTCGAGGCAGCGGGCATGGCGTCCCTCCGCCGCAACCAGGCGAGCGCCGCCCTGACCGCCCTCGCCCAGCTCCCGCTGGACCCGAGCCTGCGCGAGTTCGTCGCCGACGCGAGCCCTGCAGCGCTGATGCTGAGGGGCGGTGGGGACGAGGAGGACCACACGCACCCCAACTTCCACGGTCACGCGCTGGCGGCCGAGGCGCTGGCCGAGGTGCTGGGGCCGGCGCTGGCGGCGCGGGGCGCCGCCTCGGACCCTCACCTTCCGTAGACCGCCACGAACAGGCCCGGCCCCTGGGCGGCCGGGTCCGGGGGGAGGACACGCCAGGACCGGGGGGTGAGGCCGGCGTCGGCGGCGAGCGCGGCGAGGGCGGGGCCGGTGAAGCCGAGGTGCTGGTGGCCCATCGTGGAGCGGTACTCCTCGCGGTCGTGCTCCACCATGTCCACCACGACCCAGCGGCCGCCGGGGCGGAGCACCCGCGCCACCTCGGCCGCCACCGGCCCGAGCTCGCGGACGTGGTGGAGGACGAGCCCGCACACGGCGAGGTCCACCGAAGCCGCCGCGAGGGGGAGCGCGTCGAGGAGGCCGCGGTGCAGCTGCACGTTCGGGAGGTGGGCCACGCGCTCGGCGGCCACGTCGAGCATCGCGGCCTCGCGGTCCACCCCGAGCACCTGCGTCGCCGAGGTCGCCAGGATCGGGAGGAGCCCACCCGTCCCGCAGCCCAGGTCGGCGATGGTGAGCCCGTCCGGGAGGAGCGCGGCGAGCAGGGCGACGAGGTGGCCCTCGCCGAAGAGCTCACGGCGGACGTCGTCCCAGCGGCCGCCCAGGCGACGGAAGAGCTCCTCGCTGTCCGCGCTGCGCTGCGAGAGCACGCCTTCGAGGCGCCGCAGATCCTCGGCGTAGTGGCTGGCGGGATCCCGCGCCTCGGCGTCGACCTGGGCCGCCACCAGGTCCCAGAGGCCGCGCGCTTCGGGCTCCAGGGAGTCCGGGTCGAGCCGATAGTAGGTCGCCGTGCCCACCTTCCGGCGGAGCACCCAGCTCCCGCCGTCGAGCTGCTTGAGATGGCGGCTCACGGTGGGCTGGGAGGTCTGCAGGACCCGGGCGAGCTCGCCCACGGCGAGCTCTTCGTGCGAGAGCACCCGCAGGAGCCGGACCCGGATGGGCTCGGCGAGCGCGGCGAGTCGGTCGAAAAGTGGGCCCGGGGTCACGAAATCCATCTAAGCGCTTGCGGTTCATTCGTCTATTCGGATACACGAATGCTTCCGACCGCCCCCTCTCGAACCGAGGACACCCATGATCACCACTCCGATCTCCCCCGCCCCGACCTTCATGAACACCGGGCTCGCGCTGTTCGCGGACCTTCCCTTCAAGGTCAAGGACCTCTCCCCCGAGACCGTGCGCTTCGGTCGGAAGGAGCTCGACCTCGCCATCGTCGAGATGCCGGGTCTCGCGTCCCTGCGCGAGGAGTACGGTCCGTCCAAGCCGCTCGCCGGCGCGAAGATCATGGGCTCGCTGCACATGACCATCCAGACCGCCGCGCTCATCGAGACGCTGACCGCGCTCGGCGCCGACGTCCGCTGGGTGAGCTGCAACATCTTCTCCACCCAGGATCACGCCGCGGCCGCCGCGGTGGTCGGCCCCACGGGCTCCACGGCCGACCCCAACGGCGTGCCGGTCTACGCCTGGAAGGGCGAGACCCTCGAGGAGTACTGGTGGTGCACGCTCCAGGCGCTGATCTGGCCGGACGGCTCCGGTCCCAACCTGATCCTGGACGACGGCGGCGACGCCACCCTGCTCGTCCACCTCGGCTACGAGCTCGAGGTCAAGGGCGAGACCCCGGATCCCAAGGAGGCCGGCTCCTACGAGGAGTCCATCATCCTCCAGCTCCTCCAGGACGTCCGCAAGGTGAAGGGTGACCGCTACTGGCACGGCTTCGCCCGGCAGATCCGCGGCGTGTCCGAGGAGACCACCACCGGCGTGCACCGCCTCTACGAGCGCGCCACCGCGGGCACGCTCCTCTTCCCCGGCATCAACGTCAACGACTCCGTCACCAAGTCGAAGTTCGACAACGTGTACGGCTGCCGCCACAGCCTCGTGGACGCCATCATGCGCGCCACCGACGTGCTGCTCTCCGGCAAGCGCGTGCTGGTTTGCGGCTACGGCGACGTGGGCAAGGGCTCGGTGGAGTCGCTGCGCGGTCAGTACGCCCGCGTGGCCGTTTCCGAGATCGACCCGATCTGCGCGCTCCAGGCCTGCATGATGGGCGTGGACGTGGTGACGGTGGACGACGTGGTCGGCGACTTCGACGTGTTCGTGACCGCCACCGGCAACAAGGCCATCATCTCCGCCGCCCACATGGCGAAGATGAAGCACAACGCCATCGTCTGCAACATCGGCCACTTCGACAACGAGATCGACATGGCCGGCCTCGAGGCCATGGAGAAGGCGGGGACGGTCGAGAAGATCGAGATCAAGCCCCAGGTGCACGAGTGGCGCTTCAAGAACACCACCCACGGGCCCAAGGGCGGCGGGCACAGCATCATCATCCTGGCCGAGGGCCGGCTGGTGAACCTCGGGTGCGCGACCGGGCACCCCTCGCTGGTCATGAGCGCCAGCTTCACCAACCAGACCATCGCCCAGATGGAGCTGCACGCCAACGCCGAGGCCTACGGCGTGAACCAGGCCGCCAACCCGGGCGGCGCGAAGCCCACCGTCATCACCCTGCCCAAGCACCTCGACGAGAAGGTGGCCCGCCTGCACCTCGTCAAGTTCGGGGCGCGGCTCACCCAGCTCTCCGAGGATCAGGCCGCGTACATCGGCGTCACGGTGGACGGGCCCTACAAGTCCACCCACTACCGCTACTGAGCCGCCAGAGGGGAGGACCCCCGCGGGTCCTCCCCCGCGTTGCTCGGTGTAGTCCGTGCTAGGGGAGGGGCGTGCCCCCGTCCCCCTCCGCCCTCGAACTGGCCGCGGCCGTGGCCCGCGGTCAGGTCTCGAGCGAGTCCCTGGTCCGTGAGGCGCTCGCCCGCATCGAGGCGGGCGACCCGGCGCTGGCGGCGTTCGTGGGTGTGTACCCGCGCGCGGCCCTGAGCGCGGCGCGCCGGGCGGACGCCCGGGTGGCCGCCGGGGGGCCGCTGCCGCCGTTCCACGGGGTGCCGATCGGCGTGAAGGACCTGGACCTCGTGGCGGGGACGTGGACCCGCTTCGGCTCACGGGCCTTCCGGTGGTTCTGGTCCCCGGCTGACGGGCCGGTGGCGCGCCGCCTCCGCGCCGGGGGCTTCATCCTGGTGGGCAAGACCAGCACGAGCGAGTTCGGGGCGATGCCCGTCACCGAGCCGGACATCCACCCCCCCACCCGCAACCCGGCCAACCCGGCTCACACCGCGGGGGGCTCGTCGGGAGGCGCGGCCGCGGCCGTGGCGAGCGGCATGGTCCCGATCGCCCAGGGCTCGGACGGTGGCGGCTCCATCCGGATCCCCGCCGCGTTCTGCGGGCTGTACGGGTACAAGCCCTCCCGGGCCCGCATCCCGCCCCTCTACGGCCGGGCCGACCCGCTGGGCATCGCCTACGTGGGCGGGCTCACCCGCACCGTCGAGGACTCGGCCGCCCTGGTGGACGTGCTCGCCGGCGCTCCGCTCCCGGTGGCCCCGCCCCCCGATCGCCTGCGCGTGCGGGTGTGTGTGCGATCGGCCCTGGGGACGGCGAGCCCCGAGGTGGCGGACGCGGTGACCGCCGCCGCCCGGAGCCTGGCCTCGGCCGGCCACGAGGTGGAGGAGGGGGCCCCCATGGAGGGCTCCCTCGACGAGTTCCTGCCGGTCTGGCAGCAGCAGCTGGCGGCGCTCCCGGTGCCCTTCGAGGGCCTGCTCCAGCCGGTCACCCGCTGGCTGCGTCGCGAGGGGCGTCGGCTCCCCGCGGGCGCCGGCCGAGCCGCCCACGCCGCGCTCTCCGCCCGCGTCCACACCTGGTTCGGCGACGCAGACCTGTGGCTCACGCCCACGGTGGTGGACCCGGCTCCGCGGGTGGGCGCCTACGCGGGCCTCGAACCCCGGGAGGCCTTCCACGCCGCCGCCCGTCTCGGGGCCTTCACCGCGCCCTTCAACGTGTCGGGGCACGCCGCCGCGAGCGTACCCGCCGGGGTGAGCGCCGCCGGCCTGCCGATCGGCGTCCAGCTGGTGGGGAAGGATGACGCCACGGTGCTGCAGGCGAGCCGCATCCTGTTCCCGGGGCTCTGACACACGCGACACATCGACGACGGGGCGAGAGACCTGACCGCGGGTGTCAGTCGGTCTGCTCCAGCAGCCGGGCCATCTCCCGGGCCGCGAGCTCGCGCAGCGCGTCGATCTGCGCCTCCTCACGGTCGGGATCCCAGGGCGGCGGGACGAGCGGCCGCGACACGTGCCCCACGAGCTTGAGGGGACGGGGGAGCAACGTCGGTCCGAGCCCCCGGACCAGGGGCAGCGGGAAGTGGAAGCGGCGATACACCGAATCCGTGAGCCGGCTCGGGTACACCGAGTAGACCTCGTCGGCCCTCGGACACGCGGCGAACACCATCGGCGCGCCGGTGCGGAGCGCGAGGCGCACGAAGCCACGGCGGCCCTCCCAACGGGAGCGCCTGCGCTCACCCTTCGGGCGCAGCGACTCCCACATGCCCCCGGGGGAGACCCCGAGCAGGTGCCCCTCCTGGAGCAGCTTCTCCCCCGCCTCGGGCGAGGCCGGGACGATCCCGAGGTCGCGGGCGAAGCCCGCCAGCCCGGGCACCTTGAAGATGGTGTCGTCCCCCAGGCCGCGGGGGAGGCGACCGGTCGCCTCCCAGATCCCGCCCCCGATGAGGAAGCCGTCGTAGGTGGCCAGGGTGTGGTGGACCACCAGCAGGCAGGCGCCCTCCCGGGGCACGTGCTCGGCCCCGCGGAGCTCGAAGCGATGGTACCGCTGCAGGGGCCGGAGGACCCGCTCTGCCCAGGCGATCGCCGCGGCGGTGGGTGGGTTCGCGCTCATCCCCGCAGGACCTCCGCGCGGACCTCGTCGGCCCGCTGCGCCAGCACGTCGTGGGCGCGGCGGAAGCAGGCTCGCTGGTTGGGCGTGAGCTCCCGGCCGAGGCGGAAGCGCGTCCACCAGCCGGAGCGGCGCACCAGGGCCTGGGCCGCCAGCAGCCAGGCGAAGTCCTGGACGCTCAGGTAGCCGGTGCGGCTCGCGGTCCACCCGTGCGCCAGGCCGTCCCCTTTCGATACATGACGCATGGCGGCGTTTGTGTTGAACAGGCCGAAGCCGAGGTACACCGTGGTGACGTCGGTCATCCGCTCCTCCAGGTCCCGATCCCCCACCTCCACCCCGCGCACGTGCCGCCAGGCGTGGGCCACCTCGTGGCCGAGGACGGCCACGGTGCGGACGTGGTCGTCGAAGTTCCCCCGGCGCACCCCGAAGTGGAGCCGACCGCGCCCGTCCCGACCGGCGAACCAGCCCGCCGCTCCCTCGTGGTGCTCGGGCCCGAGCCCGCCCCACCCGAGGGCGGAGAGCCTCGGCGCGTCGTCCTCCACCTCCACGACCAGGCCCGTCTCGACCAGGCCGGCGTGCGCGAGCAGCCTCCGCAGGAGGCGCTCCACCCCCACCTCGTCGGGGCTCCACGGGTCGGGGAAGTCCTCGGGACGGGCGCGGAGGATGGCGCCGTCGCGCAGGGGACCGGGTCCACCGCGGCGCACCAGGTCGGCGAGCACCGCGATGAGCCAGGGCTGGTTCTCGGGGGTGGGGAGGAGCTCCACGGTCGCCGGGTCGGAGGGCCGAGCAAGCTACCACGCGCCCGGCGCGGTCGGCTCACCGACCACGCAGCGCCCGGATGGGCGGCGGCCGTCCACCCACCACGAAGCTCTCTCCGGTGGGCGTCTCGAAGGCCCACACCCAGAGCCCACCGCCGTGGTGGAGGGGGTCCTCCACGGTCTCGCCGGGGGCGACCCAGCCCTCCGCCTCCGGCACCGCGTACCAGGCTCGGAACTGGACCGCGTCGAACGGGTGCCCGGTGACCGTGTCGAACCGGGCAAGGTCCCCGTAGCCGGTCCAGGCGCCGAACCAGATGACACGTATCGGTGTGTCGGACTGGTTCGTGAGGGAGGCCAGGAGTCGATCGGCCTTGAGCGGGGAGCGGTCGAAGTGGACCTGCACCCGGCGTGCGCCGGCCTCCAGCTCGGACTCCTCCGGAAGCGGTGGGGGCGCGCGGTCTCCGGTGAGCAGGTAGGGCGTGTGGGGGGGGGGATGGGCCCCTGTCCCGACCAGCGCGGCGAGCTCTCCCGTCCCTTCGTAGGTCACGGCGAACCAGGGGAGGTCGGAGCCGTCCTCACCTCGCCGGAGCGTCACCCAACGCCCGCGCCTCCGGGCGTGCACCACGAAGCGGCGGTCGGCGAGCCAGGCGTCGACCGGGTCGTCCCCGCTGGCCGCCGCGCGTGCCGCCGCCCGACGCCGGAGCTGGAGGCCCACCAGGAAGGCCAACAGGAGGCCCATGGCGCCAGCCACCAGCACACCCGAGACGGGCTCGACGGTGTCCACCTCAGACCCGCGCCGCCAGGAAGGAGATCCACGCCTCGTACCAGGCGCGGATGTTCCGGGGGGAGAGGATCCAGTGGTTCTCGTCGGGGAACACCAGGAGCTCGCTCTCCACTCCGTGGGCCTGGAGCGCGTCGAACATCTGGAGGGCCTCGCCGATGGGCACCCGGTAGTCCTTCTCGCCGTGGATGATCAGGACCGGGGTACGCCAGCCGCGTACCTGGCGATGCGGCGACCAGCGGCTGTAGGCGTCGTCGTCGGTCCAGGGTGCCCCGGCCAGCTCGAGCCTCCACCACGCGGGCTCGTCGGTGGCCCCGCCGAAGGCCGGGAAGCTCCACAACCCGGCATGCGACACGAGGGCCTTGAAGCGGTCGGTGTGCCCGCCGATCCAGTTCACCATGTAGCCGCCGAAGGAGCCGCCCATGGCCGCCAGCCGGGTCGGGTCCACCTCGGGGAGGAGCGCGAGTCGGTCCGTCACCGCCATGAGGTCGCGGTAACAGGCGTCCCCCCAGGTGTTGCCCCAGATCCCGTCGACGAAGGGCCAGCCGTAGCCCGTCGAGCCGCGCGGGTTGGGGAGGCATACGGTGTAGCCCGCCGCGAGGGCCACCAGGGGGTTCCACCGCCAGTGCCACCCGTCCTGGTAGGCGGAGATCGGCCCGCCGTGGATCCAGAGCAGCCCCGGCGCCGGTCCGCGCCCGGGGGTGGAGAGCACGAAGGCGTGCACCGGATCGCCCTCGGCGCCCGGGACCCGGAGCTCCTGGACGTCGGCGACGAGCTCTCCCTCGGCCGCGCCGGAGAGGCGCCCCACGACCTCCACCGGTCCGGCCAGTCGCCAGCGGAACGGTTCAGGCGGCTGGGTGAAGCGGTGATGCAGCCCGTGGAGGGTGGTGGCGTCCCCCGGTCGGGCCACGATCGCCTCGTGGCTACCCACCTCCGTCCACCGGTCGGCGAGCTGGCCGCGCAGGTCGATCACCCGGACGGCGAGCCGCCCGTCGCGATCCACCGTCACCGCGAGGGTGTGGGCGTCCAGGAACACGACTTCGTGGGGGTAGTGGTCGTCCCACACCCGCTCCACCCCTTCCCGGTGGACCAGGAGCACCACGCGGGGCGCCCCGGGGCCGTCCCGCCGCTCCACGATGGCCACGTCCGGTCCGCCCGCCGGCGCGCAGCGGACCACGCCGATCCCCTGCCGTGGGCCGGTGGCCCACGCCTCTTCCGTGCAGGTGCCGGTGGCGAGGTCCCAGCGCTCCAGCACGTCGCTGCGCACGGCGTCCGGCGCGCGGGTCGCGCGGGCGATCCGCACGTGGGTGCCGTCGGGCGAGAGGTCCCAGGGGGACTCGCGGTACTCGCGGTCCGCGCCGGGCGTGAGGTCCCGCCGGCCCGTCCCGTCGGCGCGTCGCACCACGAGGTGGGGTGCCTCGGGGGCGAGCCAGTGGTCCCAGTATCGGACCGGCATCGCGGTGTATCGAAGCGCCGAGGGCCCCTTCTTCCGGCGCTCGGCGGCCAGCCTGGCCTGGTCCGCTTCGGGCACGCCCGGCAACACGAGCGACAAGGTGGCGAGTGTGTCGCCCGCGACCCTGAAGGCCTCGACGCCGAGCGGCTCGTCGGTGAGCGGAGCGGCCTCTCCGCCGCCCGCGGGGAGACACCACACCTGGCTCGTCCGTTCGTCCTCCGGCTCGGACGCGCGCGCGCGGCGGGCCAGGAAGAGCAGGGCCCCGTCCGACCGGAACGCGGGGGCGGTGCAGCTCGTGTCACTCTGGGTGAGCCGGGTGGGCGCGCCCCCGTCCAGCGGCACCCGCCAGAGGTCCGACACGTATCGGGTTCCCTCGGCGTCGAGTCGCGACGCGGCGACGGCGAGCCAGCTGCCGTCGGGGTGGATGGCCACGGCGGAGCAGCGGCGCAGACTGAGGAGGCGATCGACGTCCATCCGGCGCGCTTAGCGTGTCACCCGCCGAGGCGAGAGCGGAGCGCCGGCCCGAGCCGCAAGATCCCCAGCACACACAGGGCGCCGGCCCCGAGGCACCCGAACCAGAGGGCCTGGCCCCCCCAGCGCTCCATCACCGCCGCGCCGACCAGCGGGGCCAGCATCCCGGCCACGGAGAAGCTGGTCCCCATCAAGCCCTGGTAGCGGCCGCGAGCCTCGGCGGGGGCCAGGGTGGCGGCCACGCTCGACTGGACCGGGGCGACGAGGATCTCCCCGAGGGTCCAGATGGTCACCGCCAGCGCGTGGACCCAGACCGCCGGGTGCACGCCGTGGAGCGCGAAGCCGACCCCGTAGAGGACCGACGCCACCGCGAACACGGCGGGCACGTCGCGCTTCCCCACCCGGTCGGCGAGCCAGGGCTGGATGAGGACGATGAGCACCCCGTTGAGCGCGATGACCGTGCCGAACGTGGCCTCGGAGTGACCCTGCGACCCCATCCAGGCGGGGAGCGCCACGAAGCCCTGGTGGGGCATCAGGGTCAGGAGCACGCAGAGCCCGAGGAACCGCAGGTACACCCCGTCCCGAAGGGCGGTGAGCAGGCCGGCGCCGGTGCGTTGGACCGAGCTTAGGATGGGGCGCGTCTCCGGCAGGGCCGCCCAGACGAAGAGCGCCCACGCCACCTGGACCACGGCGGCCGCCTGGAAGACCAGGGCATAGCCGTAGCCGGCGAGCCAGCCCGCGAGGGCGGGGGCGATCGCGAAGCCGAGGTTCACCGCGACGTACTGCAGGGAGAAGGCCCTCGCGCGGTCCACGGCGGGCACGAGGTCGGCGACCATGGCGTGGACCGCCGGGCGGTGGGCATCCCAGACCAGGGCGAGCACGAACGCGGCCGCGGCGGTCGCCGGACCTCCGCGCGCGGCGGCGAGCAGCAGCAGGCCCAGCGCTCCGGCCACCGCCGAAGCGAGCATCGTGGCCCGCCGACCCAGGCGGTCGGCCAGCTGTCCCCCCAGGATGGAGCCCGCCGCCGAGCCGGCGCCGTACACCGCCACCACCCCCGCCGCCTCGGGCAGGCTCATGCCCCGCTCGCGGGTCAGGTAGAAGGTCATCATCGGCTGGACGAAGACGCCGGCCCGGTTGAGCAGGAGCCCGGCCCAGATCCACCAGAATTGACGGGGGAGCCCGCCGAAGCGGCTCGCGAGGGCCGGCGGGAGCGTCATCTACCGGGTGCCGAGCTCACCAGAGGCGACTGCGGGGATCGGCGGCGAACACCTCGAACATGCCCGGGGCATCGGCCTCGTAGGTGGCCCGGCCGAGCTCGACGAGACCGCCCTCCGAGGGCCGGTCCGAGCGCGTGGGCGGGACGACCCGGCCGCCGACGGTGATCCCCGCCCGGAAGGTGATGGTGCCCTCCGGCGTGCCCACCATCCGGGCCAGGTACCGATCCTGGAGCACCTTGCCGGGCGGCCAACGGTCCGCCGGCCACATCCAGTCGCCCGGGTAGTGGTCGTCCTGGGGGTCGGGGTAGCCGTCGTCGCTGGCGATGCGGATCATGAGGTCCGCCGGGAGCGGGCGGTCGGCGGTGAAGTAGAGGCGCACCAGTTGCCCCGCCTTGGGGATGCGCAGCCGCTCCATGAGGAGCTCGGTCCCTGCGAGCCGGAGCCCGAGCTCCTCCCAGACCACGTCTGCGGGCCGGGCGCTGGCCGGGACCTCGTCCAGGACGAGCTCGGTGGCGGCCACCCGGACCTCGGGGGGTCGCTCCCGCGTGGGGGGCGCGGGCTCGGGCGGGGTGGGCCCGCCGGCGGGGGTACAGCGCACCGAGGCCACCCCGTCCGCCACCGTCAGCGTGGTGCCCAGGGCCCGGCTCCGCTCGACCAGGTCGGTGAGGATGAGCTCCTGGCGCTCCCCCTCCGCCCAGACCGTCCGGTTGGTCTCCAGGAAGAGTGGGCGCATCGAGAGGGAGGTCACGCCTTCCCGGGTGAAGCTGAGGTCGGCGAGCAGCGCCAGGTGGGCCGGGTCCCCGCCTCCGTAGTCGGCGACCAGGTTGCCCACGTCGTAGGCGATGGGCCGTCCGCGATAGAGCTCCACCCCCTGGAACACGTGGGCGGAGTGGCCCAGGATGGCGTCGTAGCCCCCGTCCACCAGCGCGTGGGCCAGCTCGCGGGTGTGCTCGGTGGGAGCCGTCTCGAAGTTGTCGCCCCAGTGGGGGGAGAACACCACCACGTGCGCGTGCCGCCGGGCCTCCTCCTCGATGGCCAGGAGCGCCTCGACCACCCGGTCCCGCTTCCGCGGGTCCGCCCCGGGAAGGTGGAAGACCCCACCCCGTTCGGCGGTCGCGGCGTGTTTCGCGGCCATGGTGAGATCCGCCCCGACGATGGCCACCGTGACGTCCCCCACCCGACGGTACACCGGGCTCCCCGCCTCGGCCTGGTCCACGCCGGCCCCGGCCACGTCGATGCCGGCGGCCTGCAGCCGGTCCCGTGCCTCCACGAGCGCGGCGGGGCCGTAGTCGCCCGCGTGGTTGTTCCCCATGGTCACCACGTCCACGCCGGCCTCGCGTAGGACGTCCACCGCCTCCGGGAGGGCGTGGTGCTGGTGCGGGCGCGGCTCGCCCTTGTCCCAGGGGGTGCCCCCCGCCGAGATGACCCCCTCCGCGTTGACCACCGCGAGATCGGCGGCGACCAGGGCCGGGGCGATCGCCTCGAACACCCGGGCGCGCTTTTCGGCGTCCGCGAGCGCGAGGTTGAACCGACGCCCGAGCATGACGTCGCCGCCCATCACCAGGCGATGTTCGGGCAACGGACCCGAAGGCGCGCACGCCAGGAGGAGGAGCAGGCTCGGGATCATCGCCGCCCCAAGGTATACCAGGGTCGCCATGCCGACCTTCACCGCGCGCAACCGCTCGAGCCACTCGCTCTCCCTCCCCCCCGCCGAGGCGGCGACCGCGTTCATGGACCCGGCCCGACAGATCGCCTGCCACGCCGAGTTCGAGCGAGCCTCGGCCCCGGACGCGAGCACCGTGGAGGTCTGGCTGCGCGAGATGAGCCACGGCCCCGTGCGCTTCCGGGGTCGGTACACCTACCGGCTGCGCCGCGAGGCGGACGTCGTCCGGTGGTCCACCGACCCGGGCGGGAACCCGGTGGTGGAGGGGACGGCACGTTTCCTCCCCGCACCGGGCGGCGCCCGCATGGAGATCGACGAGGAGGTCCGCACCGAGATCGAGGTGAACCGCCTCCTGGGTGGGGTGCTCCGTCCGGTCGCCGAGGGCATGATGACCCGTGGGATGAAGGGCTTCGCCGAGCGCATGGCGGCGGACCTCGAGCGGCTCGGCCCCGGCCCCGGCGCGCGAGGATAGGCGACGAGCATGGTGCTCGCGCTCGCCCTCCTCGCCTGCCGGGTCGACCCTCCGGAACCCCCGGTGGCCTCGCCGGCGCCCGCGACGGCTCCGGCTTCTCGGGCGCTGCGGCTTCCGCCGCCCATCGAGCACCTCCTCGACTCCGGGGCCGAGAAGCGCAGTTCAGCCGGGCGGAAGGCCTGGATCCGGCAGAAGCACCGCAGCGCGCCGGGGGTGGACTGGGAGGGGATCGAGCGGGAGAACGGGCTCCGACAGATCCGTCGGCACACCGAGCTCACGCGCCGTCCGCCCTCGGGCCCGGTCGGGCGGTGGATCGAGCGCGGCTCGTCCAACCAGGCCGGTCGCACCCACGTGGCGCGCCTCTCCCCCGACGAGGACACCCTCTACGTGGGGTCGGACCGGGGCGGGCTGTGGCGGGGCGATCTGGGCGGGGGCGGGTGGACCCCCCTGGGCGACGACACCTACGGTGGGGTGCACTGGCTGGAGGTGGTCCCCGGCGTCGATGCCTCCGACCCGGAGATCCTCCTCACCGCGACCGACGGCGGCATCGTCCTGCGGTCCACGGACGGTGGGCTCATCTGGTCCGAGGTGGAGGGGCTCGGGTCCTCCTGGCAGAACCCGCGCCTCACCCGGATGACCGACGGGAGCGGCACCCTGCTGCTGATCAATCGTGGGGACGACGGCATCCACCTGCTGCGCAGCACGGACGCCGGGGCGGAGTGGGAGCTCCTCCGTACCCTGGACAGCGTCGGTGACGTCTGGGCCCCGCGGGACGGGGGCGGCACCATCTGGCTGGCCGAGGGCGACGAGGTCTCCTTCTCCACCGACGCGGGCTCCACCTGGACCCTGGCCGGGTACCTTCCCGTCGGCGGCGAGACCGTCCACCTCGTGGGCTCCGAAGCGGGCGCGCCGACGCTGTACGCCGTCCTCGACAACCGGGGGCTCGTCCGCAGCGACGATGCGGGGGAGAGTTGGGTCACCCTGCGCCCCATCGGCGACTACTGGGGCGGCTCCATCAACGTGTCGACCACCGACCCGCTCATGGTGGTGTACGGAGGGGTGGAGCTCCACAAGTCCTTCGACGGCGGCGGCAGCTTCTTCCTCCAGAACGGCTGGGGCGACTACTACTCCGACCCGGCCAACCTGCTCCACGCGGACATCCCTGGCATCGACGTGTTCCCGGACGGGGCGGGGTCCGAGGTGTGGTACATCAACACCGACGGGGGCCTGTACGTCTCCTACGATCGGCTCAACACCACGCAGAACCTCTCCCTGACCGGCCTGCGCATCTCCCAGTACTACGACGTGCTGACCTCCTCGGCGGACCCGAGCCACGTGGCCATGGGCGCGCAGGACCAGGGCTACCAGATCACCAACGACACGGTGCAGGACGACGGCCTCTACGAGGCCGCCCAGATCATCTCGGGGGACTACGGGCACCTCACCTCCGGCGACGGCACCCACGCGTACGTGTACTCCGTCTACCCGGGCTTCATCCTGGTGCAGATCGGCGAGACCAACCCGTCGCTGGCCTACCTGGACTTCCCGGCGGACGAGACCTACGTCCCCTGGCTCCCGCCCATCGTCGCGGACCCGGAGGATCGCACCTCCTTCTTCTTCCCCGCGAGCCGGTTGTACCGGTACGAGAAGGGGTCGGGGAACCGGTGGAGCTACACGCTCTGGTCCGAGCAGGACTTCCGGGTCCGGGGGGACGAGTACGTGAGCCGTCTCGCGTTCTCGCCCGTGGACCCCCGGCGCGCCTGGGCCCTGACCAGCTACGGGCGGGCGTGGGTCTCCGACGACAAGGGGGTGACCTGGACGCGGTCCCACTCCATGGTCGCCGACGACAACTGGTACTACGGCCAGGCCATCGCCCCGTCGCTGACCGACCGGGACGTCGTGACCATCGGCGGGAGCGGCTACGGAGTCCCGGCGGTGTACCGCTCCGAGGACGGCGGGGTGACCTACGTTCCGTGGAGCGACGGGCTCCCCGACACGCTGGTGTACACCCTCGCCGAAGCGCCGGACCGGAGCGGCACCATCGTCGCGGGCACCGAGACATCGGTGTATCGGCGCGATCCCGGTGCCGACGCCTGGGTGGAGGTGGGCGCGCCGGACGCGCCCATCACCCCCTACTGGGACGCCGAGGCGCTCCCGCACGAGAACACCATCCGCTTCGCCACCTACGGGCGGGGGCTGTGGGACTACCAGCTGGACCCCAAGGGCACCGGCTGCTTCCCGGTCGTGGACCGAGACGGCGACGGCGTCGGCTGCGACACCGACTGCGACGACGCGGACCCCGCCGTCTACCCGGGCGCCGCCGAGGCGTGCGACGGGCGCGACGTGGACTGCGACCCCAACGCCCCCATCGAGGTGGACGCGGACGCGGACGGCAGCCCGGCGTGCGCGGACTGCGACGACCGGGACCCGGTGCGCCACCCGGACGCCGAGGAGCTCTGCGGGGACGGCATCGACGAGGACTGCGACGGCGTCGATCCCGCCTGCGAAGCCGACAAGACCGACCCTCCCGAGGGGTGCGGCTGCGGTACGCCGCTCGCGCCGCCGATGGGCCTGGCCTGGTTGGCCGCGCTCCTGATCCGGAGGCGGAGGTGATCCCGTGGATCCTCTCTGCGGTCGCCGCCGAGCTGGTGGTGGGGGTGGACGCGCCCACGGTCCAGGCCACGGTGGACCTGGCCCAGAGCGGCGACACCGTGGTGCTCGCGGCGGGTGAGACGTATCGGGAATGTGTCGACACGCACGGGCGCTCGCTCGACCTCGAAGGGACCGGGGCCACCCTCGATGCCACCGGGCTGTGCGACAACGCGTTCCGGGTGGTGTCGGGCGAGACGGTGGTCGTCCGCGGGCTCACCGTCCAGAACGACGGCGCCCGGGCCTTCGACCTGGAGTGGAGCACGGTCACCCTGCAGGAGGTGGTGGTGCGGGGGGCCGGCCGGAGCGACTGGCAGGGTGGGGCGGCCTGGACCTACGGCGCCGCGCTCACCACGGTGGACTCGGTCTTCGAGGACAACCAGGGCAGCGACGGGGGGGCGATCTACCACTACGCCTACACCACCTGGACCGACCAGGGGAGCCGCTTCGCGGGCAACGTCGCGGCGGGCTCTGGTGGCGCCGTGTCCGCGTACTACGACAACCTGCTCGTCCTGGACGGGAGCCGCTTCACCGGCAACTCCGCCGGCTACTACGGGGGCGCCATCGGCACCTGGAACCTGACCGACCTGCAGGTGACCGGAGCGGAGTTCACCGGGAACTCCGCCCCGACCACCGGCGGCGGGGCCGTCTTCTACTACCCGACCGACACGAGCCTCGGGGTGCTGGACCTCGGGGGGTCCACGTTCACCGAGAACAGCGCCGTGGACGGTGGGGCGGTCTGGACCGGCTGGGTGGGAGACGCCTGGATCCACGACAACGCCTTCACCTCCAACGTGGCCACCAACAGCGGCGGGGCGGTGCTGGTCTACGTGGCGGACCAGGTCCGGGTCGAGGGGAACCTGCTGTGCACCAACCAGGCCTGGTGGGGCGGCGGCGTGTCCGTCCAGTGGTCCAACGTGGACTCCTGGTCCCGGAACCGGTTCGTGGAGAACGCGGCGGCCGAGGGCGGAGGGGTACACCGCTACGCGAGCTACGCCGGGTCGTTGCGATGGAACACCTGGGTCGGCAACGTCGCGTCCGCGTGGGGCGGTGGGTACGACGCGGTGTGGGCCTACGCGGACTTCCGTGACAACGTGGTGGTGGACAGCGAAGGCGGCTCCGGGGTGTACACCGAGGAGAGTTGGTCCGCCGCGTACTCGACGCTGGCCTACGACGGTTTCTCTGGCAACCAGCCGGTCGACGCCGCGGGCTACTTCGCGATCGTGGCCGACGCCGGGCACGTCCAGACCGACGACCCCGGCTTCGTCCGGTGGACCGCGGACGGCGACTGTGCCGACGACGACCTGCGGCTCCGCGGGGCCTCCCCGTTCAAGGACGCCGGAGACCCGGCCTCCCTGGACCTCGACGGGACGCGCGCCGACCAGGGCGCCTACGGCGGGCCGGACCAGGCGGAGGAGGACCGGGACGGAGACGGGGTGACCACCACCCGCGACTGTGACGACACCGACCCCCTGGTCCTCCCCGGCGCAACCGAGGTGTGTGACGGCGTGGACCAGGACTGCAACGGCGTCCGGGACGACGGCGCCTCGGACGTGGCCACCTGGTACCTGGACGAGGACGGCGACGGTTGGGGCGATGAGCCGGTGACGGGGTGCGAAGCTCCCGACGGGGCGGTGGACCGTGCCGGGGACTGCGACGATTCGGACCCCTGGGTCCACCCCGAGGCGTCGGACCTCCCCGGCGACGGGATGGACGCGGACTGTGACGGGGTGGACAACCAGCAGGTCTACCCACCAGCCATCGAGCCCGAGTCGGGCGGGTGCGGCTGCGGCACGGGCGGACCGCCGGCCCCCGGCGGGCTCCTCGCCCTGGGCTTGGCGCTCGTGCTGCGCCGTCGGAGCCTGGGAGCGGCAGCCACGGGCCGCTGATGCGTGGCCGGGGGCAGGGCGGCGCCGCACCGGACGCGGTACGTCGGACCGAGGAGGCTTCCTGGCCGAGCGTCTGGGCAACTGCGAGCTGGTCGACCTGATCGGGCGGGGAGGGATGGGCGAGGTCTGGCGGGCGCGCCAGCCGAGCCTGGACCGGCTCGTGGCCGTGAAGCTCGTCCGCGGCGGCTCGCTCGGGGGCGGGGTGGACGCGGACCGCGTGCTGCTCGAGCGGTTCGTGCGCGAGGCGAAGACGGCGGCGGCGCTCCGGTCCCCGCACGCGGTGCGCATCCTGGACTTCGGGACCGCGGCGGACGGGAGCTTCTACCAGGTGATGGAGCTCCTCGAGGGATGGGACCTGCAGGCCTTCGTCGAGCGCTTCGGTCCGGTGCCTCCGGCTCGGGCCGCCGGCCTCCTCCGCCAGGTCTGCGACGCGCTCTCCGAGGCGCACGCGCTGGGCTTCGTCCACCGGGACGTGAAGCCCTCGAACCTCTTCCTCACCCGCGGCGGCACCCAAGAGGACCTGGTGAAGGTGCTGGACTTCGGGCTCGCCCGGGGTCCCGGGCCGGACGCCGGCCTCACCCAGACCGGCGTGGTTCCCGGCTCGCCCGCCTACCTCGCGCCCGAGCTCCTCCGAGGCGGCGAACCCACCGGCAAGGCGGACGTCTACGCGCTCGGCTGCGTGGCCTGGTGGCTCGTGAGCGGGCGCCGCGTGTTCGAGGCCCGGAGCGCGCTGGAGCTCGTCGTTGCGCACCTCGAGCGCACGCCGGGGCGGCTCGACGACGTCGCCGGCCAGCCGCTTCCCGACGGGTTCGCCACCCTGGTGGCCGCCTGCCTGGCGAAGGACCCGGAGGCCCGCCCGAGCGCCCGCGAGCTGGCACGCGCCCTCACCGCGCTGCCGCACTGGACCGCGGACGAGGCGGAGGCCTGGTGGGAGGTCCACCCGGCGGGGCCGGCGCCGGCCCTGGCGGTCGCCCCGCGGGAACCGGTCCGGGCGGCTGCCCCGCTCCCCAAGGTGAGGGAGGCGGCCGCGTACGCCCTACGCCGGCACTTCGAAGAGAGCCGGATCGACCTGGGTGATCTGGACCGGCGGCTCGCCGTGGTGGCCAAGGCCGACACCCCGGACGCCATCGACGCCGCCCTGGCCGGTCTCCCGGTGCTGTCACCCGCCTCGGCCCCCCCGGCCCCGGTCCCGGCCGCCGTCGCCGGCCCCTCGGCCCCCGAGCTCCCGGCCCCCCGGCGGGCTCCGCCGCTCGTCGCGGTCATGTCCAACCTGACCCGCAGCGGGGCCTGGGAGCTCGGCGACACGCGGAGGGTGGTGTCCGTGATCGGCGCGGCCACCCTCGACCTCCGCGAGGTGGAGCTGCCCCCCGGGTGTACGGAGCTGGTCTGCGTCGCGGTGATGGGGTCGGTGGAGCTCATCGTGCCGCCCAACCTGCACGTCGATCTCGCCGGGGTGGGGGTGCTGGGCAGCTTCGAGTCGCGGGGGCTGCAGGTCTCCCGGCCCACCCCCGGCCGACCCTGGCTGCGCGTGCGCGGCTCGGCGGTGTTCGGCTCCGTCGAGGTGATCGGGAAGGGCCCGCCCGACCCGCGGCTGGCCCGCCTGGCCGAGCTGGGCGCGGCCACCGTGGAGGCGGTGGTGGAGCAGATCGCCACCGCCGCGGGGGTCGGCACGCGCAAGCGGAAGCCCCGAGGATGAGGCGGGGCCACTGGCGCCCTTGATGCGGAACGCCGCGATGCTGTTTAGCTGAGCGGATGTCCCCCCTCATCGTACACGCCGACGACGTACCGGAGACCGAGGGGCGCTACCCCGCCCCATTCGACGCCGAGGCCCTAAGCCACGGGCGCGACCTCGGGCGCGCGGCCGGCGTGGAGCGGCTCGGCACCTGGCTGGAGCGCCTGCCCCCCGGACGCCGTACGGCGCGCATGCACGCCCACCTGCGCGAGGAAGAGACGGTCTACGTGCTCGCCGGGACGCCGCGCGTGCGCTGGCGGACCCCGGAGGGCGACGCCGGGGAGGCGCCGCTCCGGCCCGGCTCCTTCGTGGTGTTCCGCGCCGGCACGGGGCTGGCCCACTACGTCGACAACCCGGGGCCGGAGGAGGCGCGCCTCCTGGTGGTCGGCGAGCGGTGCCCGGGGGAGCGTGTCGCGTACCCGGAGGACCCGGAGTTGGAGGCCTGGCGGGCCGAGCAGGGCTCCAATCGGCGATGGCCCGACGCCGCGGGTCGGCACCCACGGGCGGTGCCCCCGGCGTGGCGCATCCGCACCGAGCGCGTCGAGCTCCGTCCGTGGCGGCTCACCGACGTGCCGGCCTTCATCGCGCTGCAGGTCGAGAACCGGGACCACCTGCTCCCCTGGATGACCTGGGCCGCCGACACGCCGACCGAGGACGAGATCGCCGCGCGCTTCCTCGACTTCCAGGACGCCTTCGCGCGGGGGAAGGACTTCGTGTACGGGATCTTCCGGGACGGGCTCCCCATCGGCGGGACGGGCGTGCACTTCCGGGTCGGGCCGCGGGCCGCCGAGATCGGCTACTGGCTCGCGAAGGAGGAGGAGGGGAAGGGCCTCGTGACCGAGGTCGCCCGGGCCCTCACCCGCGTCGGCCTGGACGTGCACGGCTACGAGCGGATGGAGATCCGCATGGACCCCACCAATCGACGCTCGGCCGCGGTGCCGGCCCGCCTCGGCTACACCCACGAGGCCACCCTGAGCCGCCGGGTCGAGCGCGCGTCCGGCCTCGGGGACGTGGAGATCTGGGCCTTCTACCGGTCCGACCTCGGGGCGCTCGAGGCCGGTGACCCCCCGCTGCAGGCCTGGGACGTCCTGGACCGCCGCCTGGTCTGACGGCGGGCAGGGGGCGAACGCGGGCTACGCGAAGAGCCGCCCCCACTCCGCGTGGAGCAGCTCGCGCGCCTCCGGGCGCATGGACCCCTCGGACTCGAAGAGGATGACGGCGGCGGCGCGCCGTACGTCCTCCAGCCGGACCACCCGGTCCGCCCGCTTCTGTTCGAGGAGCTGCGCGGTGAGCCGGTCGGCGGCGGCGGCGTCCAGATGGCCGAGATCCCGCACGAGGTCGAGGAAGTCCGCGGCGCGCGGCTCGAACTCGAGGTGATCCACCGGGGGGAGGGGCATGAAGGCTCCGTCAGACCGGGACATAGCGAGCACCCGGCGCCCGGGCCAGCCGGCGCTCCGCCAGGAGCCGACCCAGACCGGCGAAGACCTGGCTCGCGGGCTGGCCGGTGCGGGCGACGATCTCGTCCGCGGTGGCCCCGCCCCCGATCGCCTGCAGGAGGGGATCCGAGGGGCGGGCGAGTCGGGCCGCGGCGAGGACCGTGGCCTCGCTCCGCACGACGGTGGCGCCCTCCTGGATGAGGTCCAGGCAGCCTTCGCTGGCCGGGGCCCCGAGGGGGCCGGGTACGGCGAGCACCTCCCGGCCCATGCGGAGCCCCCACGCCGCGGTGCTCCGGGCGCCGCTGCGGGACCCGGCCTCGATGACCACCACGACCCTGGAGAGCGCGGCGATGACGCGGTTCCGTACCGGGAAGGTCCAGCGGTCCGCGCCGAGCCCGAGTGGGAACTCGCTGATGACACAGCCGCCGGCGCGGAGGAGGTGCCGCCGGAGCGCGGCCTGCCCACCGGTGGAGGGGGCGGCCAGGCCCTGCCCGAGGACCGCGATCGTGGCGGCGCCGGCCGCCTGGTGCGCCGTTTCGTCGATGCCACGGGCCATCCCGCTCACGACCACCCCGCCGGCCTCGACCACGGACGCGGCCAGGCGTCGGGCCACGCGCTGCCCGTACGGCGTGCAGGCGCGCGACCCGACCAGCGCGACGCCGGGCGTGGCGAGGTGCCGCCGCTCACCTTCCACGGCGAGGGCCACCGGCCCGAAGGGGACCCCGACCAGAGCCGCCGGCCAGCCCCCGTGGGCGGGGCTCATCCAGGGACCGGGGAGTGGGGGCGCCTGTACGCGCTCGGCGTGCGCCGCGGGCAGGCCCGCCTCGACCCACCGGCCCGGCCCGGCGCGGGCGGCCTCCTCCACCCCGCCGAGGGTGCACACGATCCCCCACAGGTCCACCGTGGCGGCGACCCGCATCAGCCCTGACCAGGGCGGCTCCAACTCGTCCATCGACCCGTCCTCCGTGAAGGGAGGGGCGGCCGGGTCGAGGCGGGACTAACGCGAGTTGGGGCGGGTGGTGAGGCGCTGCCCCACCTGGATGTCGCGCGCAGCGTCGATCACCACGGCCGTGGAGAAGGCCGGCTCGGCCCGGATGATGACCACCCGGCCCACCACGCGCTCGGGCAGGTACTCGTCCGGCTCCCCGCCGATGTTGGCGCCGTCGCGCCGCTCGACGATGTAGAGCGCCTGGCCGATGTCCATCCCGTCGTTCGTGCCGCGGTCCAGGAACACGGTCTCGCCGGTCGAGGCGAGCTCCTGCTCCACGGTGAGGCGCGCGATGACGGTGGCCTCGACGTCGTCGCCGTCGGGGCGGTCCACGTCGATGGTGACCTCGACGGGGATGGGATCCCCGACCTTGTCCCCGCGCTGGACCTCGGCGTAGCTGTCGCGCAGGGAGACGGTGAGGATGTCGTCGTCCACGCGCAGGACGTGGCCGATCGCCAGCACTCGCTGGGTGTAGCCGAGGATCTCGCGGTCCGGGCCACGGACCTTCTTGCCCTGCTGCGCGTAGATGGCGAGCAGGTCGCCGCACTCGGCTTCCTCGGCGTCCTCGTCCAGCCGCACGTACACGATGGACTGCTCGCCCATCAGCACGCCGGGCTCGTCCGCCGCCACGATCTCACCCCGGATGCCGAGGTCTTCCGCGTTCGCGATGACGCCGGGCGAGGTGACGGTCACGTTCTCGAAGGGGGTGTCGAAGCGGGGCGGGAAGTCGCAGGCCGGCGGCTCTTCCTCCTGCACCTGGCGAGGCCGCACGTAGCCGTCCGAGACGGGCTCGCTCACCCCGGCCGAGGGCGGGTTCAGCGCGTCTCCGAGCCGGAAGTAGATGCGGTTCCCCGGGTAGATCCAGTGCGGGTTCGTGATGTACTCGTTGTACGACCACAGCTCGGGCCACACCTGGGCGTCCCCGAGGAACCTCGTGGAGATGTCCCACAGGGTGTCGCCGGGCTGGATGACGTAGTAGTCCGGCGTCCCAGGGCCCATCGACACCGTGCCCTGTTGGGCGTGCGCAGCGGTCAGAGCGAACAGGGCGAGAGCGATCGACATCCGCAACCTCGGACCGCATCATCGGCCAGGTGCCTGGGCCCGTCAAGCTCGAACTGTGGGGAGACCGCCAGGAGCGGCCTGCAAATCCTTGAGTTTCAGGGCGCGGGCGCCACGGTGGCGCGGTCCGCCCCGGCGCGCGACTTCACCTCGGGGATGGCGGCCACGGCGTGCTCCTCGCTGGCGTAGCCGCCGATCCGCACCCGGTGCTCGGGCTTGCCGTCCACGAGCACCGCGAGCCGGTAGGCGGGCAGGTCGGCGGCGCGCAGGGTGTCGACGAGCTGTTGCGCGTCGTCCGCGGTGCGGCGGCTGCCGATCTCGATCGACCACCCCCGGGACGGCACGCCGTCCGAGGTGACGGGCAGCTCGCTCCGGGGCAGGGCGGTGGGGAAGCTCAGGGAGACCCCCTGGGTGGCCTCCACCCGCGTCAGGAGCACCTCGAGGTCTCCGCTGCGCACGTCCTCGCCGACCAGCGGCGCCACGGCCGCCGCGCCCGACGCGCCCGGCGCGGGCGCCACGTCCACCTGCCGACGTCCCAGCTGCACGCCGATGAAGAACGCCAGCACCGCCATGGCGATGGAGAGCGCCGCCAGGGCGAAGAGGTGACCGCGGGTGATGGCCAGCGGGCGATCGGGGCGGGGCGGGAGGGGCTCGGGCATGTCCGCCCAGATTGCCACGTCAGCGTTGACGCGTCAACGGTTCGGGGCGCCTCGGAAGCCGACGATCTCCACGTCGGACTCGATCAGGAGCCCTTCGGCCAGCGAAGCCGCCTCGCCCCGGGCCGCGTCGAGCTGGCTGCGGAGGAGGCGCGGGTCGTTGGACACGGCCGCCACGGCGAGGACCGCCATGTCCGCACGTTCGAGGTGGCCGACCTCGGCGACGGCCAGGGCGAGACGGGCCCGGAGCCGGTCGCGGAAGCCCCACACCACCTTGCGGCGGTCCTTGAGGCTGCGCGCGCCCGGGATCTGCAGGACCAGCCGCAAGGTGCCGGTCCAGATCGCTTCGTCCGGGGCGGGCAGGTACACGGCTTAGCGGGGGACCTCGACGCGCTCGTACACCGCGATGAGGTCGCCTTCCTTGATGTCCGTGAAGTCGGCCACGCCGATGCCGCACTCGAAGCCCTTCTCGACCTCGCGCACGTCTTCCTTGAAGCGACGGAGCGACCCGATCTTGCTCTCGTACACGACCTTCCCGGCGCGGGTGACGCGCGCGATGTGGTTGCGCACGATCTTGCCCTCGGTGACCATGCAGCCGGCGATGACGCCCCTGGGGAGGGTGAACACCGCGCGGACCTCGGCCTCGCCCGTCCGCTTCTCTTCGTAGACCGGCGCGAGCATGCCCGTCATCCGGGCCTTGATCTCGTCGATCACCTCGTAGATGACGTCGTAGCGCTTGATCTCGACCTTGTACTGGTCGGCCGCCTGGCGCGCCTTGGCGTCCGCCTTGACGTTGAAGGCCGCCACGAGCGCCCCGTTGCCGGCGGCGAGGTTGACGTCGGACTCGGTGACGGGCCCGATGCCGGTGAGGAGGATCTTGAGCTGGGTGCCCTCGACCTCGATGCCCTCCAGCGCGGCCTTGAGCGCCTCGAGCGTGCCGCCCACGTCGCTCTTGAGCACGATGTGCTGGATGGGGAGGTCCACGCCGCCCTGCTTGAACAGGTCTTCGACGGTGAGCTTCTGGCGCGTGGAGAGGTTGGCCTGGCGCGCGAGATCGCCGCGGTGCTCCGCGAGGGTGCGCGCGTCCTTCTCGGAGGCCACCACCGCGAAGTCCTGACCGGCGCTGGGCACGTCCTGGAGGCCGAAGATCTCCACCGGCGTGGACGGGCCGGCTTCCTTGATCTTGCGCCCGGAGTCGTCCGACATGGCGCGCACGCGGCCCCAGGTGGTGCCGATGACCACCACGTCGCCCTGCCGGAGGGTGCCGGACTGGACCAGGAGGGTGACCACGGCGCCGCGGCCGACCTCGACCCGCGACTCGAGCACGACGCCCTGGCCGTGCTTCTCGGGGTTCGCCTTGAGGTCTCCGACCTCGGCGACGAGCAGGATGTTCTCGAGGAGGTCCGGCACGCCGGTCCCCTTGAGCGCCGACACCGGCACGAAGATGGTCTCGCCGCCGAACTCCTCGGCCACGAGCCCGTGCTCCATCAGCGCCTGCTTGATGCGGTCCGGGGTGACGCCCGGCTTGTCGACCTTGTTGATGGCCACCACGATGGGCACGTTGGCCGCCTTGGCGTGGCTGATGGCCTCGATGGTCTGCGGCATGACGCCGTCGTCGGCGGCGACCACCAGCACGACGATGTCGGTGGCCTTGGCGCCGCGGGCGCGCATCGCGGAGAACGCGGCGTGACCGGGGGTGTCGAGGAAGGTGATGGGCCGGCCGTTCGGCGAGACCTGGTAGGCGCCGATGTGCTGGGTGATGCCCCCGGCCTCGCCGGCGGCCACCTTGGTCTTGCGGATGGCGTCGAGCAGCGTGGTCTTGCCGTGGTCGACGTGCCCCATGACCGTGACCACCGGGGGACGGGTGACGCGCTGGGCGTCGTCGTCCACCGTGGCGGAGATGAGGTGCTCCGACTCCTTGAAGGCCACGTTGGTGACCTCGTGGCCGAGCTCCGAGGCGAGGATGCTCGCGGTGTCGAAGTCGATGGGCTGGTTCACCGTGGCGGGCTGGCCCATCTGCATGAGCAGCTTGATGAGCTCCGCGGCCTTCACGCCCATCTCGTGGGCGAGGTTGGCCACCGTGATCTCGCCGTCGATCTCGACCTTGCGCTTGACCTTCTGGGCCGGCGCCGGGTTCAGGTTCTTCGACTTGAGCTTCTTGTGACGGCCGCCGCCGATGTCGGAGACGTTCTGCTCGCGACGCCCCTTCTTCTTGTCGCGACCGGCCGGCTCGGCCGCCCCGGGCTCGGGACGACGACCGCGGTCGCCGGGAGCGCTGCCGGGGGCCCACCGGTTGGGCTGGGTGGAGGCCTGCTCGCGGGCGCGACGGCGCGCGCCGGTGGGGTCGGTCGGGTCGTACCCGGCGGGCAGCGACACGACCGCGCGGCCGAGGCCGGGGAGGATGGGGCGGTCGGGGAGCGCGGCGGGACGCGGGCGCGGGACCCCGGGGGCGGCGGCCATGGGCGGGGCGCCGGGGCGCTCCACGATCACCGCGCGGTCCATGGTGGCTTCGGTGGGCTCGGGGGGCGGGGGGGCGACCTCCACGACCGGCGGCGGCTCGACCGGAGCGGCGGGCGCAGGCTCCGCGGCCTCGACCGGTGCGGGCTCGACCGGCTTGACCACCACGTCGGCGGGGGCGACGGCCTCCGCGGCGCGGGGCGGCTCCACCGGCTCGGGCGCGGCGATCGGCGCCTCGGGGGCGACGTCCTGCGGCAGCTCGGGCGCCGGCTCGAAGGCGGGGGCGGCCTCGGGGGCCTCGGCGACGGGGCCGTTGCCGGCTCCTCCGCGCGGAGGCAGCCCGGTGACCGAGAACTCGGGGCGGGCCCCGGGGCGCCGGACGGTGGTGGGGGCCGGGGGGGGAGGCGGCTCCTCGACCCGGGCCGCCGGACGACGGATCACCGTGCGGGCGGCGGGAGCGGGCGGCGGGGGCGGCGGGGGCGTGTCCGCGGCTCCGCGGCGACGAACGACCGAGGTGCCCACGCGCGTGTCGTTGGGGCGCGCTTCCGCCGCCTTCGGCTCGGGCGCACGCGCGACCTTGGTGGCCGGGGTGCTGCTCTGGAGGCGGTCATAGAGATCTTTCGTCGACATTCGGACCCTTCTCGTTGCGAGCCACGCGCCACGGAGGCGAGCGCCTCGCGCCACCATGCCGGGGGGGATACCCGGTGGACGCGCCGCCGGAGGAGTGTGGCGGGGCATGCCCGCCGGCCGCCAGTCGACTGCGCCGGGGCCACTAACGCAGTGACTCGATCCTACGCAACTGGAGGAGGAGCCCGGGCGCCGGGCCGCCCGCGCGGACTCCCACCATCGCCCGCGGTCCCTTTCCGATCCGCTGCCCGAGCGCATCGCGGTCCAGGGCGACGCGATAGACGGGCAGCTCCCGGCTCCCCACCGTGGTGGCCACGCTCCGCTCGGAGGCGTCCGACGCCACCACGAGCGCGACGAGCTCGCCCGCCCGGAGCGCGGACTCGACCTGGTCGGCGCCGCTCGCGAGTCGACCCGAGCGCGCGCAGAGGGAGAGCTGGTCCAGGGCCACGGCCCACGTGGCGGCCTGCACCTTCTCCAGGAGCCCGGTCAGCTTCAGGTCCGGGCGGCCGAGCGCGCGTCCGAGCAGCCCGGGGCGCGCCACGAGGGCGTCCACCGCGGCCCGGGTGGGCTGCACCCAGGCCCCGCGGCCGTCCAGGCGGCCGGAGCGGTCCACCTCCACCGTCCCGTCGGGGAGGGCCACGAGGTGCACGAGCTCGTCGCGCGGGTGCGGCTCGCGGGTCGCGACGCAGGTGCGCTCGGGGGCGGGACGGGCGGGCACGCGCCCCCGCTACGCGTCGTCGGCGCTGGGGGGGAGGTCCGCCGCCGCCTTCCGACGACCGGCCTCTTCCAGGATGATGGCCTCGAGCGCGCGCTCGCCGGCCGCGACGACCTCCTCGGCCTCCGCGTCCTCGAGCCCGAGCACCCCGGCGATCTCATAGGCCTCGGCGTCCGCCACCTCGCGGCAGGACCGGAAGCCGTGGCGGATGAGCGCCTCGACGCCCTCGGGATCCAGGCCCTCGATACGGGAGAGCTCGTCCCGGGCCTGCGCGTTCATCTCGGAGTGGCGCGACTCGCTGAAGATGTCGATCCGCCAGCCGGTGAGCTGCGCGGCGAGGCGGACGTTCTGCCCGCGGCGCCCGATGGCCTTGGAGAGCTGGTCGTCCGGGACGACGAGCTCCATCGCGTGGGCGTGCTCGTCGATGTACACGCGCGACACCTGGGCGGGCGCGATGGCGTGGACGATGAAGCGCGCCGGGTCCGGGTGGTAGGGGATGATGTCGATGGCTTCGCCGCGGAGCTCGCCGACGACGGCCTGCACCCGGGACCCCTTCATGCCGACGCAGGCGCCCACCGGATCGACGTCCGGATCCACCGAGACCACCGCGATCTTCGCGCGGTGACCGGGCTCGCGGGCACATGCTTCGATGCGGACGATGCCCTCTGCCACTTCCGGCACCTCGAGCTCGAAGAGCTTCATCAGGAGGCCGGGATGGGTGCGGGAGAGGACGACCTGGGGGGTCTTGGTGGCCCGGGTGATGTCCACCACGTAGGCCTGGATCCGATCCCCCTGCCGGTAGGTCTCGGTGATGACCTGCTCGCGCTTGGGCAGCACGGCCTCGGCCCGGCCGAGGTCCACGACGATGTTGCCCTTCTCGAAGCGCCGCACGATGCCGGTGATGATCTCGCCCTTGCGGTCCTTGAACTCCGCGAAGGTCTGCTCGCGCTCGGCGTCGCGGATCTTCTGGATGATGACCTGCTTCGCCGTCTGCGCCGCGATGCGGCCCAGGTCGTCGATCGAGAGCTTGATGCCCAGGGAGTCCCCGACCTCGCACTCGGTGTCGAGCTTGCGGGCGTCTTCCAGGCTGATCTCGACCAGGTCGTCCTCGACCTCGTCCTTCACGGTGCGGAACTCGAACAGCTCGACCTCGCCGAGCTCCTCGTTCCACTGCGCCTCGAAGTCCTTGGCCATCCCGTACTTCTTGCGGGCGGCCGCCACCATCGCCTGTTCGAGCACCTCGACGAGGCCCTCGCGCGGGATGTTCTTCTCGCGGGCGACCAGATCCAGGTCACGGGCAAGTTCGCTGATCATGGGTGGGACTCCTGTTCGATGGGGTGCAGCCCCTCGCCGAGGCGAGCGTACTGTTCGAGGGTGAGCACGAGGTTGGCGCGCTCGATGTCCGAGATGGGGTAGCTGCGCGCTTCCTCGGCGATCTTCAGCCGGACGACGCCGCCCTCGGCTCCGAGGATGACCCCGGTCACGCGCCGGCGGCCGTCCATCCCGAAGGTCTTCACGCGCACGGTGCAGCCGACGAAGCGGGCGAAGTCGGCCTCGCGCTGCACGGGGCGGTCGATCCCCGGGCTGGACACCTCGAGGGTGTAGGCCCCGGCCACCGGGTCCTCGGCGTCGAGCACCTCGGAGAGGCGCCGGGACACGCGGGCGCAGTCGCCCACGTCGACGCCGCCGACGCGATCCACCGACACGCGCGCGATGCGCGGCTGACCGCCGATGAGCTCCACGGCCACGAGGTCCAGCCCTTCGCGCTCCACCACGGGCTCCGCCAGCGCGCGGAACGCGGCGAGGAGACTGCGGGTGGTGGAGACTTCGGACACCAAAAACCGAAAGAGCGCCCCGAGGGACGCTCCGTGGAGGGAGGTTTGAGGACGAGGGCGCCTCTAACCGGCGGGCCACCCTCCCGTCAACGTCACTTCTCGGCCAGGTGGGCCTTGGCTTCCTTCGCCGCCTTGCTGCTCGGGTACTTGGCGACGACGTCGCTCCAGAAGAGCCGGGCCTCCTTGGTCTTCCCCAGGGCGGCGAAGCACTCCCCCTGGCGCAGCACCGCCCAGGGCGCCCAGGTGCTCTTGGGCCACTCGTCCACCACCTCCTGGAAGGCCGTGGCGGCCGAGGGGTAGTCGGACTCGTTCTGGTAGCTCTCGGCGATGCGGTAGAGCGCCTCGGGGACCCGGTCGCTCTTGGGGTTCTCGGCGACGAAGCGCTGGGCCACCGCTCGGGCGGCGGCGCCCTTGCCCTCGGTGAGGTTCTTGGCGATCAGCGCGAAGAACTCGTCCGCGCTCATCGGTGCGGCGGGCGCCTCGGCGTCCGGGGCGGCCGGCGTGGTGTCGGTGGGGGTGGCGTCCGCGGTCGGTCCCGCCGGGGCGCCGCCGTCCGCGACCGGGGCGCTGCCGTCCCGGGCCGGGGGCGCGGGCGGCTTGACCCCCAGGCTGCGCTCGAGGGCGACGATCCGCTGCTCGGCGTACCCCATGCGCCAGTCGGCATCGACCTGGTAGCCCAGCCCGGCCTGTTCGTAGGTCTGGTAGTCCCGCTGGAGCACCTCGAAGTCGCCGCGGATCCGGGCCACCTCGGAGCGCAGCTGCTCCATGGTCTCCATCTTGAGGATCTCCTCCTGGCCGCGCGCCCGGGTCACCTCTTCGAGCTGCCCGATGCGACGGGCCATGTCCTCAGACACCGCCTCCAGCTCGCTGACGCGCGTGTCGTGGTCGGCGAGCTCGCGCCGCATCGCCTCGGTGGCCGAGGTGCCGGTGCGGTCCATCACGCAGCCGAGGAGGAGGACGAGGATCGACATTCGCTACTCCTGCACCACGAGCTGGGCGCGGCGGTTGGCGGCCCAGGCGTCCGTGTCGTGCCCATCCACCGCGGGCCGTTCCTCCCCCCAGCTGACGGGGCGGAGGCCGGCGGGGTTCACCCCTAGCCCGCCGAGGTAGCGCACCACGGCGTCCGCCCGGCGCTGGCCGAGCGAGAGGTTGTACTCGGTGGTGCCGCGCTCGTCGCAGTGGCCCTCCACCACCACGCTCTGCCCCGAGGCGCGCACGCACGCGGCCAGCACGTCGAGCTGCTCGCGCACGGGCGCGGAGAGGCCCGAGCTGTCGAAGTCGAAGTACACGGTGATGGTCTGGCAGGTGTCCACCGCGACGTCCCGGATCATCAGGCCCTTCCGCATGGTGGCCTTCTCCCCGTCGGGGTTGATGACCGTCACGTCGTAGACGCCCGGCGGGAGCCCGGGGACGGTGACGGCGATCGCGGCATCGTCCGTGACCTGGGTGTTGCGGGCGGGGTTGCCCGAGAAGACCACGTTGGCGCCCTTCTCGAACCCGCTGCCGAACACCTCGGCGCGGAACTCCCTGTTCGGGTCGCCGAAGGAGGGATCCAGGCCGCCGACGATGAGCTTCGCCGAGGGCGGGGGGAGGATCACCTCGACCTCCTCCTCGACCTTGTCCTTCTTGTCCTTCGTGCCGCCTGGGCACCCGAGGAGCAGGAGCGGGACGAGCGCGGCGGTGAGCAGGCGACTGAGGAGCATGGGCGCTTTCCCGGGCGGCGTTGGAGTATGGGGCGGATCCCGCGCTGTCAACGCGCGATAGGCCCCGGGTCTTGCAGGTCCTCGTCGCCGTCCTCGGCTCCCTACTCGTGGCGTCCTGGCCCGGAGATCTCGCGGGCCCGCTGGTGCTCGTCGCCTGGGGCCTGCTCGTCCTGCGCCGGGTGCCGGACTCCCCGTCGCTCGCCCGCTGCGTGCTGGCCGCCGCCGCCGTCCGGGTCCCGCTCCTGCTCTCCCCGGTGCTCCTCTCCGACGACGTCTGGCGCTACCTCTGGGAGGGCGCGGTGTGGCGGGCCGGGCTCTCGCCCTTCGCCCACGCTCCCGACGATCCGGTGCTCCTCCCGCTCCGGGACGAGGTCTGGTCCCGCGTGGCCCACCGCGAGGTCTCCACCATCTACCCGCCGCTGGCCCAGGGGCTCTTCGTGCTGCTCCAGCCCCTCGGACTGTACGGCTGGAGAGCGGCCATGGGGGCCGCGGACCTGCTGACGGTGGCCCTCCTGCACCGGCGGCGCCCCGGGGCGGGGTGGACCTGGGCGCTCCTGCCGCTCCCCGCCCTGGAGAGCGCCGGATCGGCCCACCTCGAGGGGGTGGGCGTGCTCCTCCTGGTCCTGGCCTTGGGGAGCTCGGCGGTGGCGGCCTGGGCGGGGGCGATGGTGAAGCTCCTCCCGGCGGTGCTCCTGGTCCGGCAGCGGCCGGTCGTGTGGGTCGGCGCGCTGCTGGCGACGGCGGTGTGCCTGGCGCCGATGCTGGGGCCGGGCTTCACGCGCGGCTTCGAGACCTACCGGCAGACCTGGGCCTTCAACGGTGGCCTCCACCCGCTGCTCGAGCTCGCGATCGGCGGCGCGGCGCGCCCCTTCCTGCAGCTCGTGGGCGCGGCGGTGGTGGCCGGCATCCTGCTCCGCAGCCGGGACCCGGGCCGGCACGCGCTCTGGGCCTGCGGCGCGTTCGTGCTCCTCTCCCCCACGGTGCACCCCTGGTACGTGCTCTGGCCGCTGGCTGCGGCCCTCTGGCACGGCGTGCGGGCGTGGACCCTCCTCGCGGCCCTCGTCCCGCTCTCCTACGTCGCGCTCGGCGCCTACGATGCCGGGACCTCCCGCTGGGTCGAGCCGGTCTGGCCCCGGCTCGTCATCTACCCGCCGTTCTTCGCGCTGCTCGCCTGGGAGGCCTGGGTCCGGCTGACCCGCCCGGGGCCGCACCCGGTACACTGAGGCCATGGACCTCGCCGCCGCGCTCCGCGCCTCGCCCCCGCCCGTGTCGGGTTCGGTGGCGGTGGCCCTGCCCGACGGCACCCGTCCCGTCCCCGTCGCCGAGGTGCTCGCGGCGCTGGCGCCGCGCCTCGGCCCCGACGCCGTGGGCGTGATCGGCCTCGGGCTGCACCGCCCCATGCGCCCGGACGAGCTGCCGCCGAGCCCCATCCCGCTCTACCAGCACGACCCGGATCAGACCGCGCCCACCCGGGTGGTGGACGGCGTGCCCGGGCGGGTCAGCGGCATCCTCGCGGCCGCCGACACGGTGCTCGCGGTGGGGGTGGTGGAGCTGCACCAGTACGCCGGCTTCTCCGGGGGGCACAAGGCGGTGGCGGTGGGGTGCGGCGGCCGCGCCACCCTGGACGCCTTGCACGCCCGCGACCGGGTCACCGCGGCGGGGGTGGCCATCGGCGGGCTCGAGGGCAACCCGTTCCGGGCCACGGTCGACGCGCTGGGCGAAGCGGCCCGCTGCCGGTGGGCGCTCCTGCTGGCCGGGGGCCGGTGGTTCGCCGGGGAGCCCCGGTCCACCCTGGCGCGCGCCGCCGCCTCGCTCGACTGCTGGTGGGACGTCCCCCGCCGCCACCCGGCGGCCATCCTGCGGGTGCCGCCGCGCAAGGCGGCGAACTTCTACCAGGCGAGCCGAGCCGCGACCTACCTGGGCCTCTCTCCCGCCCCCCCGCTCGAGGAGGGCGCCACCCTGTACCTGGACGCGGCCTGCCCGGAGGGCATGGGCGAGGGCGACGGGGAGCGCTCCTTCGCCGAGGTCCTCGCGCGCGGGTCGCCGCCCTGGGCCGAGGTGCTCGAGGGGCCGCCCCCCCAGGGGGCCGGCACCCAGCGGGCGGTGATGCTGGCCCTGCTGCTGCGCCGCTGGCGCCTCGTCGTCTGCGGGGTCCGGGATCCGGCCGCGCTCCGCGCCTACGGGATCGAGGCGACGGCCGCGCCCGCGGAGGCCGTGGCCCCGTCGGGGGCGCTCGACGTGCCCGACCCGTTCGGCAGGCTCCCGAGGCTCTCGGGCGGGCGGTAGGACTCCCACACCAGCCACACCGCCTGCACGAGGATGTACCCGAGGATCCCCCAGGCCAGCCCGCCGATGAGGAAGACCCGGTACCCGGAGTGGGCGGTCTCGGCCCAGTTCGCGAACACCTCCAGGCCGAGCAGCCAGGCCAGCCCGACCGCGTGGCGCGGCTTGGGCAGGCGGGAGGCGTGCAGCACGGCGAGGGTGATGCGCACCACGTAGTAGTAGTAGCTCGCGGTGGTGATGAGGAAGAACGGTACGAATCCCCAGGCGTAGACCTCGTCGTCGTCCGACTTCCGCAGCGCGAAGCCGAGCAGCAGCAGGACGCCGGCGGCGATCCCGTACCGAAGCGGCTTCTGGGCCTCGATCTCCCGCTTGGTGGCCTTGGAGAGGTACTTGTCGCCCAACTCCCACTCGAAGGGCAGCGCGAGCGCGAGCCCGATGCGCCGCGACGAGAGGTTCTCGGCCTGCTGGTGGTCCTCCATGTTCTCGAAGTGCCGGGTGACCGCCTCGGTCCCGAACTGCGCGGTGGCCCCGGCCTGGAGCACCCCTACCGAGACCACGAAGCCCGCCAGCAGCATGACCATGGGGCGGAGCACCCGACGCTCGCGCAGCAGCGTCCAGAGGCCCTTCGCCCCCGGGCCGAAGAGCCAGGTGACCGGGAACATCCGGAGCGCCGCGGCCCAGCCGGTCATCAGGCCCGCCCAGAAGGGCTTGCCCTTGCGGAGGAAGGCCATGCCCAGCATCAGCGCGGTGAGGTAGTCGTACCGGAGGAAGGCCCAGGTGATCGTGGGCCACCGGGCCGAGTAGGTGACGAGCAGCCAGAAGCTCGTCCAGAGCGCCACCGTCCGCCCGTAGGCCCAGGCGATCCCCGCCACGCCCCCGGCGAGGAGGACGAGGTCCAGGAAGCCCAGCAGCTTCACGGAGGTGACCGGGACCAGGGTGAAGGGCCGCGCGATCATCGTCCACACCGCGGTGCCGTTGAACCCGTGGTCCTGGATCATCTCGCGCCACAGCGTCTCGTTGAGCCCGCGCACCGTGCGCTGGAGGTAGAGGAAGTCGGCGGAGAAGGCTTCCCAGCGCTCGGGGGTGAACTGGTTCTCGCGCACCCAGGTGCCGCGCTGGACCCCGTGCGCGAGGGGCATCATGTGGTGCCCGGTCTCGTCCTGGGCCAGGTACTTGTCGGCGCTCTTGAAGTACGGGCCGTAGGCGTCGAGGTCCGCCACGATGCAGGCGGGGTACAGGTCGTAGTAGCCGAGCTCGTCGAAGTACTTGGCGTTCAGGTAGTAGTGGATGAAGTCGTAGGTGTCGACGCGCTCCAGAAGCGTGGACGGCCCCCAGCGGGCGTAGTTCAGGCCCGCCACGAGGGTGAGGGCCGACAGCGCGAGCACGCGGGCGCGGGCGGGCACCCAGGCCCAGGCCAGCGCCAGGAGCGCGCCGCCGCCGGCCAGCCAGATCTTGTACCCCTCGGTGACGCTGCGTTCGACGTCCATGGCTGGCTATTTCCCGGGAGCGGGTTCGGGCAGGGGCGGGCGGCTCGGGGGCGGACGTAGGCTGCCCGTTCCCACCCAGGCGTATCCCACCCCGAACAGCAGGAGGACGGGCACCGCTGCCCACCGCCCGGCCCCTGCGGCCCAGCCGGCCGCGGCGAGGTGGATCCCGGCGCCGAGGAGCTCGACCGGGGGGTGGGTGGCCGGCAGGGCATAGGAGCCGCCGCCCCGCCCGCGCTTGGGGGTGCGCTCGAAGCTGCCCGGGGGGCCCGCCAGGGCGAGCCACACGGCCCAGGCCTGGGAGAAGCTCATGCCCACGGCGAGGGCGAGGGCGGTGGGGACGAGCCGGAGGCGGGGGCCGGCCGCCGCGGCCAGGTAGGCCGCGCTGCCCGCGAGGGAGAGCCCGAGGAGCGGGAGGCCGAGCCACGCGCTCGGGCCGAGGGTACCCGCCGCCAGCGTGCGCGCCGGGAGCAGGACGGTCAGCAGCACGGCGACGGGCCAGGCGAGGTTGGCGCAGAGGTGGGCGACGGCTTCGGCCCGCACGTGGATCGGGACCGCGGCGCGGAGCACGCGCCCGAGGAGCTTCCGGGCGGTTTGCACCGAGCCCCGGGCCCAACGGCGCTGCTGGGCGAGGAAGGCCGGCATCTCGGCGGGGAGCTCCGCGGGGACCCGGCAGTCCTCCAGGTACACGAAGCGCCAGCCGGCGAGCTGCGCCCGGTAGGAGAGGTCCAGGTCCTCGGTGAGCGTGTCCCCCTGCCAGCCGCCCGCGTCGTCGATGGCGGTCCGGCGCCACACCCCGGCGGTGCCGTTGAAGTTGAACCAGGCGCCGGTGCGGTTGCGCGCCACCTGCTCGACGAGGAAGTGGGCGTCCAGCAGCACGGCCTGCGCGCCGGTGAGCAGGTTGGCGTCGGCGTTGAGGTGGGACCACGCCGCCTGCACCATGCCCACCCCGGGATCGGCGAAGTAGGGGACGGTCCGGCGGAGGAAGTCGGGGTCGGGCACGAAGTCGGCGTCGAACACCGCGACCAGGGGGTCCGGCGTGCGGTCCAGGCCGGCCGCCAGGGCGCCCGCCTTGAACCCCGTGCGGTCCGCCCGTCGGATCAGCTCGGTCGTGATCCCGCGGGCACGGGCGCGCTCCAGCGCCCCCGCCGCGCAGCGGGCGGTGTCGTCCGTCGAGTCGTCGAGGAGCTGGAGGCGCAGCCGATCCGCCGGCCAGTCCAGGGCGGCCACGGCGTCCACCAGGCGCTCCACGACGTCGCGCTCGTTGTAGACCGGGAGCTGCACAGTGACCGGGGGGGGCTCACCGGCGGGCGGGGGCCGGGGGACCCGATCCCGGGTGCGGCCCCACCGCCAGAGCAGGGCGAGGCGATGCGCCCCCTGAATCGCCAGGAGGCCGACCACCACGATGTAGAGCACGGTTGCGGCGGTCGCCATGGCGGCGGCGCCTACCCCGGGCGTCCCGCCGGGTCCAGCCGATCCTCGCCCTCCCCGCGTGGCGCGGGCGGAATACCAGTTCGCCACGATGTCCGCGTCGTCCGCCCCGCCCGCCCGCCTCCGGAGCGTCCCGTACGCGCGGGCGGAGGGGCACGCCCGGCGGGTCGAGCCGCCGGTGCCGGCGGAGCAGGTCCACTGGACCGTCCTCTACTACGACATCTTCTCGCACCCGCTCACCGTCGCGGAGCTCGAGCAGCTCTGCGGGGGGTCCGTGGCGGAGGCCCTGGTCGCGCTGGAGGCGGCGGGGTCGGTGGAGCGCGAGGGCCCCTACGTGTGCCGGGCCGGGCAACGCGCCCACGTCCCCCGGCGCCGCGCGCGCACCGTGGCCGCCGAGGAGATGTGGGGCGAGGCCCAGTGGGCGGCCGCGCTCCTGGCGCGGGTCCCGTTCGTACGTGGGGTCCTGGTCACGGGTGGCCTGTCCAAGCGCTCCTCCTCACGGGGAGGGGACGTCGACTTCCTCCTCCTCGTGGAGCCCGGGTGGGTCTGGACCACGAAGTCCGCGCTGCAGGGGGTCCGGCGCGGCATGCCGGAGCGAGTGCGGAACCTCTTCTGCACCAACTACCTCCTCGCCACCGATCACCTCCTCGTGGACGACCGGAACGCGTTCACCGCCATGGAGCTCGCCACCGCGGTCCCCGTGTACGGCCCCGAGGCCTGCGTGGCCTTCCTGGAGGCCAATCGGTGGGCCGAGGCCATCGTGCCCGGCGTGGCCTGGAACCTCGAGCGCGCGCGTCACGCGCTGCCGGTGCACCCTCCTACGGCGATCGAGCGTGCGCTCGGCCCCGGGCGCGCGCGGCTCGAGTCCACGAGTCGGGCGGCCTGGGCCCGCTTCTGGGATCGGAAGTACGACTGGCTGGAGGACGGGGACCGCGCCCGGCGCTTCAAGCGGCGCCCCGAGCTCGCCACCAACCACCTCCACGACTTCCAGCGGTACGTGCTCGCCGAGCTCGCCGCGCGGTGCGCGGCGGAGGGGATCGCGCCCCGGTGAGCATCAAGCTGGCCATGGTCGGGCTCCGGGCACCCTGGGGCACGGAGGGGGGGGTGGAGGCCTCGGTGGCGGAGCTGGCGCCCCGGCTCGTCGCCCGCGGGGTGGACGTCACCGTGTACTGCCGCGCCCGGTACAACCCGCACGGGAACACGGTGCGCGAGGGGGTGCGGCTGCGGGACAGCCCGACGCTGCACGGCCGGAGCGCCGAGGCCTTCGTGCACAGCGGCATCGCCGTGCCGCGCGCCTGCCTCCACCACGACCTGGTCCACATCCACGCCTGCGGGCCCGCCATCTTCTCCGGCCTCCCCCGGCTGTTCGGGCGCCGTTGTGTGGTGACCCTGCACGGGATGGACTGGACGCGCCAGAAGTGGGGCGCGGTGGCCCGGGCCGTGCTCCGCGCCGGCGCCGACACCGCGGGCCGATCCGCGGACGCGGTCATCACCGTCTCCGAGGAGCTCCGCGAGTGGGCGGCCGGCCGCTTCGAGGTGCCGGTGCACCACGTTCCCAACGGGGTCAACGCGCACCACCCGGTCGCCTGGGACCCGACGATCTTCCCCGAGCTCGCGCCGGGCCGCTACCTCCTGTTCCTGGGCCGCCTCGTCCCGGAGAAGGAGGTGGAGACGCTCCTGCGCGCGGCGTCCCGGACCCGCTCTCCGCTGCGGATCGTCATCACGGGCGGATCCACCTACACCGACGCCTATCAGTCCCGTCTCCGCTCCCTGGCCGGCGACAACGTGGTCTTCACCGGCCCCCGCTACGGCATCGAGAAGCGGATGCTGCTGACCCACGCCCGGGGCTTCATGCTGCCGAGCCGGGTGGAGGGGCTCCCCATCGCGCTCCTGGAGGCGATGACCGCCGGCCTGCCCACGCTCACCTCGTCCATCCGGCCCAACGAGGAGGTGCTCGGCGCCGTGGGGGGCTGGCGCCTCCCGTGCGGGGACGTCGCCGCCTGGGCCCGCGCCTTCGAGGAGGTCGCCGACGCCGACGACGCGCTGCTTCGGCGCTGGGGCGAGGACGGGCGGGCCCGGGCGCTCGCCAGCTTCGGCTGGGAGCCGGTGGTGGACCGCACCCTCGCCATCTACGAGCAGGTCCTCGGCCGGGCGGCGACCTCCGAGGCGGCCCCCGGGCTTCGCGCCGCCGCCGAATGAAGCCCCGGCTGGACGACGTCCTCGTCGCCCTCCTGCTCCTCGCGCTCCCCCTCTCGACCGCGGCGCTGGAGATCGCCACCGCGCTCGCGCTCATCGCCGCCCTCGCCACCCCCTCGCGCCGGGCGCGGCTCGCCCACCCGCTCCTGCTCCCCGCCGTCGCCCTGGCCCTGGTGTGGGTGGCGGCGATCCCCCTGTCCGGGGACGTCCGGGAGGGCTTCGGCCAGGTCTGGGTCCTCGCGCCGCTCCTCGCCGTGCCGGCCCTGCGTCCCGACCCTCGGGTGGTCGCCCTGGGGGTGGGCGCGGCCGGCGTCGCCGCCGCCTGGGCGGTGGGCCAGGCGCTCGGCGGCCATCCGGGCACCGGCGGCTTCTCGCACCACCTCTCCCTCGCCTACGCCCTCCTCCCCCCGCTCGGGGTGGCGGTGGCCCGGGGGTGGGCCGTCCCCGCCGTGCTCCTCGTCGCCGGCGTGCTGGCCACCCGGAGCGTGGGGGTGCTCCCCGCGCTGGCCGCCACGCTCTACGCGGCCCGTGCCGGTCGACCGGCGGTCGCCGCCGTGGTGGGCGCGGCGGTCACCGTCCTGCTCCTGCCCCTCGCACCCCCCACCGAGCTCGCCGAGCGGGCGGTCTTGTGGACCGGCGGCCTGACGCTCCTGGACGCGCCGGTGGGCCCGGGGGCGTACGCCGGCGCCTCGGCGCTCGCCTACGACGCGCTGCAGCCGGGCTTCTGGTTCCCCAACCACGCGCACGACAGCGCGGTCCAGCTCCTCGCCGTGGTCGGTCCGGCGGGCCTCGCCGCCATGGCCTGGCTCGTGGCCCGCGCGCTCCGCGTCGGTGGGCGGGGAGCCGCCGCCGGCCTCGCCGGGGTGCTCGTGGGGGTGCTCACCCAGGACGTCTTCGGCGACCTCGAGGTGAGCCGCGCCTGTTGGACCTGGCTGGCGCTCGGGTTCAGCGTCCCCGCCATCGACGGGCCTCCCCGCCCCAGGGAGGAAGGTGCGGTGGGAAATGCGGGCTAAGCAGGGCAGATGATCCTGCTCGTGCTCCACGCGCTCGCCACCGAAGGGGTGGACGAGGTGCCCCCGGACGCCGCCCTGCCCGGATGGCGGGTCGGGGAGACCGCGCCCTTCGACGTCCGGACCACCATCGAGACGGCGATCCGGCTCCGCACCGAGGGCGATCTCCCCGGCGCCACCACGCTCCTGGCCGGCGTCAGCGACCTGGTCGGCCCGGAGCTGCGCAACTGGTACGAGTACCAGCGGGGCATCAACGAGGAGCTGGCCTGGCACTTCGCCGAGGCGCGGACCTGGTACGAGCGGGTCATCGAGCGGGGCGGGGAGCACGTCCCGGACGCCCGCTTCCGGCTCGCGCTCGTGCTGGAGGATCTGGGCGAGACCGAGGCCGCCGCCGCGCAGATGCGCGAGCTGGCCCGGCTGAAGGGGCTCGACGAGTCCGACGTGCTCACCCTCGCGCTGCAGGGCGGGATCACCGACATCCACAACGGTCGGGTGCGGCGGGGCACGCGTGCGCTGACCGAGGCCCTCGCCGCGACGGAGGGGGGCCCCACCCACACCTGGCTGCGCGCCAAGGCCCGGTACACGCTCGCGCGGCAGAGCCTCGCCGAAGCCGACGCGACCTCGCTCACCGGCTCGCAGCGGCGGTTGGTCCGTCGGCTCAAGGCGCGGATCGCGCTGATCGACGCGGCCACCGCAGAGATCGTCCGGGTGGTGAACACCCCGGGCCCGGAGCCGGAGTGGATCCTCGCGAGCCTCCTCGCCCTGGGCGAGAGCTACCGCCGGCTCGGGGACGACCTCGCCGCGGCGCCCCCGCCGGCCTCGCTCTCCGCCGAGGAGCAGGCGCGCTACCATGAGCTCCTACGCCCCTACGTCGAGAACGCCTACACCAAGGCCTGGCACTACTGGGACGAGGGCCTCGCCATGGCGGGCCGGCTCGGGTTCGAGAGCCCGAAGGTGCAGACCCTGAAAGAGCGAAGCAATGCGCTGCCCCGTTGACTCAGGTGTCCAGAACGTGCAAAGTACCGGCCGTTAGCCGCCGGTCCGCGGCACGGTTAGCCGCCCGACGCCTACCCTGGAGCCAGGATGTACCGAGCCCTCCCTTACGCCGGCAGTGTGCTGCTCGCGCTCGTGGTGCCGGGGGTCGCTCACGCGACCTGTCCCACCTCGGAGACCGTGATCTCGGAGCTCACGTGCTCCTCCACCGTCACCGGACGGGTGGACTACACCGAGTCCTCGGACCTGGGAGGGAGCACCCGCACCACCTCGTACTCCTGCGGCACCCCCTACGCGGGTCTGGGCCAGACCGAGCCGGAGGACGTCTACTCCTTCGAGTGTCAGCGCTCCGGCTCCGTCACCCTGGACATCACCGGGCTCGACTGCGACCTGGACATGTACATCCTGGACAACACCTGCGATCCCTACGGGGGCTGCGAGGAGGGGTCCACCGCCGCGAGCACCACCAACGACTCGGTCACCTTCACGTGCACCGCCGGGACCACCTACTACGTGGTCATCGAGGGCTACGGCTTCGGCGGCACCGTCACCGGCGCGGGCCAGTGCCGGGGCGCCACCGAGGGTGACTACACGCTCTCCTTCGACGTGAGCGCCGGCACCGGCTGCTCGGAGGACTGCGACAACGGGGTGGACGACGACTTCGACGGTCGGATCGACTGCGACGACTCCGACTGCGCGGGCGAGCCCCTCTGCAACTGCGACGAGGACGCCGACGGCTACGACAACACCGGCTGCGGCGGCTCGGACTGCGACGACACCGACGCGAGCGTGTACCCGGGCGCCACCGAGGTGTGCAACGGCGTGGACGACGACTGCGACGGCGTCGTGGACGACAGCGCGGTGGACGCGTCCACCTACTACCAGGACGCCGATCGCGACGGCTACGGCAACGCCGACGTCACCCGCGAGGCCTGCTCCACCCCCAGCGGCTACGTCAGCAACTCGTCGGACTGCTACGACGGCGACGCCACGGCGTACCCCAGCGGCACCGAGTCCGCGGACGGCGTGGACGACGACTGCGACGGCATCGTGGACGAGGGCACCGACGCTTACGACGACGACGGCGACGGCTACGCCGAGGACGGGGGCGACTGCGACGACGAGGACCGCTCGATCTCCCCCGCCGAGACCGAGGACTGCGACGGGCTCGACCAGGACTGCGACGGCACGGTGGACGAAGGCACCGACTGCTACGACGACGACCTGGACGGGCGCACCGAGGAAGAAGGCGACTGCAACGACAACGACGCCCAGGTCGGCCCCACCGAGACCGAGATCTACGGCAACAACATCGACGACGACTGCGACGGCGTCATCGACAGCGGCGCCTTCGACAGCGACGGCGACGGCTACACCACCGACGGCGGCGACTGCGACGACGAGGATGCCGACGCGCACCCCGGCGCCGAGGAGTCGGCCGACGGCTCCGACAACGACTGCGACGACCTCGTCGACGAGGGCACCGTCGCCTACGACGACGACGGCGACGGGCAGTCCGAGAACGGCGGCGACTGCAACGACGCGGACCCGGACGTGAACTCCACCGAGACCGAGACCTCGAACGGGATCGACGACGACTGCGACGGCGAGGTGGACGAGGGCGGTCCGAACACCGACGACGACGGCGACGGGTTCTCGGAAGAGGCCGGCGACTGCGACGACGAGGACGCCGACGTGAGCCCGGCCGGGTCCGAGGTCGAGAACGGCGTGGACGACGACTGCGACGGCGAGATCGACGAGGTGGACGAGGACGCCGACGGCGACGGCTACACCACTGAAGAGGGCGACTGCAACGACTCGAGCGGGTGGACCAACCCCGGTCGCCCGGAAGACTGCGACGGCTACGACAACAACTGCAACGGCGAGACGGACGAGGGCTGCCTCGACGCCGACAAGCCCACGCAGTCCAAGGAAAGCTGCGGCTGCACGGTCGACGCCGGCGGCGCGGCCGGACTCGGTGTCGGGCTCGGCCTGGTGATGGCGGCGCTGGCGCGCCGGAAGGGGCGCTCCTGATGCGGTACGGTGCGATGGCTCTCCTGCTGCTGGCCTGCAACCAGGACGTCTCCGTGGGCAAGGTCCAGCCCACCCTGGAGGTCACTCCCGACCCCGAGGACCTGGGCGACGTCCTGGTGGGTGCGACCGCCGAGGCCGAATTCACCCTCACCCGGGTGAGCGGTGGCGAGGTCGAGATCCGCAACGTCGCGGTGACCAACCTCTCCGGCGAGCACTTCACCTGGGACGGGGTCATCCCCGACGTGGCCTCGGACGCCCCCGGCACCCTCCGGCTGAGCTACACCCCCAGCGAGGCCGGTTGGCACGAGGCCACGGTCACCATCACCTACAACAACGAAGACGAGCCCTCCATCGACGTCGGCCTCCGCGGCCACGGTGTGGTGGGCTCGGGGCGCCAGTTCCCCGCGCTCCTGGACTTCGGGAACGTCTCCCCGGGCAGCGCGCGCTCGCGCACGCTCACCGTGGTCAACGACGGGGACATCAGCTTCGCCGTCGAGTCCGCCGAGTTCTCCGACGGCCGCTTCTCCCTGGACGAGGTGACCCCGGTGGACGTCCCGGCGGGCACGAGCCAGGACATCGACCTGGTGTTCAGCTCGGACTCCGACGCCGCGGTCGAGGCGAGCGCCCGGCTGGTCTTCACCGGCGGGATGGACCTCGGCGAGGTGAGCCTGCGGGCGAACGACTGCGAGCGCGGGGATCCGGCCGTCTACGACGAGGACGCCGACGGCTACACCACCTGCGGGGGCGACTGCGAGGACGACGAGCCCGACGCCCACCCGGGCGGTGTGGAGGCCTGCAACTCCATCGACGACGACTGCGACGGGACCACCGACGAGGGGACCCGCTGCCACGACGACGACGGCGACGGCGCCACCGAGGACGACGGCGACTGCAACGACGCCGACGAGGACATCTCGCCCTCCGCCACCGAGGACCTCACCAACGGCGTCGACGACGACTGCGACGGCGTGGTGGACGCGGGCAGCCTCGACTCGGACGGGGACGGCTACGGCGACTCGGTGGACTGCGAGGACTTCGACCCCACCGTGTACCCGGACGCGGAGGAGCTCCCGGACAACGTGGACAACGACTGCGACGGCGTCGTCGACGAGGGGACCATCTACGGGGACGACGATCGGGACGGGATGACCGAGGTGGAAGGCGACTGCGACGACACCGACGCCACGGTGTACGACGGCGCCCCGGAGCGCTCGGACTACCTCGACAACGACTGCGACGGCGACGTCGACGAGGGCACCCGCACCGCGGACGACGACGGGGACGGCTTCACCGAGAACGGAGGCGACTGCGACGACGCCAACGCCAACGTGAACCCGGCGGCCCCCGAGGTGACCGGAAACGGGGTCGACGACGACTGCGACGGGATCACGAGCTGACCCCCGCGCCCGCCCCCGTGTCGGAGGTCGCGCTTTCGTCTACACTTGGTGGCCGACGGAGTTCAGGCATGCGTCGACGAATCCCGCTCGCCTTCGTGGCGGCCCTGGCGTGCGCCGCTGGCGACGCCGAGGCGGCGTGTCCCACCTCCGAGCCGATCCTCGGCCCCCTGACCTGCTCCTCGGTCGCCTCCGGCCGGCTCCTCTACACCGACACCTCGAGCAGCCTGGGCGGCGCCTACACGAGCGGCAACTCGTACCAGTGCTCGACGGGCGACATCGCCACCGGTACCAGCCAGGAGGACGTGTACGAGTTCTCCTGCGCCTTCGACGGCACCGTCACCCTCGAGGTCAGCGGGCTCGACTGCGACCTCGACTTCTTCGTGCTCGAGAGCTCGTGCGACCCTGATCCGGACTGCATCGGCGACAGCATCGCCGTCGGGGCGTCCGACACCACGGTGAACTTCTCGTGTGTGGCCGGCGACGTCTACTACATCGTCGTGGAGGGCTACGGATTCACGCAGCCGGCGTCGTACCCCTTCCAGTGTAGCGGCGCGAGCGAGGGCGACTACACGCTGTCCTTCGACACCACGCCGGGCGGCGCCTGCGGGGAGGACTGCGGCAACGGCCTCGACGACGACAGCGACGGCTACATCGACTGCGGGGACCCCGACTGCACGCCCGAGCCCGAGTGCGTCACCGACGCCGACGGCGACGGCTACGACGGCGTGGTCTACGGCGGGACGGACTGCGACGACACGCGCGCCAGCGTGAACCCCGGCGCGACCGAGATCTGCGACAGCCTCGACAACGACTGCGACGGCACGACCGACGAGGCGAGCGCCTCGGGCGCCCCCACCTGGTACCGCGACGCCGACGGCGACAGCTACGGCAACGCGTCGAGCACCACCCGCGCCTGCACCCAGCCCAGCGGGTACGTGTCCAACAGCACGGACTGCGACGACACCCGCTCCACGATCTACCCCGGGGCGTCCGAGACCTGCGACGGCTACGACAACGACTGCGACGGCGCCACCGACGAGTCGGGCGGCTCGACCTGGTACCGGGACGCGGACGGCGACGGCTACGGCACCTCCACCAGCACCACGGTGAGCTGCTCCGCCCCGTCCGGCTACGTCTCCAACTCGAGCGACTGCAACGACTCCGACGCGGCCATCAGCCCGGCCGACCCCGAGATCTGCAACTCGGTGGACGACGACTGCGACGGGAGCACCGACGAGTCGGGCGGGAGCACCTGGTACGCCGACGCCGACTCGGACGGGTACGGCGAGGCGGCCTCCACCCGCGTGAGCTGCTCGATGCCCACGGGGTACGTCTCCAACTCCACCGACTGCAACGATCGCAGCTCCACGGTCCACCCAGGGGCGACCGAGTACTGCAACGGGACGGACGACGACTGCGACGGCTCCACCGACGAGGCCGGGGCGGCGGACGAGTCCACCTGGTACCGCGACGCCGACGGCGACGGCTACGGGCTGACGAGCAGCTCCACGCGCGCCTGCGATCTCCCCACCGGCTACTCGGCCACCTCCGGGGACTGCAACGACGCCGAAGCGGACTCGTACCCGGGGAACACCGAGGTCTGCGACGGCATCGACAACGACTGCGACGCGCGCACCGACGAGTCGGGCGGCACCTCCTGGTACGCCGACACCGACGGGGACGGCTACGGCAACGCCTCCGTCGCGACCGTGAGCTGCACCGCGCCCTCCGGCTACGTCAGCGTGTCGACCGACTGCGACGACAGCGACAGCGCGGTGTACCCGGGCGCGCCCGAGTACTGCAACGGCGCCGACGACAACTGCGACGGCACCACCGACGAGTCCACCGCGGTGGACGCGACCACCTGGTACGCGGACGACGACGGGGACACCTACGGGGACCCCCTGTCCACCCGGGTCGGGTGCTCCGCTCCCAGCGGCTACGTGGACAACGCGGACGACTGCTACGACGGCGACGCCTCGGTGCGGCCGGGCGGCACCGAGACCGCCGACGGCGTCGACGAGGACTGCGACGGCGGCGTGGACGAGGGGACGAGCGCCTACGACGACGATGGCGACGGCTGGTCCGAGGACGGCGGGGACTGCGACGACACCCGCGCCTCCGCCCGCCCCGGGGCGGCCGAGACCTGCGACGGCGCCGACGAGGACTGCGACGGCCTGGTCGACGAGGGCACCTCCTGCTCCGACGACGACGGTGACGGGGTCACCGAGGACGGCGGCGACTGCAACGACGGCGACGCCTCGGTCTCGCCCGAGATCGCCGAGGTCGCCGAGAACGGCGTGGACGACGACTGCGACGGCGCGGTGGACTCCGGCATCTACGACCCCGACTTCGACGGCTACACCGTCGCGGGCGGGGACTGCGGCGAGTCCGACGCCACCACCTTCCCCGGCGCGACCGAGCTCCCGGACGGCGTGGACAACGACTGCGACGGGCTGGTGGACGAGGGCACCGTCGCCTCCGACGACGACGGCGACGGCTTCAGCGAGAACGACGGCGACTGCAACGACGCCGACCCCGAGGTCAACCCCTCGGCCACCGAGCTGACCAACGGCGTGGACGACGACTGCGACGGCATGATCGACCAGGGCGGCCCCACCACCGACGACGACGGGGACGGCTTCTCGGAGAACGCGGGCGACTGCGACGACAGCGACGCGGCGATCGGCCCGGCCAGCGCCGAGGTCCCCAACGGGCTCGACGACGACTGCGACGAGCAGATCGACGAGGGCACGGAGGACGTGGACGGCGACGGCTACGCGGTGGCCGACGGCGACTGCGACGACTCCGACGGCTGGGCGAACCCCGGTCTGGCCGAGCACTGCGGCGACGAGATCGACAACAACTGCAACGGCGAGATCGACGAGGGCTGCGGTCTCGACACGGGCGTCAAGCAGGACACCGGCGGCGGCGTGTGCGGGGGCTGCAACAGCCGTCCCGCCGGCCACAGTGCGGTGGCGCTCCTGCTCGGCCTCGTGGCCCTCACCCTTCGGCGGAGGTCGACGTGATTCGGGTTTCGACGGGCATCCTGCTCCTTTTCCTCGTGGGCTGCGGCAACCAGTCCAGCTTCCAGAAGACCCCGTCCACGCTCGCCGTGGAGCCCGATCTCGCCGACGCCGGGACGGTGGTGGTGGGTGGTACGGTCACGATGGACCTCACCCTCTCCCACGTGACCGGGCCGGACATCGCGGTGTCCAACGTCAGCGTGGAGAACACCGAGGGCGAGTACTTCTCGGTGGACGGCTCCACCCCGACGGTCCCCCACCTGGGGAGCACCACGGTGACGGTGACCTACGCCCCCACCGCCGAGGGCTACCACCAGGGTGATCTCACCATCACCTACAACAACGAGGAGTCGCCCACCCTCACCGTGCTCCTCCGCGGGCACGCGTTGACCGGGTCGGCGCGCGTGCGCCCCGGGCTCCTCGACTTCGGCGCGGTGGACACCGGAGACTCCAAGGCGCTCTCGGTGGAGCTGGTCAACGACGGCGGAGTGGATCTCACCGTCACCGGCGCGAGCTTCTCCACCGGCGAGTTCGCCCTGGCGCTCACCACGCCCGCCACCCTGCCCGCCGACGGGACCCTCGAGGTGCCGATCGAGTTCACGGCCTCCTCCACCGACGCGATGGACGCGACGGGCGAGCTCCTCCTGGACGGGAACGTCACGGTCTCCGAGCTCATCCTCCGCGCCAACGACTGCGAGCGCGGGGACCCCTCGGTCTACGACGCCGACGGCGACGGCTACACCGTGTGCGGCCAGGACTGCGACGACGACGACGCGAGCGCCCACCCCGGGGGCGAAGAGGTCGCCAACGGACGGGACGAGGACTGCGACGGCATCATCGACGAGGGCACCTCCGCCTACGACGACGACGCCGACGGCTTCAGCGAAGACGCCGGGGACTGCAACGACGGCGACTACGACGTGAACCCCGCCGAGAACGAGGACCTCACCAACGGCGTGGACGACGACTGCGACGGCGTGGTGGACCAGGGCACCCTGGACAACGACGCCGACGGCTACTCGGAGCCCGGCGGTGACTGCAACGACGACGAGCCCACCGTGTTCCCGGGGGCCCAGGAGCTCGCCGACGGGCTGGACAACGACTGCGACGGGCTGGTCGACGAGGGGACCTCGGTCGCCGACGACGACGGGGACGGGCTCTCGGAGGCCGACGGCGACTGCGACGACACCGACGCGACGGTGTACACCGGCGCCCCCGAGGTCGCCGACGGCGTCGACAACGACTGCGACGGTGCCGTGGACGAGGGCACCGACAACGCGGACGACGACGGCGACGGGTTCACCGAGAACGGCGGGGACTGCGACGACTCCAACGCCGCCGTCAGCCCGGCGGCGGCCGAGGTGCCGCGCAACGGCGTGGACGACGACTGCGACGGCGTCACTTCCTGACCGCGCGGAGACCCCTCACGCGCTCGGCTGGTTGAGGCTCCGGATCTCCGCGGCCCGCGCGCCGTCCACGAGGACCTGAACGGTGGCGTAGGGCTCGAGCCGCGTGTCCGCTGGCGGCTGGGTGATCCAGTCCTCTCCCGGGCGGCGCAGGCCGATCACCGTCACCTGGTGGGCGCCGGCCACCTCGCCGGCCGACCGACCGACGAGGCCGCCGCCTGCGACGAGGTCGAACTCGATCACCACGAGGAGCCGATCGTCGATGCGGTGCGTGCCGACCACCCCCGGGCACAGGGCGGCCGAGGCGAAGAGCGGGGCGGCGAGCGCCGAGGTGGAGAGGCTCACCTCGATGCCCAGCGTGTGCCGTACCTTCTGGGCCAGCCGCTGGTCGAAGAGGCGCAGCACGATGGGGATCTGGACCCGCATCTCGCGTACGTCCATGGCGATCTCGAGGTTCGCCAGGTCGTCGTTGGTGGCGATGATGATGCCCTTGGCCGCCCCGACGTTGAGCGAGCGCAGGAGGTTCTCGGCCCGGGCGTCGCCGATCAGCACCTCGGCCCCGAGCGCCCGCGCCTGGTCCACGAACTCGGCGTCGGCCCGGCGCTCGACCACGAAGACCTGCTCGCCCAGGTGGATGAGCTCCTCCACGATGCGGAAGCCGACGGTGCCGAGGCCGCACACCACCATGTGCCCCTTCGAGGAGCCCGCGAGCATGCTCATCCAGACCTCCGGATGGTCCCCCTTGCGGAAGACGGTGAAGCCGAGCTTGAGGACCCCCTCGGCGAGGAAGAAGATGCCGACCAGGGGGAGGAGGTAGAGCACCGCGGCGGCCACCGGGTCCATGGGCAGGGCCCCGCCGACCTGGCCCATCAGGAGCTGGTAGGCGTGGAAGAAGGACTCGGCCCAGGTGGCGCTGGGCGCCTCGTGGTCGGGGGCGCCGCGCTCGTGAAGCAGGGTGGCCGCGAGCGTGGCGGTGACCAGGAGGCCGACGGTGGGCCGGATCAGCACGCGGAGACCGCGGACCAGGAAGCGGGTCTCGGCCAGCCCGCGGCGCGCGGCCCGGTCGAGGCGCACCGGCCAGGGGAGGGGCGCCCTGCCCGGAGCCCAGTAGCTCAACCCGGCGCTCCCGCGCCATCTCCGGTGTCGAACACGAAGGGGTAGGTCACGGTGAGCGTGCCGCCGCCCTCGGGGGCCGGCCACTGGGCCTCCCAGATCGCCGAGGCGAAGCAGGACAGGGGGCCCATCGGCACCTCGGAGTGATCGAGGATGGACACCGTCTGCAGGCCCTCGGGGCCGAGCTCGAACTCGAGGAGCACCTGGCCGCCGAGCCCCGGCTGGACCGCCGCCCAGCTCTCCAGGCACGCGGCGATGGCGTCCTTCACCTGCTCCTCCACCACGGTCCGCAGCGCCGTGGGCATCTGCTCCGCCGGGACGGGCGCGGACGGCGGCGGCGGGACGAGGGCGTCCTCGGCTTCGGCGGCGTCCGGGGTGGAGGGAGCGGCGGGGGCTTCGGGGGCGGCCGGGCTGGGCTTGGGGATGGCGGTGCGGGGGCGGGCGCTCGGGTCCGTCCCGGGCGTTCCGGCGGGCGGGGCCGCGCCCACCGGCTCGGCGCCGGTGGTGGCGGGCGCGGCGGCGGTGACCAGGGCCCGGGACTCGTGCCCCGAGCCGGTCACGACGTAGCCGATCACGAAGCCCACCCCGAGCGTCCCCGCCGCGGCGAGGACCAGCACCCACGGACGGGGCCCGGGAGCGCTCACCAGCCGCACCGGGCCGGGCGGGCCGAGGTGCTCCGGGAGGCGGGTTCGGCGTCCATGGTGAACAACACGCGCCCACCTATCGCCGGGAAACCCGGCCTGCGCGGGATAGACCGTGGGGATGTCCGTGTCCGCCGACGACGCCGCCGCCCTCGCCGAGCTCCGCGTACAACGCGCCGAGACCCGGCGTCCCACCGTCCCCGCGCTCGAAGCCATGCTGTACGAGCCCATCCCCTGCCTGGACCACGGCTTCGTGCGGGTGGTGGACTACATGGGCGACGACGCCGCGGTGGTGCAGGCCGCCCGCGTCTCCTACGGGAAGGGCACCCGGAAGAGCACCGAGGACCGGGGCCTGATCCGGTACCTGATGCGCCACCGCCACACCACGCCCTTCGAGATGGCGGAGATCAAGCTCCACGTGAAGCTGCCCATCTTCGTGGCCCGGCAGTGGATCCGGCACCGCACCGCCAACGTGAACGAGGTGAGCGCGCGGTACTCCATCCTGGACCGTGAGTTCTACCTGCCCCGCGCGGAGGACCTCGCGGTGCAGTCGGTGGACAACAAGCAGGGCCGGGGCGCGCCGCTCACGCCGGAGGCCGCGGCCGAGGTGCTCTCGCTCCTGCGGCGGGACGCCCTGCAGGCCTACGACACCTACGAGACGCTGCTCGAGGGCCATCAGCTCGCGCGCGAGCTCGCGCGCATGGACCTGCCGGTCAACTACTACACGCAGTGGTACTGGAAGATCGACCTCCACAACCTCCTCCACTTCCTCGCCCTGCGGATCGACCCCCACGCGCAGTACGAGATCCGGGTGTACGGCGAGGCGATGGCCAGCGTGGTGCGGGCCTGGGTGCCGGCGGTCTGGGAGGCCTTCGAGGACTACCGGGTCGGCGCGTTCACGCTGTCGCGGTCGATGCTCGCGGTGGTCCGGCGGATGCTCGCGGGGGAACAGGTCGAGCGGAGCTCGACCGCGCTCTCCAAGCGCGAGTGGGACGAGTTGATGGAGGTCCTGGGCCGATGAACCTGCTCCTGCTCCTCGCGTGCGGCTCGTCGGAGCCCCTGGCCCAGCCCAACGCCCCCCCGTCGCCGCCCCCGGCCCTGACGATGGCCGATCCGGACCTCCTCACCCTGACCGGGCACGTCTCGGACGTGCACGCCACCACCCGGAGCTGGGTGGTGGTGGGCGACGGGCAGCGCACCATCGCGATCCTCGGGGAGACGGGCGTCCTGGAGATCGGCGGTCGCGCCGCCCTCGTGGGAGACCTCGCGGCGGGCAGTCGCCTCACCGCCACCGGGCGGCAGACGGGCGACGTGCTCATCGTGCAGCGCGCCGAAGTGGAGGGGGCGCCCGCCGGCGCCGGCACGGAAGCGGCGCCTCCGGCCCCCGCGGGGGAGACGCCGGAAGCGGCGCCGACCCCGCCGGCCGCACCGGCCGCGCCCGTCACGCCCGCCCCGGGATGAACCTGCCCCTCGGGGTGGCGCTGGGCCTCGGCTGCTCGCTGGCCTGGGCCATCGCGAACGTCTACGTCCAGCGCTCGGCCCGCGAGCTCGGGGACCTTCGGGCCATGTTGTGGGCCCAACTGGTGGGCATGGCGGTCCTCTTCCCGCTCGGCCTCGCCTGGGACGGGCGGCCCACGCGGCTGGACGGCTGGCTGCTCGGGCTCACCGGCGCCGCCTCCGCCCTCGGCTACTACGGGCTGATGCGCGCCTTCCGGCAGGGGCCGCTGGCCGCCATCACCCCGGTGGTCACCACCTGGCCGGTCGTGGCGGCGATCGCGGGGGTGGTGTGGCTGGGGGAGCGCCCCACCGCGCTGCAGGTGGTCGGGGGGCTCCTCGCGGTGGGGGGGGCGGCGGCCAACGGGGCGCTGGCGCGCGGCGGGGAGTGGACGGGGAGCCGGCGGGACGCGTTCGTGTGGGCCGCGGCGAGCGCGATCGGGTTCGGGCTCATGACCGCCGGGGTGGCCCGCCTGCGGCCCGACGTGGGCGACCTCACCGTGGTTCCCCTGACCTGGGCCGCGCAGTGGGCCATCCTGGTCCCGATCCTGGCGCGCGACCCGGACAGCACCCGGCCGCCGGTCCGGTGGGGCGCGGTGCTGGGCATGGCCGGCTTCGAGGCCCTGGGCTTCGTCTCCTACAGCTTCGCCACCCTGCATGCGCCGGTGTCGGTGGTGAGCCCCCCCGCCTCGCTCTCCACCCTCCTCACCGCGGCGTTCGCGGCGCTCTTCCTCGGCGAGCGCATCGGGCTGGGACGGTGGTTGCTGGTGTTGACCGCGGTCGGTGGCACTCTCCTCGTCGTGATTTGACCCGGCGCCGGGGTGGTCGGGGGCGCCCCGGTGGCTACCGTTGGCGCCATGAACGTCGGAAGCATGCTGGGTCGCCTCACGGCCCTCGACCTCTCCGGGGCCCCCGTCGAGCTGGGCACCCTGTGGGCCCGCGAGCCCGCGCTCGTGGTCTGGGTCCGGCACTACGGCTGAATGTTCTGCCGTGAGCAGGTCGCTCAGCTCGTCGAGTGGCATCCGCGGTTCGAGGCCGCCGGGATCCGGCTGACCGTGATCGGGTCGGGCTCCGTGGCCCAGGCCAAGGCCTTCGCGGAGGAGCGGAGCCTCCCCTTCGCGCTCCTCACCGATCCGTCGCTGCGCACCTACCAGGCCGCCGGCATGAAGCGCGGGATGCTCACCGCGGTCACCCCCGGGGTCTTCATGCGCGCGCTGCGCACCGCGGCGCGGGGGCACCGGCAGGGCGCCACCCAGGGCACGGTGGACCAGCAGGGAGGCGCCTTCCTCGTGCTCCCCGGGGGCGAGTGCCGGTGGATGCAGGTCTCCGAAGGCGCGGGAGAGCACTTCGACCCGGCCGAGCCGCTTCGCGCCTTCCAGGCGCCGAGCCGGGCCCCGGACGAGGCCCGGCCCTAGCAGGATGCTGCGAAAGCCGGACCGAGCAGGCGAAGCTCAGCCGGGCCGCGGTTGACGAGCGCGCTCGACGCGCGATTCGCGAGGAAGGAGCGTGTCGAGACACGCGACTGACGAGCGGCGGCGACCCC
>Ga0172372_10000456_pt1:0-42500 | contig 62670 bp, 51 predicted proteins | sample LakKiv5m_2_FD_114544 | JGI IMG/M metagenome (GOLD analysis project Ga0172372, IMG submission 114544) | Freshwater microbial communities from Kabuno Bay, South-Kivu, Congo - kab_092012_9.5m | ecosystem: Environmental > Aquatic > Freshwater > Lake | place: Democratic Republic of the...
GAGATCGCGCGCGCCCTTTTCCCCGATGCCCGGCACGCCTTTGACGTTGTCGACCGCATCGCCCATCAGCGACAGCACGTCGATGACCTGCGAGGGGGGCACCCCGAACTTCGCCTGCACACCGGCCTCGTCGTACCAGGTGCCCTCGTCTTTCGGGTTGAAGACCCGAATGGGCCCGCCCACCAGCTGGAAAAAATCCTTGTCGCCTGTGACGAGCGCCACCTCGAAGCCGGCGGCGGCCGCCTTCCGGGCCAGCGTCCCCAGCACATCGTCGGCCTCGAAGCCGTCGACGTTCAGGATGGGCACCCCGAGGGCCTCGCACGCCTCATGAATCCACGGCTGCTGCTCGACGAGGTCATCGGGCATTGGTGCCCGGTGCGCCTTGTAGTCGGCCGACAGCTGCGACCGGAACGTGGCCTCGGGCCCGTCGAACGAGGCGGCGATGTGCGTCGGGTGATGATCGGCAATCAGCTTGCGCAGCATCTGCACGAAGCCGTAGACGGCATTGGTCGAGCGGCCATCAGGCCCGGTCAGGCCGCGAATGGCGTGATAGGCCCGGTACATCTGATTGCTGCCGTCGATCAGGAACAGAGTGGAAGCAGACATGCGGCGCCTTCAAGGTATCACCCGGCCCGCGGCCTCACGTTACAATCGGGGCCGTGACGTCCCTCCGTCGTGTCTCCAGCGGCCGGGTTCGCTGGCACCTGGCGCTCTGCTGCAGCCTGTCGCTGCTGGCCGCCTGCAGCACCAATCCCCTGTCGCGCAAATACGAATACGAAGAAGAACTGGTGCTCGACACCGATGGCTCGGCCACCCTCTTTGTGAACGCCGCCGTCCCCGCACTCGTCGCCCTGCGAGGTGTCGACCTGCCCCTCGACCCCTCGGCCCGGCTCGACCGCCAGGATGTGCGCGCGGTCTTTGAATCGCCAGTGGCCGATGTGGTCAACGTCAGCCTCTCGAGGCGCGACGGACGCCGGTATGTGCATCTGCGGCTCGACGTGCCCGATGTCCGCCGGCTGTCCGAGGCCCGGGCATTCGCCTGGTCCACCTACGCCCTCACCCCGGATGCGGATCAGCGCGTCAGGTTCCGGCAGCAGATCGGGCCTTCCGCCGCGCGCGCGGTGGGCGAGGTCGGCTGGACCGGCAGCGACCTGGTGGCCTTCCGCCTGCGCCTGCCCAGCCGCGTGACGTTCCACAACGCCCCATCGCGCGAAATTCTCCGCGGCAACATCATCGTCTGGGAGCAGAGCCTGACCGAGCGGTTGACCGGTACCCCGCTCGATGTCGAGGTTGTGATGGATGAAGGATCAATCCTGAAGAACACGCTGATGCTGTTCGGGCTGATGATGGTGCTTGTGGCCATCACGTTCGCGGCCTTTGTGATGTTTGTCCGAAGCCGCGGTCGAAAGACAGCCGCCTAGTCAGGCAGCCGCACCGCGCCGCCAGGCCAGGCCCGAGCGCCGGCCTCGTGCACGGCACCGGCAGCATCGGGAATGCGGAAAACTCAGGCCGACCGCAGGCCCTCGACAAATCGCACACCGTCGGTTTCGCCCAGCACGCGCACGGGCCGGAATCCCGCAGCCGCCAGTGACGACTCGGTCTGGTAACCCTCGGGTCGGGTAATCGCCCCGCCCAGCAGCCCGGGCACCATCAGGCGTTCCACCATCTCGATGCGCCCCCCGATACGCAGGCGCTGGTGTGCCTGCGTCAGCAGCGTGCGGCGGTCTGACTCGGGTAACCGCGCAAATGTGCCGCGTGTGTCATCGATCACCACCAGATCGAGCGCGCGTGCATCGGCACCCCACTCGTGGGCATCGACCTCGCGCACGTCGATGAGGACCCCTGCGGTGCGCACCACCTCCCGTGCCCGGGTGGCATCATCCTCGGTCAGCGCAATCACCAGCGACGTCCCGCTCAGGCCCACCTTGCCGGCCAGGCCGCTCAGCAGCGCCGTGTCGTCACACCCCACCTGCACGAAACGCTCGCCCATGCGAACGCCCGTCATCGTCACATGCAGCGGATCCATCGTGCGCTGGCGCCTCAGGGAGCGGAAGAACTGGCTGAACATGTCCCCCATGATAGGATTTTCCATTGTGAAGACACCCGGAAACATTGCGCCCGCACAGGGCAAACTCGGCGTCCTCCTGGTCGGGCTCGGTGCCGTCAGCACCACCACCATCGCGGGCGTGTTTGCCATCCGCAAGGGACTCGCTCCCGCCATCGGCTCGCTGACCCAGATGGGCACCATCCGTCTCGGCAAGCGCACCGAGGGGCGCTCACCGAAGATCAAGGAGTTCGTCGACCTGGCCACGCTCGCTGACATCGTCTTCGGGGGCTGGGACATTTTCGAGGAAGACTGCTACGCCGCTGCCCGCACGGCGGGTGTGCTCGAGCCGGCGCTGCTCGAGAAGATTCGCCCCGAGATGGAGGCCATCAAGCCCATGCCGGCGGTCTTCGACCAGCGGTATGTCAAGCGCCTCAGCGGTCCCAACGTCAAGAAGGGCCGCAACAAGAAAGACCTCGCCGAGCAGCTCATCGCCGACATCCGCCAGTTCAAGGCCACCCACAACTGCACCCGGCTGGTCATGGTGTGGTGCGGCAGCACCGAGGTCTTCATGAAGGAAGGGCCGGTGCACCAGTCACTCGCCGCCTTCGAACAGGGCCTCGAACAGAGCGACGATGCCATCCCGTCGAGCATGATTTACGCGTATGCCGCGCTCAGCGAGGGCATTCCGTTTGCCAATGCCGCCCCGAATCTGACGGCCGACGTGCCCGCCATGCTCGAACTGGCCGCCCGCACGCAGGCACCGGTGGCCGGCAACGACATGAAGACGGGGCAGACCCTCATCAAGACCGTCATTGCCCCGGGCCTCAAGGCCCGGCTGCTGGGCGTCAGGGGCTGGTACTCGACCAACATTCTCGGCAACCGCGACGGCGAAGTGCTCGACGACCCCGAGTCGTTCAAGACCAAGGAAGAGAGCAAGAAGTCGGCGCTCGACTACATCTTCCAGCCGCATCTCTACCCCGAGCTCTACAAGGACCTCTCGCATGTGGTCCGCATCAACTACTACCCGCCGCGCGGCGACAACAAGGAAGGCTGGGACAACATCGATCTGGTCGGCTGGCTCGGCTATCCGATGCAGCTGAAGATCAATTTCCTGTGCCGCGATTCCATTCTGGCTGCGCCCATCGTGCTCGACTCGGCCCTGTTCCTCGACCTGGCCAAGCGTGCCGGCATGTCGGGCATTCAGGAGTGGCTGTCGTTCTACTTCAAGGCGCCGATGCACGCCAAAAAGGTCTACCCCGAGCACGATCTGTTCATTCAGCTGATGAAGCTCAAGAACACCCTGCGCTATCTCAAGGGTGAGGAACTCATCACGCACCTCGGGCTTGAGTACTACGACTGAGCCATGCGCCTGCTGAAGCGTCCCGAGGTTCTGGGCGGGCTCACCCTCGGGGTGCTCTCTGCGCTGCCCGTCGTCGGGGCGCTCAACTGCTGCTGTGCGTGGCTGCTGCTCGGCGGCGCTGTCGCCGCGCAGCAGCAGCAGGAGCACCAGCCCCTGCCCATCTCGAACAGCCAGGGGGCCGGCGTCGGCTTCCGCGCCGGTGTGCTGGGTGCGCTGATCTGGGTCGTCCTGTCCTGGCCCATCGGCCTCCTGCTGCGCCCGGTGATCCAGCGCTACATCGAGCGCGCCCTCGAAAACCGCGACCTGCCGCCCGAGGTGCAGAACCTCCTGGCCTCAATGAATACCGGCGGTGACACACCCTGGGCGATGGTCTTCCTCGGCAACGTCCTGCTGCTGATGGTCTGTTCGGTGATGGCCTCTCTAGGAGGGCTGTTCGGCGCCATGTATTTCCGGAAGCCCGAGCCGCCTCCGCCGCCGCCGATGCCCACAGACGACTGGGCCCCGCCGCCCCTGCCGCCGCTCGACCCGCCGCCCGCCGCGCCCGAGCGCTAAGTCGGCGTACAGCACGGCAGAGACCCGCCTACAATGGCGGCATGTCTGAGCTGTCGGCCCTGCTTCACGAACACCGCCGTTTCTCACCCTCCCCGGCGTTTGCCGCGAAGGCCCATGTCTCCGACCCTGCCATCTATGCGCAGGCGGCTGCAGACCCCGAGGCCTTCTGGGCCCAGTTTGCGGCCGAGCTCGACTGGATGGCGCCGTGGACGCAGGTGCTCGACTGGCAGCCGCCGCATGCGCGCTGGTTTGTCGACGGCAAGATCAACGTCAGCGCCAACTGCCTCGACCGCCACGTGACCGGAGGCCGACGCAACAAGGCCGCGTTCATCTGGGAAGGCGAACCCGGCGATCGGCGCACGCTCACGTACTTTGACCTGCACCGGCAGACCTGCCAGTTCGCCAATGTGCTGAAGGGCCTCGGCGTGAAGAAGGGCGACCGTGTCGCTCTCTACATGCCGCTCATTCCTGAGCTGGCGATTGCCATGCTGGCCTGTGCCCGCATCGGCGCCGTGCACTCGGTGGTGTTCGGCGGCTTCTCGGCCGAGTCGCTGCGCGACCGCATCAACGATGCCCAGGCGACCGTGCTGGTGACCGCCGATGGTGGCTATCGCCGTGGCGGCATCGTGCCGCTCAAGCAGATGGCCGACGAGGCACTGGCCGAGACGCCCAGCATCGGACACGTCGTGGTGGTGCGCCGCGGCGTGGCCGACATTCCGGTGCACATGACCGAGGGACGCGACCGCTGGTATCACGAACTGATGGACGGGGCCTCGGCCCAGTGTGCGCCCGAGCCGATGGACAGCGAGGACATGCTGTACATCCTCTACACCTCGGGCACCACCGGGAAGCCGAAGGGCATTGTCCACACGACGGGTGGCTATCTGCTCGGGGCCTACGCCACCACCAAGTGGGTCTTCGACATGAAAGACGATGACGTGTACTGGTGCACGGCTGATATCGGCTGGGTCACCGGTCACAGCTACGTAGTGTACGGACCGCTTGCCAACGGCGCCACGGTGGTGATGTACGAGGGGGCCCCCGACTGGCCGGCCAAGGATCGCTTCTGGGACATCATCGAGCGCTACGGCGTCACCATCTTCTACACGGCGCCGACCGCCATTCGGGCGTTCATGCGCTGGGGCACCGAGTGGCCGGCGCGCCGCGACCTGTCGTCCCTGCGGTTGCTCGGGTCGGTGGGCGAGCCCATCAATCCGGAAGCCTGGATGTGGTACCACGAACACATCGGACACCAGCGCTGCCCGGTCGTCGATACCTGGTGGCAGACCGAGACCGGTTCGATTCTGATCGCGCCCCTGCCGGGCATCACCCACACCAAGCCAGGGTCGGCCACACAGACCTTCCCCGGCATCAGCGCCCGCATCCTGACGCAGCAGGGGGACGAGGTGCCGGTCGGTGGAGGGCTGCTGGCCATCACACGCCCCTGGCCGTCGATGCTGCGCGGCATCTACGGTGATCCCGAACGGTTCGTGCAGCAGTACTGGAGCAAGTGGGACCGTGGCACCTACTTCACCGGCGATGGCGCCAAGCTCGATGACGAGGGCTATTTCTGGCTGCTCGGGCGTGTCGATGACGTGCTCAACGTGGCTGGCCATCGCATCGGCACCATGGAAGTCGAAAGCGCGCTGGTCGATCACCCCAAGGTGGCCGAGTCGGCTGTGGTCGGGCGTCCCCACCAGATCAAGGGACAGGCGCTCTGTGCCTTTGTGACCATCAAGGAAGGCGTTGCCCGATCCGAGGGGCTCGCCGACGAGCTCAAGGCGCACGTCGCACAGAAGATCGGCGCCATCGCCCGGCCTGATGACATCATCTTCGCCGCCGACCTGCCCAAGACACGGTCAGGGAAGATCATGCGCCGCCTGCTGCGCGACATCGCCGAAGGCAAGGCCCTGGGCGACACGACCACGCTGGCCGACCCCTCGGTGGTCGCACGCCTGCGCGACCAGTACCAGGACGAAGCCTAGCGACGGGAACCGATCTCCGGGGTTTGTCGTCCTTTAGTGAGACCGTATGGCACTCATCGAAACCCGCAATCTGTGGAAGACCTACGTCATGGGCGATGAAGAGATTCATGCCCTCAAAGGCGTCTCCCTCTCCATCGAGCGCGGCGAGTATGTCGCCATCATGGGGCCCTCGGGGTCGGGCAAGTCGACGCTCATGAATCTCATCGGGTGCCTCGACACGCCGTCGCAGGGCACCTACCTCCTCAACAACAAGGAGGTCAGCACGATGAAAGACGACGAGCTCGCGCGTATCCGTAACGAGGAAATCGGGTTCGTCTTCCAGACCTTCAACCTGCTGCCCCGGGCCACCGCCCTCCACAACGTCGAGCTGCCGCTGGTCTACGCCGGCATGTCGAAGAAGGCGCGGCTCGAGCAGGCCGAAAGTGCCCTCAAGCGCGTCGAGCTGTCGCACCGCATGGGCCACCGGCCCAACGAACTGTCAGGCGGGCAGCGCCAGCGTGTCGCCATCGCGCGCGCACTGGTCAACAATCCTTCCATCCTGCTCGCCGACGAGCCCACAGGCAATCTCGACTCGAAGACCGGTGTCGAAATCATGGCGCTCTTCGCGCGCCTGCACGCCGGTGGAAACACGATCATCGTGGTGACGCACGAGGCCGACATTGCGGCCTATGCGCACCGCGTCATCTCGATTCGTGACGGTCAGGTCGAGAAAGACTACACGCAGACGCCGTACCGGCCGCAGGCTACGGCCGCAGCCCAGGCAGCCCCGGCGATGGCCTGACGCCACCGCCGGCAATCGCGATCCCCTTACCCCCATGCCCGAGGGGCCAGACGCCTCTCAAGTCCCACACGGCTAGAGGTCGAGTCCGCTCTCGCGATACTCGCCGAACACCCGCCGCAGCGTATCGGCGATTTCCCCGACGGTCGCCATGGCCTCGACTGCCGCAATGATCGGCGGCACCAGATTGTCTCGACCCCGCGCGGCCTGCTCGACGGCGGCCAGCGCGGCCGACCAGTGCGCCGCATCGCGCCGCTGCCGCACGGCCTGCACGCGGGCCACCTGCTGGCGTTCGATTTCCGCATCCAGTGCAAACACCTCGACACGGGTCGGGTCCGTGGTCTGGAACCGGTTGACCCCCACCACCACAGACGCCCCCTGATCCACCGCGACCTGTGCGGCGTAGGCCGAGTCCTGAATCTGCCGCTGGATGAAGCCGGCCTCGATGGCCGCGAGCGTGCCACCCATACGGTCGATGCGATCGAGCAGATCGCGTGCACCGGCTTCGATGGCATCGGTGCGCCGCTCGATGTCCCACGCGCCCGCACACGGATCGATCGTGTTGGCGACCCCGGTCTCGTGCGCGATAATCTGTTGCGTGCGCAGGGCGATGCGCGCCGAGTCCTCGGTCGGCAGGGCCAGCGCCTCGTCGCGTCCGTTGGTGTGCAGCGACTGGGTGCCCCCCAGCACCGCCGCCATGGCCTGCAGGGCCACGCGGACGATGTTGTTGTCGGGTTGCTGGGCGGTCAGGGTCGAACCGGCCGTCTGCGTGTGGAAGCGCAACTGCTGGGCGCGGGGATGCGTCGCACCGAAGCGGTCGCGCATGATGCGGGCCCACAGACGCCGCGCGGCCCGGAACTTGGCCACTTCCTCGAGAAAATCGTTGTGGGCATTGAAGAAGAACGACAGCCGCTGCCCTAGAGCATTCACATCGAGCCCGGCCGCGACCGCCGCCTGCACATAGGCCACCGCGTTGGCGAAGGTGAATGCCACTTCCTGCACCGCCGTCGATCCGGCTTCGCGGATGTGATACCCGCTGATGGAAATGGTGTTCCACTGCGGCACATCGGTGGCGCAGTAGGCGAAGATGTCGGTCACGATCCGCAGCGAATGCGCGGGCGGGTAAATGTAGGTGCCCCGGGCCACATACTCCTTGAGAATGTCGTTCTGGATCGTGCCGGAGAGCAGATGCGGTGCCACGCCCTGACGGCGACCCACGGCCACATAGAGCGCCAGCAGGATGATCGACGTCGCGTTGATGGTCATCGACGTCGACACCCGATCAAGGGGAATGCCCTCGAAGAGTGTCGCCATGTCGTCGAGGGAATCAATCGCCACACCCACGCGCCCGACCTCGCCCGAGGCCAGTAGCGCATCCGAGTCATAGCCAATCTGCGTGGGCAGGTCGAAGGCCACGCTGAGCCCGCTCACCCCTTGTGACAGCAGATAGCGATAGCGCTGGTTTGATTCGGCGGCCGTGCCAAAGCCGGCATACTGCCGCATCGTCCACAGGCGGCCGCGATACATGGTGGGCTGAATGCCGCGGGTGAAAGGAAACTCGCCGGGCAGCCCGGCGTCACGGGCCGCATCGTGCCCGCTCAGGTCATCGGCAGTCGCAAAAAAGCGCGAATCGGGCACACGAGCCATGCCCGCCATTGTACGCCCGGCCCTCAGCGGGAACGCAGGACAGGTCTCGCTGATGGGCGATGGATCAGCGAGGCGTCGCGCCCTGACTCGCCACGGCGGCAGCGGCCGTTCGGGCTGCGTCGGGATCGCCGAGGTAATAGTGGCGCAGCGGACGCAACGAGCGGTCGAGTTCGTAGACCAGCGGAATGCCCGTGGGAATGTTCAGTTCGACGATGTCGGTGTCGGACACCGCGTCGAGATACTTGACGAGGGCGCGCAGCGAGTTGCCATGCGCGGCAATCAGCACGCGCTCGCCGCCCGAGATCGCCGGGGCGATCGTGCCGTGCCAATAGGGCAGGAATCGCGCGACCGTGTCCTTCAGCGATTCGGTGAGGGGAAGCTCGGACGGGGCCAGGTGCGCGTAGCGACGGTCGTGCCGCGGATGCCGGACATCGTCGGCCGTAAGCGGGGGAGGGGCAATGTCGTAGGCCCGTCGCCAGATCTTGACCTGCGCCTCGCCGTGCTCAGCGGCCGTCTCGGCTTTGTTCAGGCCCTGCAGGGCGCCGTAGTGCCGCTCGTTGAGCCGCCATGACCGCTCGACCGGAATCCACAACTCGCCCAGAACATCGAGCGTCATCCAGCAGGTGCGGATGGCGCGCGTCAGCACGCTGGTATAGGCGCGGTCGAACGAATAGCCGCCGGCCTTCAGCAGGTGTCCGGCAGTCGACGCCTCGTGACGGCCCTTGTCGCTGAGGTCGACGTCGGTCCAGCCCGTGAACCGGTTCTCCTTGTTCCAGACCGATTCGCCGTGGCGCAGCAGCACGAGGGTATACATGGCGGTCTCCGTGTCTCAGGCCAGGGCCTTGAGGGCCGCGCGTCCCGCGAACCGGGCCTCGCGGCCGAGCGATTCCTCGATGCGCAGCAGCTGGTTGTATTTGGCGACGCGGTCGCTGCGCGATGCCGAGCCGGTCTTGATCTGACCGGCAGCGGTGCCCACCGCGAGGTCGGCAATGGTCGAGTCTTCGGTTTCGCCTGAGCGATGCGAGACGACACTCCGATAGCCGGCCGAGGCGGCGAGGGCCATGGCATCGAGCGTCTCGGTCACCGTGCCAATCTGGTTGAGCTTCACGAGCAGCGCATTGCCGACACCCTCGGCGATACCCCGGCGCAGAATTTCCGGATTGGTCACAAACACATCGTCGCCGACCAGCTGGACGCGGTCGCCGAGGGCCTGGGTCAGCAGCTGCCAGCCGTGCCAGTCCTGCTCGGCGCAGCCGTCCTCGATCGAGACGATGGGGTACTCGCGACACCAGTCGCTGTAGAGAGCGACCATCCCTTCCGAATCGCGTCCCGGCTCGCCGGATTTATGGAAGGCGTACTGACCGCCGCCCTGCCAGAACTCGCTCGACGCCACGTCGAGGGCGAGATACACCTGCGACCCGGCGCGGTATCCGGCGTGCCCGATGGCCTCGAGCACCACTTCGATGGCCTCGCGATTCGAGCGCAGGTTGGGCGCAAAGCCGCCCTCGTCACCGACGCCGGTCGACAGGCCGCGCTTCCTGAGCAGCCCCCGCAGGGCGTGGAAGATTTCGGCACCAGCCCGCAGGGCATCGCGGAACGACGCGAAGTCGACGGGCATGACCATGAATTCCTGGAAATCGACGTTCGAGTCGGCGTGGGCCCCGCCGTTCAGGATGTTCATCATGGGCACCGGCAGCGTGAAACCTGCCCCCGTGCCGGCCAGCGCGCCGATGTGGGCGTAGAGCGGGGTGCGGGCCTCGGCGGCGGCAGCCCGCAGCGTGGCCATCGACACTCCGAGCAGGGCATTGGCCCCGAGATGGCTCTTGGCCGGAGTTCCATCGAGGGCCAGCAGCGCCGCATCCACGTCGCGCTGCGAGGCAAACTCGTGTCCCGTCAGGGCCTGGGCGATGGTGGTGTTGACGTGCCCGACCGCGCGGGTGACGCCTCGGCCGAGATACCGGGCCGTATCGCCGTCGCGCAGTTCCAGAGCCTCGCGCTCGCCGGTGGAGGCGCCAGACGGCACCCCGGCACGGCCCGTGGCACCGGAGGCCAGTGTGACGTCGACTTCAACCGTGGGGTTGCCGCGCGAGTCGAGCACTTCCCGCCCGTGGATGGCTGTAAATTTCACGGCACGATTATACGACCGGCGCCCGGGTACGATTGACACCACCCCCGGGGCCTCCTATGATGCCCCTTTCAGGGTCATGAGCAGGCCCGACAGTCTCAGGAGAACGTTCACCATGGTCATTCGTCGTCTTGTGGCAGTCGCGGTCGCGGTCGCCCTCTCTGGCACCTTCGCCGCCGCGCAGTCTGCCAAGCCCGATAAGAAGAAGCGCAGCAAGCAGGAACAGGCCGAGATTGAGCTGATCGTCAAGACCATCGACGGCGCGATGGCCGGCCAGCCGACGCCCAACGATATCGAGATGAAGATCACCCCCTATTTCCTCAAGTCGCAGGAGCCGCGCACCTTCGTGCCGTTCGTGCTTGAGACCAAGGGGGCACCGGCGGCCGACGCGGCGATGTACATCCGTGTGGTGAGCCCCGACTTCAAGCCCGATCCGAAGGCCAAGAAGGTCGAGTATCCGTGGGACGACATTCACTTTGTTCCGGCTGCCATGCTGGCGGCCGGTCCGCTGCAGCGCGTATTCATGGCCACCCCCGGCACCTACGATGTCTACATCGCGCTGAAGGAGCGCCTGCCCGAAAAGGCGCCCAAGACTCAGATGGCGAAGATGGGTGTCCTCAAGACCCAGATCACCGTGCCCGACTTCATGAACGGCGAACTGGCGACCAGCTCCGTGCTGGTGACCGACAAGGTGAACGACATGACGGCCCCCCTCAGCCCCGAGGCCTCCCGCGAGCGTCCCTTTGTGTTCGGCGCGCAGGAGCTGGTGCCGGCGGCTGACGGTGACTTTGGCAAGAACGAAGAGCTCTCGATCTTCTTTCAGGTCTACAACGCCGGACTCGATCAGGGTGGCAAGCCCGACATCGTGATGGAGTACGAGTTCCATCGGAAGGAAGGCAGCGGCGAGAAGTTCTTCAACAAGACCCAGCCGCAGAACATCAACGGCACCAACCTGCCGCCCCAGTTCGACCCGTCCAAGTTCCCGGTTCCCGGCGGCATCAGCGTGCCGCTCGCCAGCTTCGGCGAGGGCAGCTACCGCCTGGCCATCAAGGTGACCGACAAGGTCTCAGGCAAGGTCATCACGCACGACGTGCCCTTCACCGTGAAGGCGGCGTCGTAAGAGACGTTCACGTTCTGCGAGCCGCTCCCGATAGCGCCCGGGAGCGGCTTGCAAGGTGCCTATGAGCGTGCGAGCTCACTCCTCCCTACTGGCGGCTGTTCTCTTCATTGCACTCGGCCTCTGCCCGTCGACCGCTGCTGCGCAGGCGACAGGTGCCGCCGCTGCTCCGCTGCCCGGACTCTCCGGGGTCGTGGTGGCGGACGATGGCACCCCCGTCGGGACCGCGGTGGTCACGGTGGTGGGTGCGGTCACCACGCTGGCCGTCACAGACGCGGATGGTGCGTTCAGCATCGGCAGCCTGCCGCCGGGTCCCTATTTCGTCCGTGTGCATCGCCAGGGCTTCCAGACCGGACAGGGCGAGTGGCTGACCCTTGCGGCGGCTGCTACGGCGACGACTCGACTGACGCTCGCGCGGGATGCCTCGGCCACCGGCTCGGGGACAGCGCTGGCCACGGCATCGGTTCTCGGTGACACGGAAGGCACTGGTATCGCCACGGCGATGACCGGGGCCGAGCGGAGTGAATCGTGGCTGGCATGGCACCTCCGACGGCTCAAGCGCACCGTTCTGAAGGACGAAGGTGTGGGCGCGGTGACCCGAGTGGCGCGGGATGATGGGTTCTCACCGGCGGATCCTTTCGAGTATCTCGGTCGCGTCCTGGGAACGTCGGCACGCGCGGCCACGGCGTTTCTCGGGGATGTCTCGCTTGATGGTCAGGTCGACCTGCTGACGACAGGGGCCTTGGGGGCCCCGGTCGATGTCCTGCAGGGTGACCAGGCACGCGGCGTCGCGTTTTTTTCCGTCGGAGCAGACGCGGGTCCTGGCACATGGAACGTAAGGGCCGCCGTCAATCAGGGGGAACTCGACTCGTGGACGCTGGCCGCCAGCTACGCCGGTCGTATTGGCGACGCCCATCGCTATCAGTCAGGCATGGCCTACAGCCTCCAGCGCTATCAGGGAGCCACGCTCGCGGCACTGGCGGCGATTCCCGAAAACGACCGCCATGTGGGGTCGATGTTCCTGCAGGATGACTGGGCGCTGACCCCTGCCTTCACACTCAGCTACGGCGGGGCGGTGGCCCGCTACGATTACCTCGACCAGCAGGCCCTGCTGAGCGGACGCGTGACAGCCTCCTATGCGCCTGCCCCGACGTGGCGGGCCTATGCGTCTGTGTCCCGGGAAGCCGTGGCACCCGGTGCCCAGGAATTTGTGGCACCGGCCCGAGCCCAGTGGCTCCCGCCGCAGCGGACGTTTTCGCCTCTCGATGCTGATCGGTTTACCGTCGGGCAGGTGGCGCAGTATGCCGCGGGCATGGAACGGCAGGTCAAGGGATCACGGGTGGGACTGCGTGCGTTCCAGCAACGCGTCCAGAACCAGTTGGTCACGCTGTTCGAGGGGGCCGGCATCATGGCGCCGGTGGGCACGGGGCACTACCTGATAGGGTCCGCGGGCGACGTCGACCTGTCTGGCGTGACCGTGTCGATGTCGCACCTGCTGTGGGACGGCGTGCGCGCGTCTGTCGATTACACCGTGGCCACGACCGAGTGGCAGCGAACGATGCCGATCCGACCGGTGTTGGCGGGGGCCGGAGCACCGCATGCCTCCCGGAGCGCGGCATCTGTGCCCGCACAGATTCACGACGTGGTTTCGACCGTCGAGGCGGCCGTACCGCTGACGGCGACCCGGGTCTACGCCGTGTATCGGCTCAACAACGCCTTCGTGACGGCGTCTGGCGATGGCGCATCACGCCTGGCCGATGGCCGGTTCGAGCTGCAGGTCAACCAGGCACTCCCCTTTCTGAAATTCACGAAGGCGCAGTGGGAAATGCTCGTGGCCATCAGGAACATGTTCTACGAGCAGGCGGCGACCGTGTCGCTGCTTGACGAGGCCCTGGTCGTCGGTGCCCCGAAGCGGGTCGTCGGCGGACTCACCGTCCGGTTCTAGTCTCTGCCGCAGTCTCTCCCCATGCTGCAGCATTCCCCGTTCCGTTCGCCATCAGCCCTGGCGTGGTACGCCAGACCGGCGCTGCTGGTCGGGGTCGCCGTCCTGCTGGCTGTGCTCGGAATGGCCAATGTGCTGACGCGGGCCTGGGTGCACGACGTCGAAGATGGCGTGCTGTGGGATGACCGACCGACAGGCGTCACGGTGGTGGAGATCGATCCGACTGGCCCGGCCGCCCGCGCCGGCCTCCGCCCGGGCGATCTGCTGCTGGCCGTCGACCAGCAACCCGTCACGTCGAAGGCCGACGTGCTGACGCGACTGCAGCAGGCGCGACCCGGCGAACGGCATCACTACACCGTGGCGCGGCTGGGAACCCACACGGTGACCGACGTGCAGTGGTCGACGCTGCCCAATGCCGCAGGTCCGCTGTACTTCCTGCTGGCCAGCGTCGGCCTGCTCACGCTGCTGATCGGCACCACCGTTCAGGGGCGTCGTCCGCGCGACCCGGCGACGCGGCACTTCTTCTGGCTGTGCGTGGCGTTCTTCGGCGTGCTGACGTTCTCGTTCAGTGGACGGCTCGATCCGCTCGACTGGTTTTTTTACGGTGCCGACACACTGGCCTGGCTGCTGTTGCCTCCGGCCTTGTTGCACTTCGTCTGGGTGTTCCCCGAACGTGCACCGGGCCGACAGGTGGCGATGACTCGGTCCCTCGTGCTGGCGGGTTACGTGCCGGCCCTGCTCCTCGGTCTGGTCCGAGTCGGACTGCTCGTGGCGGGAGTCTGGCAGGTGCCCCTCGCGCTCGATGGCCTGCGCTGGCTCGACCGGGGCGACATGGCCGTGGCCGTTGGCTATCTTCTGGCCTCCGCCGCCGTGCTGTGGCGGGCACAGCCTCATATGGCGAGTCCGGTGGCCAGGCGTCAGCGGCAGTGGATGCTGACCGGCACGCTGCTGGCCGCCGTGCCGTTCGGTCTGGGATACGGCGTGCCGCAGATCATCGGCATCGATCCGCCCCGCGTGATGGCGCTGACGGCCCTCCTGCTGGGCATGGTCCCCGTGGCCACCGCGGCAGCTCTGGTGCACTACCGCCTGGCAGATATCGAAGTGCTGCTCAAGCGGGCCCTGGTGCTGCTGGCCGTGACGGCGGCAGGTCTCGGTGTCTTCCTCGCGCTCCTGCGCGCCGCAGGGCCTTCAGGGTTCGAGAGCGAATTCGATCAGCGGTGGACCATTGCGTTTCTCGCGACGCTGGTGCTCCTGCTGCTGGCCCGACCGGTGACCGAGGGACTGCAGCAGGCCGTCGATCGGGCCTTCTACCGCGGACGATACGACTACCGTCGTGCCCTCGTCGCATTCGCACGCGATCTGGCGGCCGACCTCGACGTCGAGCGCCTCGCCACGCGGCTGACCGATCGCGTCATCCGCACGCTCGAGGTCGACAGCATGGCTGTGCTGCTCGTCGACCCCGAAGCCGGTGTGCGCCGGGTGCATGGTCAGGGGCCGATGGCAGACCTGCCCTCACTCGCCATGGGCGATGCCTTGCTGCAGCGGCTCGAGGCGGGCCCGGTGGTGCGACCCGACGACCAGGCGCTGTCCAGCATCATCGACGCCCCCGCGCTCGATGCCTGGCGTCAGGCCGGTGTCTCGGTCATCGTGCCGTGCCGCGCCGGTCGGGTCCTTGTCGGCCTGCTCGTCCTCGGCTGGCGACCCGCCCACGAGGCGGTCACCAGCGACGACGTCCGTCTGCTCATGGCCGTGGCCAGCCAGATTGCCGTGGCCATGCAGAACGGACGGCTGTTCGGCCAACTGCAGCGCAAGGCCCTCGAACTCGACCGGCTGCATGCCTTCAACGAGGACATCCTCGAATCGCTCGAACACGGCCTGATCGTGACCGACGGCGGGGGATGTGTCACCAGATGGAACCGTGCCATGGTGGCCCTCTACGGTGTCACGGCCGCCGAGGCCGTGGGACAGCCGCTCAGCGCCACAGCCGAACCCTCGCTCCTGGCACTGGTCGAACAACTGCGCACCGGGCCAGACCCGATGGCTGTGACCTTGCGCGCCACAATCCAGCGACGATCACCGGACGCGGTGTCGAGCACGCGGCTCGTCAACATCACCCGCCTCCCCGTGCAGCGCCCTGATGGGGGCACTGCCGATGGCGACATGTTCATCGTCGAAGACCTGACGCACCGCACGCAGCTGGAAGAGCAGTTGCGACTGTCCGAAAAGATGGCGTCGCTCGGTGTGCTGGCTGCCGGCGTCGCGCACGAGGTCAATACGCCACTGACCGGCATCTCGAGTTACACGCAGCTGCTGATGGAGCAGATGCCGGACGGCAGTCCCGAGCGTCGCATGCTCGAGAAGATTGAAACGCAGGCCTTCCGCGCAGCCCGCATTGTGAATGGCCTGCTGCACCTGTCGCGGTCAGCACCGGTCGACGATGCCGAGCGCCGCATGGTGGACCTCAACGCCGTCGTCGGCGACGTGATGGCGCTGCTCGAGCCACAACTCGAGAAGGCCCGTATCCGCGTCAGAAGTGACCTGCAGCCGGGAACCCTGCCTGTACTCGGCTTCGAGTCGAAACTGCAGCAGGTCTTCCTGAACCTGTTCATCAATGCACGCGATGCCATGCCGCGCGGCGGATGGCTGTCTGTGACCACTCGAGGCGACGGTGCCGACGCCGTCGTCGAGGTCGCCGATACCGGCACGGGCATCTCACCCGACGTGCTCGAGCGCATCTACGATCCGTTCTTCACCACCAAGCCGATGGGGCAGGGCACCGGCCTCGGCCTGGCGATCACCTATGGCATCGTGCGTGAACACGATGCGGCCATCCAGTGCCAGAGCGCACCAGGGCAGGGCACACGGTTCACCGTGCGCTTCAGTCAGGCCGGGCGCCGCAATCACCCGGCGGCCGTCTGAGCGTGACCGGGGTGCTGCCTTCCCCTGCCACAGGGCGCGCCGTCCTCGTCATCGATGACGAAGAGGTCATGCGCGACGTGCTGCAGACACTGCTGCAGCGCGCGGGGTACGCGGTGCAGACCGCGGCCGGGGGCGCGGACGGCCTCGCTCTCGCGCGACGCCACCCGTTCGACGCCGTCATCGTCGACGTGATGATGCCGGACATGGACGGATTGCAGGTGCTCGAAGCCCTGCGGGATGACGATGAGAGCCTGCCGGTACTGGTCATCACGGCCTATGCCTCGATGGACACGGCTGTGCGGGCCATGCAGCGCGGCGCCTTCGACTACATCACCAAGCCGTTCAAGCATGAAGAAGTCCTGACGGTGCTCGGCAATGCCATCGAGCAGCGGCGCCTGCGCGAAGAGAACCGGCATCTGCGTGCCGAGGGAGCCCGCGGCCTCGATACTCTGTCGGCCATTGTGGGTCGCAGCCCGCGGATGCTGCAGGTGTTCAAGCTCATCGCACAGGCCGCAGCCAGTCGTTCGACCGTGCTCATTACGGGCGAGAGCGGCACGGGCAAGGAACTGGTGGCGCGAGCCCTGCATGTCAACTCACCGAGGGCCGAGCGGGCATTTGTGCCGGTCAACTCCGGCAACCTGCCGCCCGACCTGCTCGAGTCGACGCTCTTCGGACATGTGAAGGGAGCCTTCACCGGCGCCGTCGTGCCCAAGAAAGGGCTCTTCGACCTGGCAGACCAGGGCACCATCTTCTTCGACGAAATCGGCAACATTCCCGTCGAGACCCAGGCCAAGCTGCTGCGCGTGATGCAGGAGCGCGAGTTCATGCGCCTCGGAGGCATGGAGACGATCCGCGTTGACGTGCGCATCATTGCCGCCACCAACGTGCACCTGAAAGACGAGATGGAGGCCGGACACTTCCGGGAAGACCTCTACTATCGCCTCCAGGTCATCACGATCGAGCTGCCCCCCCTGCGCAACCGCACCGAAGATATTCCCCTGCTGGTGCATCACTTTCTCGACAAGTACGGCGAGGAAAACGGACGTGTCGGCATGTCGATCACACCCGAGGCACTCGACCTGCTGGTGGCATATGCGTGGCCGGGCAACGTGCGCGAGCTTGAGAATGTCGTTGAGCGGGCAGTCGTGCTCAGTGCTGGTCCGGTGGTGACAGCGGACCGGCTGTCCGAATCGGTGCGGGGTGTTTCAACCAGCCGCGCAGCGCGCACGGTGACGCTGCCGCCGGAGGGCATTTCCCTCAGGGACGAGGTCGACGCCTACGAGCGGCAGTGGATCGAAGCGGCCCTGGCCGCGGCTGACGGCGTGCAGAAGCGCGCGGCCGAACTGCTGCGCGTCAGGCCGACCACGCTCAATGAAATGCTCAAGCGTCACGGCATGCGTGACGCGGCGAAACGGGCAGACGCGTCCGACGAGCCTGCCGCTAGCGAGTGACAGCGGCCAGCAAGCGGTCGTACTTCTGCATGATCACATCCCACCGGTAGTGTCGACGGACATACTCCTTGCCGTTCCGCCCCATCCGCTCCCGCAGGCGATCGTCGCTCAGCAGCAGTCGCGCACACTCGATGAATTCGTCGCGATCCTGGTAGAACAGTCCCGCATTGCTCTTCAGGCAATGGTCGACCAGCACCTCGGCCCGTGCGTTGCACAGCACCGGAGTGCCGACGGCCATGGCTTCCAGCGCCAGCAGCGAGAGGCTCTCAAACGGTGAGGGCACGACGACCACGGTCGCGGCTTCCAGGGCCTGCAACCGTTCCCGCTCCGACAGCAGACCGGCAAACCGCACCCAGGGCACCTCGGGCAGTTGCATCAGTTTGACGCCCATCAGGGCCAACTCGGCCTCGCCGCCCTGCTCCTTGTATGACGTGACGTACTCGATCAATTCCTCGCAGCCCTTGCCGGCGTCGATGCGGCCGCCGTACAGCAGGAACTGCCCGTTGAGGCGGTGACGCCGTCGGAACATGGCCCCGCGCACGCGCAGGTGGGGTGGCAGTGCCTTGTGGGCCTCCTCCTCGTCCTCCGGCTCTTCCTGCGGCAGCAGCGGCTCATCCTGCAGCAGGTCGACGCCGCAGCCCACCGTTTCCTCGGCAATCAGCCGCATCGGAAAAGTCGTCTTCAGAAAGTTCCGCTCGGAATCGGTGTTGAAGGCCACGGCTCGCGCGTGCCCGAACACTTCGCGGAAGATGCCGAGGTGAATCGCCGGCTCGTCGTGCGCGGTCGGCACCAGAATGCTGCGTGACGGGTCGATGCCGAGGCCGTGTACGGTCGGCGCGTAGAGATACGTGAAGAAGATCAGCGCATCGTAGTCGCGGTGCCGCTTCTGCAGGAACTCGAGCAATGCCGGCGACCAGGGCCCTTGCTCCTCAATCCAGCGCAGCTCGTCTGCCCGCGAATGATCGTGGCTGAAAATCCAGTCGGAATACCGGTTGAAACTGTCGATGTCACGCGTGCGCGCATTGGCAAACCGGCGGACCGTGACGCCACGGATGCGGTCGGTGCCCTCGGGATACTCGTTCTGCCACGTGATGTAGTCGCGGGCACAGGTGGCAAGCACCTCGACGTCGTGGCGGACGGCCAGCCGCTCGGCGATGAGCCGGCAGTGATACTCGGACCCGCCCAGAATCTCTGCGCCGTAGCGCTGGACAATGAATGCAATCTTCACAGGGTTGACTCCGTGGCCCGTCGTGGACCCATCGTGGCCAGCAGCTGCTGCAGCTCGCGCCGGATGCGCGCGTCGCCGAAGTCGAGCAGCCGCTGCCGTTGCCGTGCAATCACGCGCCGCCGCAGGTCGCCGTTGTAGACCAGCTCGCCCAGCAGTTCGGCGGCATATTCCATGTCCTTGGGTTCGAACAGCACGCCCGCGCCCCCGAGGGTATCGGGCACGGCCGTCGACGCATAGGCCATCACCGGCACGTCGGCAGCCATCGCTTCGAGCAATGGCACGCAGAAGCCCTCATGTTCCGACAGCGAGATGTAGACATCTGCCGCCCGATAGTAGGCCGCGAGATCATCATCGTCGACCGGACCAGTGAACAGGAACCGTTCCGGCGGCATGTCGAATTCCTTGATCAGGGCGCGCACCATATTGTAGTAGCGGGGTATGCCGTCCGTGCGGCCGACGAAGATGAAGCGATAGTGCAGGTCGATATAGCGCTTGTAGGTCTCAGCCAGCAGGATGTGATCGTCAATCTTCTTGTTCGGCGCGATGCGACCCACAAACAGGAAGTTATGCAATCCGTCATTCAGCAGCGTATCGAGCGCAGGCCGTGGGGACGCGTGCGTGATGCGATCGGTGTTGATGGCAATGGGGAAGACGCCGGTGTCCCGAAAGCCCATCTCCTCGAGTTCGCGGCGGTTGAATTCGGAATCACCGAGTGCCAGATCGACATGACCGACCAGCGACCGCACGTCTGCCTGGCTGAGCCGCGCGAGCCGGAAGACCTCGGCATCGAATGGCGCAAAAAAATGGGCAGGCGTGACGTTGTGATACTGCAGCACGCGACCACCGGCGAGCGAGGCGAATGCCTGCGTCATCGGCGAGACCAGGGCAAAATGGAAGATCGTCACGTCGCCCGTGTGCGCCGCCGGATCGCTGAACGGACGCACGTCACCACGCAGGTCATCGTCGATCGTCATGGCGAACAGATCGGCCTGATGTCCCATGGCACGCAGCAGGTCGCGCACACGCCGGGCCGAGTCGCCAATGGCATCGCCACGATGTGCGGCAGGTACCCACTGATTGACGATCATGCGGCCCTGCCTCTCACCGCGGGGCCTTCTTGGGCAGGGCGAGGTAGGCGGCCGGCCGATACGGACGAAGTTCCTGAAGGTGCATGGCCTCGTCGACCTGTGCCCAGAAGTCGAACGCCACCGGGGGATGCGACCGCCGTGGTGCCTGGCGAATGTCGTCGACAAACCGCAGCAGCAGGCCGCCGAAATCGCGTGCCATCAGTCGGGCGAGTGCGGCGTCCTGAGCGTCGACGATGCGCGAGGCCAGCGCGTCGTTGCTGGCGACCTGATCAATGAGGGCGGCGACCCGCATGGGGTCTTTCTCGGTGTACAGCACACCCGCACCGTCCATCGTGGACGGAATCGCGGTCGCGGCGTATGCCAGCACAGGCACGCCCATATGGAACGACTCGACCAGTGGCACGCAGAATCCCTCGTGCTCACTGGCGCAGAGAAAGACGTCGGCCAGTTCGTAGTACGCCACCAGTTCGGCGTTGCTGACATGCCCAAGAAAGTGCACGTCGCGGACGCCAACGGAAGCCATCATCGACAGCAGCATCGACAGATAGCGCTCGAACCCCGAATGCGAGCCCACCAGCAGCAGCCGCGAGCGCGGGTTGAAGTACGTCTTGTAGGCGTGGAAGAAGCGGATGACGTCTTCAATCTTCTTGTTCGGAATTACCCGGCCTACGAACATCACATTCACCCAGCCATCGTCGAAGCTGGCGGCCTGCATGAAATCTGGTGCAGTGTCGAGGTGCGAGAAGTCGGGCACCACCGGCAGCACGTCGGTGCGGGGAAACCCCAGCGCCTCAAGCTCCTGGCGGTTGTAGTCGGAATCACCCAGGCCGAGATCGCACCGCTGGGCATAGAGCCCGAGCTCGCGCCGACCGAGATAGCAGAGCTCGACCAGCGGCGGATGCACGTCGATGAAATACTCGGGCGGTGTGATGTTGTGGTAGACCAGTGCCATCCGATCGGGCAGGGCATACGCGATGCGCGAGGCTTTTGATCCCAGCGAGAAATGATGCAGCAGGATATTGTCCGGATGGCTGGCCTCGGGCAGGTCTCGGTAGTCGACCGTTAACGACTTGAGCCGCGAGTCGGCGGTCTCGACGAAGATCTCCGACTCGTAACCGGCTGCCTGCAGGACACGTCGGATGCCCAGCACCTCGTTGCCGATGGCGTCGCCGTAGCCGAGTGTCGCCAGTACCTGATGCACGGCCGGACGGCTCATGCGGGCGAGTCCTCCGTGCGGCCCGGACGACCCTTCGGCCGGCGTCTGCGTCTCGCCATCGGACGCCGTTCCGGCGTGCCCTGACCGATGTTCTCACTGCGTGGCGGGGCCGAGGGGGCCGACGACGAGGCCGCCGATGGGGTCGGGGTCGCAATGATCTCCGACCCTGACGCACGGGAGGCACCATCGCCGGGCGTCGCCGTGCCGGTGTGAGCCTCACGAGGCGGGCGCGACCCACGCGCACCCTGACCCTCGGGTCTGGCCTGGCGGTCATTCCGGCGGGAACGATCCTGTCCGCGCCGTCTGGGGTCCTGCCGTGGGTCACGCTCCCGCGACCGCTGATCCGGAGCCCGCTCCGAGCGTCCGCTGGTGGTGGTGCGTTCGTCACCCGCCGAGCGTCCAGCGGGCGCAGTGACAGGCGCCACCGCAGGGGGCAGCGGCGATGACTGGCGCGCCGGTGGCGCGGCCGCCGGTGCGGGTGGCTGCGTGCGGACCGCCGCAGGACGCGGGCGCCCCGCCGATGTTTCGCTGATGTCAGTGGCCGCACCGCGGGGCTGGGCATTCACGATGAGTTCCGCCGGCGGCAGCGTGCGTCGACGACGGCTGAACCAGCCGGGCAGCGGCTCCATCCCGCGACCTGCGGGTGCCTGCGACAGGTGCTCGAGCATGTCGAGATACTTCCGCTCGATCACCGGCCAGCTGTAGTGCGCCTGGAAATAGCGCTGGCCATTGGCACCAAGAGCCGTGGCCAGGGCGGGGTTCATGTCGATGGCGCGCAGCGTCTCGAGGAACTCACTGTAGCCCTGATAGTAGAGGCCCGCATTGCTTCGCCGGCATTGACCCTGCAGCACATCGCAGGCCGCGTTGGCCAGCACGGGGCGACCGAGGGCCCAGGCTTCAAGGGCCACCATCGACAGGCTCTCGAAGTACGACGGCATCACCAGCAGATCGGCCGCGGCCATCGCATCGAACTTGTCCTGGTCAGAGACAAAGCCAAGGTGGTGGATGTGCGGATGCGACGGAATGGGAATGACGGGCGTTCCGATCAGCACGAGATGCAGGCCGTCGAGCATGGCCGTCGAGTAGCGGATGAAGAAGTCGAACAGCTCGCGGCAGCCCTTGTTCTCGTCGATGCGGCCCACGTAGATCGCAAAGCGATCGTGCAGCCCGAATTTCTGGCGGAACCGGGCAGCCCGGGGACGCTCAGGAATGTCGGAGCCGATGCCGACCACGACCCCGGGCACCTCGTGGTTGCCAGTGATGCCCTGAATCAGCGCGCGCTCTTCGTACGAGTTGTACATAAGGGCCCGCACGCCCCGGAACAGCGGACCGAAGATGCTGAGGCCCAGCGCGCCATCACGCTCGGCTGTCGGCACCAGAATGGCTTTGTGCGCCACCGCACGTGCACCGTGGTACGCGTGGTAATAGCGTGCACTGAAGAAAATGAAGAAGTCGTATTCGGCGTCGTGCGCGCGCAGATAGTCGACGAGCGCCGGGCTGGTCGGGCCTTCGGCCTCCAGCCATGCCAGTTCGTCATTCACCGAGTGCGGGCGGGTGAAGACCCGGGCCGACCAGTCGCCGAAGTCATCGGGCGTCCGTTCCCGCGAGACCGGAAAGCGGCGGACCGTGATCCCATGGATCGACTCGGGACCGGCCGCGCGGTCATTCCGCCAGGTGATGTAGTCGGAGGCGCACGTCGTGATCACCTCGACGCTGACATGGCGCGCCAGATGCTCGGCGACATACCGGGCATGCAGTTCGGCGCCGCCGTTGATGTCGGCGCCGTACCGCTGGACGACAACCGCGATCTTCACTGCGCGTCTGGAGTGGACGAAGAGTCGTCCGTGTCAGGCCCCTCGTCGTCATACGAGTCGCCGTCGGTATCAGGAAGGGCCTCGGCACCGGACACATCAGCGTCCGGCCCTGGCAGGCCGCCAATGCCCTCGCGGTTCCCGCGACGCCCGCGGCGGCGACGGCGGCGACGGCGTCCGTCACCGTCCACACGACCGGCCGCATCGGCGGCGTCACCCGTGGCGCTGCTGCCAGGCTCGGAGGCCGGCAGTTCGGCCGGGCCACCCGCCGCTTCGGGACGCGTCTCGCGGCGCTCGCGTGTGCGCTGCACCTCAGGCCGGTACTGCACCACCCCTTCGAGCGCCCGCACGCGGCGTTCGCTGAAGTCGAGGCGACTCGAGAGCGACTCGACGCGCATCCGCAGGTTCTTCACCTCGATGCCGGTACGCGTGGTCTCGAGTACGAGATTGTGCAGCACCTCGTAATACAGCACGTTCCACTCGCTGCGCTCGAGTCGGCGCGTCGCATCGCGCTTGAGCATGTCGACGTTGAACTGCGCCTGCGCGTGCAGCACCTGGTTGAGGGTGTTGGGGTTGAAGAACAGCTTGAGCACGGGCATCAGCAGCCGCCGGATCAGGCGCAGCAGACCCCGGTGCGACGAGAACAGCGTCTTGTCGTCGAACGTGTACGGGGGCTCAAACGCCGCCGGATCGACGGCGACGGCCGGACGGCTGCGCCGGAACTGCTCGAGCAGGTCCGAGCGCAGATGCTTGGGCTCGAGAAATTTTTCGAGCCGCACACTGGCCAGCTCGCGAATCTGTTCTTCGGTGTAGTCGACGCCACGCTTCTCGGCCAGGCGGCCGCGAATCTGCGTCATGATTTGCTCGACGTCGACCGACTCGGATCGGATGTTGAACTCAGACATGAAACTCCTTAGGCAACACGGCTGCGGCCCGAGGGCCCGGTCGTGTCAAGGCGGACGCAGGCGCCACAGCGGGGCACCAGGTATCCGAACATAGGCAAGAGGGGGCATCCTGTCGCCCTGAGGCAGCGGCAACCCAGGGGAACAGCCGTGACGAAGCGTGCCGATGGATGGCGTGAGGCATCGTGTCAGCTACCACCCGAACGGGCGATAGATGACCGCGACTACTGTGAGGCCCCACAGGCCGACGCATGACAGCAGCGGCCGGTCAGTCAACAGCATCTCCGAGGGGTTCCCACCACCGTCCTTCCGATGGACGATGTAGAGATACCTGAAGAGGCCGTAGATGGGAAACGGCACGGTCAGCACCAGCCAGTGGGTACCGAAGCGTGCCGTCGTGTCCGGGCTCAGGCAGTAGATGATGTAGGCCACCAGCGTTGCTGCGGCGACCACCGCGATCATCTGATCGAGCAGATACGGGTTGTACTCCTCCAAAATCCGTCGATGGCCGGCTGCCCCCGCCGCCAGCAGCGTCAGTTCGTGCCGACGTTTGCTGAGACCGAGGAACAGGGCCAGAAGAAGGGTGCAAATCACCAGCCAGTCGCTGATGGGCACCCCGATGACCAGACCGCCGGCAATCGCGCGAAGCACAAAGCCGAACGCAATCGCCATGACGTCGAGAATCACCATGTGCTTGAGCACACGGGTGTAGGTCGCCTGCAGCACCAGATAGGCGGCCGCGACAATGCCGAAGCCCGTCTGCAGCCAGAAGGCCAGCGAGAGGCCCAGGGCGATGAGCACCAGCGCCCACGCCACCGCCGTCGGCGCAGACACATGCCCGGCCGCAATCGGGCGATGCCGCTTGACCGGATGCTGACGATCGGACTCGCGGTCCGAGACGTCGTTGAGCAGATAGACCGCGCCGGACAGCCCGCAGAAAATGGCAAAGGCCGCCAGTGCCTGCAGCACGGCGGCCGTATCGAACAGGCGACGGGCGAACAGCAGCGCCGCGAAGACCAGCAGGTTCTTGGTCCACTGCTCCGGCCTGAGCGAATGAAGCACGCTCACTCCCGAGGACCCGATCGGGTGCTAGGCCCCAAAGCTCGCCACGGCATCTGCTTCCGTGTCGAAGGTCTCGAACACCGTCAGCAGCTTCGTGATCGACAGCAGATCTTCAATCCGCCTGGTCAGGTTCATCAGCTTGAGGCTGCCTCCCTGACGCTTGACCGTGGTGTAGGTGCGGACGACTTCACCCAGACCCGCGCTGTCGAGATACTCGACGCCCGCCAGGTTGAGCAGCAGGTGCGTGTGGCCAGCAGCCAGCACGCCGGAAATGGTGTCGCGCAGGTGCTCGTCGCCGTCGCCCAAGGTGATCTTCCCCTTGAGGTCGAGAATCGTGACGCCGTTCACCGTGCGTTCGGTGATCTCCATGGCAGACAATCCTTACAGTCAGAAAGTAAACACGACCGCGCCCGGGACTCGAAGAACAGAGCCTCAGGCTACGGTCGCATGGTATCACGGGCTAATCGGTGTCCCGGCGCATCTTCTTCCGGCTGCGCTTGCGCGCCAGCGCCTGCTTGGCGCGGCGCTTGTCGCCCGGCTTCAGGTAGAAGGAGTGCTTCTTGATGTCCTTGATGATGTCTTCCTGTTGCACCTTGCGCTTGAATCGGCGCAACGCACTTTCGATCGACTCACCTTCCTGAATCTTGACTTCGGCCATAGGAACACCCCCTTTCCTGTCGGGATCGCGGCGGATCCGGCCGCTCGCGTCAGTCTCAGGCACAGTCTCCCTCCGGAGCGAAGCGCCGAGCATGCTAGGCTACCACAGTCCTTCAGCCGCCATGCGCATTCTCATCCTTGGAAGTGGCGGGCGTGAACACGCCCTGGCCTGGCGACTTCAGCGGGATCCCGATGTCTCGGCCGTGCTCTGCGCACCCGGAAATCCCGGGATGGCCCGCCATGTGCCCCTCACACCTGTCAATCCTGCGAGGGCCGATGAGGTTCTGGCCCTCATCGAGGCCCACAGCATCGACCTCACCGTCGTCGGGCCAGAGGCGCCACTCGCGGCAGGACTCGTCGACCGCTGCATCGAGGCCGGGCACCCGATCTTCGGGCCCACGGCCGCCGCCGCCCGACTCGAAACCAGCAAGGCCTTTGCCAAGGCCTTCATGGAACGGCACCATGTCCCCACCGCACGCCACGTGACCTGCCACTCTGTCGGCGAGGCGATCCACGCGATTCGCAGCGGTCGGTTAGGCATATCGGTGGTCGTCAAGGCCGATGGACTCGCCGCCGGCAAGGGGGTGGTCGTGGCGCCCGATCACGCCACGGCCGAGGCCGCCGTGCATGCCGCCATGGTCGATGCCGCATTCGGTGACGCCGGCCGGTGTGTCGTCCTCGAGGAGTGCCTGTCAGGCCCCGAGGTGTCGTGTTTCGTGGTGGCCGACGGCGGCACGTTCCGCTGGCTGATGACCGCCCAGGACCACAAGCGCATTTTCGACCACGATGAGGGCCCCAACACCGGTGGGATGGGCGCATTCGCCCCCAGCCCGCTCGTCGATGCCGCGCTCCAGACCCGCATCGAGCACGAAATCATCCTGCCGGTGCTGCAGGGCATGGCGGCCGAGGGCCACCCCTTCCGAGGCGTCCTCTACGCCGGCCTGATGCTGACTGACCTCGGGCCCAGGGTCATCGAGTTCAACGTGCGGTTTGGCGACCCGGAAGCTCAGGTCGTGCTGCCCCTGATCGACGCCCCGTTGGCCCCGCTGCTGATGGCGGCCGCCAGCGGTCGGCTTCATGAGACGCCCATCGATGTGCGGCTGACCGACGATCGGGCTGTTGGCGTCGTGCTGGCGGCGCGGGGATATCCCGGTCCCGTGGAGGCCGGCCAGGTGATTCACGGGCTCGACCGGCTCGCCAGCGAACATCCCGAGGTGCTGGCGTTCTTCGCCGGCGTCGGTGCGTCGGACGGGCACCTGGTGACCGCCGGGGGCCGCGTGATGACGCTCGTGGCGAGGGCCCCGTCGTTTGCCGACGCCATCAGCCGTGCCTACGATGCCGTCCAGGTCGTGCACTTCGACGGCATGCAGGTGCGCAGGGACATTGGCCGCAAGGCCATCGGCGCAGGTGCCGTGTAACGCCCGGCCACCACGCACCCTACGACGCGGGTGGCGTCACCAGCGTCGAAATGGCATCGTCGAGGTGCCCGCGGAAGCCGTCGGGATTCCTGCCCTCCGGCACCTCGAGATAGGTCACCGCTCCGGTGCTTAGATCGAGCGAGGTCCGCAGCCGCCGGCCGCCGAGGGCATCGGCGTCGTACGTGCCCGACAGCACGAAAAACTTCACCGCCCGCACAGCCGTGGCGCCCTTCGACTGATTGGTGATCACCGTGCGCGTCTGCACCGGGGGCGCGAGGGCCGCGCACAGCGCGAACACCGAGGGATACTCGACGGCCAGATCGACTGCGCCATAGGCCGGCAGGCCGGCGCCCATGATCAGGCGCTGATCTGGCGCGGGCAGCGTGCGGAACCGGCGATCGACGACCGGCACCAGCTCTGTGGCCATGAAGGCGCGCCAGCTGACATTGCGAGAGTATTCCTCGCCACGCGAACCGGGTTCGACAAACACCACGATGACCGGCGGGATGGCCCCGCGTGCGGTGAGCCGGTCCAGCACCTGCGTGACCTGCATCTTCTCGACCCAGGTCGACCCGTCCAGCATGTAGACCACCGGATACCAGGTGTGTGACTGCTCGTAGCCCGGCGGGGTGTAGAACCAGACACGGCGTGTACCGCCCAGATACCGCGACGGCACCTCGTCTGCGACCACCGTTCCTGCAGGAACAGGCGCGGTGTCGTCCAGTTCGGGCTGCGCAATCCACTGCGGCATCCGGATCTCCGATCGCGGCGCCCCCAGCGACAGCACCTGTCGTCGATTCCTCGGATCGGCCAGCAGCGTGCCGCCGTAATCGAACACATACTCGGCGCGGGCGTTGGTATACACCGTCGCCTCGTGATACGCCCAGTCGGTGCCGGCAATGGGAATGGGCACCCCGAGCGTCGCATCTGGCCCTGCCGGGCCCGTCCCGAAGCCGTTGAAGTCACCGAGGATGCGCGGAATCACCCCGTCGCGCTGCTGCACCATGAAGATGGCGCGCGACTGCCGCTCGATGAAGGGCGTACCTCCCTGGCGCGCGATGTACGCCTCGATGATCGGGCCCCGCTGGTCGGCCGGCGCGGCCGACACCTGCGCCAGCATCTGCCGGAAGGTGGTGGGCGGATCGGCCGGGCCACATCCCGCCAGTACCGCCGTCAGCAGCCAGAACAGTCCCCGAACACGTGTCACGATGGCATCGCCTCCGACAGTCGCTGCGCCGGTGATCGGCGCGCATGCCCCTCGACAATGAGCTGCCCGCAGGCGGCGCGGATGTCACGGCCACGGCTCTTGCGGACCGACACCACGACGCCCCGGTCGGCCAGAATGCCGGCGAACGCACTCACGCGGCCATCCGATGGCCGGTCGAACGGAATGCCCGCGGCTTCGTTCAGGGGAATCAGGTTCACCTTTCCCCTGATCCCGTCCAGCAGCCGGGCCAGTCGACGTGCGTCGTCAGGGCTGTCATTCACGCCGGCCAGCATCACATATTCAAAGGTAATCCGGCTGCGGCGGCCCACCGGAAAGCGACGGCAGGCGTCGAGGATGTCGGCCAGCGAATACTTCTTGGTCGGCGGAACAATCGCCGCACGCTGCGCCTCGGTGGTCGCATGCAGCGAAATCGCCAGGTTCGGCATGAATGGCTCGGTGGCCAGCCGATCGAGCATGGGCACCAGACCCACGGTCGACAGCGTCACCCGCCGGGCGGTCATGGCCAGCCCCTGCGGAGCCGCCAGCATCCCCAGCGCGCGCATCGTCGCTTCGTAGTTGTGCAGCGGCTCACCCATGCCCATCAGGACGATGTTGAAGGGGGCCTCGCGCAGACCGGTGGCCCCGGCCAGCACACGCACCTGACCGGCTATTTCGCCAGCCGAGAGGTGGCGCACCAGACCCATTTTGCCCGTCAGGCAGAAGGCGCATCCCATGGCGCAGCCCACCTGGGTCGAGATGCAGAACGTCTGGGCCGGCGTGTCGGGGATATAGACCGACTCGATCTGGCGCCCGTCCCCCAGGCCCAGCATGAATTTCCGCGTGCCATCCTCTGACTGCCACTCGCGAACGAGCGTCGGCGTCGCTACGGTGGCCTGCTGTCCCAGCGCCTCGCGGAGGGCCTGCGGCAGGTCTGACATGGCGGCCGGATCGGTCACGCCCCGTTTCCAAATCCACTGGAAAATCTGGCGGGCATGAAAACGGCGATGGCCCAGCGCCTCGACGAACGCCTCGAGTTCGTCAAGCGTCTGGTCGGCAAGATCGACACGGGTGGAGACCATCACGGTGTCCTTCCAGTGTAGCAAGGCCCGCGTCCGGCGATTGCGTGACCCGTCGAAAGCTGGTACCATCTAAAATTCCTTTCGCTGCAATCACTTAGCAGCGAACCCACTGCCGTGCCCGACATCAGCCTCCGACGAGACGTTCTCAGCAGCGGCATCCGTCTTGTGACCGAAACCATGGCGCACGTGCGCTCGGTCTCTGTCGGCATCTGGCTGTCGCGGGGATCACGCCACGAAACAGCCGAGCAGGCCGGCATCGCGCACTTCGTCGAGCACATGCTCTTCAAGGGCACCGCCACGCGCACGGCGGAAGGCATCGCCCAGGAAGTCGATTCCATCGGCGGACACCTCGATGCCTTCACCTCGAAGGAATACGCCGGCTACTACATGAAGGTCCTCGACGAGCACCTGCCGATCGCCGTCGACCTGCTGGCCGATCTGGTCTCGCATCCCATGTTCGCGGCGGGCGACATCGCCAAGGAACAGAAGGTGGTGCTCGAGGAAATCAAGATGGTCGAGGACACCCCCGACGATCTGGTGCACGAGCTGTTCTCCGAGTCGTTCTGGCCCGATCACCCGCTGGGGCGTCCGATTCTGGGCGTGCCCGCCACGGTCTCGGCACTCGACAGTGCTGCCCTGCATACATACTTCGCGCAGACCTATGCGGCACCCTATCTGTCGGTGGTTGCGGTGGGCCACCTCGACCACGACGACCTCAAGGCCCGCTTCGAAGAGGCGCTGCGCGATGTGCCGCGCGCCGGCGCCGGTGTCGACATCGCCCCTCCTGTCCCGTCCATAGGCCGGCGTCACCGCCGCAAGGACCTCGAGCAGAGCCATGTGTGCCTTGGCTCGATGGCCCTGCCGCAGTCACATCCCGATCAGTACGCGGCGTATGCGCTCAACACCGTGCTCGGTGGGTCAATGAGCTCGCGACTCTTCCAGCGCGTGCGCGAGCAGCGCGGGCTGGCCTACGCAGTGTCGTCCGGTGTGACCTCGTACCGCGACGCCGGGGCCATCAGTATCTACGCAGGCTGCGCCCACGAGGCCGTGCCTGAACTGGTCGACGTGGTTCTGGGTGAACTGCGTGACCTGCGCGAGGTGCCCGTGCCTGCCGATGAACTGCGGCGCGCCAAGGATCATCTCAAGGGCTCGCTGATGCTGGGGCTCGAAGGCACGTCGAGCCGGATGTCGCATTTCGCCAGACAGGAAATCTACCGCGACACCACCGAATCGCTCGACGACATGCTGGCGGCAATCGAGCAGGTGCAGGCCGATGATGTGCAGCGGCTGGCCCATGCGTTCTTTGCCGACGGCGCGGTGGCCAGCACCGTGCTGGGGGCAGGTGCTGAAGAGGAGTCTCACGGATGATTCCGCGCTACACCCATCCCGAGATGGGGCGCCTCTGGACGGAACAGCGGCGCTACGAGTCGTGGCTGCGTGTCGAAGTGGCGGCAGCCGAGGCCATGGCCGAGGTCGGCATGGTGCCGGTCGAGGCGGCGCGTGACCTGCGCGAGCGCGGCGCGTTCGACGTGGCCCGCATCGAGGAAATCGAGCAGACCACGCAGCATGACGTCATTGCGTTCACCACGGCCGTGGCCGAGAAGGTGGGGCCATCCGCACGCTGGCTGCATTTCGGACTCACCTCGTCCGATGTGGTCGATACGGCACAGGCGCTGCAGATGGTCGAGGCCTGTGACCTCATCCTGGTCAATCTGCGCGCACTGGCCGCAGCGATCGACGTGCGCGCGCAGGAACACCGTCACACGCCGATGATCGGCCGCACCCACGGCGTGCACGCCGAGCCGATGACCTTCGGTCTCAAGATGGCGATGTGGTACGCCGAGGTGCAGCGCGACATCGTCCGCGTCGAGCGTGCGCGCGAGACGGTGCGCGTCGGAAAAATCTCGGGCGCCGTCGGCACCTTCGCCCACCTCGACCCCTCGATCGAAGCGGCCGTGTGCGCGCGGCTGCAGCTCGAGCCGGCGCCGATTTCCTCGCAGGTGATTCAGCGCGATCGCCATGCCGAACTGCTGTCGGCCCTGGCCATCACTGCCGCCTCGCTCGAAAAGTTTGCCCTCGAAATCCGCGGTCTGCAGAAGACAGAAATCGGTGAGGTGGAAGAGCCCTTCCGGAAAGGCCAGAAGGGCTCGTCGGCCATGCCCCACAAGCGCAATCCCATCGGATGCGAGCAGGTCGTGGGACTGGCGAGGCTCATCCGCGCCAATGCCATGGCGGCGCTCGAGAACGTGGCCCTCTGGCACGAGCGCGACATTTCCCACTCGTCCGTCGAGCGCGTCATCCTGCCCGACAGCTTCATTGCGCTTGACCACATGCTCCGCCGCTTCACGCGCATCGTGGCCGGCATGGTGGTCTATCCCGATCGGATGCTCGAGAATCTCAACCGGTCGCGCGGCGTCGTGTTCTCGGGGCAGGTGCTGCTCGAACTGGCACGTCTCGGGGTGTCGCGCGAACAGGCGTACGAATGGGTGCAGCGCAACGCCATGCGGGCGTTCCACGAGCAGCGCGATTTCAAGACGCTGCTGCTGGTCGACGCCGACATCATGGCGCGACTGACACCCGCCGATGTCGACAGCGCCTTCGACCTGACAGTGCAGCTGCGGAATGTCGACGCCATCTTCAACCGCGTCTTTACGGGGAGCCATTGAAATCATGCGAGCGCGTGTCTACGTCACCCTGAAACCGTCGGTGTTCGACCCCCAGGGCCGGGTCGTCGCTGATGCCCTCACCACGCTGGGCTATGACGATGTCCGGGATGTGCGTCAGGGCAAGTACTTTGACCTCGAGGTGGCCGGCACCGATGCCGAGCAGGTGCGGGCACGGGTCACCGACATGGCCAGCCGCCTGCTCGCCAATCCGGTGATCGAGAGCTACCGCGTCGAGGTGCTTGCGTGACAGTCGCGGTCGTGGTCTTCCCCGGGTCCAACTCGGATGTCGATGCCCAGCACGCCGTGCGCGTCGCGGGGGCCGAGGCGACGCTGGTCTGGCACAAGGACACCGGACTCGGAGACGCGCAGGCCGTAATCCTGCCCGGTGGCTTTGCGCATGGCGATTACCTGCGCACCGGTGCGATCGCGCGGTTTTCTCCCATCATGAATGCCGTGCGCGACTTCGCCGACCGCGGAGGGCCGGTGCTGGGCATCTGCAACGGCTTCCAGATACTGCTCGAGGCCGGGCTGCTGCCCGGAGCCATGGTGCGCAACCGCGACATCAAGTTTGTGTCGCGCCTGGTGCCCGTGCGGGTCGAACAGGTCGATACGCCGTTCACGTCCGCGTGCCGGCAGGGACAGGTGCTGCAGTTGCCCATTGCGCACGGCGAGGGCAACTATACGGCCGACGCCGACACCATGGCCGCGCTCGACGCCAACCGGCAGGTCATCTTCCGGTATGTCGACGCCACGGGCCAGCCCACGGACGCCGACAATCCCAACGGGTCGGCCCGCAACATCGCCGGCATCTGCAATGCCACCCGCACTGTCGTCGGGCTGATGCCTCATCCCGAGCGTGCCTGCGAAGCCGCACTGGGCAGCGCCGACGGCCTCGCCGTGCTGTCGTCGCTGGTGCACGGCCTCGGGGTCTCGTCTTCACGGTAAGCCGACTCGTATGTCTGTCATCGACGCCGCCGTCCTCGAACGCCACGGGCTGAAGCCCGACGAATACGCGCGCATTCTTGAGCTGATGGGCCGCGAGCCCAACCTCCTCGAACTGGGGTTGTTCTCGGTCATGTGGTCCGAGCACTGCAGCTACAAGAGTTCACGGGTGCACCTCAAGACCCTGCCCACCACCGGTCCCCGTGTGGTGCAGGGCCCCGGCGAGAATGCCGGAGCGGTCGACATCGGCGACGGACTCTGCGCGGTGTTCAAGATCGAGTCACACAACCACCCGTCGTTCATCGAACCCTACCAGGGCGCAGCGACAGGCGTGGGCGGCATCATCCGCGACATCTTCACCATGGGGGCCCGTCCGATCGGGCTGCTCAATGCCCTGCGGTTCGGTTCGCTCGATACATCGCTGGCGAGGCGCATTTTCGAAGGCGTGGTCGCCGGGGTCGGTGGCTACGGCAACAGCATCGGCATTCCCACCATCGGCGGCGAAATTGTGTTCGATGCCGCCTACGCGGGCAATCCCCTCGTGAACGTGCTCTGCCTCGGCACGGCACACCGCCGCGACATCATCAAGGGCGCGGCGCGTGGCGCCGGCAATCCCGTGTTCTATGTCGGGGCCCGCACCGGTCGTGACGGCATTCACGGTGCGACCATGGCATCGGCCGAGTTCGACGAGTCGTCGGCCGAGAAGCGTCCGGCCGTGCAGGTGGGCGATCCCTTCATGGAAAAGCTCCTCATGGAAGCCTGCCTCGAAGTGATGCAGACTGGGGCGCTGGTGGGCATTCAGGACATGGGGGCGGCCGGGCTCAGCTGTGCCACATCGGAAATGGGATCGCGCGGCGGGCACGGCATGGACGTCGACGTGATGCACGTGCCGCAGCGCGAAGCCGGCATGACGCCCTACGAAATCATGCTCTCCGAGTCGCAGGAACGCATGCTGATGGTCGTGCACCGCGGTCGCGAGGCCGAGGTCGAAGCCGTCTTCCGGAAGTGGGATTTGCATGCCGTGCAGGTCGGCGAGGTTACCGACGGCGATCGCCTGCGCATCTTCGATCACGGCACGCTGGTGGCCGATGTGCCCAACCGGGCCCTGACCGATGAAGCCCCGGTGTATCACCGGCCCATGCAGCGTCCCTCGTGGCAGGACGCCGTGCAGCAGCTCGATCTGTCGACGTTGATTCCGGTCGCGCCCGAGGCGGCGTTCGATGCCCTGCTCACCACCCCGACCATCGCAAGCAAGCGCTGGGCCTATCAGCAGTACGACCACAGCGTGGGCACCAACACCATCGCGCAGCCCGGACTGACCGCCGCCGTCGCGCGCGTCAAGGGCACGCCCGTTGGCCTCGCCGTCTCGGTCGATGGCAATGGTCGGTACGGCTATCTCAATCCACACCGGGGCGGGATGCTGGCGGTGGCCGAAGCGGCCCGCAATGTGGCGTGCACCGGCGCCACGCCTATCGGGGCGACCAACAATCTCAACTTCGGTAATCCCGAGCGCCCCGAGATCATGTGGCAGTTCGGAGAGGCCGTCCGTGGCATCGGTGACGCGTGCCGTGCCCTCGACGTGCCCATCACGGGCGGCAATGTCAGTCTCTACAACGAGACGGAAGGCCGGGCTATCTACCCGACACCTGTGCTGGGGGTGCTGGGTCTGCTCGAGCAGGCCGATCGTGTGTGCACGCGGACATTCAGGCAGGCGGGCGATTCCGTGCTGGTCCTCGGCGACAATCATGGTGAGCTCGGCGGCAGCGAGTACCTCAACCAGCTGCACGGGGTCGTCCGAGGTGACGCCCCCAGGCTCGATCTGACGCGCGAATGTGCGCTTCAGCAACTGGTCATTGCCCTCATTGGCGAAGGGCGCCTGCAGTCGGCGCACGACTGCGCCGATGGTGGCATCGCGGTGACACTGGCCGAATGCACCTTCGACTCGGGTGGCATCGGCGTGACGGCCGACGTGCCGGCCGCCGGAGCGCCGGGACCGTTTCAGGTCGCAGCGACCCTCTTCGGCGAATCAGCCTCCCGGATTGTCGTGTCGGTGACGCCCGAGCAGGTGGACGCCGTGCGGGCAGCCGCTCTAGCATCCGGTGTGCCGGTGACCACCCTTGGCATGACCGGTGGCCACGCAATCACGCTTGCCGTGGCCGGACAGCGGCAGGTGCACCGCGATGTGGCGGCGGCCGAATCGGCCTGGGCCATGGCCATCGGCGATCGCATGCGAAGACGCACACCCACTGACGCGGGTGCCACGGAGTAGCCATGCTCGACAAGCTGCACGACGAATGCGGGGTGTTCGGCATCCACGGCCATGCCGAGGCAGCCAAGCTCACCTATCTGGGGCTCTACGCTCTTCAGCATCGCGGACAGGAAAGTGCCGGGATTGCCGCAGCCGACGGTGTGCGGGTGCGGGTGACGCGTCAGATGGGCTACGTGGCCGACATCTTCGATGAAGCCACGCTGCAGGGCCTGCCCGGCCACATCGCGATCGGACACACGCGCTATTCCACAGCCGGTGAAAGCCGCCTCGTGAATGCGCAGCCCCTCAGCATCGACTGCATCCACGGGCCCATCGCCATCGCGCACAACGGCAACATCGTCAACGCCAACGAGATCCGCGATCGGCTGGTGCGCGCCGGATCGATCTTCCAGAGCAGCAGCGACACGGAGGTCGTACTGCACCTGCATGCGAGATCGCAGGCCGGCAGCCCGGTGGAAGCCCTGGTCGAGGCCGTCACTCAGTTGACCGGGGCTTTCTCATTCGTGCTGACGACGGCCACGCAGATGATTGCGGTGCGCGATCCCCATGGCTTCCGGCCACTGGCACTCGGTCAGCTCGACGGTGCATGGGTGGTGTCGTCGGAAACCTGTGCGCTCGACCTCATCGGCGCCACCTACGTGCGCGAAGTGGAACCCGGCGAGGCGCTGGTGGTCGAGGCCTCGGGACTGCGTTCGATCAGGCCATTCCCGCAGGCGCCGCTCGCGCACTGTGTGTTCGAGCACGTCTACTTCGCGCGGCCGGACAGCGACGTCTTCGGCCGCAGCGTGCATGAATCGCGCATGGCATTCGGGCGTCAGCTTGCGCGCGAAAGCGGCGTGCCGGCTGATGTCGTGGTGCCCATTCCTGATTCGGGGGTGTGTGCGGCGACGGGCTATGCCGAGGAAGCCGGCCTGCCGATGCGGCTCGGGCTCATCCGCAACCACTATGTGGGGCGCACGTTCATCGAACCGGCGCAGTCGATTCGTCACTTCGGTGTCAAGGTCAAGCTCAATCCCGTCCGCAGTGTGCTTGAGGGGCGGCGCGTGGTGCTCATCGACGACTCGATCGTGCGCGGCACGACCAGCCGGAAAATCGTCAAGATGGTCCGCGCCGCAGGTGCCGCCGAAGTGCACATGCGCATCAGCTGCCCGCCAACGGTGTCTCCCTGCTTCTACGGGGTCGATACGCCGCAGCGCAGCGAGCTGATCGCGGCCACGCATTCCCTCGAGGAAATTCGTTGCTACATCGGGGCCGATTCGCTGGCCTACCTCAGCCTCGACGGACTGCTGGCCTCGGTTGGACACCGTGGCGGGTCGTACTGCACCTCGTGCTACACCGGCAAGTATCCAGTCGCTTTTCCGAATGACCAGGTGTCATACCTGCAACTTACGCTCAAGCCCGCAGACGGGGCGACGGAAGTATCGCGTGAGGCCTCTCCCGAGACCGTGGCCTGACGGGCGGCACCTCGGGGTGCTGCTGTTCGTCATTGCGCTGACAGCGCTGTTGTCGACGCCCGCGCCGGCACAGGGGCGCGGACCGCAGCCGACGCCAGCGGCAGACCTCGCCTCGTCCATCGGACAGCTCGGCGCCCTCGATTTTCCGGTGCGTATGCAAGCTGCCCGCGTGGTGCGGCGGACGGACTCGGGGCTGGTGGTGCCGGCCCTGCTGCAGGCTGCGCGCGAGCATGCCGATGGGTACGTGCGTTTCCGCGCCCTGGTACTGTTGACCGGGTTCAATGACCCGCGCATCGCCGACGTGATGCGAGAGGCAGCGGGGTCGCCGAACGATCGACTGCGTGAAGTGGCCTTCGGATACTTCGAGCAGCATCCGGATACGACGCTGGCGTCGCGCTGGCTCAAGGCCCTGGACGAGGAAACCGGCGAGTTCGTGCGCCCGGCTCTGGTGCGTGCACTGGCGGCGATGGCATCGAGCCAGCCTGAGGTGCGGGCGGTCCTCGTGCGGGATGCCCGTCGGGGTGTCGACTACTTCCGGAGCACGGTCATCGAGGCCCTTGGCGACTACCGAGTCGCGGACGCGGTGCCCACCTTGCTCGACATTGCGACTGTCGACGGTCCGCTGCAGGACGACGCCATCCTCGCGCTCGGGCGCATTGGTGACCGCGGTGCCCTGCGCACGATGGTGGCACTGCAGCGCAGCGGTCCCGAGCCCCTGCAGCCCACCCTGGCCGCGGCCTTCTGCCTGCTCGAGCAGAATTGCGATCGGCACATCGCCTATCTGCGCGACGTGCTCGGGTTCGCCGAAGGCCGGGCGGGTTATCAGGAACTGCTGCGCGCAGCCGCGGCAGGTCTCGGCGCTCTCGGAGCCGCCGGGCGTGCCGATGCCCTGACGGCACTGCTGGCCGCGGGCATTCCCAGTCGGCAGGAGGTGCTGCGGGCGCCCGCCGCGCTTTCCCTCGGACTCGTGGCCCTGCGGAATACGCCGCTGCTCATCAGCGCGCTCGAGTCCCACGCCGATCGCAGCGAGGCCATCCGCCTGCTGGCCGAGGGCTTTGACATGCTCGAAGAAGATCTCGAGGAAGAACGCTTCTACGTGGCGGTGCGCCGGACCTACTGGTCGGCACCGGAGGGTTCGGCGCGGCGTGCGGTGTGCGATGCACTCATCCGCGCGCTCGAGTTCTAGGACAGAGGCTGCATGGACTACAAGTCTTCCGGCGTCAACATCGACGCAGGCAACGAAACGGTTCGCCGCATCAAGGGGCTGGCCCGCGCCACGTTCACCCCGGGCGTGCTGTCGGAGATCGGGTCGTTCGGCGGGTTGTTCTCGCTGGGGGCCGCGTGGCGCGATCCCGTGCTGGTGTCGAGTGCCGATGGCGTCGGCACCAAGCTCAAGGTCGCCTTCATGACCGGACGTCACGACACCATCGGCGTTGACCTTGTGAACCACTGTGTCAACGACATCCTGGTGCAGGGTGCCGTGCCTCTGTTCTTCCTTGACTACCTGGCCACCGGCGCCCTGTCGCCAGATGTTGCCGAGCAGATTGTGAAGGGATTGGCACAGGCCTGTCGAGACAACGGGTGCGCTCTGCTCGGTGGCGAAACGGCGGAAATGCCCGGCTTTTACGCGGCCGGCGAATACGACGTGGCGGGCTTCATCGTCGGTGCGGTCGAGCGCGACCACCTGATTACCGGGCGCACCATCGCCCCCGGAGATGTGCTGGTGGCGCTGCCGTCGTCCGGTCTGCACACCAACGGCTACTCGCTGGCGCGCCGCATCGCGTTCGAGCACGTCGGCCTGCAGGCCGACCAGCATGTCGCGGCGCTGGGCGAGACCATCGGCGAGGCACTGCTGCGCCCGCACCGCAGCTATCTGCCGATCATGCGGCCTCTGCTGGCGACCGGTCGCATCAAGGGTATGGCTCACATCACGGGCGGGGGGATCACGGACAATCTGCCCCGCATCCTTCCTGCGGACACGAGGGCGCGCATCGATCGGTCGACCTGGGACGTGCCCGCCCTGTTCCGTTGGATCGGAGAAGCGGGTGAGGTCCCCACAGAGGACCAGTGGCGCTCGTTCAACATGGGCATGGGACTCATCGTGGCGGTGTCGGCGGACGATGCCGCCTGGTTGCTCGATGAACTGAGATCCTCGGGCGAGACCGGTGCGCACGTCGTTGGCGGCATCGAAGCCGGAGCGCCGTCTGTCCGGTACGCCTGATGGTGACGCTTGGTGTGCTGATTTCGGGCCGCGGCTCGAACCTGCAGGCAATTCTCCGGGCGATTGCGGATGGGCGTCTCTCCGCGCGCGTGGCTGTGGTTGTTTCCAACATCGAAGGCGCCCCGGGTCTCGCACACGCCAGTGCCGCAGGCGTGCCGACCGTGGTCATCAGCCATCGTGGCTGGCCGTCACGAGAGGAGTACGACGCCCATCTGGTTGGCGTCCTCCGCGCACATCACGTCGAGCTGGTGTGCCTGGCAGGATTCATGCGGCGGCTGACCCCGGTGCTGATCGATGCGTTTCCGCATCGTGTGCTCAATGTGCATCCGTCACTGCTGCCCGCATTTCCCGGTGTCGACGCCCAGCGTCAGGCACTCGAATACGGCGTGCGTGTTGCCGGATGCACCGTGCACCTGGTGACCCCGACGATCGACGCCGGACCGATCGTGCTGCAGGCCTGTGTGCCGGTTACAGACGACGATACGGTCGACACCCTCGCCGCGCGGATTCTTGAGGAAGAACACCGGGTGTATCCCGAGGCGATTCGTCTGGTGAGCGAAGGCCTGGGACGCGTCGAGGGTCGGCGCTGGATCAGCACGGGACGGGCCGCGCCGCTCTCAAACGCCGACGGCCGCGGCTGAGCGCAGTGTCACGAGGCTGACATCGGGTGGACAGTTGATGCGGACGGGCAGATAGACCGTGCCGACGCCTCGACTGACGCACACCTGTGCGCGTCCGTGCGTCGCCATGCCGGACAGCACCGGAAATTTCCGTCCCACTACGGCTCTCGCGCCCGGCAGGAGAATCTGACCGCCGTGCGTGTGGCCTGAGAGCACAAGGGGAATACCGAAGCGATCAGCTTCGAGCACACGCCGCGGGTCGTGCGCGAGCATGATCGACAGCGCGCCCGCCCCCCGGACGACCGGGATGAGTTCCTGTGCACGCCGGGTCCAGAACCTGAGGCCAACAAGGTCGATGGGTTCACTGCGGATGGTCAGCCTGGTGCGTTCGTCATGCAGCAGGGTGAGTCCGGCGCGCTTCATCGCGGTAGCGGTCTCGCGCTCATCATCATGGTTACCGAGGACGGCGAACGCGCCGTGTGGCGCGCGCGCGAGCGGCGCAAGACGCTCAAGGGCTGGCTCGAGGAAGCGCCGATCACCGAAGCTGACGTAGTCACCGCCGAGCATGACGATGTCGGGCGCCTGCTCCTGCAGCAGCAGCACTGCGGCATCGATGGCCGACGCGGAGAGCGTGGCGCTGTGGTGGACATCGGTGATGAGGCCAATCGTGAGCCCGTCAAGCGCGGACGGGCAGGCCTGCAGCGTGACGGTGTGACGGGCCAGGGCCAGCTGATGCCGTTCGTAGAGGGCGCCGTAGGCCAGGGTGCCTGTGCCGAGGCCGATGCCGGTCGCTGCGATCGAGTGCAGCAGTCGTCGCCGCGAGATGCGCATCGAGGGCAGTATAGTTAATCGGATGACGATAGCCGATGAGTTCACGTGGCGGGGCATGCTCTACGACGCCACCGACGGTGCACTGGCCCTGTGCGCACAGGAGCCGGTGACGGTCTATGTGGGGTTTGATCCCACGGCGTCGAGCCTGCATGTCGGATCGCTGCTGCCGATTATGGCGCTGGCGCGGCTGCAACGGGCGGGTCATCGTCCGATTGCGCTGGTCGGCGGCGGAACGGGACTCATCGGCGACCCCAGCGGCAAGAGCACCGAGCGCACGCTGCTGTCGGTCGACGACGTCGATGCCAATGTGCGCGGCATGCGGGCGCAGCTTGAGCGGTTTCTCGACTTTGATCGGCAGCCGAACGGCGCCGTGATGGTGAACAATGCCGACTGGCTGCGGTCGGTCGGCCTGCTCGAGTTTCTGCGGGACACGGGCAAGCACTTCACCGTGAACTACATGCTGGCGAAGGAATCTGTGAAGCGTCGCCTCGGCGGCGACGAGGGCATCAGCTTCACGGAGTTCAGCTATCTGCTGCTGCAGGCGTATGACTATCTGGTGCTGCATCAGCGCTACGGCTGTCGCCTGCAGATGGGCGGGTCGGATCAGTGGGGCAACATCACGGCGGGGTGTGATCTGATTCGGAAAGTCGCCGGTGGACGGGCCCATGGCCTGGTGCTGCCGCTCGTGACGACGGCGGCGGGCACGAAGTTCGGCAAGACCGAGGCGGGGACGGTGTGGCTCGACCCTGCGCGCACGTCGCCGTTCCGGTTCTATCAGTTCTGGCTCACTGTCGACGACCGTGATGTGGTGCGGTATCTCAAGTTCTTTACATGGCTTCCGCCCGAGGCGATCGACGCGTTGGCTGAGGCGACCGAGCGACAGCCCGGTGCGCGCGAGGCCCAGCGAGTCCTGGCGCGCGAGGTGACACGGCTGGTGCATGGCGACGATGAGCTGCAGCGGGCCGAGCGTGCCTCGGCGGTGCTGTTTGGTGGATCGCTGCGGTCGGCGAGTGTCGACGACCTGCTGCTGGTGTTTGACGATGTGCCGTCGACGGAGGTGTCGCGTGCGGCGATGCTGACGATGAACGTTGCGGCGGCGCTTGTCCATGCGGGGACCTGCGCCTCGAAGGGAGAGGCCGTGCGCCTGGTGCGGCAGGGCGGTGTGTCGATCAACGGTGAGCGTGAGACGGATGAACGTCGAGCGCTGACGACTGATGACTTGCTGGGGGCATCGCTGATCGTGCTCCAGAAGGGGGCGCGCGATCGGCGGTTGCTGCGGGTGGTCGAGGGGTTGTGACGGGGCTGGCTCCCGCGATGCCGTGCGCGGGGCTGCACATTTTCGCGCGGAAAGTGATGGCGCCTGCGTCCGATGGCAGGAAAACCGGGGAACCGGCGAAGAAAAGTGTTGACGGTCCCGTCCGCGTTTCGTACCTTTAGAAGACGTGAGTGACGCACGCACCTCGGTCTAGGGCGTGCGCTCGGGGTTCGCCCCGAACCGCAGGGAAGTCTGGTCAGTAGGTTTCATGGTCGACCCAATCGACCGCTGATGAAGCTCGAAGGCCCCCCTCAAGTAGCCTGGCAAAGAAATTTTGCTGATGCGAAAAAAGGGTTGACACAGACACTCTGCTAGCGTAAATTCGAAAGTCTGCCCCCACGGGCGACGGTTTGGTGACAAACGGTCGGGGGCGCCGGGAATCGGGTCACCTGATTCGATTGTCGGAGCCCTGGTTCTTTGAAAACTAGATAGAGCGTGCACAACCAGCCCGTCGAGTGTCAGCCGGCGGCACCGGGAGAGACTGCAGGCCGAAAGGCCGGTGGTTTCGACGGTGAACCGTCGAACACAAGACAGTAGTAACAAAGTAATGAGAGCCAATCGGCTTTCAAGTATTTAACTTGAGAGTTTGAT
>Ga0172372_10000456_pt1:45000-62670 | contig 62670 bp, 51 predicted proteins | sample LakKiv5m_2_FD_114544 | JGI IMG/M metagenome (GOLD analysis project Ga0172372, IMG submission 114544) | Freshwater microbial communities from Kabuno Bay, South-Kivu, Congo - kab_092012_9.5m | ecosystem: Environmental > Aquatic > Freshwater > Lake | place: Democratic Republic of the...
CTAAATACTCGTCAGCGACCGATAGTGAACCAGTACCGTGAGGGAAAGGTGAAAAGCACCCCTGTGAGGGGAGTGAAATAGTACCTGAAACCGTATGCCTACAAGCAGTCGGAGGGCTATACCGGGAAACCGGGATGCCTGACGACGTGCCTTTTGCATAATGAGCCGGCTAGTTATTCTCAGTGGCGAGGTTAAGCGGAAGCGAGCCGTAGCGAAAGCGAGTCCGAAATGGGCGTGAGAGTCGCTGGGAATAGACGCGAAGCGAGATGATCTACCCTTGGCCAGGATGAAGCGCGAGTAACATCGCGTGGAGGTCCGAACCGGTGTTGGTTGAAAACAGCTCGGATGAGCTGAGGGTAGGGGTGAAAGGCTAATCAAATTTCGTGATTGCCCGTTCTCCTCGAAATGCCTTTAGGGGCAGCCTCGGAAGGTCGGCGATGGTGGTAGAGCACTGAATGGACTAGGGGCCTTACCAGGTTACTGAATCCAATCAAACTTCGAATGCCATCGACACGTATTCCGGGAGTGAGACTGTGGGGGCTAAGCTTCATAGTCAAAAGGGAAACAGCCCAGACATCCGACTAAGGTCCCAAAATCTATGCTAAGTGGTAAAGGATCTGGAGATACTCAGACAACCAGGAGGTTGGCTTAGAAGCAGCCATCCTTTAAAGAAAGCGTAATAGCTCACTGGTCAAGTGTCTCTGGGCCGACAATGTAACGGGGCTTAAGCATAGTACCGAAGTCGATGAATAGCGGATCTTGCGAGGTCCGCAATTGGTAGAGGAGCGTTCTCTTCGCCGCGAAGTCAGACCGTAAGGACTGGTGGAGCGGAGAGAAGTGACCCTGCCGGCATAAGTAGCGAGAAGGGAAGTGAGAATCTTCCCCGCCGTAAGCCTAAGGATTCCTGAGGTAGGTTCGTCCGCTCAGGGTTAGTCGGGAGCTAACGCGAGGCCGAAAGGCGTAGCGGATGCACATCCGGTTAATATTCCGGAACTACCAGACAATCGTTATCACGATGGGGGGACGCAGGAGGCTAACCAGGCCCGGGTTTGGATGTCCGGGTTGAGGCCTGTAGGGGGAACTGATAGGTAAATCCGTCGGTTCATTACCCTGAGGGGTCGAAGCGATGCCGCAAGGCAATAAAGCTGGTGACGCCACGCTGCCGAGAAAAGCCTCTAAGGAGATTGTTTGGTACCCGTACCGCAAACCGACACAGGTAGGCGAGGAGAAAATCCTCAGGCGCAAGTGAGAATCCACGTTTAGGAACTAGGCAAAATTACCCCGTAACTTCGGGAGAAGGGGTGCTCCAGTAGTGTCAGTGACCTCGCGTCATCAAGCACGAAGGAGTTGCAATAAAGAGGGTCAAGCGACTGTTTACTAAAAACACAGGGCTCTGCTAAGTCGAAAACGACGTATAGGGTCTGACGCCTGCCCGGTGCCGGAAGGTTAAAAGGAGAGGTCAGCCGCAAGGTGAAGCCTTGAATTGAAGCCCCGGTAAACGGCGGCCGTAACTATAACGGTCCTAAGGTAGCGAAATTCCTTGTCGGGTAAGTTCCGACCTGCACGAATGGCGTAACGATTTGACCGCTGTCTCAACGTGGAGCGCTGCGAATTTGTGGTACCGGTGAAGACGCCGGTTGCCCGCCATAAGACGAAAAGACCCCGTGCACCTTTACTGCACCTTAGTAGTGAACGTCTGCGCCGTATGCGCAGGATAGGTAGGAGACTATGATCTCAGGCTCTCGGGCTTGGGGGAGTCAACGGTGAGATACTACCCTTACGACTCGGACGTTCTAACCGCAACCCATTATCTGGGTTCGGGACACTGCTAGGCGGGTAGTTTGACTGGGGCGGTCGCCTCCTAAACTGTAACGGAGGCGCACGAAGGTTCGCTCAGGCTGTTTGGAAATCAGCCCTAGAGTGCAAAGGCATAAGCGAGCTTAACTGCGAGACAAACAAGTCGAGCAGATGCGAAAGCAGGTCTTAGTGATCCGGTGGTTCCGCATGGAAGGGCCATCGCTCAACGGATAAAAGGTACGCCGGGGATAACAGGCTGATCTGGGCCAAGAGTTCACATCGACGCCCAGGTTTGGCACCTCGATGTCGGCTCATCGCATCCTGGAGCTGTAGCAGGTTCCAAGGGTCCGGCTGTTCGCCGGTTAAAGCGGTACGTGAGCTGGGTTTAGAACGTCGCGAGACAGTTCGGTCTCTATCTATGGTGGGCGCAGGAGATTTGAGAGGATCTGACCTTAGTACGAGAGGACCGGGTTGGACGGACCGCTAGTGTATCAGTTGTCACGCCAGTGGCAGCGCTGAGTAGCTAAGTCCGGAAGGGAGAAACGCTGAATGCATCTAAGCGTGAAACCCACCTCAAGATGAGATCTCCCTGGACGTAAGTCCCTGAAGACTCCAAGTAGACCACTTGGTCGATAGGTCGGGTGTGCAAGCGTGGCAACACGTTCAGCTAACCGATACTAATCAGTCGTGAGGCTTGACCATTTCATTTCCCGCCCTGCGGGTGTGTGGTCTAAGAACAGCCGATTGCAGAATGTTCAGTTATCAATGCTCTTTGCAACAAAATGCTCTGGGACGACCTGGCAAGGATGGCGCCACTATCGTGCGCCGCTCCGCCAGGACCCCAGACACCAAGTTTCCCGGTGGTCACAGGGGCAGGGTCACACCCGTTCCCATTCCGAACACGGAAGTTAAGACTGCCACCGCCGATGGTACTGCGTGCGAAGGTGCGTGGGAGAGTAGGTCGCTGCCGGGATTCTTTTACTCGAAACCCCGAAGGGCTCACGCCCTCCGGGGTTTTTTCGTCTGCGGCAGAAATTCTCTGCTTGACCACTGCACAGGCCATCGTTACGATTCGTGCGGGCGGCGGGAGCGTTCGGCCTTCGTCTTCATACAATTCATGCGTCTCGTACTCAGGCTGGCTACCGTTATAGCCACGATTCTGGTTCTTGTCGTCGGTGTCATGCCGGCTGCCGCCCGCCCGGCAAAGAACCTGCGTGACCGTCAGGGGCGAACGATACGATTCGCGTCAAATCGCGTGGATGCGGTTGAGGCTGGCTCGGAACACTGCTACGAGGTTCCGCAACGCCATCGAGACGTTGCCGCGACCGATTCGTTCGAGGCCCGTCAGCCGACGGACAGCCAGGCCTCCGTACCAGTCACCCCCGACAGTGCAGCCGTCGTGCCTGACGGCCCCCGGCCGTATCTGCCATCAGCGCTCTCAGGCCCCCCCGTACGTCACGCTCACGATTCCCCTCGAGCCGGCACCTGCACGCCGAGCTCAGACCGAGCGCCTCCCGCCGTGTAACAGAGCCGACCGACACACCCAGCGGTCGTCCGCATCTCTCACAATGTCAGGTGGTCTCCGCCCGTCATGGGCGGTGACGCCTCTCCCACAGTCGTCTGTTCCTGCAGGTGTCATGTCGCACTCTTCGTCCATGTTTCAATACGCCAGGACCGACGCCGTCGCCGGTGTCGTGGTTTTCCTCGTGGCCGTACCGCTGTGCCTTGGCATCGCCGTGGCATGTGGTGTGCCCCCCGTCTCCGGGCTCGTCGCCGGCATCGTGGGTGGACTGGTGGTTCCGCTCATCTCCCGGTCTCCTCAGTCGGTGACCGGACCCGCCGCCGGCCTCACGTCGATCGTGCTCATGGAGGTCGCACGGCTCGGGGGTATCGCTCCCTTCCTGACGGCGGTTGTCATCGCGGGTCTCCTGCAGGTCAGCTTCGGGCTCCTCCGCACGGGCCGCTATGCCGCACTCGTGCCGTCCGCCGTCATCAAGGGCATGCTGGCCGCCATCGGCATCACGATTGTCTGGAAGCAGCTACCCGTCGCGGTCGGGGTCTCTGGCTCCACCGGCGACATCCTCACCGGGATTGAGCCAGGTGCCGGCCTCATCGCCCTGCTCTCGCTGCTTCTGCTCTACGGATGGAAGCACACACCACTGTCGCGGTTCACGCTGCTCTCGCCCGCTCTCGTCGTCGTCGTCGGTGCCAGTCTGCTGGCGCGGTGGTTCGACTCCACCGCGCTGGCCCTCGATGAGGCACACTTCGTCGCGGTTCCCCTCGGAGGACTCCCTGCACTCGCGGGTGCCCTGCCAAGACCGGACTGGTCGGTCCTGGCCCGACCGGACCTCTGGGTCGCTGCCGTCACCATCGCCGTGGTGGCCAGCATCGAGACTCTGCTGTCGCTGCAGGCCATCGACCGACTCGACCCCCTGAAACGTCACAGTCCACCGGACCGGGAACTCGTGGCTCAGGGGGCAGCGAATACCCTTGCCGGTCTGTTCGGCGGCCTGCCAGTCACGGCCGTCATTGTCCGTTCGAGCGCTAACGTGGCGGCCGGCGGACGCGAACGGTTCTCAGCCCTCATCCACGGCGTGCTCCTTCTGCTGGCCGTGCTGTTCGCCGGACCGCTCCTGAACGCCATCCCCCTGGCCTGCCTGGCCGCCATCCTGATTCAGGTTGGCCTCAACCTGTGCAAACCAGCCCTCTTCTCGAGCCAGGCTCGCCTCGGCTTTACGCAACTGCTGCCATTCGCCCTGACCATCGCCGCCGTCCTGGCCCTCGACCTGCTCAAGGGGGTCATCCTTGGGATCGTTGCGGGCATTTCATTCGTGCTGTATGAAAACTCCCAGCGGGCGGTCGTCACTGACCGAGATGCGGCTGGCGTGCTGAGAATGCGATTCCGGCGAGATGGCACATTCGTCTCGAAACCCTCGATTATCAGCGCACTGGACAGCATCAGCGACGGCGACGAGGTCATCATCGACGGCACTGACGAATACATCGACCACGATGTGAAGGAAGTGCTGGCGACCTTCGTCGACGATGCCCGCCGCCGGCAGATCACGGTGCAGATTATCGGTATCGACCTCGCAGACGCACACGGCAGCGGCGGCCACTAACCCCCGTCCCACCATCCATACACGAAGGTAGTCTCCATGGAAAAATTTCTCTCAGGCATCGAAGGTTTCAGGACATAGTCTTTCCGGCAAGTCGGGAACTCTACGAACAGCTCGCCGACGGCCAGTCTCCTCACACCCTCTACATAGGGTGCTCGGATTCCCGAGTCATCCCGAATGAGCTCATGCAGGGTCCGCCCGGTGAGCTCTTCATCTGCCGAACCGCTGGCAACATCGTCCCTGCGTGGGGCGACACTGTGGGGGGCGTCGGCGCCACGATTGAGTATGCCGTCGAGGTGCTCAACGTGAAGCACATCGTCATCGTCGGACACTCGGACTGTGGCGCCATGAAGGCCCTGATTGCGCCTGAGAAGGTGCAGCATCTTCGGGCCATCGCCGGCTGGATTCGCCACGCCGAGCGGGTGTCAGCGGTCGCGCAGGAACTGCATGGCGATACGGATGATCCCGGATTCGTCAATCACCTGATCGAGGAGAACGTCACCACCCAGCTGGACCATCTGGTGACGTATCCCTTCGTGGCAGCCAAAATGCGCAGCGGAAACCTTTTCGTCCACGGACTGGTCTTCGACATCAAGACCGGCACGTTCCGGACTCTCGATCGTGCCACCAACCACTTTCTGCCCTTGAAGACTGCCCTCGAACAGCGAGCTGCCCACGTGCCCGTGCAGGTGTAGTGCCCGTTACCACCCAGCCGCGCCCCGTGATACAAGGACACATATGGTCCGTCATGCGAACGCGCTGGCGGCGACGCTGTGCCTGTGCACGGCGACTCTCGCTGCCGCCCAGACCCGTCCGGCGTCGTGCAACGTCACGGACCAGAATCTGTTCGTACGGTCGCAGCTGCTGAACCTGTATCTGTGGCGCATCCCGCTGGTGGTCGATCCGGCTCGATTCGAGAGTCCGCAAGGCTATCTCGATGCGGTGCGGCGCCTGCCGAATGACGCGCGCTTCAGCTATGTGACCAGTGCAGCGGCCAGCACGGCATTCTACAGCGACAGTCAGTTCATCGGCTTCGGGTTCTCGTCACGGGAAGAGCCCGGAGCGGTGGTGATCCTGCAGGTATTTCCCGATAGCCCTGCGGCAGAGGCAGGTCTCGAGCGCGGGGTGCGGGTCGAGGAGATAGACGGGCGGTCGGTGGCAGCACTGGCGGCGAGTGGCGAGCTCGCCGGGGTGTGGGGGCCGTCGGTCGAAGGCGTCAGCGTGACGGTGGTCTTTCGCGCCCCCGATGGTCGCTCGCGGCGAGCCACGATGGTGAAGCGACCGGTCACGATCCCGACGGTCTCGCACACGGGTGTCTTCACGGCCGATAGCCGACGCATCGGCTACCTGCACTTCAGAAATTTTGTCCGGCCATCAGTGGCCGCCCTCGACGAGGCCTTTGCCGGATTCGCACAGGCTGGCATCCAGGAGCTCATCCTCGACCTGCGGTACAACGGCGGTGGCCTGGTCGATGTCGCCCAGCAGCTCGGCGGCCTCATTGGTGGATCGCTCACGCAGGGACAGGTCTTTGCGACGTCGGTTCACAACGCCAACAACACTTCCCTCGACAAGACCCTGCGCTTTGCCACGACTGCAGGACTCACGCTTTCGCGCCTCACGGTGATTGCGACGCAGGCGACTGCCTCCGCGAGTGAACTCATCATCAACGGGCTTCGGCCGTTCATGCCGGTGGCCGTCATCGGCGATCGCACCTACGGTAAGCCGGTCGGCCAGTATCTGATTGAGTTCTGCGACAAGGTGCTGGCCCCGGTGTCCTTCAGCATGGTGAATGCGAACGGCGAGGGCGACTATTTCGATGGCCTGCCCGTCACCTGCAGCGCCCCGGACGACCCTAGCCGGCCCCTCGGTGATCCGGCCGAGGCATCGCTGGCGGAAGCCCTGCACTATGTGAGAACCGGGGCGTGCCGTCCATCCCTGTCGTCACCGATGGACGACGGCGCCGCCGGCCCCGGCCTTGCCCTCGCACGACCAGCGGTCGGATGGTCGTCCGTAATCAACGCGCACTGACACGCGACGGCGACGGACGGCACTCAGCCTTCGGGTTCCTCTGCGCCTGCCGGTAGTTCACGCGGATCGCCGGTCGCGGGTGCCGGGGCGGGTACTTCTGCCGGAATCACCTCGCGCTCCCAGGTCAGGGCGTCGGCCAGATAATCAAGCGCCTGCGCGTCTGCCCTGCCCAGGACGGCTTCCAGAGGCGTCCGCGCCCCGTGGTCGGCAGTTCTCCTCTGCATGGAAGGAAACTGGCCCGCTTCGTCGGGCCGCGCGTCCCGACACCAGAAATCGAGATGCCAGCGCGTGAAGGTTCGTACGCGGGTCAGTCCGAACTCGTCATCGCCCCAGTGCTGGCGGGCGAGGGTCACGTACCGGCGATAGACCACCAGGCGATCCTCGCCAGACCAGTCGCGATAGCCGTCCGATACTTCGCGGAACAGCCACGGCCGAATCAGCGCACCCCGTGCCGTCATGGCCGCATGGCATCGCCCACGCGCAATGGCTGGCGCCACGTCCCGTCCGTAGAGAATGTCGCCGTTGCCGATGACCGGAACGGACACGGCATCGGCGATTTCCGCGATCGCGTCCCAGTCAGCTGCCGTGCGATAGCGGGCACTTCGCGTCCGTCCGTGGACGACGAGTGCATCCGTTCCGGCATCGACGATAGCCTGCGCCTGCTCCAGATAGTTTCTGCTGTCATCGTTCCATCCCAGGCGAATCTTCGCGGTCACGGGAATCGAGACGGCGGCCTTGATGGCCGCGACCAGCCGCCGCTGGCGTGCGGGCTGACGGCCCAGCGACGCGCCGAGCCCCTTGTGGGTGAAGTAATCGATCGGACAGCCGCAATTGAGGTCGATGAGGCGGGCTCCGCGCGACTCGCAGAGTGCCGCTGCCCATGCAAGTTCCTCCGGGTTCGTGCCGGCGAGCTGCACGCCAAAACGGGGCTCGCCCTCAAACGGACGGATCAGCGCAAACTCGCTCTTCCGTTTCTGCCTGAGGCGCCGTGCCACCGTCATCTCGCTCATGGTGACCTGCGCCCCGAATTCCGCGCACAACCGGCGATACGGAAGATTGGAACCCTTGGTCATGGGGCCCATCACAAGGGTCCCCTTCGGAAACAGTGGAGCGGTCATCGGGGACGATGATACCGTCAGGTGCGATGCGACACCGTGTAGTGGCGATGCTGTGGGCGGCGTGCGTGATGAGCGCGGCCGTGGTGGGCGCCGGGGCCCAAGGGGCTTCAACGCCGGCCATGCTCTGGTCGGTGTCTGACGCTTCTGGATCAACGGCCTACCTGCTGGGGTCGATTCATACGCTGACGCCGGATGTTTATCCGCTGCCCACGGCAATGGACGAGGCCTTCGCCCAGTCGAAGGTGCTCGTCGAAGAGATTCTTCTCGATGAGGCGTCCGAGCCGGCTGTGGCCATGAGGATGCTGTCGAAGGCCGCGATGCCACAGGGGACCACGCTGCAGAGTCTCGTGAGTCCGCAGCAATACGAGCAGGTGACTGCACTTGCGGGAACTTCCGGCCTTCCGATGGCCATGCTGCGGCAGCTCAAGCCGTGGATGACCGCCATCCTGTTGAGCACGGCCACTCTGAATCAGGCGGGCTACGACCCGGCCAAAGGTATCGACCGATACTTCTTCGACAAGGCCAAGGCCACCGGGATGCCTGTCCGTGCGCTTGAATCAGTGGATTATCAGATCGACCGGCTCGATGGGCTTGCGATGGACGAGCAGGTGACGCTGCTGTCCGAGATGCTCTCCGAGGCTGATGCCATCGTCCGCGATGTCCGGAAGATGGTTGACGCCTGGCGCACGGGTGATGCCGAGGGCCTGGCATCACTGCTCAGGAAGTCGACGGATGCCACGCCCGGGTTTGAGGAGCGACTGCTGATTGAACGCAACCGGGCCTGGGTGCCGCACGTTGAGCGCTGTGTGCGCGAGCGGCAGGGATGCCTCGTGGTGGTCGGTGCGGGACACCTCGTCGGGCGCGACAGCGTGGTGGCGCTCCTCCAGGCACGGGGATTCACCGTCCGGCAGCACGGAGTGCAGGTATCCGCACCAGCGCTTCGTTAGCGGTGCGCCGCCGGGGCTGGCGCCAGAACGGCCACGACAATGAGCCGTTCGGTGCCCGTGTTCCGGATGCCGTGAGGCACGTTGGCCGGTGCCACCAGCAGATCGCCGGCGGTTATGGGCCACTCGGCGCCTTCCAGCAGGAACAGACCGTGCCCCTCGGCCACGAGATAGACCTTGTCCTGGCCTGCGTGTGCGTGCAGGGCATGCTGCTGTCCCGGTTCGAAGGCATTGATGCCGACGAGGAGGTTGCCAGAAGCAAACAGTGTCGTCTTTCCCATGCGGTCGGCAGAGAAGACGGCGTGGTCGGCAGGGCGAATCACAGACGGGTGTGTCATGGTGTTCAGGCGGGGCGGGCAGCCGTGACATTGAGGCGCCAATAGTCGAGCAGGTACGGCTCTTCCTGCTGGCCAGCCAGCGTTGTAATGCGGTCGAGAAAGCGGTCCTGCAAAGGCAGCGGCAGCGCCGCCACCTGGGCGCGGTAATTGACGGTGGCGATGAATTCCCGATAGTCGTCGGCCGAGGCCAGCAGCGTCGGAGCCGGCTCGAGCCAGGTGTGGACATCGACGAACCCCGCCGCCGTCAACTGTTCGGTGGCCTCGTCGGCGGAGGTAAACGTCCACAGATCCTTCCAGTCGGCGAAGACTTCCACGAACGGGTCCTCTCGCATGACGGCCGTCGCCAGCGCATGGGCGTTGGCAAGATTGGGTCCTCCGCCATACTGGGCATGCAGGCGGCCGCCGGGTTTGAGCGCCGCCAGCACGTGGGCAAAGAGCGTCGGATGGTCGTCGACCCAATGAAAGGTGGCGGTACTGAAGACCACGTCGGCCCATCCCGCGCAGGGCAGTGCCGGCAGAGCGACCTGGGCAAAGCGGACGTGATGGGCGTGCGTGGGGCGCAGGTTTGCCCGGGCGGTCTGCAGCATGTTCCATGACCGGTCGATGGCGAGCACCTGGCCGTGCGGCAACCGGTCGAGCAGATCGCCAGTGAGGCGCCCCGACCCGCACCCGGCGTCGATGACCCGTTCGTTCCCGGCGAGTGACAGCCGCCCCAGCACGCGCTGACCCCAGGTGGCCTGAGGTGTCGACACCTGATGATAGGCCTCGGCGTTCCACTCACGGGTCATCGTGACAGTGTAGCGGTCCGACCCGGCCTCGGGGCAAAGTGGGCGACAATACGTCTGCCTGACGGAGGGCTGATGCCGTTTTTCCAGATTCGCAAGAAGGTGCACTGGTCGGACACCAACGCGGCTGGCGTCACATGGTTTCCGAACTTCCCTCGGATGTTCGAGGATGCCGAGGAAGAGCTGTTTGCGTCCCTGGGGCAGGCGCGGCAGTCGCTGCTGGAGCGGTTCGGGTTCGCCATGCCCCGCGTCGAGGTGACCGCACGCTTTCGTGCCCCGGCCCGTGCGGGGCAGCTGGTGCGGATCGGCCTTGAGACGGTCGTGGAAAATCCGCGGCGACTGCGGCACCAGTTCGAAATTCGCGACGATGCGACTGACATGCTGCTGGCTGAGGGCGTGGTGCGGGCGGCATGCGTGACGCTGCAGACCTTCGCAGCGCGCGACCTTCCGCAGGAAGTCGTAAAGATTCTGTCGGGGCTGCCCGACCTTGCCGAGCGCCAGCGGCGCGGCGAGGTCGAGCTTCCGTGGACCTGAGATGGCGGGTCGACGCAGTCCGGCGCCGAGCGGCCACGGCGGATGGGACGACTATGCGCCCTTCTATGACTGGGAAAATGCGCGGACCTTCGGGCGCCGTGATTTGGCCTTCTGGCGGCGTCTGATTGAGGCGCGCGGCGGGCGGGTGCTTGAGCTGGGATGCGGAACCGGGCGGGTGACGGTTCCCCTGGCTCGTGAAGGCCATGCGCATGTGGTCGGCATTGACCGGTCAGCGGCGATGCTGGCCCGGGGCCGCGCCCGTTTGCGGCGGGCGCATTTCAGCAGTGCCGATCTGATTCTGGGTGACATCCGCGCGCTGCCGTTCAGGCGGGCCAGCTTTGACACGGTGCTGGCCCCCTACGGTGTGCTGCAGTCACTGCTCAGCGAGCGTGACCTGTCGACCACGGTGCGGTCGGTGGCCGACGTGCTGTCCCGCGGTGGGGTGCTGGGACTCGAACTGGTGGCGGATCTGCCGTCGTGGCGCGAGTACCGCGACCGGGTGACGCTGCGCGGCCGCCGGGGCAGCCGGGGACCGTGGGTGACGCTCAAGGAGTCGGTGCGGCAGGACCCGTCCCGGGGGCTGACGCATTTTGACCAGGTGTTTGTGGAAGGCCGGGGCGCCGCCGCCCGCCGCCACGCCTTCACCCTGAGTTTCCGGACGCTGTCGGTGCCGCAGATGGCACGGCGCCTCGAGCACGCCGGGTTTGAGGTGACGGCCACTCTGGGCGATTATCAGGGTGGGCCGTGGGATCCGCGGGCAGAGGTATGGATTCTGCTTGCGCGCCGGCGGTGATAAACTCTCCTGTCGTTTCAACCTCAGCCTCTGGAGCACTCCCATGTCCGGCCATTCCAAATGGCACACGATTAAGCACAAGAAGGGCGCCGCCGACGCCAAGCGTGGCAAGGTGTTCACGCGCATCATCAAGGAACTGACCGTGGCGGCGCGCAATGGCGGCGGCGACGCGGCGACGAATCCGCGACTGCGCACGATCATTGCCGAAGCCAAGTCGGTGAACATGCCGTCCGACAACATCAAGAAGGCGATTCAGCGTGGCACGGGTGAACTGCCCGGTGTGAGCTACGAGGAAATCATCTACGAGGGCTACGGCCCTGGCGGTGCGGCCCTGATCATCGAGACGCTGACCGACAACAAGAACCGGACAGTGGGTGAAATCCGTCACCTGCTGGAGAAGTACAGCGGGAATCTCGGGTCGAGCAATTCGGTCGCCTGGATGTTTGACAAGAAGGGCTATATCGTCATCGACAAGGGCGCGGCCACCGAGGAGACGCTGCTCAACACAGCGCTCGAGGCGGGTGCCGACGACATGCGCGATGACGGCGAGCACTGGGAAGTACTGAGCGACCCGTCGAGCTTCGAGGCGGTGAAGGACGCCATCAAGGCGCTGGGCGTGGAACCGGCCAGTGCGCAGGTGGCGATGCTGCCGCAGAATTTCGTGAAGCTTGAGGGCAAGGACGCGTCGCACATGCTCAAGCTGATGGACGTGCTCGACGACCATGATGATGTGAAGCACGTGTGGTCGAACTTCGACATCGCGGAGAAGGAGATCGAGGCGTCGCTCGCGTGATTGTCTTCGGCATCGACCCCGGCTCGGAACGCACTGGCTATGGGTGCGTGACCAGCGATGGGCGCCGGCACCGTCTGGTGCAGTGCGGGGCCATTGAGGCCGGGTCGGCGCCGACGTTTGCGGAGCGGTTGCAGAAGATCTTCCGCGGGCTCACCGAACGGTTGCACCACTGCCGGCCAGACTGCGTGGCGATTGAAAACGTGTTTGCGGCATCGAACGCACGCAGCGCCTTGAAACTGGGGCATGCCCGGGGTGTGGCGATGCTGGCGGCCACCGAGTGCGGATTGCCGGTGTTCGAGTACACCCCTGCGGAAGTGAAGCGGTCGGCGGTCGGCTATGGCCGGGCCGAAAAGGCTCAGGTGCAGCAGATGGTCACACTGCTGCTCGGGCTTGATGCCGTGCCGCGTCCCCATGATGCGGCTGATGCGCTGGCGGTGGCGATCTGCCATCTGCACCAGCAGGGGGGGCTGTCCCCACTGCCTCCGGCTGAGCCCGCTGGCCGTCGAACGCGGAAGGTTCCGGTGGCGAGCAGCTGGCGGCAGTATCGCCCGGCGGCGCGATGATTGCCTTCCTGCGCGGTCGCCTTGACGACAAGCAGCCCCAGCGCGTGGTCGTGGATGTGGGCGGTGTCGGGTACGACGTGGCCGTACCGCTATCGACCTTCTATCTGCTTGGTGACGAGGGCAGCGATGTCGCGCTTCGCATTTACACGCACGTGCGTGAAGACCAGCTGGCGCTGTTTGGCTTTCTGACGGCGAGCGAGCAGCTGGTGTTCGAGCGACTGCTCGGCGTGAGCGGCATCGGGCCGAAACTGGCGCTTGGGGTGCTGTCAGGGATCGAGCCCGTGGAACTCGTGGGGGCGCTCGAGCGTGGTGATGTCGCGCGACTAACCCGCATTCCCGGTGTTGGGAAGAAGACTGCCGAACGCATGGTGCTCGAACTACGGGATCGGTTGCTCAAGGAACTCGGACCAGGGGCCGGGGTGGTGGCGGCGGTTGGGGATCAGGGCCAGCGGGACGACCTGGTCTCGGCGCTCATCAATCTCGGCTACGATCGTCGGGCGGTCGACCGTGTGGTCGGGACACAGGCGCAGGAGTGGAGTACACGGCCGTTCGAGCAGCAGTTGCGGGCGGCGCTGAAGACCCTGTCGCGGGCATGACGCGACACTGACGACGACATGCAGGACCCCCGGTTGGTCTCACCGGCACAGGCCGAGGATGACGCACATTACGAGGCAGGCCTCCGGCCGCGCCGGCTCGATGACTACATCGGGCAGGACCGGGTGCGAGAGAACCTGCAGGTGTCGATCGAAGCGGCGGTGCAGCGCGGCGATGCGCTCGATCACCTGCTGGTCTACGGTCCGCCTGGCCTTGGCAAGACGACGCTGGCGTATGTGATTGCCCACGAGCTCGGGGTGCCGATTCGCACGACCTCGGGGCCCGTGATTGAGAAGCCCGGCGACCTGGCCGGCATCCTGTCGAATCTCCAGCCTCGGGAAGTGCTGTTTATCGATGAGATTCACCGGATGTCTCCGGTGATCGAGGAAATACTGTACCCGGCGATGGAAGACTTCGAGTTGGACATCGTCATCGGGCAGGGCCCCGGGGCGCGGTCGGTGAAGGTGCCGGTCGAGCGCTTCACGCTGGTGGGTGCGACGACGAGGGCGGGGTTGCTGACCGCGCCGCTGCGGGCGCGCTTCGGGATTGTGCAGCGGCTCGACTTTTACACCGTGCAGGATATCGAGGAGATTGTCCGGCGGTCGGCGCGCATTCTGGATGTGCCAATGGATGATGCGGCCGCGAGGGAACTGGCGAGCCGGTCACGGGGTACGCCGCGCGTGGCGAACCGGTTGCTGCGCCGGGTGCGCGACTTTGCCCAGGTCAGGGCCAACGGGCGTGTGACGTTCGAGGTGGCACAGGCGGCGCTGCACCTGCTGGAAGTGGATGCGGCCGGGCTGGACGAGGTGGATCGGCGGCTGCTGCTGACGGTGATCGACAAGTTCGGGGGCGGGCCGGTGGGTCTGAATACGCTGGCGGCGGCCACGAGCGAGGAGCCGGACGCCATTGAGGACATGCACGAGCCCTTTCTGATTCAGTTGGGGCTGATTGAGCGGACGCCTCGGGGACGCATGGCGACGGCTCGCGCGTATGCGTATTTTGACAGGGTGATGCCCGGGAGGGGACTGTTTTGAGCGAGATGCTGCGATCGCAGTTGGCAGGGGCGGTACCGATTCGTCGGCCGGCGATCAAGAGCCTGGCGACGTATGTGCCGCCGCGCCAGCTGACGAATGCCGACCTTGAGAGACTGGTCGACACCTCGGACGACTGGATCATGCAGCGCACGGGAATTCGGACGCGGCACATTGTGGATCCCGGGGTCGCAACGAGTGATCTGGCCAAAGAGGCGGCGCTCGAGGCCATTCGGCGGGCGGGACTGACACCCCATGACATTGACCTGATCATTGTGGGCACGGTGACGCCCGACATGCTGTTTCCGAGCACCGCGTGTCTGGTGCAGCACAAGATCGGCGCGACGCGGGCGTGGGGATTTGACCTGTCGGCGGCCTGTTCGGCGTTCACCTATGCGCTGACTGTGGGCAGCCAGATGGTGGCGGCGGGGGCGGCGACGCACGTCCTGGTTATCGGGGCCGACGTGATGTCGAGCATCATCGACTATACCGATCGGACGACCTGCGTGCTGTTCGGCGACGGGGCTGGCGCCGTGGTGCTGGGCGTGTCCGAAGACCCGACCCTGGGCATTCTTGACTTTGAGCACCAGGTGGATGGCAGTGGCGGCCCGGCGCTGTGCATGCCGGCGGGAGGTAGCCTTCGACCGGCGTCACGCGAAACGGTCGACCAGCGGCTGCACTATGCCCGGCAGGATGGCCAGGCGGTGTTCAAGTTCGCCGTCCGCAGTACGGGCGACATCTGCGAGCGGATTCTGGCGCGGAACCACGTGACGGCTGACGAACTCGACCTGTTTGTTTCGCACCAGGCGAACCGGCGCATCATCATGTCGGCGGCTGAGCGAATCGGGATGCCCGAAGAGAAGGTGGTCATCAACATCGAGGAATTCGGGAACACGACGGCGGCGACGATACCCCTGGCGCTGAACACGGCGGTCGAGACCGGTCGGCTCAAGGAGGGGAATCTGGTGCTGCTGGCCTCGGTCGGCGCAGGGTTCACGGTGGGTTCGGTGCTGCTCAGATGGGCGATTGACTAAGCGTCAAAATGGTACAGTAGAGTCATTCTGGGGCGGACATATTGCCACAACTCCTTTTTAATGTATCAGGAGTCGTGTATTGACGCTCCGGTCAATCGTTAAAAATACCTATAAAGTCATGATTAGTCGCTAGGCCGTCCCGAACTGCATCGCAGGCGCAGATTTTGCATTGGACTGGGTGTATGAGACTTCGAGCTTCGCTCTCGTTGCTGGTGGTGGCTCTGCTGTTCGTGTCGCCCGTCCCCGGTCAGGGCCAGTCGGTCACAGATGGCAGAATGCGGCCGGGCAACCGACCCGTTCAGCCCGGCTTCATGCTCACGGAATCGGCAGTGTCGGCGCAGACTGTAACGACCCTCGCCACAAAGATGGACCTGATGAGCAACCAGATGATGGTAGCCGGCCGGTCTGGTCGCGTGGTTGTCAAGGCCCGAACAGGGTATGGGGGGTGGCTCCTGACCCAGCTGCAGCAGGCTGACATTGCCACGGCCACCCACACCTCCATTGACGCCATCTCGGCGATGTTGACGTCCCCGCAGATGATGGCCGTCTGTGCGTCAATCGCGACGGACCGCTGCTCGGCCGATGTGACCGTGAAAGCCTCGGCGACCGGGTGGACTCCGCAGACCACCACCACCGCGTCAGGCCTCGAGCTGGCGAACGCGGCTCTGGGCTCGATGGGCCTGCTGACCACGGCGCGCGGCGGCGAGGATTCGGTGGCGATTATCGACTCGGGCATCGCGCCCACGCCGCCTCTCGCGCCCCGCATCATCGAATTTGTGGACTTCACCCGCGGTGCGGCCATTCGGACCACCCCGTACGACGACTACGGTCATGGCACCCATGTTGCCGGCCTGATTGCCGCCCAGCAGACGGTTGCGGACTGGGGGGTGCAGGGCGTGGCTCCGACCGCCAATCTGGTGGGACTGAAGGTGCTCAAGAGCGACGGCAGCGGCTCGGTATCGGGCGTGATCGCCGCGATCGAGTATGCGGTCGCCAACCGGCAGCGTCTGCGCATTCGCGTCATCAATCTGTCGCTGGGGCATCCCATCTTCGAGGCTGCCGCGACCGATCCGCTGGTGCAGGCCGTTGAAGCGGCCATCAGAGCTGGCATCGTCGTTGTGGTCTCTGCCGGCAACTACGGTGCCGATGCCACGGGACGGGTGGGATACGCCGGCATCACCTCACCCGGCAATGCGCCATCGGCCATCACCGTCGGAGCCTACGACCATCGGGGCACCATTGGACGGGCTGACGATGTGGTGGCCGACTACAGTTCGCGTGGGCCATCGTGGTACGACGGGTATGCGAAGCCTGACATCACGGCGCCGGGGCACCGTCTGGTTTCCGAACTGGCGGTGAACAGCACGATCGCCCGGGCCTATCCGCAACTGATTGTGCGGAGCAGGGCCAACCGCAGGTACCTCACACTGACCGGCACCAGCATGGCCGCGGCCATGGCGTCAGGTGTCGTGGCGCTGATGATTGAGCGGATGCCCACCCTGACCCCTTTCCTGGCCAAGGGGGCCCTTCAGTACACGGCCCTCCGGCTCAACCAGGCCGACGGGCGACCGTTCGACCTGCTGACTCAGGGCACCGGCAGCATCAACGGGGAGGGGGCGCTGCGCCTGCTGTCCACGGTGTCTACGGGGGTGACGGACCTCCGCACGAAGTGGACGACCCTGAATACGGCGTGTCCGCAAACGGCCAGCAGTCCCCGCAGGCCCCGTCCCACGTCGGATCGGCCTGGACCTGTTCCATTCACTGTCGTCACTGGTCCCGCCCCAGCGGACGCACTCTCCGGCAATCCCCCACGCCTTACGGGTCGTCTTCCCGTCGCTCTCACCCGAGCGGACGCACTCTTCGGCAATCAGACGGTCATCGGGTGTGCACAGACGGTGATTGGTGGTGTCCAGTATCGGTGGGCGTCGATCATTCTCTGGGGCCGGGATGTGGTGCGAGGCGAGACCCTCTTCTACAACCTGCCGGTCTGGGGCCTCAACCTCGTCTGGGGCGAGAACCTGGTGTGGGGTGAGAACCTGGTGTGGGGCGAGAACCTGGTGTGGGGCGAGAACCTGGTGTGGGGTGAGAACCTGGTGTGGGGCGAGAACCTCGTCTGGGGCGAGAACCTCGTCTGGGGCGAGAACCTCGTCTGGGGCGAGAACCTCGTCTGGGGCGAGAACCTCGTCTGGGGCGAGAACC
>Ga0172372_10000457_pt1 | contig 62487 bp, 68 predicted proteins | sample LakKiv5m_2_FD_114544 | JGI IMG/M metagenome (GOLD analysis project Ga0172372, IMG submission 114544) | Freshwater microbial communities from Kabuno Bay, South-Kivu, Congo - kab_092012_9.5m | ecosystem: Environmental > Aquatic > Freshwater > Lake | place: Democratic Republic of the Congo...
ACAGTTGATAGTGTCCGATATTCTGCGAAGAGGCGAATCGAAACGGTGGGTATGAGCATACTATATTAGGATCTCTGTTTGTTTTCATCATGATGAGTTTAGTGTCTGACATGCTGGATGATTTTTTGTTGTATCAGGCACTGGCGAATCCGAAAAAATCCACTGAATTGCGCGACTTTATTCAAGACGTCTTTCATTCGGAGGCACAACCGCTGTTCAGAGAGCACAACGAAGCGATCCAGATGCAACACAGTAGGATCCTCGAGCTCACAGAGGAAGTCCAGCGCTTACAGGCCACACAATTGAAGATGCATGCTGGTCACGCGGCGGAAGTCCAGGCGCTGCATGCTGGTCACGCAGCGGAAGTCCAGGCGCTGCATGCTAGTCACGCGGCGGAAGTCCAAGTGCTGCATGCAAGTTACACCGGCAAGCTTGTGGATGAACATTCAAGACATGCTGCTGAGGTCCAAGCCTTGTATCGAAATGCTATTGAGAAGCTCAAGGACCCAGTCATGCATTGAACAATCTGTGGTTTCTTCAATTGCTGTTTGAGCTCACAGCGCACTGTTGGTGAATTTCGTGTTTGTGGCGCGAGATGCTTGCATTCTCTCCGCCCGCCGCATTTGTGGTTGAAAAATAAAAACAATTGTAGTAGATGTGACGATTCATGGCCGAATGAATCAAAAGATCTCCAACTCTCCGCCCGCCACAAATCTCCCATATTGAATGCGCGGCGCAAACACCCTCGCCTTCACGCTGTGCACCTCTTTCCCTCTCTGCAGCCGCAAAACCATGCCTGGCGGAACGATGAGCGCGCATTGCGATGCTCTGTGCACCACGCGCAGGTCGAGGCGTTTCGGGGACACATAGCGCACGCGGAGGGTGAGGGGGCCGAGGACGCAGCGGTACTTTTCGTCTGGTTTCGATCTGTAAACCATTGCATTCATTGTCAATGGGCGCTTTTGTACAGCAGCCGGGCGCTTAGAATTTGGCCAGCTCGGCCTGCGTCGGCCTGAAGTCCTTGAGCGGGATGTGGTTGCCGAGCGCCTGGATCTTCTTGAGGAAGCGAGTCACCGTGCGAATCAGGCGGTCGCGGATGGTGGTTGCGACCTTGAGCCCGATGGCATTGTGGCCATACACACACCGTGGCTCAAAGCATTCGAGCAATTCCTTGAGGCCGATGGCCATCGTCTGCAGATCCACCACCACTGTCTCTTGATTCCTTTGTTCGGCCACCACCCGATGCAGGTCCTCAAACCCGCAGACATACTCAACGTGATAGCGGAAGTCGCTGTCGATGAAGTGACGCCCGTTGAGCCACAGCTCGCTGAGCAGGGAGGGTTTGAATGTCTGGCGGCATAGGTTCGAAAGCTCCCGAGCCAGTTTGCTCTGCTTCAACTCGCCAATCGGCACCAACGACGCGGGCAGCACGCGGTGCAGCGATGGCGATACATCGATGAAGGCGTTAATCCTGCTCTCGTGTGCGAGTTCTTTGGTCAGACGCGCGGTGTAGGTGGAGTAACACGCCTTGTACTGTCTTTCAAGACGCCCAAACGCATTGACGAGTCCAACCGGATTGCTGCTGCGATCAGAACCCATTCCGATTGTAGCATGGTACTCATCGTGCAGACGCTGGATGCGGTCGTGTGCCTCGGCGAGGGTCTCGTTCTTCATCTGTTGGCTCATTGACACCCATGCTCAAGATTGGGAATGATTTATATATTGGGTCCAAATGAGCGGCGGTATTGAACTGTTAAACAAAATGTGAACAAACGTGGACATTTGTGGACATTTGTGAACCGTGAAAAAGAGTGGACATTTGCATCTACGCCTTGTGATTCGGTCCATGTACGCTTGCAACAGATGAATGTGTACAATTCATAGGCTCAAATAAATGTGTACTATCTGTAGTCTTGTTTTTTTTATCCTTTTAGATAAAAGGGACAGACCGCAAACGCGTTCAAATCATATGGGCGATGTCAGTCGACGACGCTTCTACAATCCTGCACAACGCCACCTGATCTACGATCGATGCGTGCTTCCAGCATTGAACAGCCCGCCCTTCGTTTCTCCGAACGCGGTGTCGCAAGATGCAATGCGGCTCAGTCGCAAGGCAAAGCATCATTACCACAACGACATCTACGCGCCTCCTGCGGGTTTGGCTGCAGCACTGGATGGGAATACGGCGCCCGGACGGTTCTCTGCGCCCTTCTCTCTGCGTACCAATGGCGGATCGGCTGCGCTGCGTCAAATGTATCCTGAAGAAGGTTCCAAGAAACGTGCCCTTGGCGGTTTATTCAAGAGCAAGCCCGTCGAAGGACATCTACGGACGCTGGCTGTGCGAATGGTGCCCACCACGGAGCAACGCAAAGGGCTGAAGCGGATCTTCTTCATGGCGCGCATGGCGTATAACTTCGCGGTGGAGAAAGTCGTTCAGGAGAAGCGCATCAACGTCGTCGATATGCGAAAGCGGTGGAAGGCGTGGAAGGCCGACACTCATCCCGAATGGGTCTCTCAAAAGCGTTCAGGTCACGTGGCCACGATGTTCGAGGACCGCGCCATCGCAGATGTGGCCGAGGCTGTTTCTTCAGGGAAGGAAAAGCGCAAGAAGAATCCCAACGCCCTCGATCCATACGAAACCCTGGGCTTCCGATGCCTGCACGACCTGAAGAGGACGCCCACCGAGGTGGTGCATATTGAGTCTAACAAGATCAAATTTCGTCCAAGGCCGATTCGGGACGACGGAGATACGCCATACGAGACGCTGCGTCATCGTGCCGAGTGCCTGGCGTTCTTGGGCAACCACATGGAGCCGCTGGGCGGGATTCGTCTGCAGGATCGGCCAGCAACAATCGCAAGGCTGTTAGCCGAAGACCCCAAGCGGCTCGATAGAGAGGCCAAGATCTTATGGGACAAGCGTTTGCGCACCTTTCATCTGCTCTACACGTACGAGATTTCTAGGGAAGCGGATCCGGATCCTGCCTTCCTGAACAAGCACGTCGTCGCCTGCGATCCTGGTGTTCAGCCCTTTCTGGCGTTTTATTCGCCCACACGGGGTGAGCATGGCGCCCTGTTGTGCGGAGGCACGGAAGCGCTTACGCGTCGGTGCCACAAGATCGACCGCATGTGCAGCAAGCTCGCCAAGATTTCGCCGCCTCCCAGGAAGATGCGACGGCAGCGCAAGCGGCAGAGAAGGAAGGGCCGTCGCCGCATCAAGAAGCCCTCGAATCCATCCACCCTTCGCAACCGTCGTCGCCGCCGTCGTCAGCGCTATTGTCTTAAAAAGGAGCGCGCAAGACTCAGGGGGTGGGTCAAGGACGCGCACTACGACGCCGCTCACGTCCTATTGGATCGCTATCATGTCGTTCTCATGCCGCAGCTGCCTGTCGCAGAGCTCGTCATTCGTTCGACTCGTGCCATCGCATCCAAGACGGCCCGCGCAATGCTCACATGGAGCCATTCGCTCTTCTGCGCACGACTTCGATCTGCTTCAGCCAGAGAGCTTGGACGCCACGTCCTCAAGACCACGGAGCCCGGCACGTCCAAGACGTGCACGCATTGTGGCAACTGGAAACAGGATTTACTTCCCCGCGACAAGATCTATGTCTGCGCCCGCTGTGGCCTTCATGCTGATAGGCAGATGGCGGGTGCTCGCAACAACTTCTTCGCCGCCATAGGACTCGCCATGGGCGTGCCGCCGGCGCCCCATTTGTAGAGGAGGGGAGCGGGTTGAAGGCTACAACCCGTGGGAGTATCCCGAAGGCGTACCTGGACATTTGCTCCGATTTGTCCCGGTTGCCAATAGCCGGACGTCTTTCCTACAGATCCTCTGCCAGTTGTTCGGCCAGATTTAGTACAGTAAATATGCCCTTAAGGCGTGGATTCTCTGCTTCAAAAACAGCTATCCTGGCTTGTACCGAAGGAATGCTGTTTGTGATGTAGAAGGTCCCAAATCTATCTTTCCACTGATTGACGCGCTCGGTGAAGGGCCCCCAGAAATCCCTGCCTGTCTTCATTGCTTTTTTGTAGTTTGGATTGTTTCTGCCCTTGTGGTTTGGGTTTGTGGGGTCGTTGAACACTGGATGTGTGACGAAGGCGGAAACCTTGGATGCCCCTCTCTTCAAGATGACGTCGATGCACGAAAAAAATGTACCCCCCGACTTGGTCTGGTCGTCCACAATTATGACATGCCTGCCCCTGGGATCCCCGTCTTTTACGCTGACAACAGGGTCGCCTCCGCCGGATGGACGCACCTTTCCACAGACTATCTTACTCCATTCCCTGGGAAACAGGCTTGCAAAGCGTTTGTTGGCGCCGTCGTCTGGAAACGCCACGCATGTAATGGGCCCGTTGTTAAGTTCTTTTATCAGCAAGGGAATGGCAGAGCGCAGACCTGCGACGGCTGGGTGATGGAAGTAAAACTGCTCTTGGAGCGCGTGGATGTCGTATGTGACTATCAGCGTAGGAGGGCCTATCTGGGGCAGGCTGTTGAAGAGATTTATTGTAGTCACAGCGGTGGGTACCCTGCCTTCTTCCCCGCCTGCAATTCGCTCCATGGTACCTGTGGTCAGAAAGGGTAGCACTATCGTCAGTGACACCGGCCTGAATGTCCCAATGTAGTTTAACAGATGCAGCTGGGCGAGGAAAAAGGAGTTGCTCTCCATGTTCGCCAGAAACAGCACATTCCTGCCTTCGATGCGCTTGGGGTTCGCGATGTCTATCATGTCTGTCCCGTCATCGAACAAATCCCATTTGATTTCATCTCTAGGCACATCAAATCTCCCAGTGTACGTCCTCAGCGTGTCTGCAAACACCTCCATGGAATCATGGTAGAGCACATAATACTTGTCGCTTTTGGACGAGGGAAACGGTGCCGTCAGCATATGCAGTCGTTTGTTCAACCGCTCCAACGTATCCATCCCCCTCACGCCGCGCAGTTCGTTATATACACATAACGCACAACACCAAGGGATTTATGTACACCGCTGCTGGGCAACAAATGCCTACTCATACGGGATGATCTCCTCGTCATCACCGCGGACGGGTTCGTAGGAGATGAACTCCTCACAGTCATCCACGAGGAACGACGGCTCGTTGAACACGCGCTCCCTGCTGTGGTCCCGGAGGAGGTGCATCATGCGGTCCTTGGAGGGGAGGTTTACCACGCCCTCGAGCACCATGACCGCGCGGCCCGTGTGCTTGTTGATGAAGACGTTGTTGTTGTCGTCGTCCTCCTCCTGCAACCACTGGATGACGCTCATGTCCTCCTCGCACTCCTCGGCGCACATAATGTCGGCCTCTTCGACGGAGCGCCGCATGGGGTCCTCGAAATCCATTCGGGCAAAGGCTTTGGTCAGCTCCGCCCAGTGGCGCGACTCTTCGGCCTGATCCTGTGTGGCGGTGGGGATGTCGTCGAGAGAGTAGTTCACAAGGTCTTTGATTGACGCAGACCAATCGTCCTCTTCTTCGATGGGGTGGAAGAAAGCGTCGTCAATCTTGTTGAACAGGATGGTGGTGGTCTCGAACTGCATTGGATCTGGTGGCCGTGCGGGGCGGAGGCGGTGGTTTATATACATTTCGGCAGCAAAGGACCGTCCGTTCGAAACGACAGCACGACCAGAGTACAAAAACCCCCTATCCCCAACGCATCACCAATGGTGCGGGGCGGCGACGGGAATGACAACGCGCTGATGAAGCTGGCGAGCGGATTCACGCTCGTGCAATTGCCAGTGATGCTGGCCCTGGCGTCGTATTACGAGGACCCCCTCTTTGCTATGTACACCACAAATCTGCGCAACATCAGCAACACCAAGGATATGGACATAGAGGTCGAGGACTTCAGTGCGTCTGTGCTTTATATTTTAACATCGGTTGTAGCGGCCTTGTTTGCATTGGCGTCGAGAAAGACGAGCCTGGATTCCAGCATGTTCTACACCCCAGAGGCCCTGGAAGAAATGCAGATGTGGGATTTAAACTTCTGGGCCGTCGTGATCCTCCAGCACACCTGCGTGGTGACCTTCATGTGCTCGCCGATCGATTGGTACTTCCTGACGCTCACGGTTACAGGCATCACCCTGATGCTCATGCTGCTTTCCAGACTACCATTGCTGCAGTCCGGACGGTCGAGAGAAAACGTCCTCATGCTCATCTGCGGTCTCCTCTTCATCATGCTCTACAGCGCGGTGCGGCGCCACGGCCACGCGGGGTACTTTGTGGGCCTGCTCACAATGGATGCCCTGGTGCTGATTGGGCACACGTTTGACGCCAGTCCGGACATGCTGGTCGTGGGGAATTGCAGGCTGTGCTATACGGCGGGGATGAGCGCGATGATTTTAGTCTCGTACACACAATGAAGGGCGAAGAGCGGCTGAGCTTGCTCAAGATGTATGGCGTTATTTAATCTGCTTGGAAAGTAACGATTCCAACGCTCAGTATGTTGTTTGCGAATGCCAAATGCACATATTGTGTGCCAACTGATTGCGCTGAGCATATGGCGTCGATGGCAACGCGTGTTTCTCTGTGGATGCCATGATACCAGTTTCCGTGTGCTTGTTGGATGATATTGAGTATCGAATTATAAATGAACATATTGTTTGCCCATTGTGCGAACCGGTCTGAGGGAAAGATCCTCCAGGTATAACGCCAGACGACGATGCGCGAGATCTGATTGTTGACAGCTCTGACGAGCATCGGATGGTCAGACGGGATTGAGACGACGCCTTGCGCTCGCAGGGTTTCCTCGATGCTGTGTCTGCGTTCGGCGCGTTCTTTGCCGTATTCACACCACATGCGCCAGCCGCGTTCGCGCACTATGGCCATGCAGAACTTAAATCCTTTGGTTTTACGCTCGGCTATTTGGAATGCTTCCGTGAAGCTGACAGGTGATTTGATCTTGTGAACGTCATTGGCCGTGAGGGGTAGGAGACGAAAGAGTTCTACCTTTTTCATGGTCTTGGCCCTGAACACGCGCATCAGGACTTCGCGTTCGGGTATGATGCCCTTGAACTCTTTGCATGTGCTGGTCAAGCAACACATGTGCAGCTTGGTCAGATGGTCCCAGAATTCGGGGTTGTGGAAGAGAAGATTCCATGCAGAGTGCTGCATTTTATCTGTTTTGGTGTTTGGTTGGTAATTTATATGTGGATGAGTTTGTTTGCGAGTATGGAACAGCGGGGCTCTGGACATGTTGTCCATTGTTTTTTCGGGTATTAAAAAAAACCCCAAGTAAAAATCCCCTCTTACACGTTGTCTGAATGGTATCAGGAAACAATGAGTCAGGGCGAGCATTCCGATTCTTTGGTCTGGTCGCTCGACACGGCAACGCTCGAAAACACAAAGGTGTACAAAATAAGCGGAGAGTATCGGGTCAAAATCCTGGAAATTTTCGAAAACAATCCTTGCTACATGACAGTCGCATTGGTACATGAACACACCCTATACCAATGCGATGTATGGACCAATCAATGTCGTGTGGATAACCCAAACGGTGCTTTGAGAATTGGTGAAATCGTAATGATGGATTTCCTCGACTTCATGGAAGGATCCTGTGGTGTGTGTAAATGCATTTACGAGGTTTTGATTCGAGGCATGCACACATTTGCACACAACGAACATTTTCCGCCTTACTCATAGAAAAGACGCCCCAATTCACATCCACCCATGCAACCCTCCTCTCCGACGGAAAACCATAACCTCCTGGTCCTCTTCCTCACGACCGCCTACACCACTGCCTTCGGGGCCATATGGCTTTGGAGTTGCTGGAGTTGATGATGGTGACTGAGTCAATAAAGCGCGCCCATACTGCACCGAATGCATTGGGTCGAATCTTTGCGCTGAAAATGTATAAAAGTAGGGCGCTGCTGCCTGCCGAATGTCCATTCGATCCCATGCGCAACGAATCAACAGCTTCAACGCGTCGGCCGCGCCGAGCAACCCGATCGACTTTCGCGAGGACTTTGTGAACTCGACCGCCGTGTATGCGGCCAACACTGACGAGACCGTGAGCCAGATCATGCAGCGGCTGGATCAGCTGCAGTCCAAGATCGGTGCGAATGAGGCTGCTGCTGCTGCCCCTGCCGCCACCCGCACCTCTCCTGCCGCCCGCGCTTCCACTACTGGTGGCGACATCCACGCGCGTGTGGCGAACCTCGAATCCATCCACGAGGACACGCTGCGCGCGCTCGAGAGCAAGCTCGACGTGGTGGAGCGCAAGCTGAACGACCAGCGCGAGGTGGAGTCCCTGATGGGCCAGATCTCGTCCAAGTTCACCCGCATCGAGTCGCAGCTGAATGCCGCCAAGGAGTCCGAGGGCCTGATGTCGCAGGTGGCGAGCAAGTTCTCCGCCGTGGAGTCCCGCCTGCATTCGGCCACGCAGCTGAGCGATCGGGTGGCGCAGCTCGAGTCGCGCCTCGGCTCCCACACCGACCTGCACACCCGCATCAACCGGCTCGAGTCGTCAATGGCCCCTGACCCCGAGCAGGAGCGGCTGATCGCGCGCATCAGTGCGAAGCTCGACAGCCTCGAGCGCGCGCGCCCGCTTGCTGCCCCGGCGGTGGACGATCATCATTCTGACGCCTACCTGGGCGCGCAAGTCGAGACCAACCACGAGCGCGAGGAGCGCATCAACTACCTGCAGAACCGCATCGAGAAGCTCAAGGAGCTGCGGAGCCGGTATGAGATGGAGGAGGCCGTCAACTGATGTCTTTTACCCTTCCATTCATTCTGTATTGTAATCATCATGTGTTCTGTGTTATTATTAAATGCCCATCATAAAACGACCATGCGACGCCGAGGGTACATAAATGCGCTTGTGTGGGTTTTTCCATATGCCGTTGATCCACGCATACTTTTATTCTCCGTGCGAAACGGACCACCTCCTCAACCACCTCGTCACGACGTTCGACCCGCCCTACTCGCACTGCGACGTCCAGTTCCAGGACGGCATGGCGTCGTCGGTGTTCCGCGGGGAGAGCGTTTATTGGCGGCGGCGGAAGTTCAGCAAGCCCGGGTACAACCGGGTGACGCTTTCTGTGAATCAGGCTGATTACGACAGGGCTTATAAATTGTGCCAGGACCGCGCGGCCTCTGCGTTGGCGTTTGATGCCTGGGGAATGTTCACCTTGCCGCTGTCCTCCGTGATTGGAATCGACCGCAAGGACCACACCTTCTGCAGCAAGCATTGCACCGAGGTGCTCCAGGCGGCCGGCGTCAGGTCGGTTGCGGGGATGGATCCCCGGGCCATGACGCCAAGCGGACTGCGGCGGGCCCTCCACGGCTCGGCGGCGCCGGTGCTGCATACGGATCGGATCGATCTGCGGATCCAAGCCCCGATGGCAGGCGCATCAAGAACAGCGGAGGTGCACTGGGCTGGGCTAGGGCTTCCCTGAATGTTGTGGGTGGTCGTTGGGGTGTTGGGGACGGTCGTTGGGGAGAAGGGTCTCTGAACGACTGGGAGCGTGGAGTCCTCGTCGGAAGGAGATTGAGCGGCGGGGCGGATGGGGCAGTGGTGGTTTCTGTTGTTTTCTTTGTGTCATTTACACTTTGATCGTTTGAGTCTTTTGCTATGGCGATGTTCTCGTTGGGTTTTTCATCCTTGGTCTTCTGTTTCCGCTTGCAGCAATGGCGGAGCACACAGCCCCAGCACACCCCGCACGCCACGATGGTCACTATCCAGAGGATCATCATCACAAAGCCCAAGGCGGGTGGGAATTGCTGCAGGAAATCGTACCCCGACTGCGACGGCTGGCCCACGCGATCGACAGCCACCGGGGCCAGGTCCGCACACAGGGGTGCTAGGAAGTTTGAGATGTATTTGGTCGTGTTGGCGTCGTTATCGGTCTTGATGGCCGCGGTCACGCGCGTGAGGTGCACTATGGAAAACAGGCGGATGTCCGTGTTCTGTGGAAAGTACAGTTGCTTCGCCTCTGCGCCCGTCAGTGAGACAGACTGGATGGACTGTAACGCTGCGCCGCCCGGTCTGGAGAACGCCGACGCCAGTATGGCTTCGAATCGGGACGACAGACCCCGAGTCGTAAACGCATTCATGTCCAATAGAAACACGCAATTCAATACCACGTCCGCGCGACATTCGAAATGATGGGCGAGGAAAAGAATCGCCAGCGGAAATTTCCCCCGCATCTTAGGCCGTCAGCGCCCTCCCATCATATAGTACACCGCGCAGAATCATGGGCTAATCAGCTGGGTCTGCAGCTCCGACAGCGAGCGCCCGTTGGTGGGGTCGAGTGACGCGCCGCTGTTGCGGGTGGTGGACGATCGGCTCAGGGCGCGCAGTTCCAGCTCCCTCGCCATGTCGTGGTCGTCCTGGCTCTTGGCGATGGCGTGCGCCTGGTCCTGCAGTTCCTTGAGCGTGGTTTCCAGGGTCTGCTTGACGCTTTCGGGGACGGTCTCGAAATCAAACAGCGTCTCGATCGCGGTCACGGCCTTGGCGTTGGCGTCGGCGGCCTTCGTGAAGTCGAGCGCAGAGAGCGCCTTGGCGACGGATCCGAACGCGGCGGATTGCAGGTCGATGATGGTTTCGGAGGCGCATACCTCATCCACCTCGGCCTCGGGGGCGTCAGGGTCAAAGGCGAAGGTGACGGTCTTGGTCTCCTCTCCAACAGACAGCGTGGCTGTGATGGTTTTCGTCCCCGCCGGAACGGCGTGCACCAAGATGCGCGTCGGCATGGGGGGGTCGCAAACGCGCAGCACCACCTCCTGTTTCTTGAGCAGCGCCACCCCATCCGCCTCCATGGACGCAGAGCAGTTGAGATCCACCGCCTCGATCATCAGCCCCCAGAGCGTGCCCATGAGCGCCGAGATGTTCTCGTCCTTGACGCTCTGGAAGGTCGAGCGGCGCGCGGTGCGCGAGAGCAGGTCCAGAAGCTGGCTGTCGAAATCCGTGCAGATGCCCACGCAGTGGAGCCACAGCATCGGAAGCGTGCGCAGGGTGTGGATGTGGGAGTCGTCGGGGTTGCTGAGGCGAGTGGAGAGGGCAGCGCCATCCTGGCCATCAGTGAAGAGCGCAATGTGGACGGCCTTCTTGCCGAGCGCCAGCGCCAGCGCCATGTCGAGTGCGGCGCCGATGTTGGTTCCGCCTTTCGGTGACAGCTTTTCGCAGATCACATGGAGCTCGGCCGTCGACGGCATCTTGGGCGCCACGTGCGTCATTTTGGGGGCGTCGTTGAATTCGATGAGGATGAAATCGGAATGGAAAGACGCAAAGCGTTCGGCCAGCTCACCGAGCCGCTCGATCGCCCGGCGCATGTTGCGCATCTTGGCGCCTTCGAGCATGGAGCCGCTCACGTCCGCAAGCACGATCAGGGTGGTGGGATCGTCTTTGGTTTGTGATGTGATGTTGGCCTTGATTTCCAGGCATGCTGGGATAGAGGCCTTGGAGTGCTTGTAGAGCGGATGGACGACCACGTCGAAGCATTCGGACGAAACGACCTTGGGCATGGGGCACGAGCGCTTGGACATTCGGGTTGGTTGTGTTGGGTTGGAGGGGGCGTTTTTATTGGGATGAATAAAAACATTTAAAACATTTGGATGGATTTGAATTTTAGATTTGTGTGGTGTTTTTTCACAAACCAAACCAAATTGTTTTTTAGAATTATTTTAAAACAACGCACCACACTAGTAAAAAAAGTAAATTTAAAATGTCATGTATCCATTTCGGGAAGCAGGAGAATCATGGTCATCCGCTCACTTGGCTAGCCAAATGGCACACTGTGGGTGTAATCCTCTGTGTGACGGGCTTTTATACCCCTTACTAAATCGAACCCTGGGCTATCTCCACTGCACTGAATGAATCCCAACCGCATAGGCTACTCGCTCCTGCCGTTCACGCACGCCTCTGCCTCCCACACACGCTGGGGCGTGGATTCGTGGAACCAATTTGAGGCGAGCAACGCTCTCATCCCCTTCTCCCCTCCATCATGGAATTCGGGGGAATTTGCGCCCGTGTCTCTGACGTTGGGATGGGGCATCCCACAGCACCACATTGCTGGCCTGTGGCTCTCGCCCGACATGGTTCCCGAAACGGGGGAGGTGGAGGTGATGGTTTATGTGGACAATGAACTGCTGTCGATACATCGAGCCGAGTGGACGAACGGACGGATTTTCAGCATCTACTTCCCTCGCGCTGTGCACACGGCCTCAGTGAAACTCACATTCACTCAATCTCCCTCATGGATCGCCCTCTATTGGGTGCAGGCCTGGCAGTTCAAAGGCCGGCCTACAGTGGTCAAGAGCCCGATTGCTCTCACCACGGGCACAGCCCAGCGACGCCGGCCATTCACTTACGACCGCTCATCATCTCCAGCAGAATCGCCGCCACCTCGGTTTCGGATGTGGTGCGAGCCGCCTCCGCGCAGGTCTTCTTCGGCGCCGGTCCGACCACCGTGGATTCGAAGTGCACGCGCGCCCTCTTCTTCTCCGGCCTCGCCGGCGCAAAAATGAAGTCGTACTCCTCGCTCTCGTCGAGCTGCGGCGTGACGTCGTCGTGCTTGAAGTGGAGCCCCAGCTTCTTGACGATGCGGGCGCGGTCGTGCTCCTTCTCGGCCTTGAGTTCCTCGATGAGCGCCTTCCGCTTGCAGACAAACTCCTTGAGCGCGGGCGTGTCGGCGAGGTCCTTGAGCGCCGCGAGGCCCTTGGCACCACCGATCAAATACAGCACGCGTTCGTCCCGCGGATAGTAGTGCATGTACTTGACGGGCCGCAGTTCGTTGATCGCGATGCGCGGCAGCGCGCTGTGGTCCGGGTTGGCGGGCGCCTTGCGCAGCTCCATGAGCTTGGCCTCGAACACCGCCTTTCTGCTCAGCGCGCGGCACCCGTAGCGCATGAACATGTACGGCACCCAGTATTTGGGTTTCGCATCCTCATCCACCATCGCGTCGGCATCCCCCACCAAGACGTGGGTGCCGTCGAAGGCCAGGAGCCTGGTGGAGTTGTTGATGTGTGGGAGGCTGATGATGGTGCCTTCCTTCTCGTCAAACAATTGCTCGGTGTCGGAGTGGTCCGCCTCCTTGAGACTCTTCTTCGGCTGCGCCGCACGCCGCGGATTGCACCGCGCGATGCGCTCGAGCTCGGCGCGCTCGGCCGGCGTGAGGTCGGGAATCAAAGGAGGAGGAGCAGATGCAGCGGTGGAGTGCACAAACGATGTGGCAGACACCGGAGCGATGGCGGAAACGGGAGAGGGAGGGGCTGCTGGAAGAATGGATTGGATCGAATCAAGCTGGTTGCAGATCATGGTGATTTCCATTTTTCCGGACAGTGGTGTGGGTCGGTGTCCTAATATACTGAAAGTTTGAGATGGTTTGATTTTCTACAGGAAGGGGCTGATTCAAAAAAAAACCAAGAGATGATTTTAAAACAATTTAAATTTCACTGGCGTTTGACCACATACGCTTTCACCAAGGCGTAGATGACATTCCAGCCCTCTTCGATATCATCCAACGACCGTGCGCCTGTGAGGACCACTTTGCCCGAAAAAAACATCAGCGCTACCACTTTCAGGTTTGGGTATCGGAAGATCATGCCCGGAAAGATGTGCGGCTGGTACGTCGAGTAGATGTGGTGCCGTTCGTACAGCGCCTCGATGTCCAAGATCTCTCCATCCGCCACCGTCAGCTCGCAGTGGCTCACGACGTTTTGGATCTCGAAACTCGTGGCCATGAAGCGCTGGCCCACGCACGCTTCGCGCAGGAGGCGTCGGATGCGGTAGACGGCGAGCAGGGCTTCGGCGGAGGATTTGGATCCAGTGATGACCAGTTTGCCTGACGTAAACAACAGTATAGTGCAATTCGGACGCACCAGGCGCAGCGTCACGGCCGCGAATTTTCGCCGATTGAATGACGAGAAGCGGAAGATCTGCTTTAAGCGGTCGAGTTGCAGAGGAGAGGGGGTGTCGATCTGCGCAGTGGCCACGATGTTGTGGATGAACGGGATTGGTTTGGCTGCGTCCTCCATTCTTTGATTGATCAAATAGTGTATATGTGTGTAAAAGACAATTGAGTTATTTTTAATCTTTGTATCAAATTGTATGTGATCAACCACTAGGTAAATCTATTGTAATTTTCAACAATTCAAGATTGTATGAAGTATCCCCACCGCGCAATTTCCATGGTTTTAATGGTCCCAATAAAACTTTCACCTTGCCCAACTGGTATGCAAACAACGTCAACTTGTTGTTGTTTACAGCAGGGAGTTTGATGGTTCTAAATAGTGTTTTAATATTTTGGTTCATGGCATCTTCGTCAGGTGGTTCTTCATCTTCACCAACAATCAGCCATGACTTAAACCAACTTCTTTCTATGGCGCTCTGCCATGCATCCAGGTCTGCTTGATCAAAAATCCCTCCAATACGAAGAATTGAAATAATGTGTGCTGTCAAGAGATCACTGTGTTCGTAAACGGGGGTTTTATCTCCATTAAGCATGCATTTACTGCATTCGCTGATGTCGCACTCTACCATTTTGCCTTGTCTCGCTAGGTTTAATCTGGTTTTTGTGCTGTCAAGTACCCAGGAAATTGTTCTAATTCCATTAGGCGAGCTAGTATTAAATTCAAGTCTCTTTGAGGGGACGTATGCCATTTCAATAGACACACGAATCAAATCAGAATATGGTGGTTTACCAGGTAATATGACATAAAATACTAGGATCATGTTTTGATCAAGGCTAGGTAGCTGTATGTATGTTTCATATTCAGCTTGGTCTGCTGGTTTCATTGTGCTTATCCATTTAATTTTGTCCTCTGCGCTGAAGATCCCTTGATGGTTTACCAATGCCTGATTTATGGTGACCCATGGGAAATGCACATCTCTGAAAAATCCGTTTTTCAAGTCATAATCATATGATATTCTGCGATCATCAGATGTCACCACTTCACTGTCATTGATCATCAAAGTATCATTATTGCTTTGAATTTTAAATCGCCAATGATTGCATGTGATATAAACCTCGTATTCATAACTGGGTGTGGGGGGTGACCAACCGGGTTGGGCCCAGTTTGTAAAGTCATCATTTTTACTTTTCTTGCTACTCACACCTGTAACATCATCATCATCTCTACGGGTCTGCTTTGATTCTAGCAACGTATTCATAAATTTTTCGATCACGCGTAGATCATTTATTCTCATACAATCAGCAATTGTTAAATCCTTATATACATCCAAAAAAAACTCAATAAATTTGCCACCACCACATCATCCCCACGCACAGCAGCTGCGAATAAATACACAGCACCGCAAACACCTCCTCCTCCTCTATCATATCCACTGCCGAATGATCAGCAACCGGCATCTCCTGTTCACCATCCTCCTTTTCTGCTCCGGCACTGTGTTTCAGTTCTACGGCGCGTTTGGCAACCCGTACCTGCAACAAATCTCGATCGTGGTGACGTGGCTGCCCGTCGCGCTTGTTTTGTTGCGGTGGTGGTATTTTTACTATTACTGCAACGATTCGGCCCTTACGAACGAGCAGCCCCCAGTGCATATAAACCCTGCAGCGAATGCCGCCACGTCAGAATGCAAACCACCACCCTCATCGGCAACTGCCTCCTGTGCGGCAACCCCGACCCCAGCCCTGGCTTCTACCCCGCGCGGGGCATCGTGGACCTGATCAAAGAGCGGTGTGCGTGCGGCCCCCTGGCGTATCCGACGGTGCTGGCGTGGAGCGAGGAGGAGATGTGCGTCTGCCGGCTGTGCTTCCACCAGCTGAAGCGGCGCAAGAGGGCGTCGGCGAAGAAGCAGCCGCTGCCGCTGGATGCGACGCTCCTCCAGACCATTATACCGGGCTACATGCGGCAGCAGGACTCGCGCACGCGGGAGCGGATGTGTGCGGCCTTGACGACGCCTGGGAACAGCTACTCGCGCAGCTTCGAGGCCCTGCAGACGCTGTTGCAGGCGAACCGGCTGGAGAGGTGGTGGGAGCACAACCTGCAGACCGAGTTCTTCTCACACAAGAGTACTGCGAGACTTATCCGCAAGGCGGGCTTGTGAGGTCGGCCTGTAGGAACCTGTGGGTCGTGAATTCCGCCGATTGGGTCGACGTCGAGTACGTGCTGCGCAGGTTGTTGCGGTGCGAGAGCACGGAGTGCCATGCGTTCCATAGCATAGGGTACGTGTTCTTTCGGTCGTGCGCCGTGTCGCACGTTACGTGTCCGGGGGAGTATCTCAAGGCGGGGATGGTGTACAAGTTTCCAGAGTCGGAGGTGGTGGTCGAGATCGTGCAGGCCGCCCCGGAGGGCGTGGTGGAGGTGGCGTGCTATTTGGAGTATGTGCCATAGACAGTGGGATTCTGGTGTAAGAGACTCATGGCCATAAATGTGTCACATTGAAATCAAGCAACGTGTGTATTTAATCAAGGTTCAAAAACAATAGAGATGGAACCAAGCATCATAGCAGGTATTTTTAGTGGGATAATCGTGGTTTGCTTGTTCTTCTGTGTCTTGTACGTGGCATTCGGGTGAATCTTGCATCACACATGGGCCTTCAAAATCTCCACTGCCACGTCCACCAGCATGCAAATGCGCTCCTCGTCCTGCGGGAAGCGGAAGCAGAACATGTAGATCTCGTCTTCCACACATTGCGCGTCCCCAAAATGCATTTTGTTGTATGACAGCACATAGGCGGTGGCCTCGAAAGGCATTTCTGGTGGTGGTGGCGGCCTCGAAAGGTATTGCTCAAAGACGTATGGCTCACTGTCCGACTGTATGTAGACCATGACCAGGTTGTTGATGTTATAAACCGAAACATTTCCGCGACAACCGTAGATGTGCAGGCTGGATGAGTCCTCCTGCCACTCACACTTCAGTGTGCTGTTGTATTTTTCACAAAACCCCTCGATCATTCGTCTGTGGTGTTGATTGGTCTTGATGATCAGGTCGATTAGGTCCAACAGCTGCTTCGCCTCGTCATTCGTCTGAATGTCTGCGAACAGGAGATGCCTGTCCTTTGTTATCACCGCCAGCAGCACCGAACGCTGTTCGCCGAATTCGATGGCCCACTTTTCGCTGGCGACTCCCACCAGATGGGGTCCGAAAAAGTTGTCAAACGACTCGATGTCAATCTCAATGGCGCCGCCTTTGATCCTTTCCACTGTAACATTGAGCCTCTTTTTGTCGTAATGAAGCGTAAAACCCTCTATAACGGAAGGGGTTTTGGGATCGTAGTGTATGGTAGCGGGCATGGACGCAAAAGGATGGAACAGATCATTGAGCATCACAAACGCTTTTGAACGCGAATTAAAACTCAAACATTTTTTAAAAAAAAAGAAAAACAAAATTCAATTAAAACTCAAAATTCATCAGTATGCCTTGCACATCCCCTCCAGCTGCTCCCAGACACTGGGAATCGCCGGCACTGTAGAAGGCTCCATCTCCTTGCGCTTGCGGCTCTCCTCACCACTGAACTGGCCATCCACTGACTTCTTCAGATTGTTATAATCCTCCGTCAGCTTCTGAATGGTGTTCACCTGATGCTGATGCGCCGCCGACGCGCAGCACACTACCTTCCACACGCCGGTCTCGTCGCCCTTGTCTGCGAAGCGCTCACAGCTGTTCAGAAATTCTTCCTTGAGGGTGTCGGGCACCATCTTGGAATCCATGTCCTTAATCCAATCACGCACCTTGCCATTGAACTCGGTCCGCATGGCCTCACGCTTGGCCTCTGTGAGCTTCATGTTGACGCTGTTCAGCTGCTCCGCCTGGCGCCGCGCCTCCTCCTCGCGCTGCTTCGCCTCCTTCAGCTCGTTCTCCTTGGCCAACAGCTGCTTCTGAAGTGTCTCGACATGCGAAAGCACAGAACCAAGATCCTTTGATGCGACATCCATTCTGCCAGGGGCCTTCCAGCATCTTATATACACGATGCATTTTTTTTCACACTATGGTCGTGGTCGATTTTGATTTTAATTTAAAACTCTGATGTTTTTAAATTCCGTTTCATTTGTGACCGGTTTTGATTTTAATTTTATAACCACTGTGTTTTTTTAAAATTACGCTTTAAGAATAAAATTCAAACCAAATCAAACCAAATTAAAAAATCTATAAATCCGCGCCAGCAGCAACGTGCACCATCGAATGCCCAAAATGCTCCATCACGTCATGGCCTCAAAGATTCAGCAGCGCTTCTGGTACGCCCACGGTCGCTGGAACACCGCCAAGCGGATTGGCAAACGGCTGTTGGAGGCAGGACTGGATCTCCGGAAGCCTGCTCAGCTCCTCTTTTTGCTGGGCAGCACTCCCATGCCGCTTGATTTTCCCATTTGGTTCAGACGCCTCCTGCCCAAGCACGTCGCGATGTCCTATTGTATGCGGAGCGTGCTCAATGCATTTGGTATCTGTGCGTTCAAGTACCAGTGCGTGGATCGCGCCCATGCTGGAGCCGACCGGCTGATCGAGCTGGCCTCGGACGTCGCACAGGCGCTGGACGCCAAACTGCGCAGCCCCTCTGCGTTTGAGCCCACCCTCCTCGAGCAGTTGGAGCAATACCTCGCTGCGTACCGAGAGTGGTTTGCCGCCAACGAGGTCAACGTCCGCGAAGCCCTGCACCAAGCGCTCGTGTCGTTTGCGCTGCAGAACATCTCGCGTCGAACGGAGCGAGCGGCGATGAGCGAGAGCGAGCGGGCCTGCAAGCTGTCGTTTTTAGTCGGCGGGTCCGCCACAACCACCCAGTTCATGCGTTCGTCGAGGGAGGTCCAACTGATCAAGAGCCTTCCAAACAGCAAGTTCTGGGGCCCTGGCGACACCTCCATCTTTCGACTGATGCACGAGGCTCTGATGGACGAGCGCTACGTCCTGCCGCGCGAGACGGTGTGCGCCAAGTTCAGGGCCCACTACATACACATTCCGCTTTCTAAGACCCGGAAATTCCTCCGCGATCTGGAGGCCGTCCTGTTGTTTACGCTGCAGGACCCGATCGTCACCATCGACATGGTCCGGGCGCTGGGCGTTGACGACGTGGAGGACTATGCGGCGTTTGCCGACCGCCTGATTCCTTTGATCGCCAGGGCAGTGCACATGCCCGCCCAGCAACCGCTGGCGCAACAGATCCTCGCAAGCTGGCAGGAATGCGACCGTGGCTCACCGGAAAGCGTGCTGGGCGTGCTGAGGGAGGCGGCCATCAGCCTGCGCTACGCCTTTGCGCTTGAAGAATTGGACCAATGCCAGCGCAACGTGCGGCGGGGCCAGGGCGGGCTCTACCACACGCGGGCGGACATCCGCATCAGCGAACTGACCACCACCAAGCGCACGGAGGCGTGGATCGCGCGGATCCTCCAGCACGGCCCGCATCCGCATCTGGAACGCCTGGCGGCCGGGGATCCGTTTGCGCTGCTGCGGTTCCACGACCACGAGATCATGCGGTTTGTGCTGGAGGGCCATTTCGACGCGCCGCTGCTGGTGCCCGAGGTGCTGCAGTTCGACCTCGGCCGGATGCGCGGCATCGTGTGCGACGGCTGTGCGCCCGAGCGGATCATCGAGATGGTGGACACCATGGAGGTGCCTGACTCGCTGCCTCAGTATTTGAAGGAGAGCGTGGCGTCGCTGCGGAAGATCGTGTTCGTGTGCCGCTTCCAACACGGGCAACGCATCGCCGATATCACACAGAGCGCGGCGCTGCGGCTGCTACAACAAACGCCGATGGTCGATTAAAAATGTGTTTAATTGCTTGTTGGATTGTTGCTTTGGTGCCCCCTGTTGAATGGTAGCCTGGCGGGGTCGCTTTTGTAAAGATTTATTACTTGGCTCTGCAATCTCAGATACGCATCGATCATTTTCGGGTCAAGCCCCAGTGACTGGCCCTGCGCGTCGATTTTGTAGAGGTCGTTTTTCATCTTGTCGTCGAGATCCACCAGGCCGCGCAGCATGATGCCGATGCGGATGACCGGGTTGAGCGTGTGTGAGCAGATGTGCTCCTTGATCATGCCCGGGGACCTGGACTCGTGCTCGTCGGTCATGCGGTTGTCCAGCTCCGCGTACACGTCCTGCGCGATCACGTCGGGGTGCATGTGGCCTATGTTTTCTTCTATGAATTGGTTCATCTCGATGGCGTCCTTGTGTGTGTTGAAGCGGCATAGAAAGCAGTTGACTGCGCGGTCGTTTGTGCTTGGTAATACTGACATGGGTACGGAGTTAAAGAACGCTTTATATACATTTGGTATATATATCGCAGACTGTGGCGTCTTTAGCTATGGCGAATCGAACCATGCTTTGCGTCCTGATAATCCTGCTGCACATGTGCTCGGAGACTCTGGGCGACCACCGCAAAGACGACGACGACAAGCACAGCAACGTCGACCTGGACCACCGGCTCGGCGATCTGTTTTGGACGGTCTTCATCCTGGCGATTTTTGGGTTTTTTATCTATCTAGTCTGCTCTTACATAGGACCCGAGCCCCCGCCCCAAACCTGCACTCCACACCAGCGACGAGAAGAGAGCGTGGTCAACGTACGTATCACAAACCTGGCCGAATTGCTTCACACCAATGGACGAGCTCTTCCTCCGCAATCCGGCTCACCTGCGTAAGATGTTTACCTACATGTGCTCCCAGTGCACCGCGCCCGAGGATCCTATTTCGAATATGGCGTGCCAGTTTCTGCACTCACGCCTCCACATCTCGTTCGGGGTGTCTGGGATTGCGTTCTTCGAGGACGGCATCATCTACCCCTACTTCTACCTAACGCGCGAGCAGCGCCAGTATCTCTATTCGATCGCGGGTGCGATTGCCCGTGACGAGGACTGCCCACAGCAGCGGTACCGTTTCTGTAATGGGTGCCTGGTGCTCACAGACTATACGGGCAAGACCCTCGACCAGCGCCTGGTGTGGCGCGTCATCTTGGAGTGCGTGGCCGCGAGCACCAAGCACCAGAGCTGTCTCAAGATGCTGGCCAACGTCGTGATCCAGCGCATTTTGTGCAGGGCGCAGCATTCGAAAGATGTGATTGCGCATGTGTATGAGCTCGCGGAGGAGATCTTTCCCGCCTCCACCCCTTTGTCAGCTGGAGGTGTCTAGGCGCACAAGCACGTACGCCAGCGTGCCCATGGCCACGACCAGCATCATCTCGAGGAGGGTGTGCCTGATCTCCGGATACATCTCCCGGCGATTGATGCGCCTGTGGGCGAGCGACACCACCATCCGCTCCCCACTTCGTAAGAAGTATCGTCCGACGTACGCCTGGACGAGCAGGTCGGCCTGCGACTGATTGTGCAGCAGGATGCTGTCTTTGAGCGCGGTCTGGAAGTAGGCCGACGCGGGTGTGATGGGTGTGGCGTCCTCCGTGCTCAAGTGCATGTTTAAAGCATTGATCAAACTCATCTCATCCATTCAGTCACGACCAAAAACACTTTGTTTATACACATTTGGCCCAAACGCGCTATGCGTCTGAAAAACTGACATCGGTCACGCGGGTTGGTGAGTCCAGCGAGGCTTCCGCTAAGATTTCGGAGACAGAATCCTCCGGAATCCCAACCGCCTCTGCTTCGGTGATCTCTCTCGCCACTGCATCCTCCTCATCCGTGGTCGGCAGCACATTCGCAACCGCGATCTCGTCGTCCACGACGCACGTGTTTTCGGTCGCCTTGCGAAACGCGCCGAGCGCCGCGCGCAATTCAGTGACGGAATGAAACACCGCCTGCGCCTCCACGGGGAACGCCGCGTGGTTTTGTTCAAAGTGCGCATAGTCGCCTGAAAAGACCCCTTTGCCCAGAGTTGCGGATTCGTCCGGCATCATTGTGGGGATGTGAATGGGTCTAATATATACCCCACACGATGGATAGGTTTTCACCCCGTCATCTTTACGAACATTTTGATTTGAAGCTAAATGCGGCAGCATATTTTTCTGTACCAGTGAACGATCAATCTCCATCACACATCGCCATCGTGCTCATGGCACACGGGGGTGCTGGTGCGTCTTGCGCATAGGTAGAGGATCTCCGCCACACAGTCAGCGGCACCGGACCAATACCACACACAAAACGAAGCTTGGCCACCCTCTGATTGGTATAGGAACAGTTTCTCCTCATAATATTCCAACGATGCAACCAAAAATGCTGAAAGCGAAATAACAAGAAAGCCAAAGTCCTTTGCGGGTCCTGCGTTCGCGTGCGTTAATGGCGACATTATCAAAGTCAAATGCGTCACACACCTCCCGCGAAATAAACGAAACCAGACAGACACGCCTTGGCCGCAGCGACCCGAAGCCAATGCGCTCGGAACATATTGAAGTGGAGACACTCGTAGAACCCAAACACCACAGAGCACACACAGCTGAAAAGAACCGAGACGCTGGAATCGGCGCAGTAGAAGAGAAGGAGGTACACCCCGACATACAAGAAGTACATCAGAAAAAAGAGATCTGCTGATGGATATTTCAGTTGATCGATTAGAAAACAACCCATGCATCTACACTGAACCTTTCTGATACTTGCCCCACCAACCACCAAAACCACCTGTGTCCATCTATTGGTGAGTGCTTGTTCGTTTCCAAATCCATTAAATAACTCACCCAATGTCTCTTCAATAAATTGAGCAACCGCCCTCTGCCGTTCCGAACAAAGAAATCCTTCCAGCGGTGCCACCGCCTCCAACGGGGAGCGAGCCCACTTGATGCGCTGCCGTGTCAGTGGGTTCGAACGATGCACTGCAAGCCACGCAACAAGGGGCTCACACTCATACGGCTGCTGCGGTAGCGATACAAAGGCAACTGGAGAGATCAAGGCATCAAGCTCTTCGAGGGTGATTGGACAGACAGCGTCCGATGTGCCTTGATAAATTACCGACATTTTGATTTGACCACACGGCAGGGCCTATTGTCAAAATAAAATACACGTGTACATCTCATGAAAGTCTTGATTTTGATGAACGAAAATCTGATCAGTGAAGACGAAGATCAGCGCGGCCTTTTCAAACGGTTCTTTATTCAAGAAAAGAACACCATTATTCAAAGCTTCAACAAATTTGCTGAAACCAAAGGCTCGGCGATGCAGGTACAGAAGGTCTCTGTTATGGGCAACACTGAATCAGATGCCTGCGCCAGGCGTATTGCAATCGTTCATCTCACAGGAAACACTCTTCCAGCGACTAGCTCAGCCGAACTTCATGCTGCCTTTGGCCTTGATCCGTTTTTCGCTCCGCAGCTGCAGTATGCTATTGTTATCGAGTAGACCCAGATAAGCGAGCACTATTTCGGATAGAATCCCAGTATCCTGAATCGCGCGCCAATGTTTGTTTTTGCTACATGTTACCATGTGAATAAAGGCAGCGAGTTTTGTGAAATGATTGCTCTTTAGCTTGTTGCAGATGGCCTTGCGAATCAAGAAACGCTGGACTCGTGAAAATCCGTTGCACACATCATATACAAAACGGATGCGTTCGATCCAAATTATCTGAGACTCGTTACATTGTAGGGCATACATGTTTTCTCCGTCCATATTCTTTAGTTTGAGATTGCATGTTCCTTGCACATTATTTTGATTCATCATGACCTGCCAAACAGTGGTCGCTGTTCCGCGTTGACTTGGCAGCATGTTTCGTATGCTTTGATGAAAAGTGGCGAAGAGCTCGTCACCCATCACTATGTATCCCATGCACGGTAGTACAGTCATGATGAAACCACACTCAATATGGTGCACATTTCTATTCTCAGTCTGCCGCCACATTTCGCAAGACCATTCCACATCCACGTTCCGAGCATAAAATGGTAGGGTTACAGAATAGGACATTGGATGTTCGTTTTCCCGAAGAAACGAGAGCATGCCGTGTTGGAGCACGCGTTCAGTAATCAGTAAGAACCGTCGAGATGATCATCCGCATCAGGTCGGAATTTTCGGCCACTGTTCGCAGGGCTGTGTTAGACAAAATGTTAAAGATTCTTTTTCTGTCCATTTCGTTTTAACTGTTTTTTTATTTACAACGAATAATGTTTTGCGAAAAGGGGTTGTATGATTTTCATATGTCAGCCGTCTCGCCTGGCATATAGGAGATGCAATTTTAATATGTCAGCCGTCTCGCCTGGCATATAGGAGATGCAATTGTAATATGTCAGCCGTTTCGCCTGGCATATATTGAGACAAAATGTTTTTTTACAAGTACATTAAGTTGTATCCAGCGCCATCGAGCTCACGACGGTTCTTTATTCAAGAAAAGAACACACTTTAATCTAAGGATTCTGATGTTCAGCAGCACTGTCTGCTTTTGGTTCATCGACCATCGCCTCAGCCATTTTCCTCTTCTTGATTGTCCCATACGGAAGTGGAGTTGGAGCTCGCATTGAATGCTGTCGCTGTGCATTTAGGCGAAATAGTTCTATGCCATGGCGCATAAGAACATAAGAACTCGTCCACGTAATTGTGAACTCATCATGCCTCGGTGGCACGTCTGCCCCTCGTAACTCATTTCGTAAACTGATATTTGCCGGAATAGGAATTGGGGTTTCCTGTTATTATATATCATCAGTTAACTTTCTTTCAACAAAATAAATTAATGTTTCTTACCGGAGCGGTATCAGTTGCTGGACGCACAAACGAAATAAAGGCAGTGTCCCCGTCAGCGCTGCGTGTGATATGCAGATGGATACTCGGTTCCAGAACACAAAAATAGACGTTGTCGTTTTTAAAAGAAAAGCTTCCCTGCATGCTGTCCATTGTTGTAAGCGTAAGTTTCAAGATTAAATAATCATGCAATGTTTAATAGTAACCAGGACACTTCAGTGAGACCAATGTGACATTTTCTTTTCATTCGCCCCCAGGCAATGATGATTTCACACCATCGTCCAGCGCCATTGTGCTCACGGCACACGGGGCCGGCAGAGCCACCACTGGTAGGGTGGGGCCCAAAGCCTGATGGAACAGCACAGATGATGACGAAGGCGCCAAACAGCAGCGGAAGGGTTCATCACAGTGTTGTAATTCATTCAAGAGAAACATACAGGGCATGAAACTCATCTTTGATACACAACACGCCATGCGCTTTTATGCGTCGGTGGCGGTGGGGTCATCCCCGCCCTTGTTTTCGACAATTACCTGTTCGGCAGGAGGAGGGTTGTTGTTGTTTTCCTCTTCACTGTCACCATCGTCCTCTTCCTCTTCCTCCGCCTCTTCATCGGACGTAACGAACGAATCATCATCGCTGTATCCGTCGTCTTCGGTGTCTTCTTCGTCTTCTTCTTCCTCCTCCTCGTCGCTGCACTCCTCCTCCTCTTCCTCATCTTCCGACGCGGTGGTGGTGGAGAAATCGCTCTCGTTGTTCACCTCCTCATCCGCCTTGTCCATCGTCGCGTCGATGTTGTCGGGCTTCTGCGGAGCCGGGCCGCGCGATCGGGTCTGGTAGACGGAGGTCGTTGGCGGGGACTTTTCCTCTGTCCCGCTCCCTTCTTCTTCTTCTTCGGAGGACGACGGGGCCCACGAGCTGTCTGACGTGGAGTCTGTTTCGGACTCGGCGTCCTCTTCCCCTTCTTCAAACTTACGCTTCCTGGTCATTTCGGCGCCGTCGGTCGTGATCATCTGCGAGAAAACCCGTGCCACTGGTTCGCATAGTAATGCGTGCTTGCGGTTTGTTTTTTCGGTGGCCACGTGTACATAATTGCGTCCTTCAGCCGGAAAGAGATGTCTGAGCCCGCGCTCCTATCGCTGCAACACCTGTACGAGGCCTACGATGCCGCCCACCGCCCACCTGAGCCCGAGCGCGCGCTGAGCGCCATGCAGCAGTTTTGCAAGCGCCGAAAGGTGTGCGGCAGCGTGAGCGCGTTTGATAGGATCCAGCAGTGCAGGCGCGGCCTCGAGGCATTGGATCGCCAGGGCTGGCTGCGCAGCTATCATCAGCGGCAGTTCCACGAGCAGTTCATCAGGGCGTGCGCGCGGATCTTCTACAAGACCGAACCGCCCGGCACCTTTCAGCGCGATCATCAACGCCTGTTGCAGGGGAACGGGTGGAAGAACCTTTCGCAGGAGATCCTGATCTCGACACCCCGACGCTGTAAGAAAGTTTATTCAATTGTATCGCAAACATACATATAGCACTAACCCATGCCTTTGCAGTTGGCAAGACCATCTCCGTGAGCCTGTTCGCCGCCGCGATCCTCTTCAGCGCGCCGCGCGTGGAGCTCAGCATCTACAGTACCTGCAAGCGCATCAGTCAGAAGCTGCTGCGGAATGTGAAGAAGTTCCTCGACCTGATCTATGCCGAGCTGGACATCCATCCCTTCAAGATCATCCGCTCCAATTGCGAGGAGCTCATGATCCAAGGCCCGGAGTCCAGACAAGACGTCCGCATGGTGAATAGTTATCCTTCAAAGGTGATGCGCCCATTGCCCAGAGAGAAAGAGAAGAGTTTAGGACGCCACTACATTGTTATTGTTGTTGGTGTTCCGATTGCTGTTGTCGTCGCCCCCCCTCCGCCGCGGGCTTCACGCCGGTAAGTCTGTCGATCAGAGGCTTGGGGTCGTCCGAGTAGATATGAAACACCTTGGACACCCCGTCCATCGAAGGAAACGCGCGCATGACGCCCAGCTTCACGAGATCCTTGTCCGCATTGAACGCCTCAGCCTCCGCATTCAGACGCGCCAGCAGTCCTTCCACCGGGTTGCGCTCATCAGCGAGCACGTGCACCAGGCAGGTGGTGTAGGGCCGGCCCTTCTCCAACTCCTTGCACCCCCTGAACGGCCCGATCGGATGCCACTTGAGGCTCGCGCGCAGCTCGTCGTGGTCCACCAGCGGCGGATGGATCTCAGCGCGTCGGTCTTTCACGTACTGCTTGAGCCGCTCGTATTCGCCCGGCTCCAACGCCTTGCCCATCACCGGCATGTAGACCTTGATGCTTTCGTCGGCCAAGTACTCCATATCCACCCCATACGTGAGATGCCCCTGCCCGATCTGCGACCCCAGCATCGCATCGTTCTGACAGAACGCCGCGCGGTAGAAGGAGCCGTGCGAGTGCGTGAGGTGCATCGCCGTTTTTGTTTTGAGATTGGTCTCTGTGAAATTGTTGAACGGCGGCGTGTGTGTGAGCGAGTTGGCCACGTCCGAAAGCGTGAGGTACTGTCCGCCCAGCTTGATTCGCCTCGAGTCCTGGTCGTCCGTGGCGCACGCGGTCCCCTCCATCATGACGACGTGGTGGTTGTGGGGGTCGTTGCACACCATGGACGCACACGCGTGGGCCTGGACCTCGGTGCCACCCATGCCGCTCATCGAGGCCCCATTCGCCGTGACGAGGGTGACCTTGCATTCGATGATCTTCTTGGAGACGTGCTCGCCCAAAAAGAAGGCCAGGTCCATAAGCTTGTTCTGATACTGAGAGCTCATGCCCTTGAACAGATCGTTGGGAAAGTAGCGTTTCATCAAATTGTTGTAAGGCAAATAGGCGTCCGTCTGCCTGAACGTCTCCAGGTGCGTGTCGTACATGTAGCCCAGATGGTGGCTCAGATTCCGCATCGTCACCACCAGCCCCTCGCAATCGTCCGTCTGCAGCGTGCCGCGCCCCTGGAGCACCGCGTGGGGGTGGGAGTAGGGCCGCTTGAAGATCTCCGACAGCATCGTGCGGCGCGTCATGTACTGCCGCGGATCCTCGTTGAGGGTCATGTCCATCGTGTATGGCACCGCGCTGGCCGAGCGCATGGGCGCCTGGGCGTAGGAGGCGACGAAGTCGGTCAACCCCTTGAGCGGCAGCGCCTTGACCTGCTCGATGGTGAGGGCGTTGTGGTGGAGGGTTTGGGCCAGCATGTAGGTCGCGAGAAAGGGCGGCACGGTGTGCGGCTCATCGAAGTCGAGGTGGTAGAGGGAATAGAGCGTGCACTCCTGATGCATCATGTGGGAGGTGTAAATGGAGGCGAACATGTGGCCGCCGTTTTCACTGGTGATGATTGTGTGGTTGTCGAGGCCGGCGGACACGGACTGGTCGAGCTTTTTGCACGACGGCAGGATCTTGGCCGAGTCCGCCAAGACGGAGCGCGTGATGTTCTGGGTCTTGTGGAGTTTCAGGAGGTCCAGATGCATGTCGCGGCTGTATTCCTCGTTGATCAGCATCTGCATGATGACACTGTTGGTGTTGAAGTTGGACTTGCTCTCCACAGCGCCGCCCTTGCTGACGTGATCGGCGAGGTCGAGGAGCGGCAGGTGGTTCGAACACACCGGCTTGAGCAACTGGTCCGCGTTGTCGCGGAAGTAAAAGTGGAATTTCACGCGGTCCGTCAACTTCACGCCGGCCTGCAGCGGCTTCATTACAAAGTCCACTGAGAGCTTGCCCTCTGCGTTGACGGGCGCGCACTGGTAACTGCAGCCGTCGCGGTTGGTGACGTACACCGCTGAGATGGTATCGGGGGGGAACACCCCCATGTTGGATTTGGTGGTGAGCTGTGCGTCGAAGCGAATTCGAATGGACATGTCGCGCGGGCGCGGCGCTCATCTTTAATACCTGTCGCCTCTGTGGTGCGCACTATAATTTGGTATTTAATCGCCTGCTTCGCGGCATGACGAATGGTGTTGCACCTCGCGTTCGAGAAATCCGCAGACAGTATGTTGAAGAAGCTGGTCAAGGTCCTCGCGGGGCCGTACGTGCACGTAGAGATGGTCGTCACCCAGGCCGAATTCAACCTCAGCGGCATCACCCCGCCTGCTACGCTCAAGCACACGGCCTACTCGGCCTTCATGTCGGAAACCTTTGCGCGCATCGATCAGCGGGATTTTTGGTACGATGACGAGAGTCATGATTTCTTGTCGCTCTCCGTCTCACCCGAGGAGCTATATCGCATACAGACTGCGTGTGAGGCGTGTGTCAAGAGCAAGATCCCGTACAACACCACAGACATGTTCTTCTCCCAAATCCCGCTGCGCAACCCGACAGAGCGCGACCTCTATCACAACAAGACGCTCTTTTGTTCGCAGGCCATGGTGCTGGTGCTGCGCTCCTGTCTCGATCCGGATCACGAACTGCAGGGCCCGCTCGCGATGGTCAATAGTCGGACGATCACACCCTCGCATCTATATGATTTGCTCAAGCCCTACTGCATGACCCGAACCAAGGCGCAGGCCATTCAGACGGTGTTCAATCCAAGCGTTCATTTCTAGTACGCGTATGTAATTACAGTGTCCGTCATTACCAATCAGAATCGATAAATTTCTTTCAACAACTCTACTTTGCGCTCCAGCAGCGCCGTGCACTCCTTGAAAGCATTGTCCGCGCGCCCCACTTCGCCCTTGAGTTCGAGGATTTCGGTCAGCTGTAGGAGCGAATTCATATGCCGCGTGCCCTGGATGATTGTGCTGTCGAGGGGTATGAATGCTGCAGTGTGGTCGCCTAGGCCTTCCTCGGCCCTGGAGATGGAGCGGTCGATCGAGTCTGAAGTATGCTTTGTTTTGAGAAAGGCGGTTAGAGTTTTGAGACGCTGATTGATCGCGGCCAATTCAGCAACGCGTGGATCCTCTTCTTTTGACGAGGCCATGTGATGCACCACCGCGTGGCATTTGTGTGTGTAAGGGCGTACAGCAGCTTTATTTTTTATGGATACGCGAAGGTTCTCATGGAAGAAGTTCAGGACGCATTCCTTTTCTTCGCATGGAAGTTAAGGACTCATTCCTTATCTTCACTTCACCTTCCTTTTTCTGTTCGCCTGCTTGGCCTTAATCTTCTTGGCCAATGCCTCCTCGAGCCTTGTATTTCCCCGGGGCTCCGCCGCCTCGTCACTGGAAGAGGCTTCTCCAGAGGAAGAGGAGGTGTCGTCGTCCCCCTCCTCCTCGGTGATCGCCAACTGAATCAGCTCGCTGTACGTCTGCATGTGCACGGCCCGGTTGACGCGGATGAACGCCAGCAGCTCGGCCGAGAACGCTCGGATGCGCGGCATGAGTTTGACATGAACGTCAGCGATCTTGAGGGGGATCGATGCTCCGTCCGCATGGACGATCTTGGAGACCAGCTTTACAAGACGGTTGTGCCTGTTTGAGGGTGTCAAAGACTTGATACGAAATCCAAAAATAAAAATGAAACAACTCACATGAATTTGTGCAGGTGTTCGTCCGGATTCACGCACATCTGCACGCTTTCCATGAGATTGGCTCGCATCCGAGCATCGGCAAGGCCATCCGCGATGCGTTCGAATTTCGCGAGGAGTGTGTCGCACTCAACGTCCCCACACACATAGTCCTCGATCGCTGCAAACACAGGGCACGACCGCGTCGATTCGAAGAAGAAGTATGCTGCCGCGAGCACGATGGCGCGCTTCGTGATGTCCATGAAGTCAGAGCACAGGCGGTTGACGCGCAGCACGTCGAAGACCAATGTCTCCGGTAGCGTGCACTTGGTCAGGGGGATCTGCGCATCCCTCAGCGCGAAGCACATTATCAAGCTCATGTGCACAAGCTCGTGTGCGCCAGGCGCCTGCTCGCTGAGTTGCTCCCGTGTGACAATGGCGCCGCGAATCAGCTCGGCGACAGTGGTCTGGATCGCGGCCTTGGTGCGCCCGAGTCCGTTGCCGTAGTATACGGTCTGGAACCTGCACCGCTCGTATTCGATCCCAAAGTGCACGTATGCGCCGGAGATGGCGCGCAACCGGGCGTTGATATGCGCCAGTCGCGGATGGTTGGCGTCGTTGAGTTGGTAGTTCGGGTTGAACAGGAGCTCGTGCGCAATCTGATCCTCCTCGTCTCTGAGTGGCGCCGGGTTTGGCTCGTTGTACGCCCCTTCGCGATATTTGGCGTCAAAGTCCTGCAACACAGCGTAGCCAAAGTCTACATGCAGCGTCTTGCGCAGTCGGGCGATCTCTTTCTGGTTGTCCACCCGGGCCTTTGCGTCGGCGGGTAGTCTGGACAAGCGCGCCTCCTCCTGGTACCGTCTCGCCAGCGCATACCGCAGACGGAGTTCATTGCCACAATCATGTTCCTCCTTCCAATCAAGGTAGTACACAATGCACGTTCGAATGAGAGACGCCAGGTCTTGCGTGAGGTCCATCGGGAGGGTTTGAACAGAGCCCTTCAGCAAGTGCCGAGTGATGCTTTCCAGGCGTTCATGCATCGGTTTGGCCGAGAGCAGGAGTGCACTCTCTTTTTCGTTGATGTGGATGAAAAAGCGCCCATGATGGACAAGGCACACGCATGTGCTCCTCATGACCGCGGAAACCCGCAGCGCTGATTCGGTGCTATGCTCCTGGAATCCATGGCGGAATCCTGTCAGCATCTGAAGGCGCTGGTAAAACGTGGTGGTTGTCCGGCAAATTGAGGGATCGTTGATGATGTTCAACGCTTTTTCCAGACTGCATATGTGATCGTTAGTGATCGTTCATGAATGAATCAAAAAGCAAACAAAATACTCACGTGATGGATTTCATGTACTCCGTGGACAGGTTGGTAGCTAAGAATCGCTTCACCACCTTTGCTGTCGTGTAGAAACGGAACTGGCTGCGCCATGCGTTTTGGAGTATGAGCGCGGCAGAGGTCGGGTCGCGAGGGATGGGGGCTTCTTGCATCATCGTCGCGATTGGAAGCAAGTGGTCGGTGGGTTATATATTGGAATTGGCTGACGCCGTGTAGAAAGTCTTCTACAGTTTGGAGGCGGAAAAATAAAATGTTTTAATTTCTGGGATCTACAGGATTATTTTAAAATGTTTTAAGATTTGGTTCTGTTTGATTTGTGGAATGGGGACATGTATTTTTTATCAAGCCATGCCTTACACGCCCTCTTCACACCACCACACACCCATGGAGGAGGACCAATCCAACTCCCGTTCAGAAATAGAAATCCTGAGAGCCAACCTCGGCTTCAAGGACCACGAGATCTTCATGCTGCGCAGTGAACTGGAGCGCAACACGCAAGCCCATCATCTCCTCCTGCTCTCCATGGAGCGGTTGGAAAAAACCATGGCGGCGTCTTACGATAGGCTCATTCGCAAGGTCGATCGGCTTGGGTACGATCACGCCGACGAACCATCGCGCAAGCGCAGGCGAAAATGATATGTTTTTAATGAAGATTTTTCATTGTATTTAAGCCTCATAGGCAATAGGCAACCGATGCAACAGATGCTCCGCGTGCCCAACACCATGGCGCGTCCATTCTTACAGAGCCAGCAGCAAACCCAAGTCGTGGAACCCAAACCCAACGACTGTTGTGCATGCTGTATTTTGCCAGACTACTGCTGTGCATTCATTGATTTTGATGCTTGGGGTGATGATGTTTATGATTGTTGCAGCGCATGTGAATGTGGATCCACGCCCGCCGTGAATACTAAGACAATCTATGCGCCGCAACCCACACCACCACCGCCGTCCCAACCACCACCGCCAAACGCATCAGCACAAACACCGTCTGCATCCGCAGCGACCAGCAGTCCATCGACCTCCGCTGAATCGCCCAGCACCGCTCTGCCAGACAAACGGAGTTCACGAAAGAAACGAAGGCAATCGGCAGAATCCCTTGGTAACCCAGGCCCTTCAAAAGAGTGAAGAAAACCATGATTGAAAAATGGGTCGCGAAGATTTTTTGGATCTGCGCAAACGACTCCTCACAGACTCTCTGCCTGAGCAGCGAAATTTCATTTTCTATTTCCATCTTAGGTGCTGAAAAAAAAACAAAAAAACCCAAAAAACCAAAATGTCCAAAACCAACTGGCGCCGCAAATTCATGGAGTCTGAGCACGAGAAGCGTATGTTGGCGGCCGCATGGAAGCACAAGGAGCGTAATTTGACAAAACAGATCAGCGATCTGAACGAGACGTCTGAAATGCTCCAGGCGCTGCTGCGCAAGAGCAAATACGAGCTGAAATCCCACATGCGCGCCATCAATGTCATGAAGGCCACGCTCGAGGCCAACCATCTCAGCGTGTATCCCATCGTGATGTCGATGCGCATCTGTGCGGCTGAGGACGACGAAATCTGCCCGCTCGCCATGGAGCCCATCAACTCCGACACGCTGCCCTTCAAGGAATGCTGCCCGCTGCTCGACCCGCTCCAGCCCACCCACAAGTGCGCCCAGCTGGCGTGCGGCCACCGCTTCAGCGCGGTCTGGGTGATGTACCACTTTGTGCGCAACAGCACGTTCCGCTGCCCCGTGTGCCGCAAGGGCCGGCGGCGCTTCACATTCGACGCGGGCGTGGTGCCCGAGTGTATGGTGGTGAAGGCGGCGGAGACGAGATCGAAATAGGCGTCCAGGATTGTGCTGTTTTCTTATTACAGGATTCACAACATGGAGCCAACTACCTTGGACATCACATCCGCTGTAAGCACCGCAAGGGCAGAGTCACTGCCGAGACGCGGGTGTAAGGCCATGGCGGCGGCCAGGCGTCGTTGGTTTCGTTTGGGGAGTATCGCCTTCCTGAACCAGCGCTGCAGCATAACACAGCAGTAGTAATGAACAACGTGCCTCTTTATTTGGAAGTATGTGTTATCCAGCCGGAACCTGCAGTGAATGTCGTGTTTGTGTTGGCCATTGCGAATTAGTCCAATGACACTGTTATTTTTGTGCACAAATACGTAGTTATCGATGCCTCGCAGGCTCAGAATGTAGGGCCGCCCTGTGCCATTTTCGCGTCTGTAGTACAACTCTCGTATGGGAAGCCAGGCAATATTCATTTGTCAGACCGCACTCAAAAGCCTATGGCCGCATGTATTACATGGATGTGATTTCATTTTTCAGCCTAAAGACGACTGAGACGAGATTGGCATAAAAGCTGCGTCGCCACTCCGCCACCATGTGGTTCGTACCCACCGTCCAAGACATGCGCTGCATCCTGGTGTTTGTGGTCCTGACAGCCGTGTCGTTTTTAGGCAGCTATTTCTTCATCATGGAGCGCGGGTCCGACTCCAAGACAGACCGTATGCAGGCGAGCATTCTGATCTACGGAAGCATGCAGTCATTCATTGGTTTCTTGGGTGGGTTCCATATCGCAAAGCTGGTCTACAGCCAGTCGTCGTTTCCCTACCTGGTGCGCGAAGGGGGGTATGGGTTCGTCAAGTCGGACGACGACATCATGGAAGTTTGATTTCATTAAAAATCATCCCGTCTTCTGTAGTGCGGAAGACATTCGGCCATGGTGGCGACCGCCGCCTCAATGAGCAGCGCGCGTTCCGCCTTGGGGAAACTGACCTGCATCCCCTCCCTTCGCACCACGGTCCCGCCGCGCTGTTCTATGGATTGGATCAGGGCCGGGGTGACGGTCAATAAATCATTCGGCGCCAAATTCCAGAAGCCCGCCAGGGATAAAACGCGTTTGGGCAATATGACGGAATTGGGGGCGATGGATGGAGGAGGTTCGGCCAGCTGTTTCTGTTTTTGTAGCATCTCATTCTCCGCTCTCAAGCGACAAATCTCCTCGTTCGCGGCCGACACCCTTTCCGCGTGGCGTTTAGCGCTCCTGTGCGTCTTTCGCAGCGCGACCAGCGCATCCAGAGCCTCAGCGCGGCATTCGGATAGGTATGCGAACACGGTCTCGGTTATCGGGTCGGCCGTATGTGATGTTTTGCGCTTTTTGCATGGTTTGTCGTCTGTCGAAAGATCCGGTGCACAAGAGGAGGAGGAAGGCGGCAGCAACCCTTTCGACCGACATTCCAACTCAGCCACCTTTACCTCGAGCGCTGCCGTGCGGCTGGCCGCGGAGATCGAGTCCTGCAAGGAGTTTCGAAGGAGCAGCACATCCTTGCTCTCGATCAGCTCCACCGTCTTTTTCGGCTTGAGAGGCTTCTCTTCGATTTTGTCGTCCACCACGCGCAGCGCCCGTCCGCATTCCGATAACTCCACCCCCCGTACGTCCACGGCGTGATGCTTCAAGGCCACGCATGCCACCGACATAATCCAGCGATGGGGAAAGTCGGCCGAATCGATCGACATCATGTCGGGAAACAATTCGGTGCAAATGGATTCAAACGTAGAGAAAACGCGCTTCTGGGACGGGGCGGTCTTCAACCACTGCTGAAACTTACCCGGAATGTCGCGCATAAACAATTGGTACCGCCTAAGCAGGATTTCGAATCGATCGGACACAGCATCCAGCACAAATGGGCTGCCGTCAAAAAACGCCATGCACAAAGACCTTAACAGGCCGCCTGGGACGTTCATAAGCGCCCAAAAAATAAAAAAAATATATGACCGACACAAACGGGCCCCCGATGATGGACACATTCTGTATTGCCGCAGTCATTGTTATCCTAGTGAGCTACACGCTCATCATGTGGCGCATATGGCAGAAATTCGCACAGATCCATAGGCGCTCCATACACCCCGCGTCGGAAGAGGATCACCTCTGCTTCATATGCTACGAAAAAGAGGCCGATGTTGCGCTCGTCCCGTGCGGCCACGGCGGACAGTGCTATCTGTGCGCGCGAAAAGTGCTGAGCATGGATAGACGGTGTCCTGTGTGCAGGCAGTCGGTGGTGGGGGTCGTGTTTTTGAGGGTTTAAATCCCAATTTCAATAATCATCACTTTCATCTCTGTGCTGTTCAGCGCCGCATTCCGAGCAGTCGAATGAGTCGTCCGAATCCATTCCATCCGCGACGTCCGTCAGCTGGGCATGAAGCTCGCTCAGGCTGCCCTCGATCAAAGGAACGTCTTGGACGTGCACTATCTGGATGAAAATGTCGCCAGCATAACAGATATCGTCACAACTGAGAGCTCCAGGGCGGCGCATCGGCTTGTAGGTGAACACTGCAGCGGGCGTGTCGTCAGAATAGATTCCGTGCGCGTCCATGAGCTGTTGGGCCATGTAAAACTGCCTGAAGATCTGGCGGGCGAACGATTTGGATGAATCCTCAATAAAGGTCAGATTTACACGGTAGCGGTCGCAAATCGTGTCGTCGTACGCAAACCGAAGCATGTGTTTGCACTCCACATACCGAGTCAATTGAAAACGGGCCTTGGGGTGCTGAAACGCATTGCACTTGAGCTCAAAGTGCTCTTCCCAGTGGAGATTCTTGTCAAGCACCGCTGTGTATTGCTTGTTCGTCCCCAATACAAAGCTAAGCCAGGCCCAATCATCATCGATGTGCGGCAAAACCAAGGACGCAATGGTTTCATTCATCGTGGTTTGAGTTTTATTTTTTATTTTTTTCTTTATTTTAAAACCAAAACGGCCTGCGTCACAAAACGCTCATCCCACACGCGGATCAACCTGGGCTCCCGTTCGGGCTCGACCATCGACTGGCGCACCGCACGCGCGACAGCATATCCGTCGATGACGGGTGGATGGAGTAGGGAAACGTCGACCACCGTGCGACGGGCATAATCAAAATACCGACGCATTGCGTCTGCATTCCCCAAGGCCCGCTCACTGCGAACGAAATTGACCCAAACCGCGTGGTGTGGAATCACGCCTGACGTCCCGTTTGGGTCGCCCGAAACCAAAAACGACGGGCCGCGCTCCTCTGCGCCGAGCCATGCCCTCCACATCCAGTAAACGAAATACGGACCAATGTCCACCGTGTCCTGCACCACAATGAAACACAGCCCCTTTCGAAAGCGCAGGAGCGAGATGTTTTTGAACACAGTGCAATTTCCTCTGTGCCACGCGTCCTTGCGAATGGCCACGGGAGAGGACGACACCACCGCCAGGTGCACGGCCACATTGGCAGGGATGTAGGCATGGTCCAATATGCGCACGGTCCTGTCCAATGAGATGTTTTTTCCAGTCGTCATGACAAGACACACCATGATCGCCGAGGCCTTTTCGCGATGGTGCACAACGAGCTGTCGCTCAATGGCGTGGATATTCTGACGCGAGACGAATTCCTTTTTGTGGATAATAGAGAAGCCATCTGGAGGGCGAAAGTAAAACAAGCTCACCACAACAGCCACCAGCACGGCCACTGTCGCTCGCGGACGTCGAGCTATCCACGCCATTCGATACATTCTGGGAGGGTTTTTTAATGATGAATTTTTAATGATTTTTTTTACCGCAGCAAATTTGGCCCAATTTTCGAATCCTCAGCTTCTCTTTCAAAAGCGCCCGAACTTCAAGCACTGTCTGGTGCCTCACTGCCGGTCGAGCTCGTTTAAAAACGGAAACATTGTACGACAGACTCATCGCCACCAAGAGAAAAAAGACCCACAGGAACAGGCGGTTCATTCGAAACGGTCCCGCGTCACGGCCGTATCTGTGCGTAAGGCCAGATGGAATTATTATTAAGAACCACCAGGCCCAACCTGCTGCTGTTTCTGCTCTCGCGCATGTACTCCATCCCCGCGGCCTTCACGACCATTCCAGAACGCTCCGACTGCCGGATCTTCCAGTTCGCCTTTTCGCAGAAAAATTGCGGCGCCTGCGCGGCGTTCGCCGTTGCAAACCACGCGGCCATGCACGCCTGTCTGGACGAGCACAGGGACTTCATTCCGTCGCCCTACAGGATCTTTGACTGCACAAACGGGACATGCACGCAAGGGACAACGCTGAGCCGCGCCATGTCGGTGGTGGAGTACGGCGTCGGGGATCTGGACGACTCGGTCAGTGAATTCGGCCTGCCGTGCGAATTGAATCAGGAGTTCCGAATAGAGAATGCGGAACAGATGGTGCACGTGGCGCTCAGAGACGCGCTCGAAATCAAGACGGCGCTCCTGTTCTTCGGGCCGCTGCTGGGCTCCATGACGCACCTGATCCGCCGCGACCCACACACCGGGGCGTACAACCTGGAATCGTCGAATTTCAGCGTGGATGAGGTCGACGAGCTGCACGCCATCGTGATCATGGGCTGGGACGCGGCGGACAACTGGATAGTCCAGAACTCGTGGAGCAACCTCTGGGGAGACGAAATCGGCCGCGGCCGTATTGCGCAGGGCGCGCTGGTGTTTGTCTTTGATCCCAGCATCCGTGTCGTATCAAGCATCTGTCTGGGCGTGTACTACATGAGTTCGTTGGGCACCGTGCTGGTCGCGCCGCCAAAGTACCGGTTGTTGTGTGTGGTGGCGAACATGGTCGTGTTCTTGAGCGCCATGCTCTTTACGCTGAACGCCCATCAGCGGGTAGTTTGAGCAATGTATTTCAGGGGCCGAAATAAAAATAAAATGTATTATCATAATCGCTTAGAACTCGAACTCGACGACTGGCTGGATCCATCGCTTCCAAAAATGTACAGATTCACGCCCAACGCAACACGCCCATTCCGTATCACGAACGATTTCACACAGCATAATGAAGAGTTCCATACCACGCCACTCATGCCGGCATTCACACCAGTGATGCACGCCAACGATTTTATAGAACTCAGCGCACCAAATACACACGACCATATTTAATGAAAAGAGCACAGACCAAATGCAATGGAATGCACCATAAATGACGACATCCTCGTCTGCGTCAAATGCATCCAATACGCCCTGAAATACGGCCGATCTTCGCCCAAGATGTTTGTCAGGCGGAAGGGGTCGCCCACTCCGACATTATCTGATCCAGCGCCGCCACAATCAGGTCCCGGTCCGCCTCGGTGTACGCATTGATGCGGCGCTCCTCGCCCCACTGAGAGTGCTTCTTCGGGGGCTCGGTGCGGTGCTTGTCGCGGTACAGCCGGGCCACGGTGGCCCCCACCTTGATGAGCTGATCGTGCTGCAGCGTGATGCCCATGTCGCGGGCCACCGACGAGATCGGCAGCGGCGCGGTGCTGTTGAACATCAGGCCGGTCAGCTGGTCCTCGACGCGCTTCGCGAGCTGCGGCTCCTTGGTCGCCCACTGCGGATTGAGCATGTTCATCCCCATGATGAAGCGGTTGAGGTGTGAGAGCTTGAGATCCTTGAGCACCGCATCATCGGTCTCGCGCTTCCGCTGCTTGTCGTCTTCTGCTGCGTCATCATCGGGAGACGGCCGGCGGCGGGGTTGGCGGGGCGAGCCCGGCTGAAATGGAGATGGGAGGTGGTGATGGGACGATAACATTGATGGATTGGTCTGACGGGGTGGTGAGTATAGGCATAAACGATAAAAAAAATACAAATTCAAACGGCGTGGCGGGAAAATGAATGCACTGGGTAAATAAGGAACACGCTTGCACCTGTGGAATGACAATATCGTATACTGGGCACCACTGCAGATATGGTGGTGTCAATCATTGACAGGTATACGACAAAAAACCACAGTGCTTTTCATTAAATGAAAAAGGGAAACCAAAAAAATCTGCCATTTTAAATATGTTCAGGTCGAATATTCTATGGTGACGTGTCAGATTCAAATTAGTAAGGATCCCAAAACGATCTCTGCGGTCGGATTTGGTAGTATTACAAAAGCTGATGTCTGAAATGACCATTGCATTGAAGTCGGTGCATTGATAATACGCCTCAGACATCTTGAACTCCCCGTGCAAATCTGGGCTTCTTTTTTATGGGTCTTTGTAACTTTTCTACAACATACTCCTTGCGTGTGCTCTCAAGGTCCAGTGTTTCGCTCACGTCGATCCCAATGGCATTGAGTTGTGGCATATATTTTACCACATTCGCCTCCCAATTCAGATGCACACATGTGTCTATGATGTCAGCATACTCCTCCTGCACTATGGATTGGGATGGAGGGAGTCTCAATGCCCCTGGTTTGAGAATGGCGTCATCTATATCCATGTAAATAAAACCACTCACTCTACAGAGGTGTTTCAGAGTATCATTGAATGTCAGTCTCAGGAGATCAGGATGACGCAAGCTCACTGCTTCCTGCACCCTATTCTTGTTCTGGGGCGTGTCCAAAATGATTTCGTACTTCAATAGCTGCTCATACACCTTGTTGGGGGGCGCCCCATTGGGCTCACATCCAATGACCACTGTTTTCGCATTGACTTTGTTGTGCATGTCGCGCACAAAGTCCATGTACTTGACAGCACACCCCATCATCATGGCATCTGGGTCCAATTCTTCGTCCGGTGCAGTGCACAGCTTGAAAAAGTAGGAGAATTTGACATCAATGGAACCAAACATCCAGAACACCGAGCGTATGGGCTTGTGTGCATATTTACACAACAAGGTGTGCTCTATGGTTTTGCTATTGGCATTCCCCTTTCCCAATCCTTTGGCAGTGGCCCCAGGGAAGCGGTTGATTCGAATGGAACCATTGAACATCAAGGAAAACATACCAGTGACCGACGAACCGAAAAAGAGATCAACAGACTCTTCATTGTCATCTCCCATCACCATGCCCAATCACTCATATTCTTATACTGAAAGAAGAGGCTTGAGCTCTCATACAACAAATGTAGTACACTGTGGCTTAAAAGGCGTCTCGTAGAACGTTGCATCAATCAACTTGCTGTAGCCTGTTGCCACTGATATACCTTTTATTTGATTGAATTTAAACATGAGAGTATACTTCTTAGTGGGTAAACCGTATGGAATTCCGTGTGCCCATTCATATCTTGCCTCACCCTGCATCATGAGCATGTCACCCTCGTTACAGTTCAACCTCAGAGGAATTCTGGATCTTGTGGGTTTTAACACGGGAACAAAATCTACATTCACATCAGGGGGGCCTAGACTCACTGTGCAAATAGGCGACCCGTTGGTTCTGGCCACGTTGTCTACATGCAACCACAGCCCAAATCCCTCATCATACATCAATAACAACAGCATCACTTCTGTTTTAAAAACCTCTGCCGAAATATTCAATGACTCACAAAGAAATGTGCCGTATGCTTCACAGAACTTCCTCAGATCAGGGTAGCCTTCTAGCATCGGTAGAGCTTCCCCATATGGAACAAATCTCTTTAACTTGAGGTCAGTTCCAAAAATGTAATACAAACCACGCGACTTCCTGTAATCAGAGTATGGGAGTCTTGACTTTGGTTTCGTTTTCAGCTGATCATCAAACAGTCTGATCATTTCTTCTCTAGCACCCTTTAATAAGGCAGGTGCCGGATTTCTAACCAGCATGAGCCCGGGAGGCATAGCACCGTTTTTCACAGGTTTGGTGCGCTGTGATATCCAGGTCTTCACACGAATTGTGGATTTGATAAACCAAATTCTCTCAGGCAACCCATTCATTGTTGCATACTCCTCCCTCAAAGTTTTGTCCCTGAGATATTGGAGCTCAAAGTTCCACTTATCTGTTTTGAAACACAATTCCCTAATGGAAGTGGGCCTAATTGCCCAGCTGTCCTTTTCACAAATGGCAGGGGGTTGTTTTCTGATGAGAAGGTCACCCTCTCCACCCAACATCCCCCCTCTGTTATTCAAACCCATTGATCTGGGCACGTTGGTCTGCAAAGAAGAGTGCTGATTGTTTTGATTCACTTCGCCTGAAGCAGTAGCACATTGGATACTTAACTCATTGCTCTCTTTGTCTCTCTCTCTCTCATCATCAATCTGCAGACAACGGAGATCCATATAGATCATTTCATCTGAAGCTATTCCACACAGCATACTTAAACCACCACCCAAGGTTTAATATATATACCACACGCAGACGTAATGGCATTCATCCTGTTTTTTTCAAACAGAATACACACACCAGAGCTTAATGCTGTCTGGCGCGTGCCTTCTTGTTCTTCGGGGTGGCATTTTCCCACCCGCCCTCCTCCTCCTCTTTACGCCACAATGATGGCTGCCTGTTCACGCACTGCTGTGCGGCGGAAGAGGACGTCAGACTGCCCAACAGCCGCCGGGAGGTCTCCAGAAGGGCCTTGTTTTTCATCATGGCCTTGTCCCCCTGAATGAACTTGACCCTGGCGTCGTACAGCAGGCGTATCATGGCGTTGACATCGCCACAGAAACTGGATTTTCCAATGAAGGTCTTGGGATTGCGTGGATCAAACGGCAGCGTGTTCTTGGCATCATCCTGTATGGTGTAGATGTAGTCACCTGACTTGATGTGCCGGACCCCGCCGCTGAATCGGACTCCGAATTTCCACATCCCCGGCCCCATGCGCTGCACAAAGGCCTCTGGTTTATCCACCCTCTCGCCCTGCAAGACGATACTTGCTTTCAGAGGAGACGACTGCAGAATGTATGAAGAAGACTGCTGATGGAGCTCCTGGATGCGCTTGATCACCTTGAACGAGAAAGAAGCGGCGGCTTCAGTGTCCTGGAAGGATGGAACCTCTGTTCCAAGAAGAGGGAGGACGGCCTCCAACCCCTCATTGAACGGCTGGCAGATGGCACACGTGTCCAGGTTCTCTGCATCAAAGACCACGTCAGGGAGGTTCACGTACAGCCAATACCCCACGATGGAAATGTAGAATAGCTCACTGTCTTTGCTGCGGAGCTCGATGACCCAGCGATCATCGTCGGGAAAGGCAAAGCATTCGGCATCTGGCCAAACGCTCTTGATGTTTGAGATGACTGTGTTGCAGATGGATGTGCTGCTCATTGTTTCTTTGGGTTGCTCAAACTGGTTGAGGGTTCTGGTGGACTACCTTTTATACGGTTTCGCTACAAATTTTATTAAAAAATAACACGACGCACAGTGACATGTTGTTGACACATGGGCCTGTCCTGCTATCCTCAGTGTATATAATCACCAGCAAGACAGCCAATGGGATGAATGCAGACCACTGTGTTGTATGTGGCATGCGCAGGATAGAACTGCAATACCACACCGAAAGGGACGCTTTGTCCAAAAGGAAAAGGAAAACCTTCCCCTCCATTGAGCAATGGGACCCAGAATACAAACGGCTTGCATCACGCGAACGACGAATGGAGAACAGAGCAGCATATGTGAGCGCCATCATCATATCCAGGAAGCACGACAAGATCCTTTTGGGCTGGAAACAGACAGAGTCTGACCAACAGGGATGCTGGGTTGAGCCAGGAGGGAAAACAGACTGCATCAACGAAGATCTGTTATGCGCTGTGATCAGGGAGGTTTCAGAAGAGACTGGGCTTCTACACAATGAAATTTCACTTCTGGATGCCTGGATGCCTACAAAGGCAGTTGGGTCTAGGGATAGATACTATTTCATGTTTGAGACCAGTATGGCACTGACCAAAAAGGCATTTCAACGTGTGACAGGACACAAGGAACTGGAACAGCTTCAGTGGTTTGATTTTGGGGGAGCAGCCTTCTGCAATTTCAGCACCCAGTTTGGAAATGGAAGATGCACTGGAAACATTGACAGAAAACTTCTGCACATGGGGATCCTGAAGTATGCTTACAAAATGACACATTGAAACATCTCCATTGCAATAGGTCAAGTTTCAACGCGCTCAGGCATACAATTGTATTTTAAACTGCCCTTGGATGCGAAAGGTTTGTTGATTACGAGATCACACAGCGTGCTTCTTGTTTAGGGGGTACAAAGTTCTTTGTTTGAAACTTATGTTTGTCTCCAAAGTACACATACTCTGTGCATCTCCCTTCTACATCCATGGCTATCAGTGATACGTTCAAGACATTGATAAAATGTGCATTTAAAGAAGGGGGAAACAGTATCATGTGGCCTCCTTTAGACTTTTCAGAGACGAATTCAAACAGATGTTCCTCAAACAAAGCATAATTATCTCTCATTAAGTAAAATGCTTTGGTGGTTGTTCTCTTATCTTTGAGTTGACCATCTAACATTACATTAAAGTTCAGGCTCTCAAACCAACTCAGTACCAACCCACTCCTTGCCATAGCAGACACACATGCAAAGTCAATTTTGGTTCTAAAGATACCCTCGTATGAGTATCTCACATCAAAGCGCATCTCTTCTTCTTCATCCAGAATCCCGTTTTTCCTGAACACTTTTTCCAATCCCTTTTTGATTGAACCGGTGTCTGTGGTCTCCCCTCCCATATTACAATAGATTGTGAAATAATGTCTAAAGAATGTAGGCACTCTAAACTCGTCCCAACAGAGAAGCATGACATGCTCATGAACCTGCAACCAGATACATATGCGCCTCAAGTTCTTTTCAACGGGCCCGGCCCTGATGCTTCTTAGGTCATCGCTGTTCAATAAGAGAGTTGCAAAATACTCTGAATTGTCTGATTCCTGCCCCCCTTTTTCACCACTGGGTGTATTTGCATAAGACCAGTCCCATTCAAACATACCCTCCTCAAACTTAAATCCGTGACACAGCACGTGAAATTCCATGTTTGAGTTATTGCTTCTCCGGAAAGCATCGCGGAGAAACAACGCAGGTATAGTGTGTGAATATTTGATAACAAACCCCCCATCTCCTTGTATCATAGTGCCATGCGGATTGGCTATGGCAGAGGTATCTGTTTCAGAGTCTATCTTCTCCTTCAGAAAATCAATTCCTTTCAATGTGTTTGAAGTTTTGAATGTTTTGAAATTAAGCATGCTTTGTTCATTTTGGGTTGTATTTTCAGTTTTTTTACACCATTCATCAACCAGTACATGCTGTTCAGTATATACAGGCCTGTAGTCAACTGCAACACGTGAAATTATGTGTTGAATGTCAAAATCCTTTAAACGTTTGCCTTTGATACGAGGATTGTCATTAAAATATTTATTCCATTTTCTCAGTTGAGTTGTGTCATGTAGCTGTGCCCCTGTAAACCACAAGGAAAATTTTTCATTCAGTTCATCTCCCTCATCATCTTCATCCTCTGTGGTCAGATCTCCTGCATCCTCATCTGTGGTAACCCCCTCACTGTCTGTATTCAAGTTCACCCTGGTTGTATTGTCACCACCCACCCCAACCTGGAGCACGCGCGTCGCTATGAACTCAATATTCTGCAGATGGCTCATCAGCGACAGCATCCCCCAGCATTCCCCAGACCATAAATACACGCACCAATCGAAGACCATGCATTTAATGGTCAAATTAAATTAGCCTGCCTCTGCCCAGTGCCACTTGAGATATTATTGATCTCACACTCATTTTTTGGTTTGCTGATCCAAAGCCCTGCATACCCTCTCCTGCACCTCCCTCGCCACGGCAGCACGGCCCCCGACGACCCCGTTCTCAAAGGCGTGGAGCGTGGACGCAGTGGTATACTCATCCACATCTGTATGCACCTGAAACTTCTGCTCCTCCAAGATCCCTGCAATCTTCCTGGCCATGGCCGCAATCTCCTGATCAAACTTCTCCACCGCATTGGAAACCGCAACCTTGAGCTCCACATCGAGCGCGATGCGCTTCTGCATAGTAAAGACCTTTTTCTGCACCTCGCGCGCCTTGCGCTCGGCGGCGTGGCGGCTTTCGTCGAGGCGTGTCTGCAGGTTTTTCAGATCAAACACGTCGTGCTCCAGCATGCCCAGCACTTCCTCTGCGTCCTTTGGTTTCAACCGCTTCACGACTCCACCGATTGCATCCCGCACAATTATCACCGGTGGGTCTGGCTCCATCAATTGACAGTCGTTCATCATCATCACGGGATAGTGCCATTCACCGCGCAGCTCGAGCGTGGCTGCGTTGGGATACTTGCCGTGCCACGTCATGGGCATCAGCGTGCGCATGCGCTTGATTGAGGTGAAATTGCCCTCGTTCACAAAGACGATGGGGCCCTGGGAGAGCGGGAGGTGCGCGTGCTTCTGCATGAAGGCCGTGAGCGTGGAGTGCATGCATGCGTCGGTCAGCATTGCGGTGGGCGCAAGGGCTTCATTGAATGAGTATGGAGTTTTTTTTAAAAAAAAATTAATTGGCGTCAGCGTGCCGAAAGAATGCGACCCCAAGGCATTCAAATTCCACAGGCGTTTCAGAAACCTCGTAGTTGGGCAAGATGATCGTGTGCTCCTGATTTCGCGGTGCTGTAGCGTTTGGCAGCAGCTTGACACAGGCTTTTCGTTTTGAAACCAAAGGACCACTTTCAAATGGTAATGTTCTTCCTCCATTTGGGAACCCCAGCTTAAAAGAATCACCTCCTCCCTGAGAATGGTTATCAATGAAGTTGATCACTTCAACCGAATCACGAGGACGAAATCCACTGTTTGTTTCTGTAACGTGGAGCATTTCGGTGGTGTTGATGCATTCAGTGTCTGATGTCGACGGAAGGTACACAATGTTGCCATCCCCCAAGTCAATACCCCTTTTTGTGCCAGTTAGAATTGACACACCCAGTATTTTGCTCACCACTATATTCTTGGTGTTCTCATACAAATCCAATAATTTGGGGGTTTCCTTTTTTATGGAAGGTATATCCTCTCGGGCTGTGTTAATAAAACACGGATCCGAATCAGTGAGTGCAGCACCAACAGGATGCAATGCCATTCTATACCTTGTGGCCTGAAACTTCAGTCCTCTCAATTGTTGCTGGATATCCTTACACTGAGACGCATCCATCTCAAATCCGCCTTTAGCTGAATACATCAACGTGATGTGGCATATGTTCTCCGAGCCAACCTCCCTCACAATAGCCCTGATCTGTTCAAAGGCGCCAACACGGGTGTAGTTCCTGCCAAAATACTTGGTGATATTCCTCAGCGAGGTCAGTTTCTCTATGGACTCCCTCCAACCCGAATTATCAACCTCAAAATATGGAGCAACGAATACATGGTCTGCTGTCTTGCATATGGCAGCAGCATTGGCTGCGTTTTGCTTTGAAATCTTGCTCATCAGATCGTAATGGGTTTGTCTTTCTTTGGAATTTGCATATGGACCCCATTCATTACGCGGGAATTCTTCTGTTGCGTCTCTATAGCGCGCCACTTTCTTGATGAAGTTCATTCGTTTTTGATCATCATCTATCATGAAACATTCGTTTATCATGCGTTCAAAGTCCGATCTGTCCAATTCCACTATTGTATTCCTCGCATCACCGCTGTCGTCACTGGCATCCCGCATCAACACAACAGTCAGTCTACACTCTGTTCCAAAGACCTCTTTGATTCTGTTCTTTAAAAAGCAAGACTGGGTACGTGTTTCTCTGTTGGTGGAAATAAACGACCCACCCCCGTGGCTGATCACAGGGATTTTGCCATCCAAAATTGCAGTCCAGATATTACTTAATGTGGATGGATTTCTTTCCGATTTAAGGCCCAGCGTCAATTTAAGATCTGCTATGCGATCCTCGGATGTAAACACCCTGTCTCCATCTACAGTCTCGTATCTAGCAGAGGAACTGGAGGAGGAGGCCAATTTATGCATGAATGTGCTCTTGCCTGATCCAACAGGCCCCAGACAAATGCAGATGTCCACCACGCCTTCCTGGCCCACATCCCTGTTTTCTAAAACGTCCTGGAATCGCTTGACATACCTATCTATCGTATCCACGCTGCCTTCTGAAAAGTAAAGCTTCTCCACAACATCTGCAATGATGACATGCACCCGCCCAGCGATCCTATCCTCCTTTGTCTCTGCTAGTATGGATTTCCATTCGAACTGCAATTTCACAGCAGCGCATTTGATTAGCTTTTCAAATACAGCAGGATGCGTGTGACACCATCGTTTGACAAATCGTTTCATCTTTTTCACAGTGTCTGCGTCAATGAAGCGTTTGCCCAGAATATTGTCTGACTGTTTACCTATCCTAGGTTCCAACCACTTCCGCAGGAAAAGCGTCCTCCAAGTGTAAAAAGGCAGCTTCACCTTTTTCGTCTCTATGCTGCCATCTCCCCGCGTGATGTGAAGTACAAACCCTTCCAAAACATCGCCCACCAAAACGTCGTGGTCTGCTTTGCCTGGCACAATTTCAACCATGCAATCACCACTGCTTTGAATGCTATGAACTTTAGCATGGAAATCAGAATTGCGCATCATGTCTCTACCAGCGAAGATGTTCCTTGCGTGGGCTTTCAACGATATACTGCTGGAGCTTCGAAAAATAAATGAGGTGTCTGATTGGAGCCTATGCGTATGGCAAAATTCCACCACATCTTTGAGATCATGATACTTTGTGAAGGTCAACGGCTGCCCACTTGTTCTATCGGCATTCCAATCAAAATACGAACCACGTCCAACACAGGTGACCACCAATCCATTCTTTTTGGCAATATACCCATGTTCATCGTCGATGTGCAGCGCCTCGCCTCCCAGATACATATGACCATCGGCCAATGCAGCCAGCAATGCAGTGTGCACAAGCGGTTCCATCAATTCATATCCACGCTGAATAAAGACGTTGGACTGCTCAGCATAATTCTTGCTAAAAACTGTCCAATAGAGTTTGCCGCTTATTCTAAAAGCTATCACGTGCAGCAGGAACCCACTCCACTTCTTGAAGAATCTGAAAGACGTGGCGCCTTCAAATATAGACAAGTCAAGCGACATTTGCTTTTCTGACTCGCCTTCACCGGTAGCGTTGTCATCTTCTGCCACCCCATCTCCATCATCCTCAGCATCCCCTTCCCCGTCGTTCTCAAATTTGGGATAAAATCCCCGTGCGTCGATGAATTGACCCTGTTTCCACAGAATGGGGAATCCCCTAGGAAACCCAAACTCCTTGCCAAGCAAAACCAGTTCCATGTCACCAGACATCTTATTCTTGCCTCCTTTCCTGGCCCTGGGCATAACCACATGCAGGTCAAGCGCAGAGTTGTAAAACAGTCGGAGGTCAAGCTTGATATTTCTGGGATCGTCAACCAAAACCTCACTGGGTTTGATTTTTACAGATTCCAACATATCCGAAACATCTTTGTATGTGGTTTTGTTTGCAGCTGATAGATTTTCATAATACGACAACAACGAAGCCCTCAGGACCTCTGCCAATTTTTTCATGGTAGGATTTCGAATCGCGTGGAATAAGAGATCGCGTGCAAACTCCATCAATTTCGACTCCCTGGACTCGATTTCATAAAAGCCAACATATTCAAATTCACGAGAGCCTGTCTCTACTGGTTCTTCATACCCATCCAGTTGCCGTGGTTGATGTTCCGAATCTTTCAATGCCTTTGCACTCAACTTGAGATGTTCACACGCTGGAAGGATAAAGTGCCTTGGAATAGATCCATCAACCAACACCACCCCATTGGCAGCTTTCCAAAATCTTATTCCACCAGAGGAAGCAGCCTTAACATCCACAGTGTATCGCACATCCATGTTCTTGCGCCCTTTCTTTTCTCCACTCTCCGTCCATAAATGCACAAACCGTTCTTTGTTGATGAGGCCGTACTTATCTATACCCTCGATATTTGCGAACTTAGTATCGTGGTACGCCCTTGGTTCTTCATTCCAATCAAGTGCCTCAAAAATTTTATTTATTTTGATTTTCCCCACGCCATCCCCATAAAAATCTGACCTATGCCCGTTCATACAACGAATCCACAGTTCACCTCCCAGCGTGGTGTATTGATGTCTGTCATTCTTTCCCGTAGTGTTTTTATTTTCAATGAATATAGCGGGTTCATTTGCTCCATAGTCTATCTCAGCTCTCGAAGCCCCGCGCTGTTTAACACTACGCTGCCTGGCGCCTCGGCTCTCCCCAGATCCATTCGTTGCATCACGCGATTTAGCAGCGTTATATTCTTCAGCTTCCTCTTTATGTGTATCAATTACGTTCTTTATGGCATCAGCAGTCAACATTGGAAGCACACCTTTCATTGACTCTCTGGAAATGCTTTGAATAAACTTATCTGCCTTTACATAACCATCTTCAGCAAATGTCAGGCCCAAAAAATCAGCACGATGTCGCATGCCATTGGATAGCAACTGGCTGATATTTCTCGCATAAGTCCATTCCCATCTCCAATCCAACGAGGCAGCTGGCTTCTCCTTCTGAGGTTTGATGATTTCGGGTCGCTTACCCACCCTAGCTGGGACGACAGGTTCTGCTTCTATCGCCTCGCCGGACACGGTCTCGCGGCCTATATCGATACCACCCAAACCATCAACATCAAGCACATTCATTCCACCCACGCCTGCTGCAGAACCCAGCATCCGGTCCCTGTGCATGACTTCAAGTCTATTTACAGTCTGGTTCAACTTGACCACCATTTCGCGCAACTCCATACCACCCTTACATCTCATACATCTTATGTATTGGATTTTATTCAACACGCGCGCCACTGTACACTCTGATGAGCGTCCTGAGCGCTGTGTTGGGCCCAAACCTCGTCTCCTGATCCCCTGATTCGCGCAGCCATGTTTCCAGCACAGTGCGCTCATAACTGGCTCCGCGACGCAGCTTTGGATTCCCGTGCGTCCACACTATGACTGGATCCGTCATCACGCATCCGCTCAATCCGCAGCGCAGCGTGTCGACGAATGCGTCCATGGAGGGGTTTGGATGGATTTGTGATGAAAAATAAAATCAATATTTTGGGGCGGATAAAAAAAAATAAATAAACAAATTCAAAAATGTTTGACTTAAAATCCATAAAACCCAAAAGGAGATTCAAAAACGTTTGGCCTAAAATCCATAAAACCCAAACGGAAATTCAAAAACCTTTGCGGAAATCCACAGAATGGAGATGGAACCGATGAGCGACGTCAGCAACGATGGCGACTACGACTACCACAACCTCTATGCATCCTCATTCGACAGCGATGCTTCGGTTGATTGGGACGACATGACCGACGTAATCCAGCCGATCCCGGACTACATGGCCGCGATCCTGGCCGAGATGCGCCGCCGCTACAATCACTCTCGGACGCGTTTCCATGGCGAGGCCGCGCTTCTGCGCTGGAGATCGGAAGAGGAAGATGATGAGATTCAGACCTGCTTCACGCATCCCAACGACATGGAAACGGACGGCAACGAGTTCTACGTTGGCCGGTGCTGGATGCCATACGAGACCAGCGGAACAATGATCCGCCCCTTTTCGCCCGCGTGGTCCCTCTTTCTGGAGATCGGGGTCGTCAAAACCGACATGAACGCAGGCATGCAGTTTTCCATCCAGATCAATTCGTTCCCAAACGAGCACTTTCGCGAAAACCTGTACCACGAACACCACATGGTGCGCTCCATGGAGGAGTGGGCCACCTTCAAGCGCGACATCCTCGACGGCCTCATGCCAGAGTTGTTCAAGCGCGTGGAGGATGAGGTGGAATTCGGGTTTTCGGAAGAGTCCACCGAACCCAATTCCAGTGATGATGGCGATGATGAGATGGAAGAGTCGGACGATGGCGAAATGTAATGGTTCATGTGACCATATCAGTGAGTACCTGATTGATCCAATAAAAAATAATTCTTTTGACCCCCTGCTACTTCGAGGTCAGCATAATCCGACTATAGGGCCCGTGCCGCGCACAGTTACCCTATGCCAGCTGACACTCGTTCGGCCCGAGGGCTCTGGAGGTGTAGCATAACCCCCTTCAGCGTGATCCACAATTAAAAAGTGTGAATCAGCCTCGTTCCCCGTCCCACCCCACGCCCACGGCCATGCCATAGGCAGCAAGGAAGTTGTTGCGAGCTCCCGCGAGCTGACGATCCACGGAAATCTTGCATCGAGGACAGTGGAAGATCTTGTCGCAGAGACGTAGATCTTGCTTCCACGCACCACAATTGGTGCAAGTCTTGGAGGTGCCCGGCTCGGAGCACTCAAAGACGTAGGCCCCAGGATACCCGTGGGCAGCAAAGGCGAGCCTTTGTCGAAAGAGCCGATGGCTGCAGGTGTAGAGCGCCCGGGCCATCTTGGAACCAAAGATGCGGCCCTCATCTTTCTTGGCCAGACGGCAGGTGTTGAGGACTGGCGCGATGATGACGCGGTAGGAATCCAGCAAGAAATTAGCTGCGTCATAGTGCGCGGCCTCTACCATGCCATGAAGCCGCCTCTGCTCGCGACGCATTTTCTTCCTAAGCGCCCGCTTGGTGTGTCCGCGCTTGCGCCTCTTCTTCTTGCTATTCGGACAGCCTCTTGCGCGCTTGGTCTGATACTGCATTGGACGCTTCTTGAGGTCCCTGCGCTTGAGCCTGGAACAAAGGCTGTCGATCTTGAGGCAGCGCCGCTTTATCTCCTCCCGCAGATTGACCATAAGCTCGCCGTTCTCCCCGTGGGTAGGAGAATAGAATTTCTGGATAGGAGAAACTCCAGGATCCAAAGAGCATATGCGTTTGTCTTCGAAAAGTGGGTCTGGATCCTGCTTGAACAGAACGTCATCCACCCAGATGAAGTAAAAGGCGTTGCGACTCTTGTCCCACTGAATCTTGGCTTCGAAGGGCAAATAGGTCCCATTTCTTTCGATTTTTTCCACAATACGACGCCTGCCTTGGATTCGGATGGGCTCGAGAGTCTTCAAGTTGTTCCCAAACTGAAGACAGCACTCATACCTGCGTTCTGACATCAGTAGGGTGGTTGACTTCGCCACACCGAGAAGCATTTTCTCTCTCTCGATATGAATCACTTCGGTCTTGGTCTTGATCATATCGCGATCCTTGACCTCAAACTTCCGACCCTTGCCCTTGCAGCGCTTGGCGTAGTTGGTCTTGTAAGCTTCAACCAAATCAGTAATAGCTCTATTCATGATCCTGGATGCCACCCCCTTCGTAGAGTTCTTAAGCTCTGAAACCTCGCGAACCCAATCCATCTTCAGGCATTTGCGGCTCACAGGAACCTTATCAACCTTGACTCGGCGGTTGGCGAAGTTGTAGGCGATCCTTGCAGCCTCAAAGCATCTCTTTAGCTCGAATTCTTGTTCTTTGGTGGGCAGCATCCTGATCTTGTAGCTTCGAGGCCTTCCTTTCATTGGCTCCTTGCGACCAATCCCTTTGCCCTTCTTCTCCTTTGGCTCAGCCTCCGGCTTCTTGCGCTTCTTGCCCACTGAAACCTGTTCTTCCTCATCGTCCGACGAATCACGCTTCTCGTTGTCTGGCTCTGCCGCTCCTTTTGCCATACATGCGTGCGCTAAAAACGGTGATGATAGACAGCACGTCATCCGCGAGCTCACTCTCGGGGGGGCATGAATCGTGTGCCTCCACTGTGATCGTTGTACCGTGGTGCTTGAAAATGCGCTCGAGCAGATCGTATGCGAAGCGGCATAGTCGGTCTCGGTAGGCAAGATGCACGAATCGTACACCGCCTGCAAGGACGCGTTGAAGAAGCGACAAGAGGCCTTTGCGCTTGAAATTAAGCCCAGACGCGCAATCTCGGAACACGACGGCGGTGGGGTAGAGCTGCTTGAGCCTTTCGACTTGGGTTTCGAGGTACTCTGATTGTTTTCTGGTCGAGACTCGCGCGTAGATTGCATCAATCCGCCTGTCTTCTTCCTTTGCCTGATTGTCGAGAGGGGATGTTTCTCGGACTTCCTGGGAGTTGGTTTCGTATTTTTCTGTTCCGTCCCGAAGTGTAAGTCGTTTGATGGATTCAGCATCAAAAAGCCATTTACCTTTTCCATTGGCCTTGGTTCGCGTGTACTTGATTCTTCCCTGCTTGGCCCATCTGAAGAGCGTCCTTCGCTCAACTCCGACGAGTTGTTCAGCTTCGATCGCTTTGAGAAAAATTGTAGGAGATCTGACTGCATTGGACGTGATACAGAACTAACTCATGTCAGATGTACTAACAGCATGAGGTTTTGTGGCAAGCACGCTTTGTTTTTCTTATATCTACTTTTCCCTGTAATTTTTTTTATTTTTTAAGCAATGTGTTGCAGGGACACGTGTAAACCTTTCCTTTTATTTCTATACCAATTCAATTTTTTATGGTTGTGTTTTGCAGCATCCTAGTTAACTGTTAACACCTCCTCTCGCGCGTGAACAAATTCCTCCGCCTCCACATCAACCACACGCTCCACGAACCGTGGCTGCGCATAGGCCGTGCGACGTGCGGCGATGAGTGTCGAACTGCACGTTGTGCGGGGCGGGCAAGTACCAGGAGGGGCTGGGTCAGACGGCGGAGGAAGCGTGCTTGCTGTTGGGATATACAAGGAGAGCGCAAGGCGATCCACGAATGGGTCCTGGCAGGCAATCGCGTCCTCCTCGCGCACAAGATGAATATGAATCAGTGGCGCGCGCTCGATAAGAGGCCAGTGGGTCAGGAAGTGGCTAATTATTCAACACCCCATCAATCCACCAATCTCCGCTGAATGCCCGCGGCATTGGAGTCCATCAGCAAGTTCACAAAACAGAGTGAAGCATTCAGACACCTCAGCCGCATGCTCACATCTGCCTGCAGCAGCCCGTTCACCTCAGCATACGCCCATGCGGTGATGAAGAAGATGTAAAAACTGCCGAGGATGCACTTCCAGTTGACGGGGAACCGCGTGTAGGTGAGGTAGGTGGTGACACATAACACAAATACATCGAGCAGCGGGACGGATTCTTCGTTCATGCGCACATCAGGTGACGGAGGGAAATAGTGCATCTCAAACCAGACCAAATTTCCGCACCCGGGCAGTAAGGCAATTTTTTTATTTCACACTGCAACAGCACCAAACCGCTGCGACAGCGACACAATGCGCGGGACGTAGTCGTGAGGCAGGTCGACCGCGGCGTGCACGGGTGTGGCGAGCGGGGTGATGGTGAGAATGTGGGCGGTCCTGAGGAGCGACAGGACTTCGCGATGGGTTCCTTCCAGTGGCGCGAGCTCCATGTCGTCCATCCACATCTGCGTGAAGCGCTTGAAGACGATGTAGGCGGTTTGGATCAGGGCCTTGTCGTCTGCTGAGAGGCAGTAGTCGCCGATGGGCGGGACGGCGTCGACAGGAAAGGATTCCATTTTGGCGGAAGAAAACAAAAAGAGGAGATTCAATTCAATTTGGTTTGATTAAAAAATAGATAAAAAAAACTACAATTCTTTTTTGAAAACTCAGCCTAAATTCAATGGGAAACGTGCTGACGCGCCCCTGCTCGGCAACATTGAGCGTCACCTTATTTCCCCAACCCACTGCTTTCAAGCCCCATCCTTCAATCAAGTAAACCAATAAAAAACTACCAAAACCACACAGACCTCGACATGAGCACCGCTGTGAAATCTATCCAAAAACGACGTCTGTCATTATGCATCATAGCAGTTGCGGCACTTGTAGTCATTGCCAATCTCTCTGATCTGTATCTGATGCTCTCTATGCCAGATGCACGCCTCCCACCCGCAAGCCGGTTGCCTCGAGTGGTGGTTTCAATGACCAGCTTCTCGGACCGCATACTGATCACTGGGATGACTGCGATCAACAGCATCTTGCCGCAGCCATACGACACGTTCATCATCTCCATACCTGCTGTGTCGAACCACCAGCACAGAGGTGATTTCAGCGGCTGCTTGCACGAAGGCCTGAGCGACTGCATACAGGACATCACAGACCGACAGTCAACCCCCGACATTATTGTCAGCTATCTATCTGAACATCTGGGCCCCTTCCGCATCCTGGGCAACCCCAACAATAACACATGGTACAATGTCGGACACTCCATCCTGTTGCAGTTCCTCCCACTGGATTATGGGCCTGCAACCAAACTGCTGGGCGCCCTGCTGATTGAACACGATCCTTCCACGCTGATCATCACAGTGGATGACGACATTGCGTACGACCCTGAACTGATTTTGATGCTCGCCAGCCATGCTCCCCCACACGCAGCGCTGTCGCCCGTTTGCCAAATACGCGAGCCGTTACAGACGGAGGAGGCTGGAGGCAAGCTTAATCTGCGCTTCATCCACGACGGCACATGGCACCGCTGGATCTGGCCATACAACGCCAAGGTGTGCCCCGGCTGGCTGGTTGGCTGGGCAAGCGTTGCCTACCGAGTGGGACACTTTGGAGCAGACGTCTTCACTGAGCTTCAGCACTCGCCGCCAGGCTGCTTCCTCAATGATGATGTCTGGCTCAGCGGGTATCTCAAGCGTCGTGGAGTGGCGCGAATGGTGATGCCCTGAATCAAAGGCGGACCACAGCAGCGGCATCCCACCAAGAGCCTCAGCACTATCAATGACACACAAGTTCTACACATGCAGCCGTGTTTGCATTACTACGGATGGTGATTGGATTGCAAGTTTAAATTCTTTTATCTTGATTTGGTTGGATTTGATAAAAAAAAGAATAAAAACTAAAGTTTTTTAAGCAAACAATGGAACAACATTAGTATATAACCCCATCTACAGATCCCCACGCCCCTCAATGAACTTCGCAAACCTCCCCAACGCTATTGTGCACGACCTGTACAGCACCTTCTGCATGGAAAACGCCGAGGTCCTCCATCCGAGGCGCGCAACCACAGAGGTCCTTTTTCTGCTCGACAACGAGCCGATTGTCGCGCTGTGCCACTGGCGGCCCATCGACGCCACGCACTTCAGCGCGCACTTTTCCATCGAGTCCCGCGACCGCGCGCTCTGCGTGGATGTCGTGGCTCAGCCCGGGAATGCGGGTGCATTTATCCGGATTTATTATGCGGGCGAACGCGAGGAGGAGCTCGGGGAGTATGTGCACACATTGGAGCAGTGGAGGGAGCTCATTGCGCCGCAGCTCGCACAGCTGGTGGATGATGTTTCAGCCCTCGATTGACACCCACTCCCGGGCACTCGAGAACTAAAAACCTCGCGTTTTTTGGTGCTTACTGATGAATAAAGTGAATGCCCAAAATGCTCTCGACCCTAGCCTTCATCGCAGAAATCTTCTACAAATACGTCATCATCTCCAACCTCCTCGCCGCGTGCGATCACATCAAATTCATTGCAAATAACCCGGGCTCCGCCCGCATCGAGCGCGCCACAGAGGAGATCGCGCGGAAGGTTGACGGGATTGCTGAGTATTTTGCCGCGGAGAAGCGGGAGCGGATGGAGGCGTTGAATGCTAGGATTGTGAATATTTGTCAGCAGGTTTAGAGTCGTTGGAAGTGCAGATAATGTGTGTTTAGATTGAAGAGGCAATGGCTTCTTTTTCCTGGACATCATAGTTTGCCTTCAAATACTCACCCACTGTTGCAACATCCACGTCAAAAAACTCAGTGCATGCACCCTTCTCCCTGATCCTGAGTGAGTCAAAGTGCCTATGGATGTCTGCCTCTGTCTTGAACGGAAGCATAGATGGCACCCAGAATTCAGCCTTGAACGGGCTGGGCACATATCTTGACAGCTCTGTAAGTCTGCCTGATGGATGAGATCGCCTGGTAGCTCCTATTTTGGGGTATTTCACAGCGCTGCTCACTGCCACATACACACCACCCATTGCAGGCTTGACACCTTTAAAAAAGTCTTCTTCCATCTGGAGCAGTTCACTACTTCTGAAGTGTTTGTCGTCTTCATCAATTTCCAAAAGCGCAATCAGAACATTTGCCTCAAATTCTTCAAATTTTGCTAGAGCATCGGGACATGTCTGATCACTATCCTCAACATCAGCAGTATCCATCATTCGACGTTTTTTCACAAAATCATATTCCTCGTCAACTAGCACAATACGTCCACATTCCCAGTTCACAAAATTCGCTGAGTCTGAATATTTTATTATGGTCTTGTAGACTGGGTGTTTTGTTGGAACTTCACCTTTCGCAAAACTGATGATGCTCTCAAATCCAGCAATTGTGGTAAGTTTGACCTTCATTGCATCAGGGGCATCTCTGTCAAATCGATCGAAATGAGACCTGATTTCAGAAGCCCTTTTTGCTTTTGTAGTCTTGACAAATGCATATTTTAGCCCCCTGCCGTCCTGGGTGATAGTAGCACTTTGAAGATCAATCCCCTCTTTCCATAATTCAGGATTAAATGCTCCATAGAAAGCAAATACAAATCTACTCCTGTGATTTTCTCGTTTCTGCAAAAAGAACAAATGAATTTAAAAAACATGGGATGGATGGATGGGCTGGCGGATAGGGCAGATGAAGGATGGATGGGTAGATGGATGAATAAAAAACCTTCATAAACACATACCTTCTTAACAGGCTGTTCATCTGATACCATTGTATCATCCTTATCACGCTTCCTACCGCGCAGCATGGCGAGGGGCAGAAACACACGTAGGATGAAAAAATGCCAATACATAAGAAAGAAAAAAATAAATTCTTTTTAAATCCGACGTGTCCCCTTCAATTTTAAAACCCCGAAAAAACAAGCACATCATGCTGCCTTGCTCATTAGTCTCCCCCAAGTATAAAAGATGTTCCCCTGCACTGCCAGAATGCATCGACCCCCATGCGTGCGGTTCAAATGCACACAAAGTTTTAGAGCATTGCTGCTGCTCTCTTTTGCAATTACAGGGTCGTTGGCCCAGACGTGCCCGCCAAACTCAGCATGGGTCAACGGAGCGTGCGCGGCGAATGCGGGGTATTATAACCTTGATAGCTCGTTGCTCGCGTATTACAACTTCCAGTCCTCCAACATCTATGCTGACAGCTCCGGCAACAAGTACAACCTGACCTCAATCAATGGTGCCCTTTATGCGCCAGTGCTTGATACCACAACAGCTCCTTTTGCTGGAGCAGGGACTGCGTTTCTCAACAACGCTGCAGGAAATGGTGCTCAGAATTACAACACAGCTGGGTTCAGAGTGTCTGTGGGGACTGGCTTGAGCCTGTACAACCTAGTTGGCACGCAAGCAGCCCCAGGCCCAGGCTTCTCCCTGTGCTACTGGATCCGCGCCGCCGATGGGACAGCAGGGACTTTGAACACCATCGAGTGGCAGAATCTGTTTGGCTTTTACACAGGGGGGCCTGTTCACACAGCTAACAACAATGATAAATGGCGATTCATGATGTTCTCCAACACAGGGCCTTACGTGTACTGGGAGATTTCGAATGGGGCCACAGACATTTCATCAGGAACCAGCACTGGACTCCCCATTGGGCAACACTACTCGCGCTCATGGAACCACGCATGTCATGTTTTCCAAGGCAGAACAGTGAATATCTACTCAAATTGTGCGTCAGCAACATGTGCCCCAGTCTACACTGGCACCCTTTCAGGCGACATCTCAAATGTCCTCTACACCTACGTCTATCTGGGACAGTCGCTGCAGGACCCTGCGTGGTATGGCTGGTTTTCCGAGGTCCGCATGTACAAGAAAGCGCTCTCCGCTGCCGAGGTGTACGCGGTCAAGTCGTTCAACACAGTCAGCGCAACGCCCATGACCCCAGTCCTTGCCCTTTCGTGCTCCCCTTCCTGCACCGGCAGCACCTACGGCCACTGCACCCCCACTGGCACAGCCCTGTGCTGCGGCGCTGGAACCTTCTTCCTCGAGGGCACCTCCACAGCGTGCCAAACCTGTCCTGCTGGGACCTTTGGTAATGGCAACACCACCACATGCACCCCATGCGCAGCGAATACTTATTCTGTCGGAGGTGCATCTGTCTGCACTGCGTGTCCTGCAAATACGCAGTCGGCGGCTGGGGCAGCGGCGTGTCTGGCGAATGCGGGGTACTATGCAGGCGCTTCCGCCTCGCCCTCCCGAGTTCCTGCTTCTCCATACATGAATGCATTCACAGTCACCATCAGCGGCGAGGTGTTTGTGGCGTCTGCTTCTTCTAATATAGGGGGTACTTTTAACGAAAATGCCTACAATGCATTCTCTGGCGTTGTCAGCACATCAAGTACTCCCAATCAGTGGACAGCAATGGGTTATTATTACTCAGGCACAGGAGGCGCTTACACTGGCTCAACTACCACTACGGTGAGCGGAGTTTCCGTTGCAGGAGACTGGCTCCAGCTGCAGGCCCAGACCCCCAGAATGTATGGTTCATATGCGCTGCAGGCTGATTATGGCAATTCAAATCGCATGCCCAAGGCATTTACGTTGGCTGGATCTAACGACGGGGCAACATGGACATTGTTGGATTCCAGATCAGGGATTCCAGCATTCACATCACTGTCAATTCAGACATTCACCATCCCCAGTTCAGGCTGGAAAACATACACATATGTCAGAATGATTTTCCAGACAGGAGGTTCAGACTCGTGGATGTCAATTGATGAAGTGTTCTTCTACCCTGGCACCATAAACTCCTGCAACCCCTCGTGCACAGGAGGCACCTATGGCCACTGTAGTCCTACAGGCACAGCCATCTGCTGCGGTGCTGGCACCTACTTCATTGACAGCATCTCCACAGCTTGCCAAGCCTGTCCCGCAGGCACCTATGGCTCCGGCAGCGGCACAACGTGCACCCCATGCGCAGCGAATACTTATTCTGTCGGAGGTGCATCTGTCTGCACTGCGTGTCCTGCAAATACGCAGTCGGCGGCTGGGGCAGCGGTGTGTCTGGCGAATGCGGGGTACTATCTGGCCATTGGGGCGCGCTTCCCATCGGCTGCAATGACTGCTGCTACGAGCACAATCAATTCCGAGACTTTCGTCGCCTCTGCCTCTTCGGTCTGGGGGGCAGCAAAAACGTATGGTGCGTTTTCGTACTCTACTGCTGACTGGAACCAGGCAAATTCGGTGTCTTACAGCACGACCGACGGCTCTTACTTGGGCACATTCTCCACAACTGTGAGCGGGATGCAATACAAGGGAGAATGGATCCAACTCCAGACAGGAACAGCGCGGTCCCTTGCCACCTACACCATCACAGCGCATCCAGGAGCAGGGTCAAGGACTCCTGTTACGTTTGCCATTGCTGGCTCCACAGACGGGTCAACCTGGTCCTTGCTGGACTACCAGGCCAATCTGGCCATCTGGACAGCAGGACAGTCCAAGACTTTCACGCCTGCATTGGACACAAGAACATTTACTTACTTCAGATTGATAGCCATTGCCACAGGCAAAGACTCATTGGCTGCGTTGGATGAATGGAGTCTGTTCAGTGGTGCCCTGAACGCTTGTCCTGCAAACTCATGGTCCACTCCAGATATTGCTGGTTGCACTGCAAACATGGGTTACTTTCTGCTGAATGACAAGCCCACCATCCGGCTGTCCACCCAGACCAGCGAGACACAGAATGTTGGGTCAGCAGGGGCTGCAGTCACCAAGACAGGCACAGTGACCTACGCAGCCAACGCGTGTGATGCCAATAGTGTGTGCAAAAATGCTATGTCTGTGGCTGGGGGGGCAGGCGACTATCTGCTTGTTGGCAACACATATGCTGCACCAATGACACTCAGCTTCTGGATGAAGCCCACTTCTGCCTCAACATACTATACTATTGCTGGCCTTCGAGCGACTGGCAGCACTACTGTGCTAGCCTTTAACATTGACATCTCTCCAGCTGCAACTGGCACTGCAGGAGGATTCACAGTCTATACGGCACTTCCCACTGCATGGAACCTGCAAATTACCACGCCCAACGGTCTCATAACAGCAAACGTCTGGGTGCACGTAATTGTCAGTTACGACGGAGCAGGAGGTAATTTCAAGGGCAGTTTCTATCTCAACGGCGTGCTCAAGGCCTCGGGTACTGCTAGCTCACCTTCAAACTTCCCTGGATTCACAGAGCTTGTGGTTGGCGCTGCTCCCTCCTACAGAGGGTATTCTGGTCACATTGCTGATGTCAGACTGTACAACTCAATGTTTTCCGACGCAAAGGCAGCAGCTCTGTATGCCTCATACTCAACAAACGCAGACACTATCCCAGCAGCCATTTCGTGCTCCCCCTCCTGCACCGCCGGCACCTACGGCCACTGCACCCCTTCTGGTGTGGCAGTCTGCTGCGGCGCGGGGACTTATTTTGTCGAGGGGACTTCGACTTCATGCCAAGCCTGTCCGCCGGGGACTTATGGGTATGGGGATACGACTTCTTGCGCTACCCAGTGTTCGAGTCTGAGCAATGTGTACTACACGGAGGCCTCGTCCTATGCCCCTGGGGTTGGGAATCCAGACCTCAACTATGGCACAGGTCCCACTGCAATCACGTATCCCACGCCTGAAACCTCTCTAGGCACTGTAGCTCTCAGCTCCTCTCTAAATGGCAACACCATCCCACAGGGCGTCCAGACATGGACTGTAGGAGCAACTGGAAGATATTTCATTGTGGCTGCAGGGGCAGGAGGAGGTAGCCAGGCATATGGAGGAGGGACTACAGCAGGCTCTGGGGTGGTTGTCAGCACCACATACTCATTTGTTAAGGGCCAAACAGTGGCCATCAGTGTGGGCGCAAACCCTTATGGCTGCAAACCAGCTGGCTGTGGAGGAGGTGGTGGTGGTACGTTTGTGTCTATCTATGCAGGCACTGCTGCCTTTTCCACCTTCAGTCAGCATACCCCTGTATTGGTAGCAGGAGGAGGTGGCGGAGCAGGATCGACCAACGGCATGAATGGAGTCACAACCACTAGTGGCACACTGACCCCATGCAACGCTGGAGCAGTTGCCTCAAACGGAGGTGGTGGAGGCGGAGGTGGTTTAAATGGTGGAAACGCTGCTGCAGGGACTACAGTCAATGGAATTGCCAATGGGGGAGGAGGAGGAGGCTTCTATTACAAGGGAGGAGACGCTTATGCTGGTGAAACATATGGAGGAGCAGCTTTCGTCAGTTCTACTGGACCTGTTGGAGGAAAGAGTTCCACAAATCCGTCAACCTGCACCAGCCATCCCATTGCCACAGCATTTGCATTCCCTGCTGGTGGATTTGGCGGTGGCGGTGGCTCGTGGAATGCAGGAGGCGGTGGTGGTGGTTACAGTGGTGGTCAGGGAGGGCCTGTATCAGGAACTAGATGCGGCGGCGGCGGCGGCGGTTCATTCGACGCTTCCAATCCCTCAGGAGCAAATGCGGCGACGCTGTATACTGTGTGGAATGCTACGAAGCTTGGTTCAGCGCCAAGCACCTACAGTGCAGGCTACAACACTGGCAACGGCTTTGTCTACATTGTCCCGGCAGAGATTAGGGTGTCGTGCGTCATCACATGCCCTGGCAACACAACACTCTCTGGGGGCACGTGCCAGCCGAACCCCGGCTTCTACACCCTCAACAGCGTAGTCACCGCCTGTCCTGCCGGTTCCTTCTGCACTGGAGGCGCGG
>Ga0172372_10000458_pt1 | contig 62410 bp, 75 predicted proteins | sample LakKiv5m_2_FD_114544 | JGI IMG/M metagenome (GOLD analysis project Ga0172372, IMG submission 114544) | Freshwater microbial communities from Kabuno Bay, South-Kivu, Congo - kab_092012_9.5m | ecosystem: Environmental > Aquatic > Freshwater > Lake | place: Democratic Republic of the Congo...
AAATTCAGTTCCAAAAACCTTTGCGTATTTTGATTGTGAACGGCGAATGTCAGCATCCAATCCACGAATTGTCGGGCTTCCCGGGCTTCTTGGACCTTGGCGCTTTATGTCTCCCACAACCCTTTTGAAAGACTTTACTTGCGCAGGAGTGACGTTGTGTGACTTTGGATAATCTATTGCTCTTTCAAGTGCGATCAAGTCATTTAATCGCATTGTTCCGGCTTTTTGGCCACGCATTTTTCTTCTTTGCTCCGGATCATATATCTCTGCTTCCTGCAGTGATCTGTGGATGTGTGCATTGTCCCAGATGTTATTTGAGAGATTTAGATGGTCTTTGAAGAAATTCATTTAAAATATTTATATTATTGAATTAAAGACTCAAAGAAGAAGAAGATGAACCAAAGGTAGTATTCTTCAATGAAGGTGCCTTTGTTGGCAATGAAACCGATGGCTTCGTTGTCTGGGTATTGGGAAGAGCAGCGCTGAGGCTTATTGTCGGGGTTGTTTTTGTTGTATCACCGGGAATGTTGGATCCAGACAATTTTTCCAATGCACTCTTTCTCAAGGCTTGGTCCGGTTCAGGAAGATAATCCATGTCGGACTTTGGTGCAGACGGAGAATATTGAGAAGCAATCGATGTATTTACCTGAGAAAGCTCAGTTTGCTTCATGTTTATTTCATTCTTCAATCTCTCAATTTCTCCTCGATTTCCAACAGAAACTTTCATGGAATCGCCAAGATCCTTTATTTGCCTTGCAAGATCGTCTCTGTACATTTGAAGAGAATCTTTTTCTCTTTTCTTTGAAGGATTTGCAACATTATCTTCTATAAGTAAAAATTGTGAAAACTTTAGCATAAAATTATTTATTTCTTGAAAAGATTGACAACTGATGTTATGAAACCTGTTGCAGAATCCTTGGCATCATTTACATTGAATCCCCTTCCCTCTTCCTTTCCAAATTTTCCTTTTGGACACGAAAGCGTTGGCATGTAAAGTTTTTGTGATAATGCTGCTCTTGGATTTCCTACTGTGCATCCACAACCACCTTTGCACCAACCTATAGAATCTGTTGCGTTTTTTGCGGTCTTTACTAAAAATTCGCATGACAGGCATTTTGCTTTTCTTCTTTGAAATGCTTCCTCGGATATTTTTCCTTCCAGCAGTTGAGAGGATTCTGCCTTTATGTAATTTTTTGTTTTTTCGGACAAAGATGGTTCATCGATTTTGATTACTGGAATGGAATTTTCTTTTGGACCAAAATCAACAATCTCGACTTGATTTGAATCTTCATCGAATACGACTTTCTTAATTCCTTCAAAAGTATATCTCTTGGTGCAAGCAGCACAATCCGCTACCGATGGATTTTCCTTCACTCCCAACCTGCAGACTGACTTGCACTCGCTCACGTCTGCGCTCCAGTACTGGCAGTTTACTATTGGAAGGTCTTTTCCAAAAACCGTGCAAAGAACTGTCTTTGGAAATGTTATCTCGTTTTTTACTATTTTTTCCATTTATATAAATCTCAATTAGAATTTATAGTTATAAGACTTGAATCTATCTTGCATCTCTGACAACAATCACAAACCGCTCTCTCAGGATTGCAAGGATTTCCATCATCGTCATAGCTATGAAGATCATTTAGGTAATAATAATAACAGCTTAGATTTGACAGGTCTCCGGGATTTTCTTCAAAGTTTCCAGAACCTGGAATATTCGGCATTCCTAATGCATTAAAATATGGCAATTTTATTCCGACTACTGGATCACATGCAACTTTGAAAAAAATTGTTCCCCTTGATGCGCAGGGAAATGAGAGCGACCTGCATATCGCGGCATCTGCACCACACTCTTCAGATGCTTCTGGGCTTCTTGCTCTTTCTTCATAATCAAAATTGAATCTTATACCCTGAGCCCATTCAGCAAGAGAAACCGAATTTGTAGATGCCTGTCTTGTTACGTTAGGATATGAATTTACTATTTTGCTGTCTGGATAATCAGGTAAAAGACTTTCGATTAAGTCTACCTGTATTCTTGAACCACAGAGAAATCTCAGTGATTTTCCTTTCAGGTATACGGTTACACTGCCTCCGCTATTTGCGGTTGTCTGAGATCTATCAAGCCACAATCTGTCTCCAGGAAGAGCCAGCAATTTATTTGAGCAATTATTCCCGGAAGTGCTTGGGCATACTCTGGTTGTATATCTATTGCCAAACCAGAACCAGGGATTGATTGAATTTGCTACAATTCCTGTTCCAGCCGCACAAGTATTTATTTTTGAGGCAATCATTGCTGCATTTGCGGATGCTATTTGAATTTTAAAATTTTCACACAGCAATATCTCTGCAGACCTGAGTCCAGCTGTGGACGAATTTGTGCTTTCTCCCGTATAGCAATATACAAGATATTTTTGCCATAGATAATCACCATCATCATCATCATAGCAATCATCATCTACATCTGATAAATCCGGTATCACAAACAAATCCTCTGCTGGACTTTGAACATCACCGGGAGCACCTACATTTATGTCTCCACATTTGTTGTCATCAACTACTATCAAACTATGTGCTTTTGCAATAGCATCGGAAGTACTCAAACCTATAAACATACAGGCAGGAAAAGTTATGCTTAGTGCATTTGATTGATATTCCGGTCCATTGGCTGATCCACATTCAGGCAATGTGCACGATTCAAATGGTAAATTTTGCAAAGAATCACAGTTTCCAGGAGTTTTTGCAAAATAAAATGCATTCTTGTAATATACAGTTGTGTCTATATCATAAGAATCTTCATAATCTGGAAATGGACAATAGCATTGTTTTACTGCTATGCAACAATCTTTTGCATCTTGATTTACAGTGCTGCTTCCAGGAGCACATGGTGGTTCAGGTACTACGCAACCAGGGGGATTGCAATTACATTCCTCGTATGCATCGAAAGGAAGGGATGCTGTTGTTCTTAATCTTGATCTGGTTCCTTTGAGCCAAGGGCCATCAAAATCCCATCCTGAGCAATTATATGTTTCTATAAAAGAACTTGTTGATGATGAATTTGTAGTTTCAGAATCATTTTCAATATTTACAGATTCTCTCACTCCAAATGCTGCTTTATATTTTCCAAAATAACCTATCCATTCCGCAGGCAAATTCAATAATCTATTCAACAATTGTTGAGTAAAAGGTGTGCCAACAGTTAAACAAGTATCAGGCACTCCATCAAAATCAGTATCAAGACAAGTTCCTATTACGCAATCTGCATCAGTTGTGCAAGGAGAGCCTATGCCACCGGGTCCGCCTCCACCACCGCCTCCACCACCGCCTCCACCACCGCCTCCTCCTCCACCACCACCGCCTCCTCCTCCACCACCGCCTCCTCCTCCACCACCCCCAGAAGAAGTGCATGGAGGATTGCTTAAAACTCTAACAAGGCAATCACTGATTGTTTCGGGACATGTTACAATTTCACCTATATCAAGATTTATGTTGTCAAGACATTTATCCAATATAATTGTTGTGTCTACAGACACTTTTTCTAATAAAGATTCACCAGTTTCAACATTATCATAAAAATACTCTCCTGCTGGCAACAAACAAACATCAGCATTTGATGATACTGTAAGTGTATTTGCTATCGCAAAAAAATCTTTTGTAGGAACAGGTGTATACAGAAGTTCGCTGCATGATTGGCTGCAAGAAGTCTGGTAAATTGTATCATCGCAATAATTTTCAATTATGAATTCATTTGTATATGATGATAGGTCTGTTATTGCTGAAGCGGCTGGAATATTAGGAAGAAGAGTACCTACTTCTATTAATGTTGCTCCAGGTGCAAACTGATAACGATTTATTATGTCAGGTGTTCCAAAATAAGTCCAAGCAGAGCTTGGCACGCATAAGTAAACAAATCCGTTTAGGGGATTTGTGCTTAGATAAGGATATACTTGAGATGGAATATTTGAAGTACATACTGTGATTATATTTTCTGGAGTTGGGTTTGAACATAGACATCCACTTGCATTCCCAAGTGGATCAATTTGACCAAAGCAAGATGATCTTGGTTGTTGACAAATTGGCATGCAAAGAAATGCATCACAACAAGTGGTTATGTTATTGTAATTGTACGTATTTGAATTTGCTTTGAACCATTCAAAAACTTGTTTATGATCAAAGAAGTTTTTTGATACTGAAATATACCATTTTATGTTTTCTGGGGTTCCATCTTCCAAATATACATTTTCACAACCAATCGTAGATCTGTAATGACCCGTCAAAGGATTATCATCTGTGTTTGTTTTGATTAATATATATCTTTTTCCATTTAATTCAAAACTTATTCTGACTCCATTTAAATTTGGAGCAGCAACGCTTGGAATTCCGGATATTATCGTATTATATTGATCCTGCGTAAGGCATATGTGCAATGGAAGATCTATTGTTCCGCGTGTATCGCTGTCAACATCGAGTTGGTTTTCCGTGCATCTACACCATCTATTTCTAAAATAACTTGCAACCTGTGAATTTGCACCACTTGCCCCCGTTTCAAATTGTATACCATTTATCAATCTTCCCTGTTGATATCCTCCAAGTCCTGCATCATAATTAAAAGTAAAATATGGATTTGCTCTGCAACCAGGACCAAGGTCAGTTCCTTCAAAAAGATAATCCGAATCTACTTCTTGGAGAGCATATGGGCCGGGTGTTCCTATGACTCTAGAAGATCCTCCTCCTCCTCCACTGCCATCTCCGCCACCGCCACCACCATACCAACCAGCACCACCTCCACCACCATAATCAATGCTTGGCTGAGCCGAAGTAGAAGGCCATGGTCCATAACCAGTGCCACCGACATATTGGAGACCATTTGATGCATTTCCCCCACCCCCATTCCCACCATTTGATTGTTCTCCACCAAATCCCCCTTGTGACCCTTCTCCATTCAATCCTCTATATGTTCCACCGTGGCCACCGGAGGCACCTGCTATGCCACCAGCACCACCGCCACCCCCAACAACAGTATTTGGTAATCTATCAGTTATATTTCCGTATGCTCCTTGAAACCATGCAGCTCCCCCACCCCAGCTAGCCATTGGATATCCTACTCCACCATAACCTTTATAAAGCACTGGTGCATCGGGAGAATCCACATCAATTGCTCCTCCACCACCATGTCCGGTTCCTCCAGGAAAAAGATTAATCGATGTATCAAAAAGATAAGCATCATCTGTTTGAGTTGAACTAAATTCTCCATACACCAATTGGATATATGCGCCATTTCCTCCATCTGAATTTGGATTTGAACCACCACCCGCACCTCGCATCATTATGGCAACTTGACGAGTTGCATCTAATTGAGCATAAAATCCATTTGTTCCAATATCAACAACTTTATATGGTGTAGTCGGACCATATAAAAAATTTGTATTGTTTATATTTGAAGTTCCTACCGGAGCAAATATGGCCTGATATCCCAGTTCGTTGAAATTTGCAGATTCATATTCTGTGCAAGGAACTGCAACATAATAAATTGTTGTTGGCGGAGGAGGAGTAGTATCACAACAACAAATTCTTCTTGGCATAAATTATTCCAATTATGAATATATTTATAGCACCTTTAGACCTTCATCGGTGGTATAGTAAATTTTATGAAAAACTTCTTCACACCATTTAGAACATACTGGACATGGCTTTGAATTTCTTGCCTGACCAAAACGATTGAATCTAAAATTTATGAGTATTAGTTTTTCACCAAGCAAATTTTTTGGTATTTTCCTAAATGCATCAAATTCAGAGTGCATGTCAGCGGTTCTATAACCAAGTTTAAGAGTATAAGGGTGGGTCTTAAAAACATTTTGACCCACCGATATAATCTTTTTTTTGTATATCACCAGCGAAATGTGTTTTTTCTGGCGTTCCATGGCCATTGAAAGAGGCTTGGCTATGGGCAAGTAATTTTGTATTACCGTTTCAATGTTCATTACATCGTCAACTTCAACTTAGGACCATCCTTCGGAGGATCCAACTTGTTTGTAGGAGTTACAATTCCATTATTGAGGCTGCTGTCATATTGCTCTTTTAGTTCCTCAAGTGGATCTACCGTAAATGCAATAAAAGTTTTTGGAATTGTCACGCCCTTTGCTGCCTTTGTGTAAACCATCCAAGGCATAAGACCAATCTGGCCTTGACGCATGGGAACCAAAATAGCAGGATCCTTTAGCGTGTATGCTGTATCTGTCTCTTCAAATCTTGATAAAATTTCTTCGCCCGAGTTTAGTCTAAATACTTTTACGTTCATATAGTTCCTTTGTTGGGCAGATATTATCTTATAATAAACAAAAAGCAAGAATTAATAATGAAATCATTTAAGCAATTTTTACTAGAACAATCGCAAAGTCAACAAATAAAATGCGATATAAACGGCATCTGCAAAATTATAAGAAAATATGAATCTGCAGGAAACGAGAAAAAAATTCTTTCAAAATATCTTGACAGCAAGGGATTGGAGACAATTGGACACGGACATCTAATTACACCAGAATCTAAACAAATTTTTTCTGATGTATTTCCTGCAGAACACAAAGTTGATCCCGATTTTGGAAAAAAGGCCCTTGATGGGTTAATATCACTAACACCAGCACAAGTTGAAACTTTGTTTGCAAGAGATGTTCAATCTAAATTGCCTGGTGTTGTAAAAATGATTCCCGAATTTGAATCAATGACATCAGAATTGCAAGGAGAACTTGTATCTGAACATTTTAGAGGAATGTTGGGCAAATCTCCAAAAGCAATATCGCTGCTAAATCAAGGAAAATATAATGAAGCAGCAAACGAATATTTAAATTCTACTGAATATAGAGAAGCAAAAGGAACAAAGGACACAAAACCTAAAAATCCTGGACTGGCCCCTAGAATGGAAAATTTGGCAAACGCAATCAGAACGGAAGTTCAACGTCGGAAGGAACGTCAGCAGTCTTCGCAATCCACCAATCAGGTTCCTCCGAATAGTTCCACTTCGCAAACCTCACCTTCTCGTTAAGATAATACTTTCGATAGGCAACAACGGCATTATTGTCCTTATATTGTTCTGGCATTGCTTGTGCAAATCCAGTCAACTTGCCTTTTGTAATATTTACAGGAGGATCAAACAATTCATTTTGCAGCATAGATTCCATTGCATGGACTTTGTTATACCTACGGGTATATTCCTTGCAAAGGGCATAAGCATGCCTCCAAAGCCAAATATAGTTTGATCGATTTTCTCTGGCCCAAATTGTGCAAGGATGATTAATCATTGTTGCCTTGCAGATATTTTTTTTGGTGCAAACATGAGTTTTGTATTTGCGCTTTCCCGTATTGATTTCCAAAGGATCTCCATCCAAAACATGATGTGCCGTGGAAAGAAGCTGGCACGATTCAAGAATCATTTTGACTACATGCTTGTCGCACATCATGCGAGCGGAAGTTGCGGCGTCTGCGTCAAGGACAAAAATGTTCATATTTCGTTATTCTCAAAAATGTTGTTAATAGTGCGATTGACCTTGATTAGTCTACCATTGGAATATAGTTGAGGCAAGTTAAAAGCGCCAACATATGAACAAGCGGAGCGAATTCCTCCCAATATTTCATTTACGGTGTTTTTTACAGATCCTTTATATGGAACCTCCACTGTTCTGCCTTCTGATGCTCTGTAGTCCGAAAGACCTCCATTATATTTTTCATTTGCCGTCTTGCTGCTCATTCCATAATGGAGCATTTTTAATTCTCCGTGCTCGCCATGTCTAATTTCTCCCCCGCATTCGTCATGGCCGGCAAATATTCCACCAGCCATGACAAATGCAGAACCAGCAACAAAAGCCTTGGCAAAATCACCTGGATATATTATTCCACCATCAGCAACGATCCCAATACCTAATGCTTCTGCCATTTGCACACACTCTAACACCGCTGAGAGCTGTGGGTATCCTATTCCTGCCACACGCCGGGTCAAGCACATTGATCCCGATCCTATTCCCACTTTTACTAGATCTGCTCCAGCCTTTGACAATTCCTCTACCCCCTCTGGGGTCACTATATTTCCTGCAATCAAAATTGATTTCGGCCATTTTTCTCTAACCTTTCTTACAAAAAAATGAAAATCAGTCATGTAACCATTTGCAACATCCAAACAAATAAACGTAGGATCTTTTATGTTTTCATTATCAACAAAAAGCCTGCTTTCTGCATCCAAGCCAAGTGTTAAGGATACGTATTTTTCTTTTTCCGGAAAAGACTGAGCAAACGCAGAATAATAATCTCCGCCCTTTTTCAAACATGTAATGATTCCGTACTCAGAAAGAACTTTTGCCATTTCATGTGTACCAACAGTTGACATGTTTGCGGCCATGATTGGTACCCCCGACCAGAATGAACCACAATTAAATGTTGTTCCCGTTGTCAAAGATACTTCTTTTCTTGACTTCACGGTGCTTGTATTAGGGACTATCAAAACATCTGAATAGTCCATTTTTGCTTCATAATTTATGATCATTGAATTAATTATACATTTAACATTCTATGTGTCAATAATTATTTTAATTCTTCTATTCTCTTTATGGCATCTTTAAGACTTAACATTTTTTCTGCCAAATCTTTTGATGATATCTTGTCTCTAAGATAGTCTTCATATTTTGCCAATATGATTTTTGATTCTCTGAAAAGAATTGCATACAAATGATCAATTCGTTTTGAATCATTATGTTCCATCAAACATATTTATTCAATTCCGCTGGTTTCGTCTCTAACGAACCTTTGCAAATTTACCATGTAGAATGAAGACCACTTTTTGTTTATTATATCCCATGTTAAAAGTCTTCCACCACGAAGTCCATAAAATCCATACAATCTTGTTTCTTTTTCTACATCTGGTATAAATTTTTCTGAAAGAGTTCCAAGTATTCTGGATATACGACCGTCTATTTTGTAAAAATCTATTGTGCAGGATCCAGAAAGCATCTCAAAAATTGTTTCTGTCTGAGAAATAAAATTAGATTCATAAACCTTTTCTTTTGTTATTATTGAAACTTCAACCTGATAGTCTGAAGATGGATTATAGCTTCTTAATCCTTGGAGATCATTGTTAAATTCAAAAAATGTTTCCGCAGAACCATAAGATTTTCTAAGATATTGATTAAATTCCTCGTCCTTTTCACTTATTTCTCTATACTTTATTTTCCTATATTCGGATCTAATGTAATCTTCTTTTTCCTTTGAATCTTTTTTTGAAATATCAGAAAGGTTTCCTGACAAAAATTGTTCTTCAATTACTGCCTCAAATTCATAATCTATATTTGGATTTGTCTTTACGGGAGGAATATCTCCAAGATTTTTTGAAAACGAAGAGTCGTTTTTTACAATTTGAATTTCCGGTGTTGGTTCATTTTTTTCTGCCATCAGAGTTCAAATGCTATAATTATTTTATTTTTTGATGTGTTTTTTGGTTTTAATTCATTTATTAACTTTACAATTATTCCAATTTCGGTATTTGCTGGAATTGCCAATTTTATATTTTGATATGGAAACTTGTCCAATCCTGATTTTATATTTTTTATTTCAACTATATCAAATGCATATGATGTGGGATTTCCATCATAGGCTATTTCTGTTTCATTTCCAAATGATACGGATTTTACCATTGTTTTCTTGGTGGCGTAAAGTCACCCAGCAAATTATTCCTCAATGGTTGTGTGTGTGGCGTAGTTTGTTGAGGAACCATATTTGGTCTGTTTCTTTGGTAGTTTTCAGACAATGGGGAGGGAACATTTTTGTAACGCTGTCTCAATTCACGTATGGTTTGTTCTAGAGTTTTTCCAAAATTGTTTTTCATAAAATGTTGCTATATCCTTTAAAAAGATTATCTCTGACTTTTCCATCTAATTTTCTTGACAATAAGCCAATAAGTTCTCCTTGAAGATGCGGCGGAACTTGTTTTTTCACAATTCTTCCAAGTTCAATTGCAAATTTAGCATCTCCTTCTTTGTGGCTTATATTTGAAACGGAATCTATTATTTTTTCCAATGCTTGGACCATTTCTGTTTTCATTGGAATAGATTGATCCATAAGTACCTTTCCTATAAAAGTTCCGTCATTTGCCATTTGGCTAATAGGCTTTATTTCAGAATTTTCAAATCCAAATCCAAAATTATTAATTTTTTCCACAAGGTATATTGAATTAAATAATTGTTTATAATCTTTATTTGTTAGTCCCATAGAAATATTTATCATAAATATCTTTGTATGTCATGCATTAAAGTAATATTAAATTTTCAAAACGAAATTCGCCTTCATCATTGGGGAACCCAATCATATTCTGCCCATAAAGCATTGGGCAAAGCATATGAAGGATTAGATGCTCTTTTGGACACCTTTACAGAGACTTACATAGGAGTATATGGAAGAGAAGAAATCTACTCCATAAAAGAACTTAAATTTAATGGACCAAGTGAAATAGATTGCATAAAAGTTCTGGACGCTTTTGAAGATTATCTTATTAACAACATTACAAAAGAAATTTCAAAAGATCAGACTGCTCTCTTAAATATAAGGGACGAAATACTTGGACTTGTACAAAAAACAAAATACCTTTTGACATTGACTTAATGGCAAAAAAAAGAATAAAAAACAAAAACAGAAAACCAAATGAAGATCATAGCTATTATTTTGTAGCACACCTTGATTCTTTGGGAGAAGTAACTCCATTGCTTTTGACGGATAAAGAATTTTTACAAGCAAAAAGAAGAGCAAACAAGAACAAAGAAGATATTCCAATAGATTTTATTGTGTTTACCCAGGCCCACAAATAAGGAGTTAGATATGAAAATTCATGAGCTGGTATACGAGATTCGCCAATTAGCTCGCAAAGAAGAAGATCCTGTCAAAAAGGATCTTTTTTATCAAAGTGCAAAAACTATGGAAATACTTGGAAATCTTGCCAAAGTATCAGATTTGGCTGTTGCTGAGTACAAACATTCCAAAGACCACAATACAATAGAATTAAATGATAACGTAAAACATTATATTGATTCTGTAACTTTAGATATGTTGGATGAGCATATAGATGCACTTCTTCACTATAAATTTATTTCCAAAGATGATCGATGGCCTTATGGAAATAATGGAATTGTAAAGTTTACTCCAAAATACCTAAAATCTCAAATCGTAAAAGATTCAAGCATTGAATAAACCTTTGGTGGTATTGATCTGTGGCTAAGAACTGCCATGTTTGATGGCATTATCTTGAGCACATTTTTGCTAAAGTATGGACTTTTTCTATAAGTACCATATTTGCGAGTTTTTTCCATCATAAAATGGCTGTAAATATAGCAATGTGCTCTTTTTACATACAATTTTTTATCAATATTAAGATTAAATTTGTCTATTAACTTTACTGCTCGTTTTTCACAATCTCTCTCCATTGCCCGAACAAGCAAAAATGCTCGTTTTAGCGTCTTTGGATCATAATTTTTTCCAGAAAACCAATTTTCTACAATAAGTGCAGCTTTATCAGATTTTTTATAAATTTTAACTTGATTGATATACTGTAAAAAGTGTGCGTATTCATGCACCAAAGTTTGGAAAAAATATTGATTATTCCCGGCTATCCGAATAATTTTTTCAAATTCACTAAAATATCCCTCACAACGAGAATTTCCGGAATTTACAAATTTTCCACGTCCTATGACAAGTTTCATTCCGTATTCTGCAAGATGTTTTTTTACAAATCTTACAAACTGATGGTCGGTTTTTGCCATAGCAGCCTCCTCAGTCAACATTATTTAGGTAATTGCTTGACAGTCAAGTATTAAGTGCTAGTATATAGCAACTTCTTATAAGAAAGGAAAGTTATATGGAAATTACTACAGTTGACCGTCCGACAATGATTCAGAGAGTGTTTGATTACATGAAGGGTGGTAACACTCTTACTGCTGGCCAAGCTCGTAAGCTGTTCCGAGTCAGCAACATGCGTGCTACCATGCACGATCTTCGTGAGGCATTTGATCGCCTTGATGTTAACTACACCGTAGTTCGTGAGATTCGAAACGGTCGGTCATACTACCGCATTGCTCGTAATCGCAGTCGGTAATTACAATTTGGTTTGAGGAATAGTGAAAACTCCCACGAAAGTGGGAGTTTTCATTTATGCTATTGTTACTTTGAGGCTTATTGTATTTGGGCCAACCAATTCAATATAAAGTATTCTTGGACTTGTCTGCGTCTTTGTATATATTAAACTTGATTGGTCGAATCCGGGAACGCCTATTAAATACAAATCTTTTATTACGGGTATTGTTTTGGCCGAATCACTATAAATATCTACATCAAATCCCTTTAAGGTTGGATGGCTAAGATCAATTTTTATTCCATTGTCTATTGTAAAATTCATCTCAGTTATTGGTGTTATGTTGTCATTCCCATAATAATTTGACTTTAATATGTAACTGTAAGTCAAAACTATGTTTCCATTTCCGTCTAAATTACCAAAAGTCTGTTCTTCCACCAATAAAAATACGGCAGCATCATATACTATTGATTTATCGGCCAAAGAACCATTGAAACCATTATCTGTCAATCTTGAACAAAACAAACATGGAACCCATTGGGTGGTATATGTTGATGATTCATATTGACTTCTAAGGAATGCCTGCAACTGGTTTTGATTCTCAAAACATTGTATTTGATTTCCATTTGCATCGTATACAACATAGCATCCAAGGTTTTTTCTGCTTTTAGACAAAATTTCAGGATTTGCATCTCCACGAAGGTAATGAGTTAAGGTTATATTATTGGTAGATAAATTTTCATCTGATAATGCTACCGTGGTATATGCTATTTCTCTGTTGTCTTTTAATTTTAATACTGAATTTATTTTAAGTTTTCCTGTATTCAGTGTGCTTCCACTTATTTCAGTATATTCTTCTTTTCCAAATTCAGATCCAACCAATCCTAAATTTAACAATGATTTGCCTGGATTGGTGGTAAGATTATTTTCTATGTAATTTGATGAAGTAGTTCCGCCAGTATAAGATGTAGAATATTGTGGGGAATCTATAAAATTTGATTTATTATAAAATTTATAGTTTGTAGAATAGGTAAATCCAGAAACAATTTGACCTATTACCAATTTATTGCTAGCAGTTAAATTTTCAAAAGAAAATACTCCAGAAGTATCAACTGTATAATTGTACAGTGGATCATAATAATTTCCTTGGGAAAAGGAAAATGTTGTTCCTACTGGAGTGGATTTAAATAGTTTTATGAGATAAGTTAAATCTGAAATGTTATTTGTGTCCGTATAATCAATAAAACAACTTGATCCAATTACGGATAAATTTGGTTTTGATGACATATATCCCTGCGTCAAACATGGATCATATGTTGAACCATAGATTTTTATGCCATAATTTGATAGAGCTTTACTGGCATTTAGGACATACGAAGGCATGTTATGAGGCCATATATGTTATGGTTTGGGTTCCTGTATTTGAAATTGCAAAAACTGTGTTAGTATTTTGAATATCAAGGAAAACATTTTCTCCAGGATCCAGGGCATATCCAAATGAAGATCCTACCAAGGCAGAAGTATTACCTAAGTATATAAAATCTGTATTGGTTGAAAGTGCTCTAATATTGATTCCGGCTAGGCAAGTAAATCCAGAAGAATCCATTTGTAATACCGCAGCGGAAGTTGGAGCAACTTTTCCTGTCTTAAATGAAGTTGGACGGCCAACGCCAAGTGCTGAAAAATCACTTCTTAAACCTACTATTTGAGAATAGATGTCCGTGATTCCGGTGGTTATTGTGGTATTGTTTATCCAAACAGTGTTTCCAACGGTTACGTTGACCGCTGTGGCACCCGAAAGCCCAACGACAGTGACAGTAGATGGGATCGTAGCTTCGAATGTAGCGCCTGTAATGGCAACCTTGAGGGCATCTCCTTGGGTTCCTATGCTCCATCCAGTTGATCCTACCAATTTTACGAAGAATGAAGTAGCTCCTGAAGGTCCATAAGCGGATACTGAATCTGATGTGGTGTAAAGTCTTCCTCCGGTTATTTCAACTTGAGATCCGGTAAAAGTTTTTACGTATACCGGTGAACCAGTGGATCCGGTCGCAATTACGGTTCCGCTTACTGGAAGTGGGTATCCCCCGCCAGTTCCCTGTACGGAAATTACTCCACTGAAACCGCTAATGTTGGCTGTTAGCCCACCAGAAACAGTTACTGGATATGGATTTGATGAAGATACCAAACTTGCTGTTCCGGTCACACCATAAGCCAGCTTGAAGATTTGATAGTGTGCTGTTATTCCGCTAAACTGAGCAACGTCTGTTGCTACTGCTGCAGTTAAACCGGAAGTTTCAATAATAATGTTTGGGTCGTTGTCTGCTGCCATGATTATTCCTATAAATAGTTCTAGAATATTTAGCTAGGTTAAATTATTGATTTATCTATTAGTTATGTTAATATATTAAAGAGATTAAAATGTATATAGACGAAACAGCAAAAGAAAAATTTTCCGCAAAAATATTAGAAAGAGTGGAAAAAACAAAATTATCCTTCATGGATTGCGTTTTGGAATTAAGTGAAGAGATGACTTTAGATCCAATTGCTGCAGGAAAATTACTCACAAAACCAATAATAGAAAAAATAGAACAAGAAGCAAAAAATTTGAAGATGCTTAAATCAAAAAAAACAAGCAGACTTCCAATTGACTAATAGCGTTTGAACTATATAATACAAACAGAAAGGCCGAGGTAGATCCTCGGGAAATTATTATGCCAAATTTTTCAGATTTTAAGAAGAAGAGTAAAAATTCAGTATCAATCCTAACAGAACGCCTTGAAAAGATGTCTTCAAAGGACAATTACAAGGATGAGAGGATCTGGAAGCCAGGAATTGATAAAGCAGGAAACGGATATGCAGTTATTCGTTTTCTTCCTGAGATTGATGGTGAAGATACACCATTTGTTTCCGTGTACAGCCATACTTTCAAGGGCAAGGGTGGATGGCTTTATGAGAACTGTCCAACCACGATTGGAGAAAAATGCCCTGTCTGCGCTGCAAACAGCGAACTTTGGAATAGTGGAATTGAGGATGACAAAAACATTGCCAGAAATAGAAAGCGAAAGCTTACCTATATCTCAAATGTTCTTGTAATTGAAGATCCAGCCAATCCTGAGAACAAGGGAAAAGTTTTCCTTTATCAGTATGGTACAAAGATCTTTCAGAAGATTCAGAGTCTCGCTCATCCAGAATTCCAGGATGAGGTTGCAGTGGATCCTTTCAATTTCTGGACTGGTGCAGACTTTAAGATCAAAATCAGAAATGTTGGTGGATATACCAACTATGATCGTTCTGAGTTTGCCACTCCAGCCCCATTGTTTGGTGGGGATGATAAAAAGCTTGAGGAGCTTTGGAAGAAGCAACATCCCCTTAAGCCATTTATCGATAAGAGTGAGTTCAAGAGTTTTGACGAATTGAGCGCAAGATTCAAGAAGGCAATCGGTGATGATATTCGTGCACAGTTTGCCGAGTCCAAGAGCATCGAAGATGATGTTCAGGAAACTTTGCCTACTGAAGCAGAGGAAAAAGATCCTTTGCAATATTTCAGTGAAATGGAGAATGAATAAAAAAAGCCCCGAAAGGGGCTTTTTTTTATGACCATTTAAATTTGTGAGTAAGTTTATTTAATTCTGCATCAAAAAACAAATCAGCAACGTTTGTCTGTCGGTTTTCCGTGTACATCCTGGGATCTTTATCAGAGTTAAGCAATCCGTTTACAGAACCAGCCAAATTTGTTATGGTTGGCATAACAGTGCCGGTTATTGCACTTTCCATCATTTTTATTTTTTGTTCTAAAATTTCTTTACTCTTGTCTGGTGCCTTTTTTAACAAATCCTGATCTTTTTTTTCTTTTTGAGTTTGTATCAATTCTTGCATCGTAGTTTCTTGTGACAGCAAAGAAACAAACTCTTCTTTTGTTATTTGCACTTTTGATATGCTATTGTTTGCCTTTTGCGTTGATGGCAAAAAGTCTTCATTATTCAACAAATAATTGAAGTTTATCTTTTCAGTTTCTATTTTGTCTTTTTTTTCGTTTTCCATCAGAATATGTTTCCATTAGTCATATTTTTTTCATTCTGTATTCTTTTTTCTTCTATAAGCAAATTTATGTATATTTCTCTTTCCCAATAAAGCATATTTTCTATGTCAACCAATGACCAATTATTAGAATTAATTAATGAAAAATTTGTTTTATAATAGTCAACCAAATCTAAAAAGTTTGACGTAATGTAAAAAAATTTAGGGTACCAGATACCTCCTTTTCACCTTCAGATGTCTGAAGTGTTACGTATAATTCTGGTTGCTTTGTGAATACGTCCTCCATTTTTTTAAGGAATGAATATGGAAGGTTTTCAATTAGATCTTTTATTTTTTCAGGAACAAACTTGTTTATATCGTAAATTTCGTTTCCAACTTTTATTTCTTTTATGTATTTTTTGATTACAGAAAATTTATCATCAAAATCCAATCCAATCAAATCTTTTATTTTTGGAGTCTTTATTCTAACAATAACCTTGTCCGTTATTCTGTGTTCTTCATCATAAAAATTATTTCTAAATTGTATTTCATTTACATTAAATTTTACTGATTCATTGTTGTATTTCAAACCCACAGATTCCCCTACGCTTTTTCCCCGCATCTGCAGAAAAAGATATTCGGCATCAGCCAAACAAAGGTTGTTTATGTCTGCATCCTTTGCATTTGCCTTTAGCAATTCAACCATGGCCTGAAAGGATATTTTTTTATTTTCTTCCTGAAGAATTATAGTCAAATTTTTTACATCTTTTACTTTAAATGGACTATATGCAACAGTCTTTTTTGCAAATGGTAGAATGCATTCATACACAGGAACCAATAAATTTTTAATTTCTTCAATTTCCATAATATATCACTCAATTAAAAGTGTGGTTGTATTCTCTAAATCCAAATGTTACTGGATATTTTAAATATTTATCCACCAATCCCATATTAAACTCCATTGGTTGTGTTTCAACCGGAAATACTTCATAGAACATCATGGTGCTGTTTGCATTACCATTTGGATCCAATATATCTAGCTGGAGAGTCACAGGTCTAACGGCAATATCATAATATTGCAAAACTGTTGGAGGTCTGTTTTCAAAGGGAGGTGATGCTGGTCCTCTATAGAAATAATTAAACCAGCTATTGAATAACTGCAATATGTAATTGTCATTTGTTACTGGAAAAACTATTTGAAGGCCAAATCCTGCGGCCAACACATCTTGACTTCTTGGGACAAATCTACCACCACCAAGACCAATCATTCCATCTCTTATTGTAGATATTGATCTTGGCCCAACTATTACTTGTTCTGCCTGAAGATCTGGATTTGTGGACCATATAGCAACTGGAAGGCCAGTAATGTATACCTTAAACCTATTCTGCAACTGAACACCATTATGTGTTGCAAAATATGTTTTTATATTATCAATTGAATTGAGATTAGTTGGCATTTGTGAATAATTCTTTTTCTGTTAATATTTTAAACTCTATGTTGTTTTTGCTGCAATAAATTTTTGCAGCTGCCCATTTTGCGCTATTTGTTATCCAAACCATTTTTTCTTTTTTAGAGGCATTTTCTCTTAACATTGTCTGTTTTTTTGGTTTTACCTCTATCATCCACGACTTTATTTCCTTGCCATCATTAAATTTTACTAAAAAATCTGGATAGTAGTTATGGATTTTTTTATCAAGTGGGTTTGTATATGGTATGGCCACTTCCTCAAATGCCCATTTAAGTATGCTTTTATTTTCATCCAAAAATTTGCATAATCTACGTTCCCACAAAGAACGACAAAGTATTTTTGTGTGGTCTCCTACGTATTTTTGAATATTTTGGGGTTTGAATAAAGTTTTGTAGGCCATTAAAATTATTTATGAAAGTATAAATATTTTTAATGCCATATGTATTTCAATATCCAGCTATCTCATCTGTGGAGGCTAAAGAACAGCCAAGGTGGATGCGGTTTTATTCTGCTCCATATTCTTTAAAAAATAAAGAAAGAACAAGGACTTGGATAAAAGCAAATCCATTTGCATCTATAACTTTGCCAATGCCAAAAGAACCTGGATATCAAGTTAGACATGAATATGGTGAAGGGACAAACCCAGTTGGTCCTGTTCTTTCTTTAGCTGCTCTTCAGAACAGCGGTGGAGTTGGAAATTTTGACACTTTATTTAATAGAATTTTGGATCCTGCAAAATTTCAAAATGAATATATGTATGCTACAACTACATATAGAAGATTTTCTAACGTAACAGAGGCCACTTTGGTTTCTGAAGCAAGAAAAGAATATTATTTTGAATATCTTTTTGTTCCAAAAAATGAGGCAGATTCAATTCAAGTCGAAGAAATTATTGGAACATTTAGAAAATCATCTTATCCTACAGTGGCAGGAAATTTGCCGGAAAGAACATATCCTCAAAATATATGGGCTTTGGATGTTGTTCCGGGAGACACGTGGGGTGGTGGTGCAGGGGGTGCTGCAAATCTTGCAGCAAATTGGCTTGGTGAACCTTTACCATGTGTTTTAACAACAGTATTGGTAAAAAGAAATGATTCAGCAGATCCAATAATAAGATATTTACCAAATGGACTTTCAAATATAACATTACTTGCATTAAATTTCAGAGAATTTGAAACAGGATCATATGATCCAGCATTGAATCAAGTTTTAAGTAAATCTGAAATATCAGCAAGAGCATTTCCAAATTAACAACAGATGAAATATTCAGAAAAAATATCAAAAATAAACTATACCACGACTCTAGGTGATTTCAAGGTTTCCGACCTTTCTTCTTATTTGGTCTTGGAATCAGATTATGTTCAAAGAGCCGATAAAGAAGTTGATAACTATACAACACTTCCTGAACTTGCCGGAAGCATATATTCTGATATAGACAGTTTTTGGTTGTTTTTATATGCAAATAACACAATAAACCCATTTGAATTATTAAGGCAATCAAACATACTTACTCAGCAAGAATATACTTCAACAGTTTCTACAACTATAATTGATGCTATTGATGGAAAAGAACAATATTTTACTCCAGGTTCTTTAATTTTTAATAGAAGCGACGACAATGGAAATTGCTATAGTTTTGGTGGAACTGGTTCTTTTAGCCTTACTGGAGGTTTTGCTTTGGTGGTTGGTTACGATACATTTACAAAAAAATCAATATTAAAACCATATGGAATGACTTTTAGCTATGGAAACGAAGATGGATATAAAAGAGGTATAGTCAATGGTGATACTTATTATATGCAGGGGCTGGGATTGACTGCTAATGCTTATGGAGCCACTTTATTATCAAATGATATTTCCAAGATATTATATGCGGCTCCTTTTGGAGAAGACAGCGTTTTTTATGCTGAAAGTATCGGTGGCCAACCATTTGTGAAAAAAGGATCAGGTCTGTCTCCATATGAATTTGCGGGAACTGGAAACTGCTATACATATTCATACAATTCTAATATAGATACTAGAAAGATAAGTTATTATCTTACAAATAAGATAAATTATAGTAATTTTAGTCAAGTTGTCCAAGATTATACAGTTTAATAAATATGTCAACTCTCAATCCATTTTCATCAAATATAAAACAAATATCACTGGGATCTGAAACTACACCATATTTTCCTATAATTGGAACAAAAATAAGATGCCAGTATGAAAAAATTGAATTTATAGAAAGTGTATTTGAATTATTTCCAAGCGGTTCTTTGGTTGTAAGAGACACAAGTGATATAGCTACAGCAATAAGATCTGGAAATCTTGATACAATAAAAATTGAATATGGAGATGGAAAAATAGAACATTTTTTCATTTCATCGGTCTCTGGATTAAACAATTTAGCATCAAGCAATGAAGAAAATTTTATTGCAATAAATTTTAGCAATCAATTGTTTAAAATAAATCAAAACAGAGGTTTGGCTGATATGGGTATTCAGCAACCTTTGGTTTCTAATTTTGAAGATTTTGTTCAATCTAGAGTTGCTCCATTTTTAAGTTCTGCAGTTCCATCTGGAATAATACCTCCAACATACAAAAATTTAACAAATACCAGAAGCGGAAATTTTGTTGTCATAAGACCTATAAATCCAATCGAAGAAAAATTAGATGTTCCCACTGAAAATTTAGTGCAATATCTTTATTATCTATCCAGCATGCTAGTGGATGATCAAAATTATAAACCAAGATTTTTATTTTGGACAGGATTTAATAATGATTTGAATTTGCGTTATGTAAATACAGATTTAAATGCAGATACGTCTTTTGATGAAAAAGAAAGATCTTATTCTGTCTATGAAGGTGACAGCCCAACTATAATAAAAAATGGAAAAACATATAAAAAGATATATTTACTTTTTAGCACTCCTAGTTCGCAGTATTACAATAGAAATTATTTTTATATAAGAAAAACACCAACAATATTAGATGATGTTCCTGTTTCATCCTATCAAGAAACTTTGTTTAAGCATCAATTTCTAGATGATGGAAGTAAGTATAGTGTCATATTGGTATCAGATCAAATGACTAGTACGACAACTACAGGCCCAAGAATAATTCCATCCTTGCAAGGTTATTCAGAACTAGAGTATGATGGACATTTTGGGTATTACAATTATAATGACAAAAATGACAATTTTTCAAATTCAACAACATTGATGATGGATTATGGAAATAATGATTTTTATGACGGTTACAAGTTCATGACAACAACATCACCATATCCATTTATTGATAATCCAGAAATGTGGAAAAATTCATTTGATTTGACATCTTTACATCCAAATATAGGTGGTCCTTTTAATGCTAATACGCCATCAAGTAATGGTGGTAGCAGTATTAGTAATTTGCAAAAAGTATTTAATATAAGACAAAATACAAAAAATAATACAACCAAAAAAGATCTTATTTATGATATAGAGAAACAAAATTTTATATATTATGTTTTGTGTTGCATGTCAAATCAAGAAGAAGAAGAAGAAACTTTTTTTGCAGCGTTAACTGGTTTTGCAGCAGATAATATGGCTGAAACAAATACCGTTCCACCCGGTACTACAGGAAAATGGAGATATAGTTGGAGACGTTTAGATTTTAATATAACATCCATTGGCGCTGGTTTTTGGAATGCAGGAATACCCGAAAACAATCTTATTTCTTATCCACAAAATAAATGGATATTGGGTACAGAAGGGTCTAGTACTACAACAGACACATGGGCAATAAATTTAAATGAAAGAAAAAATTATCCGGGAGACAATTCTTATGGTGCTCCCGGTTGGTGGTTAAGCAATCTAACATCTCCTGTATTTCAAAATGTTAAATATAGGCCAATAGGTTTCAGACCAAACGGCTTACCTTCGGGTGAGGAGATACGCCATATAGTAAAAATGCATAAATTACCTTATTCAAAAATTATAAAAGAATCTCCTGATTGGGGAACCTATAGTTATGTTGATCAAGAAGTAATTTTAAATAATACATCAGTCAAAGGAAGATATGTTTATTACTTTGAATTGTCAAATGTGACAGATGGTCCTTGTATAAATTAATAATAATTGGAATAATTAATATGCCAGAATCAACAAAACAGATACACACAATAAGTGCCACAAAGGTCCAAACTATACCATATCCTGGAAGTTCAAGGAATTCATATGATTGTGCTAATCCTTGGATAACAAGAGGAGTAACCTCACAACCCTCTACCTATTCTGCTTGCATAAACAATTCGGCCTACGGATCAAAAGTTGCAGCAGTAGTAAATGGCCTTGGCGGTCTTCCTAATCCTGTATGGAATGGTCCATCTGCAATTTCTGGTGTTCCAAGTAGTATAGATAGTGTTTTTTTAGCAGAAAAATCACCTGAATGTGATTCTGTTGGATCTCAATTAGGAAATGACTTTAAAGGTTGTTTTTGGTCTGCACCAGATTCATTTTTAAGTTGTTCTTGTCCGGATATTGGAAATAATTATGAAAATTACTTAAAATTAAGATTGAACGTAGCTACCTTTTGGTTTACACCAATTGATACTCCAATTCAAAGAAAAAAATTTTTAGATGCAATTTCCTATGGTCCTAAAATTACTTTTACTGTTGCTGGAGATTTTACCTTAAGGCCCGGAACAATAGTAAAAGTTACTGCAGACAACATAAGCGGATATGATACTTCTTCCGGTACATCGGTTCTGACAAAAAAATATTTTGTCCTGTCAGTCAAAAATACCTGTACAAATTCAGGGACCCAGGAAACTACGGTAACTGGCGTAGAAGTTCTATACTAAATATTGGTGATGGTTATAAAGAAGGATTTTAACATCCTTGGCAAGAAAGTTAGCACAACGAACGCCAAAAAAGACATTGGCACCGTTAGTGATGTAAATTCGTACATTCAAAAAATAGAACATATATTAAAAACTCAAAAAGGTGAACTTCCGGCGGATCTTGCTATAGGTGCCGATTTTTTCAGTTATAGATACAATCTTCCATATGGATCTGGATTTTTGGAGTCAGATATAAGAAATGCTGTTTCATACGGTATATTTGATCTAATCTCCGTAACCCCAAAAATAACATATTTTGATACAGAAAAAATAGTATTCCAAGTAAACTTTGAAGTCTTGGATTCTGTCATAAAACAAAACAATTCATGCACTATTGAGGTTTCACTACAATGAGCTTAAATTTTAAAAATCTAAACGTGGCTTCACTTGACTATACTGAAATAGTAAACTCAATGACAAATTTTTTAAAGCAAGAACCAAGTCTTGCTGACCTTGATTATGATAATAAATCAAGTGCCGTAAATATGTTGGTAAATATTCTTGCAACGGCAACAGCATACAATGGAATATATGCCCAGCTAGGATATAAAGAATCTTTTTTAAGCACGGCAACTTTACTTTCTTCAATTGTTGGATTATCTTCAAATTCATCAGTTTTACTTGAGGTCAAGAAATCAGCTCAAACAACCAGAAATTTGGTTGTTTATGGAGCAACTTTATCTGCATATAGTGCATTTCCGGCAATTACAACTACCGGACAATCTGTAAATTTTTACAACATTGAATCAGTATCTCCATATACTACTGCAGCTACGGTTACTTTGTTTAGTGGATTAAAGGTAGAACAATATACTACATGGAATTTTAATACTAATTCCATGACTATTCCACTTACAGTTGACCCAGAAACAATAAATCTTTATAGCACAGATTTTAATGGAGTTGAAACTTTGTGGACACGTGTGTCAAAATCTGATCAGAGCTTAAACTCTACTGGATATTATTATACAGTTGTGAACACAGTTAATGGGTATCTTGTAACCGCAAACCTACCGACATCAATTGAATTAGATACTTCAAATACATTCTTTGTGAGAGCAGTCGTTTCAGATGGTACCTTATCAAATGATGCAACGCTGTATGGAAATTCATATGCAGACTTTTTGACTACCAGCACCCCTTCAGGCGGCTTCAATGAACTTTCGGTTGACTTGGCAAAGGCAAAAGTTCAGTTTGATTCTTCTTCGTTGCATAGATGCGTAACATTATCTGATTTTGAATCTGCAATAATTGCGTCTGAAATAGATGGTACGGATGATATTGATAACATAACCGTGGCAAATGCAGATCAACCATCTACCTTAAAAATTTACGTTGATGGGCTTAATACTACAAATCAATCCGCTTTGATGACATATCTTGCTGCAAGAGCCGTTGCAGGAACAAATATAATATATTCTCTTTAAAATGATTCTTTTATTCAATAAAATTCCAGTATCTTTGGAAAGAAAGATGGCAGAAGCGGTAAATGTTGCAAAAACAACATTGGGATCTGATTATTATGGTGTTCAGGGTGATGAGTGGTTTGGAGACAAACTTACAATACAGTCTTTATTTCCGGTATGGATTCAAAAAGAGGCTGAATCCGATTCAACAGTAACAATAACAAATATAGTAAAATCATATTTTAGATGGTTGTTCAGTGAAAAATATGGTTATGGTGGTAAGGTGGATTGGGAGAACATACATTGCCCATTTACAATTAATGACAAATTTTTGGAGGCTTTAGCCAGCAATTATTTTCCAAATGAAGATTTTTCAGAAAATTCCGTTTTAAGACCTCTTTTGTCAAACATAAAAAAATTTGCAATACAGTACGATTCAAATTTTGGATTGATAAAGGGAACAGACCAATCGATAAGATATGCATTGACAACTCTTTTGGATTTGCCTATAAACGAATGTTTTGTTCAAACCGGAAGTCCAGGTTTTATAATCATAAAAGCAAATGTTACAGAAACATATAAGACATTTCTCATCAGATGTGTTTATCCGGCTGGGACTACAATAATATATCAGACACCATGATAACAAAAATAATGGGATTTGCTATGGCAATAGCATCCCGTGGTTTTAAAAATTCAAAGATAAACGTAGAAGTAAAAAAACTCAGATATGTCTCATGCTATGGTCATGAAAATATAAAACCATGCATTAATCTCAAAAAAAGCGATAAATCTGATTTTTATTATTGTGGTGGGTGTGGTTGCGGTGACTATTCCCATACTTGGCTAATAGGAGAAAAAGAAGAATATTCTAAATTGGACTATCCATATCTCGACTGTCCATTGAAAATGCCCGGATTTTCAAATTATGATCCTAATTCCCCGGAAGAAGATTTTCAAAGGAAAAAAGAAGTAGAAAACATGGATCCAGAAAAATTTAAGTTTATAGAGCTTACTTTATCGGTAAATGAGGAAAAAGAAAAAATATTTGAGTCACTTATGAAAATGGTAGAAGATCATAAATAATTTTATGATACCTACCACTCGTCAGGAATTCATCGATTATTGCTATAGATCCTTGGGGGCACCAGTTGTCCAGATAAACGTAGATCCACAACAGGCAGAGGACCGTCTTGATGAAGCCCTGGAATATATGTATGAAAGACACTTTGATTTTAATCAAAGGGCATTGTTTCTTTATCAAATAAAATCAGAAGACGTAAATAACAAATATTTTGATACAACTCAATTTGGCGATGCCTTGGGTGCAAAGGGTTTTACATTTGCCGATGGTAGTACAGGATCTTGGCCAACGGCTAATGATATACGAACTGTAACCAAGGTTTACCGGGCCCAGGATGTCTCTGGTGACTATATGTTTGATTTAAGATACCAATTGACCTTATTTGACTTCTTTGGTTTATACTTCAATCAGGGCGGTTTAAACACGGGTCCAATGGCAACCTACATAGAAGCCATGAGTTACCTTAAGCTTGTAAATGACGTATTTAATTATCCTGCGTCATATACTTATGCAAAAACAACAAATAGATTGTTCTTGGACATTGATTATCCATCCATGGTTCCAGGATCATATCTTTTAGTTGAAACTTATGTTCAAATTGACCCGGAACAATATCAAAAAGTATGGGCTGACAGAATATTTAAAAAATATTACACTGCCTTATTGAAGAAACAATGGGCGCAGAATTTGATGAAATTTGCGGGCGTTCCTTTGCCGGGAGGTGCTCAATTGAATGCTGGTGCCCTTATGGCTGAAGCAACTAATGAATTAAATCAAATAGAAATGACACTAGTAAAAACACAGGAATTGCCGCCAGATCCATTGATAGGATAAAAATTGAAAAATCCATATTTTCAAAATTATCAAGGAGAACAGAATTTAGTAGAAGGAATAACAATAGAAGTTATTCAAGCTACTGGAACAGACTGTGTTTATATTCCTAGAGATTACTTATCAATTGATAAAATTTTTGGTGAAGATCCTGGATCTTATTTCCAGAATGCTTATAGCCTTGAAATGTATTTGCAAAGTTACAAAGGTTTTGAGGGAAACGATGTAATAACTCAATTTGGCCTTGAAATCAAGGATAGAGTCTACCTTGTATTTTCAAGAAAAAGATTTCAGCAAGAAGTTACTAATAAAAATTCATCAATAACAAGACCTAGAGAGGGTGATTTAATATATTTTCCACCTTCAAAGTCATTATTTGAAATAAACTTTGTAGAACATGAAAATCCATTTTATCCTCTTGGAAGATTATATTCTTACTTTATAACCGGAGAATTGTTCACATACAGCTACGAAAAACTGAATACAAAGGTTGCTGCTGTGGATGAAGTAATGACTGACACCAGAGGATTCTCTGGTGGAACAATAATACCGATAAACAACGGACTTGGTACTACGGCAGGATCTAACGACATACTTAAGACTGAATCTGCTGGGTATACATTTGATCCAAATAACCCATTTGTTGATTGCAATTAAGGTAAAACATGTTTGAATACTATAACAACAAAAGCCTAAGAAAACTGGTTGTTGGATTTGGAACATTGTTTAACAATATAGATGTCCAGCATGAAAATCCAGACAACCCAAATTCTCCTCTTGAGATAAGAGTTCCCATCACCTATGCACCACAGGAAAAGTTTATAAGGCGTTTGTTGGAGCCATCTTCAATAAATGATGCAACCAGAATAGAAACCCAACTTCCTAGGTTGAGTTACATAATGACAAACATCTCTCCCGATACCAGCAGAAGAGTAAGCAAGTCAAATCCAATTTTAGGAAAACAAATAGTTGATGAAACCTGCCAAAACACAGGATTTGTTATTAATGAATTTGTACCAGTAAACGTGGGATTTAATTTATTTATATACACTAGGCATATAGATGATACTTTGCAAATCATTGAACAAATAATGCCTTATTTCAATCCAGACCATATAATAAAGTTGTCATTGAATAGCCAGCAGACAGATGTAAAAATTCCAATAATTATGACATCTAATAATATAACTGAAAGATATGATGGCGACTTTGGAAATAGAAGGATAAATATATCATCCATATCATTTGTTGCAAAAAGTTATATTTACGGAAAGGTCAGATCGACTACAACAATTACAAATACGGTGCTCGGCCTTACATTAGACGATGAACAATAATCTAAAAACATTCTTCAATTTGCCAAAAGAAAATAATGAAGATAATATAAAAAGTTCCCTGGTTGGGGGAACCTTTGATCTTAATAATTTTCAAAAAGACTATGAATTGGCTCAGTCAAACATAAAAGATTTGATTGGAAGCGGAAACATTGCATTAGAAAATGCGCTTAAAGTTGCCACCGAATCAGATGCACCAAGGGCATTTGAAGTTGTTGCCATATTACTAAAAACAATGGCAGATCTCAATAATAACATGCTTGATGTGCATAAAAAAGCAAAAATGACCACTTCAGATGGAAAACAAACAATAAAACAAACCAATAATGCTGTATTTATAGGATCTACAAAAGATTTGCAGAATCTTTTGAACAAAGAAAGAAGCACGGACAAAGAAGTAATTGATGTGGAGATTTTAAATCATGGTTCAACCGGATAATCTAGGTTACAGAAATAATCCAAAGTTAAAGCCACCCGGAGTACAATTAAGTTATACCGAAGAAGAACTCAAGGAATACTTGAAGTGTGCAAATGACCCTGTTTATTTTTGCAAAAAATACGTAAAGGTAAAAACTTTGGACAAAGGCGTGATGCCATTTGAATTGTATGATTATCAACAAGATTTTGTAAATACGATACATAAAAACAGATTTACTATATCTAAGTGGCCAAGACAATCTGGAAAATCAACTTCGGTAATAAGTTACATATGCCACTACGTGACATTTAATCAAAGCGTAAGTGTGGCAATATTGGCAAATAAACTAAAGACAGCAAAAGATGAATTATTTGCAAAACTGCAGTTAGCATATGAAAATTTGCCAAAGTTTTTGCAGCAAGGTGTTGTAGAATGGAACAAAACCTCTTTTAAGCTTGAAAACGGTTCAAGAGTCATATGCGATGCGACATCATCGTCTGCAATCCGTGGCGGATCTTTCAATCTGCTTTTGCTTGACGAATATGCCTTTTTGCCATCACACGTTGCCGAAGAATTTTATTCATCTACGTATCCTACCATTTCTGCAGGCACTACTACAAAACTCATAATAGTTTCTACACCAAATGGTATGAATCATTTTTATAAATTATGGGTAGATTCCAATCGCCCCGAAGGACACAAACTAAAAAACAAGTTTGTTCCAGTGGAAGTAAACTGGAGACAGGTTCCAATAACTGCTGGAGGTAAAAGAAGAGACGATGAGTGGGCGGCAGAACAGATAGCCAATACAAGCGAAGAACAGTTTCAACAGGAATATGGCTGCAGTTTTCTGGGATCGTCAAATACTCTTATTTCTTCTACTAAATTGAACATACTTGCGTCAGAGGAATTTTTAAGAGAAGAAAAAGATGGATTTAGAATATTCAAGGAACCAAACAAAGATGGAATATATTTCATATTGGCAGATGTATCGAGAGGGCAGGGGTCTGATTATTCTGCCTTTACCGTAATAAATGGATCAGCAAACCCCTACGAGGTCGTTGCAACCTATAGAAACAATACAATAAGTCCATTTCAGTTTCCAACCACCATAAAATCGGTTGCCGAAAAATACAATAATGCGTATGTTTTGGTTGAAACAAATGACATAGGTGGGCAGGTTGCATCGATTTTGTACAATGATCTTGAATACGAAAACATGCTAATGACGGTTATAAAGGGCAGAAAAGGACAAATGCTTTCTCAGGGATTTGCAGGAAATAAAAGTGAATTTGGTCTGAGAACAACAGCACAGACAAAAAAACTTGGTTGCTCTATATTAAAAAGATTGGTAGAGGAAGACAAGTTAATATTAAATGACGAAAGAATTATTCAGGAATTGATGACGTTTGTTTCAAGATCAAATACCTTCAAAGCAGATGAAGGTCACAATGATGATATGGTTATGACCTTGGTATTTTTTGCGTGGCTATGCCGCCAGGAATATTATAGCGATTTGATTGAATCTGCAAAATTAAATTTTGAAAAACCCACCAATCCAGAGGAAGACAATACTCTGTTTATGCTTAGCACGGATGATGATGATGGAAAATTTTCAGATGGAAAGGTTGTTTGGTATCCTGCATAAATTATAAATATTTCTAATAAAGGGTACAGAATGCCAAATTTTAATTTATTTAATAATCTTACTTATGATCCAAATATTACTAACTCAATTTCAACCGCTTTTGTAGCAGAGGGTTTTACTCAATACACTGTACCAACTTTAAGTGAAAGAAATCTTCCAACAAATGATCCTGGTGGACTATTTGGTTGGTTGCTTTGGTCTAGATCGACACTTCAAAGACCACCAGTTGGATTCACATACGATACATATATTTTTTATCAAACAAAAAATGATTTTTTGAGGGACTTGAATGCTATAGGAAATGATTCGGAATATGGTCTTGTTCCTTATTCTGAAAATCCCGGTGCTACTAATTGTTTTTTTTATTCAAATCCAGGTGAACAAATAATATTTCCAAATTATCCAGTTGGTTTTGATTTTTTGCATGTTTTAAATTTATTGAGTTATGGTGGAAATGTACTTATAACTGGAACAACTTCTGGTATTATAGATTACAATAATCAAGCCTCTATTTCTACTTCTGTTAAAATGTTAGTTGGACAAACAGCAGATGCTGCAAGAGCAAAATTTTTAGAAACAAACAATTACATATTTGGTGTTTTTCCAACAATAAACAATGGGATTGGGCTTACTATGGCTCCATTTGATACTTTATTTGGAGCAACGACTTCAGTGCAAAATCCACAAAATGGTGGTGCCACAGTTGCAAACAGAATTGTAAACGTTCATGGAAATGGAAATTTTAATATTGATACCAGATCATGGTTAGCCGATAGTAAGATAGAAGCAGGTGTAAATTTAACAAGTGATATGGCTGGTTCTATGAAAACTGCTAGTTATGGTGGTGGTGGGGTATATCAGGGACCCGCTGGTCCAGATTATGCACCAAATGGCAATATTTCAATCACAAGTTTAGTATCTAATACCAATACAGAAAGTATTTTAAGAAAAAATAGAGTAAATTATTTTATTTCAGTAAATGGAAATAAGTTTTTAGCAACTGATTTGGTTGGGGCAACCGCTGGTCTTGGATCTACTTATGCAAATAAAGATAGAATTGCTCCAAATTATTGCCTTGAAATCATTGAAAGGGCATATACAGCTGAAATTATTAGAATTGCTATGGGAAAACAAAACACCCCTGAGTTAAGAGCACAGATTACTACTGCTTTAGAATATTTTTATGTAAGTCTTGGTTCTATAAGCACTGGTATAGTAACTCCATTAACGATAATATGTGATGGGTCTAATAATACTGATAACTCAACAACACTTAGAGTTGATATAACTATAGTTCCAATCACCACAACTGGAGGCGGAGGAGGTCCAGTTAATATTAATGGAACAAATCTCGTAATACAAATTGACGGAATGGCTTAAAAAGAGTAAACCATGCCAACACCACAAAATTCAATAGATACATTTAAAGCAAATTTTTCTGGCGGAACAAGAGCCAATAGATTTGAAGTAATTTGTGATAATTTGTGGCCACAAAATGTTTCAAATAAACCATCAAATTCAAAATTTAAAATATATGCCACAAAGATGCCTGCAGCGGATGTTGGTACAATAGCAGTTCCTTACAGAGGCAGGCTTCTTTATTTTGCGGGTGATAGGTCTTATGGATCATGGACAGTTGAAGTTTATGACGATAGTGAGAATAATTCTCTCTGGAAGGCATTCAATCAATGGAAACACTTGATTGACGGATATGATGATCACTTGGTTGATGATGATGATTTTACGTATCAATCGCTCCAAAAAACATGGATATTGAATCAATTAGATTTGAACGGCGGTAACTTAAGAACTATCAATCTAGTTGATTGTTGGCCAAGTCAAATTGGTTCATTAAATTTTGACATGGCTTCATCTGATCAAAGCGTATTTAGTGTTGTTTTGACTTATAATTTCTATAAAATAGAACAAGGAATATAATGGGCATAAGCATACAAGATTTTAAAAGTGCTTTTAATGGTGGTATGCGTGCAAACAGATTTTCTGTTACGGGTTCAATACCATTTTCAGGTGGCGAACTCAGTAAATTTCACATAAGGGCAACTCAAATACCAAACTTGGCAAGCACAACAATCACATATGATTATTTTGGAAGAAAAATAAATTATCCGGGTGAATTGCAATTTACGGGATGGAGCGTAATTGTTCTGGACGATGTGTCTGAAAATGGAAATCTTTGGAAAAAATTTAATAAATGGCAAAACGCAATAAACGATCACGTAAGTAATATATCTACAATTGAAACTTTTGCCAATAGTTACAAAGCAAATGGATGGCAATTGATGCATCTTGGATTAAATGGTGAAGAAACAGATCCTGTTAAAACATTTACAATGAATGGTTGTTGGCCAAAAAGCATAAAAGAAATATCTTTGAATATGACGAACGTAAATGTGTTGAATGCATTTTCCGCAGTCTTCATATATGACAACATTCAGGTTAGAGACGTAACTTAAAGTGTGCTAAGTATAATAGGTATAAAACATGGAACTACAAGCTTTTGGATTTGAATTTGGAAAGAAAAAAACATCAGAAAAGGCACGGGAAGAAGTACTTCAAAAGTTTTCGGTGCCAGAGACTTACGATGGAACTGTAACTGTCGAGGCTGGTGGTTATTTCAGCAGCGCAATAGATTTTACCGGAACGCTGAAAGACGAAAGCAGTTCGGTAATTCAATACAGAAACATGTCTGTATATCCCGAAGTTGACAATGCCATAGAGGAAATTGTAAATTCCTCAATAGTAAAGGGAAGCGAAGCAATACCTGTAAAAATTGATCTTCGCGAAGTTCCAATTTCTGAATCAATAAAGACAAAAATTTATAGAGAGTTTGATAGAATCGTATTTCTTTTGGATTTCAATCATAAGGCATACGAGATATATCGAAGATGGTATATTGATTCAAAATTGTTTTATAACCTTGTTATAGACAAGGACAATCCGCAAGAAGGAATCAAAGAAATTATTCCAATTGATCCATTGAAGATCAAAAAAGTTAGAAAAGTAAAAAAAGAACCCCAAAAAAACAATCAGCAGGTTTTATCGATAATCAAGGAAATAGAAGAATATTATCTTTATACGGATTCTGACAAAGACTCTTATTTGGGTACAGGACCAGGTGGGCTTCATCTATCAAAAGATAGCATTGTTTATGTTCCATCCGGCTTAATTGACATGAATACGAAGCGGGTTCTTGGATATCTTCACAAAGCGATAAGACCGCTAAACATGCTTCGTCAGCTTGAAGATGCTCTTTTGGTGTACCGCGTGGCAAGAGCCCCGGAAAGACGTGTCTTTTACATTGACGTTGGGCAATTGCCAAAGCAAAAAGCCGAACAGTACATGCGCGACATGATGAGTCGTTTCCGCAACAGAATTATATACAACCAAAGTACCGGAGAAATAAGAGACGAAAGAAACCATCTTTCAATTCTTGAAGATTACTGGTTGCCACGTAGAGAAGGTTCACAAGGGACCCAGATTACTACTCTTCCGGGTGGCAATGCAATGTCACAAATAGAAGACGTGGATTACTTCAAGAAAAAACTTTATAACTCATTAAATGTTCCATTAAACAGGCTAGCTGCTGAACAATCTGGATTTAATATGGGTCGTTCCGTGGAAATTACCAGAGAAGAAGTTAAATTCTATAAATTTATTGAGAGGCTAAGAAGCCATTTCTCAAAACTTTTTTATGATGCATTGCGTGTTCAATTGTTGCTCAGAGGTATTGTCACAGATGATGATTGGCATCAATTAAAGCAAAAAATCAAGTTTGTTTACAACACCGACAATTATTTTTGGGATCTAAAGGAATCCGAAATACTTGCAGAAAGAATAAAAATGCTTTCAATAATTGAACCTTACGTAGGAAAGTATTTCTCCTCCGAGTTCATCCGTAGAAAGATTTTGAAACAAACCGAAGAGGACATTCAGACAATAGATCAACAAATGAAGGTAGACATAGAAAAAATGCGTCAAGAGCAAATGCAGCAGCTCATGATGCAACAACAAGCTCAGATGGCACAGGGCGGAGGAGAACCACCACAGCAATGAAAAATTTAGAAAACAAAATATTAAGAAATGGAATCAAAACATTGATGGAGGAGGATGATTCCTCTTTCAAAAAAAGTCTTGTAAGATGTCTTTCATTAAAACTCAATACTGCAATAAATGAAACTCAGAAAGATTTTACAAAAAGACTGTTTGAGCACAATGAATCTACAAAAATTACCGAAGACATCAAATATTTTGTAAATTTTGTTGAAAATTACGATCCAATTACCAACAATCGTTTAAAATTAAAAAATCATTCTTACATAAATATCAATGAATCTGAATTAAAAATGCTAACGGATCTTTTTGATTCACTTTCAGGGAAAAACAAGCAATTGATGGCTTTTGAAATACTTCAATCGCCAAATAACATAAAAAAGAACATAGAATTCTACAAAAAGGCACAAATAAAATGAATAACAATATTGAAAATTTGGTAAAAAATGTGATAGAAGAAAATATTGTAAAATTTAAGGAAGATACCTCAAAAGTCCTTTATAATAAAGTTGGAGATAGGTTAAAGGATGAATACGTTCATGTATCAAGAAAACTTTTTAAAAACATAAACGAAGCTGCAATTAGTGGTGTTGCTGCACTTGATGCACCCGAAGCATTTGAAAAGAATTGGGCATCTGCTGCACCTCCAGGTGGATCTCCTGGAGGTCAACAAAGACCAGAAAACCCAGATGAATGGCCTGATCCAGGACCACCACCAAAAAATCCATATCCAGATGGTGCACCTTCAAGACCAATGAGATCTGATTATCCAGAAGGACCAAAGGGGGATGAGCAGTTTAAACAAGCTATGTATGCGTATGAAAGAGCAATAAGAGACATACTAGAATATCAAAAAAAATATAAAGAGTGGCGAAGAGCCTACGATAGATGGCGCAACAGAACCCCAACACGTGGCCCTGGAGCACCAAGACCACCAAAACCAAAGAAAGACTCTAACTGATGAAACTCATCACTGAATTAACAGAAGACATCAAGTACATCAAAGAAAATGTTGGCAATGGAGATAAAAATTATTTCATTGAAGGCGTCTTCATGCAATCCGATGTCAAGAATCGTAATGGAAGAATTTATCCAAAAAATACACTTCTAAAGGAATGCAAAAGATATATTACGGAATATGTTGACAAGGGAAGAGCATTGGGTGAATTAAACCATCCAAGTGGTCCAACCGTTAATCTTGACAGAGTTTCCCATATTGTAAAGGAATTGTACGAAGACGGAAGAAACGTGTACGGCAAGGCCAAGGTAATGGATACACCGATGGGAAAAATCGTAAAGAATTTAATAGATGAGGGTGCCCAACTTGGTGTTTCTACCCGTGGAATGGGATCTCTAAAACCAAAAGGTGGATATCAAGAAGTTCAGGAAGACTTTATGTTGGCTGCAATAGACATTGTTGCGGATCCATCTGCTCCAAATGCATTCGTGAATGGAATCATGGAAGGCAAGGAATGGGTCTTTGACAATGGTCTTTGGTCTGAAAGAAATCTTATGTCTGCCAGAAATATAATAAAAAAATCATCTTCTAAAAACCTCAACAAGAACATAGTAAAGATTTTTGAGCAATATTTCAGGAATATCTGATGCCTTTGTTTGATTACAAAACAACATCAATACTGAACACCATATTGGTGGAAGGAACTACACCAAAGGTAAAATACAAACTTACCAAAAAAAAGTCTTCTTCTGCTAGTGGTGGATATGGCGTAGGTGGTCCAAAGATAGATTCCATAAAAAAACCAGTTTACAATAAGCCTTGGACAGGAACCGAGCCTGCTCCAAAAACTGTATCAGTTCCAGGTGGGGACATACCAAGACAAGCAACCTGGGGTAAATTAAAATATATGGTCGATCCAACTATTGACTATTATTTTGATGCCACAATAGATGCAGCAAAAGAATTACCAATTGCAGGTGGGATTGCGGCTGCGTCTGCAAAGTTTGCACTTTCACCAGCTGTTCGTTATGCAACAAAACAAGTAGTAAAAACTGATCTTGCAAAAAGATATCTTGGTCTTGGTGGTCTTGCATCTAAAACTGCTTCTCTTCCGGCAAAAATGCTTTTGGGAATAAATGCAGAGAATGAAATTAACAAAGCAGCAGAATTTGCCATGAAGCACTTGCCAGGATCTGCTCAGCTGACAGGGAATAAACCACAGTTTGGAATTCTTGGACAAAAAATAGGTGATAAACTTGGTGATATAGCACAAATGGGAATAGACCCCCTTGATTGGGTGACAAAAGCCTTTGGTGCAGATCAAGCAGCTGCAAGTGTTGAAAACATAGGTGGTAGTCAGTCTTTGGGAATGACTACGGCTGCTGGATATTTGGGCAGAGGCAAAAGATCAGGAATTTATTGATATTATAAATAATTTAAGTTTAAGGACAAAAACATGGATAATTTAAACGAACAAAACGAACAAATGGGTTTTATGCCAGTAAATGGCCAATCTTTCATTCCAGACGGAAAAATGTCTGGAATTCCAGGACCTGTAGTCACAGCAAATAACATGCTTAAGGCTCAGGTTCCAGTTTCAGCTGCTGCCATGGCTGGAATGATGCCTCAAATGCCATCAGCTGGTCCTGTTTCTCAAGAGGAAGAGGAAGAAGAAGGTGAAGAGGAGTCAATGGAAGAAATGGAAGAATCGGCAAATGAACAATTCCGAATGGCATTGACTTCATTGCTTGGTGAAAATATTTCTTCGGGAGCAATTGCTCAGCTTGAGGGAATTTTTGAAGCAGCGGTTAATGATAAGGTCAATAACACAGTAAATGTTGTTGTAAACAAGTTGGATGAAAATGTCCAAACTTATCTTGAAAACGTCACAAATACTCTTGTAGAAAAAGTTGATGATTACCTTGATTACGTAGTCGAGGAATGGATGCAAGAGAATAATGTTGCCGTTGAGCAAGGAATTAAGACTCAAATTGCAGAAAATTTCATCACTGGACTCAAAAATCTTTTTGAAAACCACTATATTGACGTTCCAAATGACAAGTACAATGCTCTTGATGAGCTTTATTCGCAAAATCGAGAACTGGAACACAACCTTAATTTTGCAATCAATGAGAATATGAATATTCGCAAGGATCTCATGCTCAATGAGTGCGCAACAATTTTTGTTGCAGAAACCAGAGATCTTGCTGACACACAGATTGCAAAATTGCAATCTTTGATGGAAAACGTTTCTTTTGGAAACGTTGATGAATATCAGCACAAACTTAATGCAATAAAGAATAACTACCTAAATTCGCAGACAATCATGTCTGCACCCGTACAAAGACCACTTCCTCAGCAAATTAATGAGGAAATGACTTTTTCTCCCGTCAAAAATATTGAGAATTCCTCAATAGACGGGTATGCAACTGCTATTTCAAGACTTAATAAAAAGATCTAAAACACACAAATTATAAATAATTTTACTTAGGAGAATTTACTCAAATGAACTTTCAAGATAACACACCTTATGATATTTTAACCGAGAAATGGAATCCCGTGCTTGATCACGGTGCTCTTCCATCAATCGCTGATGATTACCGTAAAAAGGTAACTGCCGTCCTCTTGGAAAACCAAGAGCAAGCCATTCGCGCCCAACACCTCACCGAGGATATGACTTCCAATAACTTGGGAATGCCTACAAGCTTCTCAAACACTGGTAACGTCGCTGGTTATGATCCAGTGCTCATTTCCTTGGTTCGTCGTGCAATGCCAAACTTGATGGCCTATGACATCTGCGGCGTTCAGCCAATGACCGCCCCAACCGGCCTCATCTTTGCAATGCGCGCAAACTACGGTGGTTGCGCATATGGTTCCACACTCAACTATGCAGAAGCAATGTTCCAGGAAGCTCAACCACAATACGGTGGTTCTGCATGGGCACAGCCTGAGTACAAAGGTAGTACTGCTGGTTACGGTCTTTGCGCTGGTTCATGCGGTCCATTTGGTTACTCTGGCTCAAGCCCACTTCTACTTCGTAATTTGAGCGCAGCTAACTTTAGCCGATTCAAAGGCATATTGACAAACTACGGTGAGGGAATTGGTTCAGCTGCCGGTGCAGGTGGTGCAGCACTTGGAGTTTGGAATCAAATGGCATTCTCGATTGACCGTGTTGCAGTACAAGCTCGTACACGTGCTTTGTCCAGCAACTACACAATCGAATTGGCGCAGGATCTCAAGGCTGTTCACGGTCTTGATGCCGAAGCCGAACTTGCAAACTTGCTCAGCACAGAAATTCTTGCTGAAATCAACCGCGAGATTGTTCGTACAATTTACTATGTTGCCAAAGCTGGTTCACAACAAATCGATCTTCAAAGCAAAGGCAGCTACAATGTTGCAGCTGATTCTGATGGTCGTTGGTCTGCTGAACGATTCCGTGGCCTTACTTTCCAGATTGAACGTGAGTGCAATGCAATTGCCAAGGAAACCCGCCGTGGCAGAGGCAACTTCATCGTCTGCGATAGCGATACCGCAGCAGCTCTTGCCATGTCTGGCTTCATGAGCCTCAGCCCAGCAATTGCACCTCAACTCAACGTTGATGATACACAAAGCACATTTGCTGGTCTGCTCAATGGAAAGATTCGCGTATATATCGATCCTTATACCCCACTCGGAGTAAACTTCTTCTGTGCCGGTTATAAGGGTGAATCTCCATATGATGCTGGATTGTTCTACTGCCCATACGTTCCTCTGCAAATGGTTCGTGCAGTTGATCCAGATACCTTCCAGCCTCGTATTGCATTCAAGACCCGTTATGGTGTCGTTGCTAACCCATATGTTCTCAACGCAGCCACTAACGCTCCTGATGCTGACAGCTTGACTCAAGGTTTGAATCAATATTACCGCTTGACACAGGTAACCGAACTCCACGGTATCTGCTCTGGTGGTAACATTTAATCTAGTATAGTTAAAGATTAGAAACCCCCCTGAGAAATCAGGGGGGTTTTCTTTTTGGGATAAATAATTTTATGAGCACATGCCAAACATCATTTAGCAATCTTTATGGTAATTACTTTATTTTCAGCGTAAATCGTCCAACAGAAGGTCAATCCAATACGCCTTCCACTGAAATATTGGAGCTCATGGTACAAAAAGTAAATTTACCTGGATTGACTGTTCCCGATGTTCCTCAGCCAACAACCCTTGGAATAACCATTCCAGTTCCAACATTGGCAGTTCAATACGAGTCATTAAACGTTGAATTTTTGGTTGATGGACAACTTGAAAACTGGAAAAGTTTGTATTCGTGGATGAGAAATTTAGCAAACATAGAAAATGACACTGGATATAATTTAGATACATACCAGCAATGGCATGGCAGTGCTTCTCTAATTTTGCCTCAACCAATAGATTGCGATACACCATCACCAAATTTAACTGTTTCTTTTGTAAATCTAGTTCCAACTAGACTAACTGGACTGATTTTTCAGGCTGATGTCACCGATGCTCCAATTTTAAAGGCCAGTTGCAGTTTTAGATTTTCTCACTATACTATAAGTCCAGATTTGGTTACCGGTTAATCAAAGATAATCAGAAGGATTGTCTGACCAGCTCTCTGGGCTGTTTGGGTTGCCATCTGGTTCATATGGGAGCTTAGAAGCCTCTGGTTTGGCTTTATTGCGCTTCTTTGGCTTTGGTTGGGGTTCTGGAGCTTCTTCCTCAGTCTTCTCTATAATCGATTCTACGTCAAGTTCTTCGTCTTCATCATCAATAATTTCTACTTGTTCGTAACTTTCTATCAATTCATTTACAAATCCAACAAAATCTTCGTTATTAAATAATTCATTGAGTAATTTTAATCCATTTTCTGGATTTATAAAATCTGCATTTCCTGTACTTACTACTGCTTTTGGGTCTGTCTGCATCGTTACAAAATAAATTTCATACATTTTTTCAAGAGTTGTGTTTGGTCTCCCGAGGTACATAACCATATTTTTGTTTATCTCTATTTCAAAACTTTCCACATTTGTGACATAGTTTGTTAATTTTACGTATTCAATTGTATTATTATCCTTATCTTTTCCATAATAAGATGAAAGGAGTGCAGGCAATTTTAAAATTATTTTTTTTGGCGTCTCTATTATCAGGGAAATTATTTCCTCTCCGGAAATAAGTTTTAAAACCCGCAAGACGCCCGAGACAGAATTCTCAGGAAGTGAATCGGACATTTTACTGTCCTCCCTTCCTTATTATTTATCTTTCAATAGATCCATTGAGAATATCTTGTGATCAAATTTTTCTCTTTTGTATATCTTCAAACGTTCCTCAAAATGTTTTAAAACATGGTTTTTGTAAGATTTAATCGAAAGATCATCAACTATGTCAAAAACCTTTAGAGTTTTCTTTTTTGCGGATATCCTAAGTCCTCTTCCTATGCTTTGAAGCAATCTGATCACGGATTTAGTAGGTGACGCAAATATAATATTGTCAATGTTAACGATGTTAATACCAGCGCTGGTAGTACCAAAACTTGCCACCAGTATTGCATTCGATTCCTTATCGACAACTTTGCGAATGTGCTCTCTTGTTTCTGCTTCTGTTTTTCCAGAGATAAAATATATTTTTCTATCACCTGCTTCTGCTTCGATGAGAGCCGTGAGGGGTCGTCCATGGAGTTCGACGTAATTGAAGAGTATGAGGGTGTTTCCTTTTGTTTTGAGTGCAAGATCTTTGATGAATTGGTTTCTTTTTTCATTTGTTACAATCCATTTTATTTCATCTGGATATTTCTGTTTTTTTAACAGATGTTTTTCTTCCTCAGTATATTTAAGCATTATGCAATCTATTCCAAGGGTTGCAAGCAATCCTTTGGACATTAGATTTTTTGTATGTATGAATTGAACTGCAGGTCCTAGAATTCCCTCTATGCTAAGCCTGTGTGCTTGTGCCTGATGTAGGGTTCCTGTAGTACCTATACGAAACCAAGCCTTATGAAGCTTTTGTCCTATAAAATTTATTGACTCCGCCTTGGCTTGATGGCACTCATCAAAAAATATAGCATCAAAGTCGGAAAACCATTCCTTTGGCAACTTGTAAATTGACTGCCACGTTGAAATCACTATCTGCTTGTTGGTGTCTTTGTCTTGGCCAGCAGATATTTTGTGAATATATTTTTTGCATGACCAGGATTTATCTTGACTAGAATAATCAAAAAAATCCGATTCCATCTGGTTAACCAAGCCAACCGTAGGAACCAGAATAAGAATCTTGCGGTCTGTAGGAAGTACCGTTTGAAGAAATCGAACCAATACGTATATAATGAGACTTTTTCCAGATCCTGTGGGAGAAATCACCACCGAACGATGATTGTTCAATGCATGCAAAATAGCCTGTTCCTGATGGTCGTGCATCTGGACGTCTTTTTTTCGAACTGTAACCTTCAAAGATTTGTAAAACTCCGAAAGTTTTTCCTTTGTAATGCATAAAGGGTTTTTACTTTCTTTTATATTTAAGGAGTATTTTCTGTCTTCAGAAAATTTTTGAAGATACGATTTCAATCCCCTCGGCAAAGTAGATGATAAAATGTCGTAAAGACGAATTTTGCCGTCCCAAAGCCTGCGCTTGAACATAGGCATGTATTGTGCACCGGGAACCATGAAGGAAAAATAATCCCTCAGTTCTTTCTTAAGTGCTTGTTCTGTTTTGATGTAGTAACGAACTTCATCAATAGATTCAACTTCAATATCCACTTAATATTTATACCACTCCATTCATCATTTTTTGCCAATCTATTGCAGACTTTATCATAAAATTTCTGTTGTTTAGGGCTTTTAAAAATTCTTCTACCAACTTAAGTTTTACTTCAGTTATTGCAAGTTTAGATTTCAATTCAATGACTTTTGGATCGGCTTCAATAAATTGTTCAACATCGCTTTTCAACAATGTAAGCTGTGATGGTTCTTCCTTCCATTCTTCCAATTCTTCCTTTGATGCCTTGCCAGTATAAATTTTCCATTTTCTTAATTTTAATACCGCAAGGTCATTTTGGTGTTTTGCCAAAAGTAATTTGACATCTGCAAGTATTGTTAGATACTTGGAGTGTATTTGAGGTATCTTAAGAGACTCTATACCTAATTCTGTAGAGTCTATTTGAGAGTCTTTAGTAATAAGTTCTTTAAGGTTATCTAGATTCATCTTTAATACTCTTTTTTAGAGTTATTCTAAAGTATCTTTAGATAATGTCAAATAAATATTCTTGACATTTATTTTAAATAATCTATAATAACTGTGAGGTCTTCAATGATTATTGATCTGCGTGAAATCCCAATTGTTTGGATTAATCTTGATTCGGCAAAAAAGAATGCCGAGATGATGGAAGAACGTTTTAAAAAATACGAATTTAAAAATACTCATCGTAAACCCGGTATTATTATACCACCTCCAAAAGATACAGACAAGTCCATTGCCCATTTTCGTGGATGTGGTCAGGCACACATTGAAATTTTAGAAAACAAAAATTATCCAACACCACTTCTTATTTTGGAAGATGATGTGGAGTTTGTTGAAAATTTTAATCCAAAAATTGAAATTCCTGATGATTGTGACGGAGTGTATTTGGGAATTTCGCATGGAAATATTTTTTACCATACTTGTCAATACAACGAAAATTATTTGCGTATTGCAGGTATTTTGGCAGCACATGCTATTTTGTATATAACACCCCAATACAGAAAAGCAATGGCAGATATAGGAAAGTATTGCCTTTATGAATTAAACAAACCTTGGGATGTGGGTACGGCTGGAATACAAACTCAGTTTAAAGTCGTAACACCAAATTTTCCTTTAATATACCAATCAAATGACAGAGAGAGTGCAAATAAATGGCAAAATTTAACTGACAAACCGCTTCAAAACAGAAATAGAATATTTCCATGATAACATTTAATTTGATGGGAAACTATGGAAGATTGGGGAACCAAATGTTTCAGTACGCTACTCTTTATTCAATTGCAAAAACAAGAGGATATGAGTTTGGCGTACCTATGCAAAGAAAATCCAAAAACCCATATCACAACTTTTGTTTAAATGAATGTTTTCCAAATCTTTCTGCAAAAGACAGCACAAATTCAGTTTCAAGTCATAGAGCACAGGAAAGAGAATTTACATACAATGCTGGAATATTTGGTGTACCGGATAATACGGATATAACTGGTTATTTTCAAAGTGAAAAATATTTTGTAGATTACAGGCCTCAGATATTGAAAGAATTTAGTTTTAAAGATGAAATTTTTGAAAAATGCGTAGATATAAGAAACATCACAAAGGAACCAGTTATATCTGTACATTTAAGAATTGGAGATTATAAAAATTTAGTAGGTAAACATCCAATATGTTCTATTGAGTATTATCAAAAAGCATTGGAATTATTACCAAACGATTTATTAATTATAGCATTTAGCGATGAACCAAATGAAGCTAAAAAACTATTTGATTCACTTGGTAGAAAGTATTTCATACCAGAGAACGATCAATACTATGATATGTGCTTAATGACACTTTGTAATTATCATGTAATTGCAAACAGCAGTTTTAGTTGGTGGGGGTCTTGGTTAAGCAAAAGCAAGAAAACAATTGCACCGTCTGAATGGTTTGGTAATTCTCCAGAAATGCCAAAGAACTGGTCAGATATATATTGTGATGGTTGGTGTATTATATGAATAAGTTAAATATTTTTACTACAGCATTTAATACTCATTCTTGTTTAAACAGTCCCCCAAAAAATTTTGAGTGGATCTTTAATGTATATCCTAAAAAAAAAGAGCCTGTTGTTTATTTTGATGATGCCATTTTTAGATACATGAATGACGGCTACAACGGTCTAAAATATGGATGGCTGGGGGAATCTTCTGAAATAATAGCACCACTTATAATGGGCGTAACTTTAAATAAAGATATACTAAAATTAAGATACAAAAAAATATTTACTAATGACAGAAGAATTATAAACATAGATCCCCAATTTTTTTCTTATAATCCTCCAGCTTCTAACATGCCATGGATTAAAGAACCCAATGTATATGAAAAAAATAAATTGTGTTCTTATACAACAAGTTTTAAACAATTTACTTCTGGTCATATAAAAAGAATGGAGTTGTTTGAAAAATTAAAAAACAATCCTAACTTTAAAGATCATATTTTTGGAAGAGATTATAAATTTATACCTGACAAATTAGACGGTTTAAAAGATTACATGTTTTCTATAGTTGTAGAAAATAGCATTTATCCAAAATATTATACTGAAAAAATAACAGATTGTTTTGCTACAGGAACGGTGCCTATATACTATGGTGATAAAAGCATAGGTGAAGATTTTAATACTAAAGGTATAATTTTTATAGACGATATGGAAACCTTTGATGTTCTTACTCCAGAACTATATCAAGAGTGTTTGCCATATGTAAAAGAAAATTACGACAGAGTAAATAATCTTACCACAGCTGATGATTTTATTTACAAGAGTGTAATGAATGATTAAATTAAGTATACATAATTTTTGGCCTGATTTTAATTACAATGAAAGTTTTTTTATATCTTTATTAAAAGATTTATATGGAGATGATTTAATTGTTACAAACAATGTAAATGATTGCAATTTATGTCTTGTTGCAGAAAACTATGTTCCCAAAGAAATAGACAGATCAAAAACAAAAATATTGACATTTATGGCTGAACCAAAACCAGTTCAGTATCAAGATGGTGACTATCATCTTTCTTTTGATCCAGACCGAGAAGATTTAAAAAACATAAGATTACCATCATGGTATGTTTACATTAATTTTTACAATCTTCAAAATCAAAAAAATCCAATTCCAGTAATAAATCAATACGAGCTGGACAACAATAAATGGATTAATACAACAAAAAACAAATTTTGTGTTGCTCCGTTTTCTGCAATACATAAAAATAGAGTTGATTTTTTAAATATTTTGAATACTTATAAACCAACACATGGATTTGGTCTTCCATTTGGCAATGGAGACAATGATAGAAACCAATTAAGAAAATATGATGCTATTTGTTCATTCAAATTTGCTATGGCATTTGAGAACACTCATAAACTTGGATATGTAACTGAAAAGTTTTTTCAAGCCAAAACAGCAGGGTGTATACCAATTTATTGGGGTGATTCCTACGTTTTAAGTGATTTTAATCCAGATTGTTTTATATACGTAAACAATTTTAAAACATATGAAGAATGTTTAGATTACGTAAAATACGTTGATTCAAATGAAGACGTGTATCAAAAAATGAAAAATGCTCCAATTTTTAAATATGACATAAACAAGTCACTTAATACAATAAAACAAAAAATTAAACAAACAATTCAATTATGAAAACTAAAGTAATAACTTTACCAAAAGCCAAAGAAAGACAAAAAAGAATAAAAACATCATTTGATGCAAATTCAATTTTATTTGATTTTGTAGATGGGGTTGAATTTAAAGATTGTCAATTTCATGAAATAAATGGCAAACATTATGTAGAAAATAAAAAAAATTTGTTTGAGATAAATGAAGATCTATTTGTATTTAATACAAATAGATCTTGGATGAGATTTGGAGAAATTGGAGCATACATAGCACACTACAATCTATGGAAAGAATTTAATTACAGTAACAATGAAACAATATTAATCTGTGAAGATGATGCATATCCACAGTCAGATATGACATTTTTAAATAAAATTGATTTATCAAATGTAGGTTTTATTAATTTACAAACTGTTACCGCTCATAATCAGGACAAACAACCTCTTTATAAAGAACCATTTGTTTCATTTGAAAATAATGGACTTGTAAAATACAAAATGGGTATTTCATTATTGTGCGAAGGATTAACGGCATATATGTTAACTAAAACTGGATCTAAAATTTTGTGTGAATACATAGAGAAAAATGGTTTTGTTGGGCCAAATGATTGTTTAATAACAAAATTGGCAGAACAAAATATTTTACCAGTTTATTCCCCCGTGCAGCTTGAAAAGTGTTTTGGGCTTGATGCAGAAACAAATCAAATATCATATACACATAGCGGAACATTTAGGGATTACAAAAAATTTAACAAAACTACATTACAAATAAAGGATGAAAAATGAATACAAGAATAAGTGAATTAAAAAATTCTGTTTTTTATGCATTGAATGATGAAAATAATCACAATGTTACAGATGACATATTTACAATAAAAGGATTTTCTGGTAAAGAATATAAAAAATTTGCAAATAGACTTTTATCTAGAACAAGTATAAACAATTATCTAGAAATAGGTGTCTGGTATGGTTCAACCGTAATAGCTGCGCTCAAAGGAAATGAGAACAGATTAAACCACAAAGTAATTGATAACTTTTCACAATTTGGTTCGCCAAAAAATGAGTTTATAGATAATTGGAATAAAAATTTAAATTGTCAAATAAGTTTGGTGGATCAAGATTGCTTTAAAATTGATTTTGAGAAAGATAATATACAAAATATAGACGCATATTTTTATGATGGTGATCACAAAGAAGAAGATCATTACCTTGCTTTAAAGTATTATTATCCAGCATTGGCTCATACATTTATCTACATGGTGGATGATTGGACCTGGCCAGCGGTTCAACAGGGAACATCCAGAGCAATTCAGGATTTGAATTTGAAGATGCATACATATGTTTCTTTTGAAGGCTACGAAGATTCAAATGGATGGTGGAATGGTTGTGGAATTTTTGTTTTTGAAAAATAATTATAACTAAAATAAAAATTAATTTTAATTGACAAAGGTTAAAATTAACAATATAATATTTACGAATATTATGGAACAAATATTACAGTTAATACAAGAGTTTATAACAAACAAACCAAAAAAAACCTGGATTCCGGGACACGATACGGTCCAGTATGCTGGTCCATTCTTTGATGCAGAAGAATATGTTGCAGCCACAGAATCCCTTTTAAATGGGTGGCTGGCGCTCGGTCAATGTGGCATTAAGTTTGAAAATACCTTTCCAAAACTCTTTAACAAGGGTTTTGGAATTCTTACAAATAGCGGTAGCAGTTCTAACTTAATAATGATGTCAGCATTGACATCCAAGCGTATGTACAACTTCCCCAAGGGAACAAAGGTTATTACGCCAATTGCTGGTTTTCCAACAACAGTAAATCCAATATTTCAAGTTGGATTTGAACCAGCCTTTGTCGATATTGATCTGGATACTCTAAATCTAAATCTAGATCAGGTCGAAGAAAAAGCAAAACAGGGGTGCAAAGTAATTACGTTTGCACACGTTTTAGGAAATCCACCAAACATGGATCGCCTTATGGAAATAGTAAAGCAGTATGGATTGATTTTGCTTGAAGACTGCTGTGATGCTTTGGGATCCACTTACAAAGATGTTCCACTTGGTTCTTTTGGTGAGTTTGCAAGTTGTTCGTTCTATCCAGCGCACCACATGACAATGGGTGAAGGTGGATTTGTTGCGTGCAATACTTACGAGCAGGAAATTATTATAAGAAGTTTTAGAGAATGGGGAAGAGGTTGCTTCTGTGTTGGACAAAAAGCAAATTTATTGAAGAATGGTTGCTGTGGAAAACGTTTTTCAAATTGGTTGCCATCACTTCCAGATGAAGTTTTTGATCATAAATACGTCTACGACGAGATTGGATACAATTTAAAACCAATTGAGCTGCAGGCTGCAATTGGTTTGGCACAAATGAAAAAACTGCCAACCATACACCAAAAGAGAAAAGAAAACCACAAACGTCTATGCAAGGTGTTTGAAAAATATGAAGATGTTTTTGTGTTGCCAACTGCAACCAAACATTCAAATCCAAGTTGGTTTGCATTTGCTGTTACAATTAAAGATGGTGCAGGATTTAAAAGAAAGGACATAGTAAACTTTCTTGAGGATCATAAAATTCAAACACGTCCATATTTTGCTGGTAATATTATGTTGCAACCAGCATATGGTGAATTTATAAATGAATCTGAGGTTATAAATAATTATCCCAATGCAAGAAAAGTTACTACGGATACGTTTTTTCTTGGAACAAGTCCAGTGATATCATTAGAACAAATTGATTATATTGAAAAAATTGTGAATAAATTTTTTAAATAAAGAAAATGAAAAAAGTATTAATAATAAGTGGGACAACGGATATCTTAACAAATTATCTCCCAAATGAAGAGTTGTTTAAAACTGTTGCAGACACTACAATCAAATCCAAACTAGACTATGCAAATCAAAATGGTTATGATTTTTTATATTTGAATAACTTTGGTGTGGACATAAAAAATAGATATGGCCCAACAGAAATTGGTTATTTGCGTATGCTTAAAGTTTTTGATGCTATAGAAAATTATGATTATGTAGCTTGGATAGATGCTGATGCACTGATAACAAATAAAAATTTACGTATAGAAAATTTTCCAATAGATGATTCTGTTTTTTATTGTTCCTATGATTGGACTGGTTATTATAGTTTAAACACTGGAAATTTTATCTTAAAAAATACTGAAAGAACCAAAATTTTTATTGATCAGTTTTACAATGTATCCAAAAACTACAACATGCCAGAAGAACAAGATACAATCAACGCACTTTTTTCAATACCAGAAACAAAAAATAACATAAAGGTATTGGAACACGGTTTTTTGAATGCTGTTCCATCTGTAGATATAGTGGATAAAAAAATATGGGGAAACAAACCAGTTCCACCCAGTCCTTGGAAATCTGGTAATTTTTTAGTTCATGCCACCGGACTACCAAATAGTGAAAGGGTTCGAATATTTAAAGAACACTTTAAAGATTATCTATGAGCAATTTGCAATTAAAAAACATAACTCTTCTTTCTTACAATTGCGTAAATCCAATTGAAAGTGTAAAGGCACTTCTATACAGTTCAAAAAAAATTGACTTTGCTAGAATAGTTTTGGTTTCAAGTAAAAAACCAGATAATCTACCAAGTCACATAGAGTTTGTTGAAACAAATTTAAAAACACATTTAGATAGTTCTAAATTTACTTACACTGAACTTCCATCTATAATAAAAACGGATTACTATATTGGAATTCACGATGATGGGTTTATAATAAATCCACATCTCTGGACAGATGAATTTTTAGAGTATGATTACATTGGGGCCCCATGGAAATGGGAAGGAAGAAGAAATCGTGTTGGAAACGGCGGATTTGTATTAAAAAGTAACAAGTTTATACAACTAACAAAAAATTTAAAGTTTTTGAATATATGTGATGATGGTGAATTGACTAACATGTATTATGATTACTTTGTTGAAAACGGTTGCAAGTATGCTCCAGTAGAAGTGGCTATGAAATTTTCATTAGAATCAAAAATTCCAGAATGTAATTTGGATCTCAGCACTTGTTTTGGTTTTCATGGAAAAGGTAGACCAGAAGATACTCAGGTACATGATGGATATTACCATCAATTTCAAGAAAAAATAAAACTATTGGAAGAAATAGAATTATGAAAAAATATGTTATAATTAAACCGGATGAATATTGTGGAATGTTTGGATGTTTGTGGCAAGTAATACGCGGAATTTATCATAATCCAGATAATCTTTATTACATAAATTTTTATGACAGTATTTACAATACAAAAAATGAAAATGTGTTTGATTACTTTTTTTATCAACCACATACAGAAATTTTTCCAGATTCTTCAAAAATTGAAAAAATTGTTGGCCACAATTCTTTGCCAGATAATAAAGAGGATAGTCAATTTATTTGGTCATTAATTCAACCAAACACAAAAGAAGAAATACAAAGAAGAAGAATTATTTTTAATTCAATTATAAACAAATATTTAAAATTAAAACCAACAGTACAAGAAAAAATAGATCTTTTTACTTTAAAAAATTTTCTTGGTAAAAAAATTTTGGGTGTTCATTTAAGAGGAACTGATCATCCATACAAACAACCAATAAATGTATATATTGATGAAATTAAAAAAATAGAATCATTGTATGATAAAATTTTTGTAACGTCTGATGAACAACCAAGGTTTGATGCTGTAAAAAATGTATTTGGAGAAAAGGTTATAAGTTATGATGCATTAAGAAGTTCAATAGAACATACTCCATTGCATATGAATTTATATGAAACTAGATGGCATAGAAATCCATCACATGAATATCAATATAAAATTGCAGAAGATGTTATAATAGAAGCATATTTAATGGCTAAAACAGATTTTCTTTGTTGTTTTTCTGGATCAAATGTAAATACATATGCTAGAGCACTAAACCCAAATCTAGAATCTATGGAATTATAATATGAAAGTTGTATACGTAACAGGATGTCTTGGATTTATTGGTTCATATATCACCAAAATGTGTCTTGAGAAGGGATGGCATGTCAAGGGTGTTGACAGCATGACTTATGCAGCAAACGATGAACTGCTTGACGAGTTTAAGCAATATAAGAATTTCTCGTTTGTTCATTGCGACATCAATGATCTTCAATTTTTATACGACTGCGACTACATTATTAATACAGCAGCAGAAACTCATGTAGGAAACTCAATCGCCAACAGCAATGAGTTTGTTCGTACCAACATCAATGGCGCACATAACTTGTTGGAGTTGATCAAGAACTACCGACAAGAGAACACAAAGGTTCCTACACTACTTCACTTCAGCACAGACGAGGTGTATGGTGATATCGTTGAAGGATTCCATACCGAAAAGGATCTCCTCAAACCATCCAACCCATATGCTGCAACAAAAGCTGCTGCCGATATGTTGATATTGGCTTGGCACAGAACCTACGGCATACCCTACATCATCGTTCGCCCAACCAACAACTATGGCATAGGTCAGTATGTAGAGAAGTTGATTCCAAAGGTCTGCAAGTATCTGCACTTGGGTAGAAAGATCCCGTTGCACAACAAGGGAACACCGATCAGAAATTGGCTACACGCAGAAGACACAGCGAACGCAATCATCAAAATCATCGACAGCGGTGTGCAGAACGAGGTCTACAACATCTGTGGTGGGTTTGAGCAGAACAACATCGACACCGTAAAGAAGATTCTCTCCGCTAAAAATTTGGATGAGAATAGTTTGGAAAAGTATGTTGATTTCTCTTGCAACAGACCAGGACAGGATGTAAGATACGCTCTCAATGACGACAAACTGCGGTCTCTCGGTTGGTCTCCCGTTAAGCAGTTTGATGGAGAACTCACAAAGATTGTAGATTACTACAAAGACAGGTTCATATGGTAAAGGTTGCTGACTACATCGCGCAGTTCCTTGAGACAAAAGGCATTCGCCATGTCTTTATGGTTGCTGGCGGTGGAGCAATGTTTTTAAATGATGGAATGGCAAAGAGCAAGTCCATAAAAGGTGTGTTCAATCACCACGAACAGGCTTGTGCTATGGCTGCTGTTGGGTATTCTAAGTTCAATAACGAGATAGCGGTTGTCATGCCGACAACTGGCTGCGGTGGCACCAATACCATAACAGGATTGTTGGATGCATGGCAAGACAGCAACAAGGTTGTTTTCATTTCTGGAAATGTAAACAGGAGGGAGACAACTCACGGATTTCGCGTACCCTTGAGAAAGTTTGGAGTTCAAGAGGCTAACATTGTAGATATTGTTAAGCCAATTACCAAGTATGCCGTGATGGTTACAGACCCAAACACAATTGCCTATCACCTTGAAAAAGCATTTCATATTTGCGAATCGGGTAGACCTGGACCGGTTTGGATAGATATTCCTATGGATGTACAGGGAAGTTTTATCAATGAGGAAGACCTTGTTCACTTTTTGGAAGAGGAAATCCAAGAGGCTGTTGACTTTTCCATGTTTGAACAGTATCTAAAGGAATCAAAGCGTCCTATTGTTATTGCAGGGTATGGTATCCATCTATCGGGAGCAAAAAAGGAGTTTGTTCGTTTCATTGAGAAGCACAGCTTGCCTGTTGCTTTCACCTATCTTGCAATAGATTTTCTGCCATCTGATCATCCTTTGTATGTCGGAAGACTTGGAACCAAAGGAGATCGTGCAGGAAACTTTGCTGTCCAAAACAGCGATCTAGTCATTTCTATAGGAAGCAGTTTGAGTGTATCTGTTACAGGATTCCGCTACGATACCTTTGCAAGAGAGGCAAAGGTCCTTGTTGTGGATATTGACAAGCACGAACACAAGAAGAATACAGTTAAGGTCGATGCAGAAATCAATACCGATGTGAAGGAGTTCCTGCGTCAGGTCGATAGTGTAAACTACAGAGCAGATCAATGGTGGGTAGATAAGTGTATATCTTGGAGAGAGAAGTGGCCTGTATTTCTTGAAGAATACAAAGACACTACCAATGGCATCAATATCTACTACTTCATGCAGAAACTCTCAGAAAAAAACAAAGCAGATGCAGCTGTTGTCAGCGATGCAGGATCTGCATACTACGCAACCTCGCAAGCGTTGAAGATAACCAATCAACAGCGATACATAACTTCGGGCGCACAGGCAGACATGGGGTTCTCTATACCTGCTGCAATCGGTACAGCATTAGCGTCAGGCAGAAAGAACATTGTTGCGATAACGGGAGATGGCTCGTTTCAAATGAACATTCAGGAACTGCAAACTGTGGTTGGTTCGAAACTACCAATCAAAATCTTTGTGCTGAACAATGGTGGATATCTCTCTATTCGCAACACGATGGACAAGTTTTTTGAAAGTCGCTACTATGGAACAGATACAGCATCGGGGCTTTCGTTTCCAGAAATTCAAAAAATTGCATACGCATATGGCATCCCCTATTATAAGTTAAGGTCAACGGAAGATCTTGATCACAAACTGACAGAAGTACTGAATACTGATGGATGCGCTCTCGTTGAAGTAATGTGTCCGTTCAAGCAAGACATGGCACCGTCATCCTCTGCAAAAATAGGAACCGATGGTAAACTGGTATCTCAACCGCTAGAAAATATGTTCCCCTTCCTTGATGACAAGGAATTTAAGAAAGAAATGATAGTAAACCCCCTATAAGGAGATTAGTTATGGCAGCAGACAGCAAGACAAAGAAGACAATTCTGACTTTAACCACCAACAAGGCAAAGGGAGTAAAGACAGTACTAGTTACTGCCTATGATTATCCACAAGCAATTCTCGCAGATCGCGCAGGAGTAGATTGCATCCTGATCGGAGACTCCCTAGGAATGACTACGCTTGGTTACAAGACAACCATTCCTGTGACTATGGATGACATGATTCGCAGTTGCGAGGCAGTAAGTAAGGGCAACCAGAATGCATTCCTCATTGGAGATATGCCCTATATGTCCTATCAGCCCTCAAACCAAGTAGCCGTAGAAAACGCAGGACGATTTATCGTTGCTGGTTGTGACATGGTTAAGGTAGAGGGAGCGATGATTGATCGCGTCAAGGCAATTGTTGATTCGGGCATCATGGTAATGAGCCATTTGGGTCTGACCCCGCACACGCGGGCGAAGTTGGGAGGTTACAAGGTTCAAGGCAAGACTGCCGATCAAGCAGAAGTCATTCTCAAGCAGGCACTCAAACTGCAAGAGGCTGGATGCTCTGCGCTACTTCTAGAGGCAATGCCAAAGGAACCGGCGGGACTCATTGCCCGAGAACTGAAGATTCCTGTGTACGGCATTGGTGGCGGAAACGAAGTCGATGGTCAGTTGGTCATCTTCCACGATCTGACGGGGTTGTTCTGGGAATTCAAGTCCAAGTTTGTCAAGCGATACTGCGAGGCAGGAAAGATCATTCAAGATGCTCTGACACAGTACACAGAAGAAGTCAGATCTGGCGCGTTTCCTGGTCCCGAGAACTTTTATGAAATCAAGGAAGAGGAACTTGAGAAGTTGCTTGGAGATGACAAGTGGAAGTATGAACAGGATAGGGTGGAGAACAACGCAACTCCCAATCATTGCGTAACACCAATCACCGCCAATCCAACAGAGATCAAACGATAATAGGATAGAGGTGGCTAAATGAGAGTACTCATTACAGGAGGTAATGGCTATATTGCAAGAAGTCTCTACTCTGCATTAGCAGATAAGCACTGCACCACAAAGGTGACAAGAGCGGATTTTAATTTGTCCGATTCAAAGCAAACCAATGCATGGTTTCAAGACAAATCATTTGATGCTGTCATCCATACTGCGATTGTTGGTGGTAGCCGATTAAATCAGGACGATTCTTCCATAGTTGATTCAAACTTAAGGATGTACTACAATCTCGTAGCAAATAAAGACAGGTTTCATCGTCTCATATCTTTTGGATCGGGAGCTGAGAAGTTTGCTGCTGAAACTCCATATGGTATGAGTAAAAAAATTATAGCAGATTCAATTAGAACCACGGATAACTTCTACAATCTTCGCATATTTGCAGTTTTTAGTGAAAACGAATTGGATACAAGGTTTATAAAATCAAATATTATTCGCTATAAAAGAAAAAAAGCCATTGAGGTCCATTGCAATAAAATAATGGATTTTTTTTACATGGAAGATTTGATTACTCTTGTTGATTATTACTTATCAGAAAAAAATCCCCCAAAAGAAATAAATTGTAACTACGAAGAAAAAAAAAGTTTGGTTGAAATTTCAAATATTATTAATAACAGTGAAAAACACAAAGTAAACATAAATTTGAAAGATCCCAATATTTTAGAATTTTATTGTGGACCTAACACTAAATTGCCATTAAAATACATTGGTCTTGAAAAGGGAATTGAAAAAACATTTAACTTGATTAATTGATAAGGATATTTATCATGAAAAAAACAGCTTTAATTATTGGCGCAAATGGTCAAGACGCTTCATATCTTGCAGAGTTTTTGTTAGATAAAAATTACGAGGTTCACGGTACAATTCGTAGAAACTCCGTACCAGAATCACAAACAACTAGAATTCAACACCTTCACGATAAAAATTTAATTAATTTACACTATGCAGATTTAACAGATCCAATTAGCATTGAATCTGTAATTCAAAGATTGCAACCAAATGAAATTTATCATTTGGCAGCACAATCTCACGTGCAGATTTCGTTTGAACTTCCGCAATACACTCTAAATGTAAATGGTGGGGGTACTCTCGCTGTATTGGAAGCCGTCAGACGTTTTTCACCACATTCCAAGGTCTATCACGCAGCCACATCCGAAATGTTTGGAAACTCATCTGACGAGGATGGATTCCAGCGCGAAACAACGACAATGATTCCTGTCAGCCCATATGGCTGCGCTAAGCTTTATGCGCACACACTGTGCAGAAATTATGCAGAATCATATGGCATGTTTGTTTGTTCAGGAATATTGTTTAACCATGAATCGCCTCGCCGGGGCATTAACTTTGTAACAAACAAGGTTGCGTTGCAGGCAGCAAAGATTAAATTGGGCTTTGCCGACAAGCTAGTTTTGGGAAACCTTCATGCAAAGCGTGACTGGGGCCATGCTAAGGACTATATTGAAGGCATGTGGCTAATGCTACAGCAACCCAAGCCAGACAGTTTTGTTTTGGCCACCGGGGAAACCAGATCCGTAAAGGAAATGGTGGACCACGTATTTAATAGATTGGATTTAAACGTTGATACCTATCTGCAGACGGCTGAAAAGTATTACAGACCGGAAGAACTCCACTATCTTCGTGGAGATGCTACCAAAGCAAAGACTGTTCTCGGATGGAAGCCAAAAATTACATTTAGTGAGATGATGGATGAGATGGTTGACTATTGGGTTGAAAAACTTAAAAAAACAAATGTTGATTTAGTTGACGTTTAATGTATAATAATAATGTGAAAAAGCCAAAAAAAAAGAAATCAAAAACATCGGACGCAGATTATGTAGATAATCAAGCACTGTACGATGCTTTGGTGGAATACAGAAAAAAGTGCAAGGATGCAGAAAACTCAGGCAAAAAAAAGCCAAAACTTACTGATTACTTGGGCGAATGCATTTTAAAGATAGCAACAAGATTATCTTATAGACCAAATTTTGCAAACTACCCATATAGAGAAGAAATGGTTTCAGATGCAGTATTAAATTGCATAACCTATATCGACAACTTTGACCCAAAGAAGTCCACCAGCCCGTTTGGTTACCTAACCCAAATATGCTGGTTTTCTTTTGTTCGTATAATAAACAAGGAAAAGAAAGAAAAGTACACGCAATTTAAATTTGCAGAGCAGCAGAACAACAAGGACTTTCACAATTGGTTCAATGAAACCTATGCCGGTGTTGACATCGGAAGAAAGGATTTCTTTGGTCTCACTGATTCCGACATGGAACGCTTTGACGAAATGTGCAGTCCCAAGAAAAAGAAAAGAAAGAAGAGAAAGACAAAGAAAAACATTTTTGACATATGAAAGCAATAATCCTAAACGACAGCCATTTTGGTTACAAAGCTGATTCCCCAATAGTCCTTGATTATTTTCTGTCTTTTTTTGAAGAACAGCTTTTTCCTTACATGCAAGAAAATAAGATAAAAACATTATTTCATCTTGGCGATCTTTTTGACAGAAGAAAATACATAAACTTTAAAACACTTAATCAAGTTAGAAAAAGATTTCTTGACCCGCTTTATGAAATGGGAATCCGTTGCCACATAATATGTGGAAACCATGATACTTATTACAGAAATACAAATAACGTAAATTCATTGTCTGAACTTGTTGAACATTATTTTAATTGGAATATTCATTCTGAGCCAAGGGAACTAAAACTTGAACACGCCAACCTAGCACTTGTTCCTTGGATAAACAATGAAAATGAATCCGAAGTTGTAAAATTTTTGGAAGAAACAAAAGCACAGATATTGTTTGGACATCTTGAACTTTTTGGCTTTCAGAGTTTAAGGGGAGTATTTGTGGAGCAAGGACATGATGCAAAACATTTTAATAAATTTGAATATGTTCTTACTGGCCATTATCATCTTAAGTCTAGCCGTGACAATATCCATTATCTTGGAACGCAATACCAAATGGCTTTTTCTGATGTTGATGAGACAAAAGGATTCCACGTATTTGACTTCAAGAATCGTTCTTTATCGTTTGTTGAAAATACAAAAAAGCTTTTCCACACGTTTGATTATAATGAAGATAAACCGCAAAAAATCGATTATAAAACGCTCAAAGATTGTTATGTCAAGATTCGTATTAAAAACCGTACTAAGAGCGCAGCTTTTGAAAAGTACATTGACAAATTCTATGAAGCAGGCGTGGCAGAATTGGCAATAGAAGAGGAAGTCATCACCAATCCAGAGCTGGTCGCAGTAGATATTCACAAAGATACTTTGCAGCTTCTTCACGAGGAAATAGAGACAATAAACGACAAATCAATAAATAAAGTAAATCTTGCAAAGATAATAAACGAAGCATACAATGCGGCATTGTCAAAGGATGAAGAGTGATTGAATTTTTAAAAGTTAGATTTAAAAATTTTGGATCGTTTGGAAACAATTTTACAGAAATTGATTTAAATAGCCGTAAAACAACTTTGGTGACGGGGACGAATGGAAACGGGAAATCCTTCGCTCTTCTTGACTCGATCTGTTTTGGACTATTTGGCAAGCCTTTCCGGCCAATCAATATCCCCCAGCTTGTCAATAGCGTAAATGCAAAAGGATGTGTGGTTGAAATTGAATTTAATAAATCAAATTCTCATTACATGATTCGAAGGGGATTGGCTCCAAAACTTTTTGAAATTTATAAAGATGGCGAGTTATTGGATCAAAATTCCAAGTCAAAGGATTATCAAGGATATCTTGAGGAACATGTTCTTGGATTTGATTTTTCTGCTTTTAAGCAAGTTGTCATTCTTGGCAAGTCGAACTTTATTCCCTTCATGCAATTGACCCCTGCAGAACGCCGTAAAATCATTGAGGGGCTGCTTGAGTTGGATATATTGGCTGACATGAATGTTTATGTCAAAGGTCAACTTGGATCGTTTAAAGTAAGTATTTTGGAGCAAGATTCACTTTTAAAGATAGTCCACGAAAAGATAAAATCCCAGAAAGAATTTATAGAACAAATAAAAAATCACAATGAAGATGACATTAAAGCAATTAATGACAAGATAAAATCATATGAGGATGGTATGGCACTGGCATCTTCTGAAAAGATAAACATTTTAAAAAATTTCAATAAACTCAAGACTGAAATAAAGAAAAACAAAGATCATATACATTCTCTCAGGGATGTTCCTGCAATGTTAGTCAAGACAGAGACTCTTGAGTCTACTCTGAAGGATGAAATACAGTCACTTCGTTCCACTGCCACATGCAAATGCTGTGGGCAAGATCTTCCAAAGGATCAAAAGGAAAAACACATAAAGGAAAAAGAAGCCAAGTTACTGGAATGCAGAAAGGCTCTGGTAACAGCAAATAGCAAAAACGAAGAGCTAAAGGGTGCACAGGAACTTCTTGAAAAGCAAAAAAACGAAGAGAGCGTTCTTTATAGCAATATTTCAGGCTTGAGCTATAGAATTGGAAATGCGGATTCAAACATAAAAGTTTTGGAAAAAGAAAAAAAAGAAAAAGAGACCAGCAGCAACATTGCATCCTTCCAAATCAGTCTTGAAGAATCTGAATCCAAAAAACTAGAAATATCTAACAAACTGCAAGATCTAATAAATGAACAAATTCACCACGATGTTGTCTACGATATCCTCAAGGATGGTGGCCTTAAGAGCCGAATTATCAAGCATTATGTTCCCATCATCAATGGACTCGTTAACAAGTTCCTCGGAAAACTTAATCTCTACGTTGACTTTACCATCGATGAGGAGTTCAAGGAAACAATCAAGTCAAGATATCGAGATGCATTTTCATATTCCAGTTTCTCTGAGGGAGAAAAACAGCGTATCGATCTGGCCATATTGCTGACTTGGCGCGAAATAGCCAAGATGAAGAATAGTCTTAATTGTAACCTTTTGATCTTTGATGAAATACTTGATTCTTCTTTGGATGCAACAGGAACAGAATCTTTCTTAAAATTACTTAACAAGATGAAAAATAAATGCTCAATATTTATTATAAGTCATAAAGCAGATTCGCTGACTGATAAATTTGATCAACATATGGCGTTTGAAAAGAAGAACAATTTTTCCAAGATAAAAGTTCAAGTATAAATATTTGTAAATGTTCAGAGGAAATTACAAGCCTATTGACTCACTCGGGGCTCCATTGGTATATTCTAAAGGTGACGATGTACTCTATCAAGGAAAAATTTATTCTTGTATCAATACAACAACAATGAGTCCAACGCAATCACCGGAAAGCTGGAACGTGACAGGAGTGTCAAATATTTTTACTAGTGACCAGCCACCAATAAAACCAATAGAAAACCAAACATGGGTATCCACCTCTGGCAGACAGTATGTATACTACAAAGATACCGATGGATATCAGTGGATTGAATTTTGATTTTACCAAAACTGAGGATATAATACAGACATGAATGAAGACAGCTTTGAAAAGTTTACCAATCGCCGCAAGAACAAGCCTTCGGGCCTCAGCAAAAAGCAACAGAAAAGAAGCAAAAGAGGCAATAGGCACGGTCAAAAGCAGCAACTGAATGATGCAATGTACAAAAAAGACTTTGAATAATCTACATAAGGATCTACATGACTACTGTGACAAAAATGAGACTTTCAAGAGAAACGCTATCAATTCTCAAAAACTTTGCTTCTATTAATTCAAACATATTGATCAATCCAGGAAATATTCTCCGAACAATGTCGAGCGGAGGAAACATACTGGCAGAAGCAAAGATAGAAGAAGAATTTGATACTGTTGTTCCTATTTGGGATCTAAACCAATTTTTGGGAGTAGTCAGCATGTTTGCCAATCCAGACTTGGAATTTGGTGAAAAACATGTTGACATATCTAATGGAAAATCTTCAGTTAGATATTTTTATTCATCCCAATCTTTGCTTACATATCCAAAGAAGGAAATCTCCATGCCTCCAATCTTTGCATCATTCAACCTAAATGAGGATGACATTGATGAAATGATCAAGGCAGCAAGCATTCTCCATGTATCCAATCTAAAGATTATCGGCAATAATGGTATGCTTAAAGTAATTGTTGATGATCCAAAGAATGATACATCAAACAGTTTTTCCATAACGATTGATGAAAACTATGATGGTCCAGATTACAGTGGATATCTCAATATTTCAGACATAAAGTTTTGCCCAGGATCTTATAAAGTCGAATTGAGCAAAACTGTTATTTCTAAATTTACACACGATTCTGGAAATCTAGTATATTATATCGCCATCAACAAGGCTTAAAGTGTCAAATATTAATAATTTGATTTGGGTGGAAAAATACCGCCCAAAGACGATATCCGATTGCATTCTTCCAATTGACCTATCAACCATCTTTAATGGAATGGTGAAGGAAGGTAAGATACCAAACATGATGTTTTACGGCAAGGCGGGAAGTGGAAAGACTTCTGTTGCAAAAGCCATTGCAGGTGACATCGGATTAGATTGCATGCTTGTAAATTGTTCCGAAGAAAACGGAATGGATACTCTAAGAGTAAAGATAAGGCAATACGCATCGACAACATCGCTTAGTGGAAAGGGAAAGGTAATCATTCTAGATGAGTTTGATTATGCCACAAAGAATGTGCAGAGCGGTCTACGCGGTGCAATAGAAGAATTTGCAGACAACTGCAGGTTTATCATTACATGCAACTACAAGAACAGGGTCATAGATCCTTTGCATTCAAGATGTACTGGAATTGATTTTAGCATTCCAAATCAGGAAAAACCACAGATTGCAACTTCAATTCTTGCAAGAATTGAGCAAATTCTGACATTGGAAAAAGTACCATATGAAAAACAAGTTCTTGCAAATTTGGTTAAAAAGCATTTTCCTGATATCAGAAGAATTGTCAATGAACTTCAAAAGTATTCTTCTACTGGAAAAATTGATGTCGGAATACTGGTACAGAACAGCACAGAATCGTTTAAAGAACTTTTGGGATTTATGAAAGCGAAAGATTTTGGAGGCTGCAGAAAATGGATTATTCAAAACATTGATCTAAATACTGCTGAATTCTTTAAAAAGCTTTATAATGAACTATATGTTTCATTGAAGCAAAATTCCATCCCACAGGCAATATTGATCATTGCAGAATATCAATACAAAGCAGCATTTGCAGCAGACCAGGAAATTAATACCATGGCAATGGTGGTACAACTTATGATGGACTGTGAGTTTGAATAATGGAATTATTTGATTTCATAAACAGTATAAATTACAATAAAAAACCTCTTTTGGATGGTGATGAAAAGGAAGAAAAACACTATTTGCCTTACATGGTGAATAGGAGCCTTTCTTTTTTTCCTGACACAATATTTCATTCAAATGAAATGAACTGCAATTGGGAACTCGATAAAAAAATGCAGTTTGATTTTCATCGCCTTTCTATCAGAAAAAAGAAGAGATTCAGCAGCTGGATAAAGAAAAACGAAGAACATGACATAGAAGCCATTAAAAAAGCTTTTAATTATACAGATGCCAAGGCAAAAGAAGTGCTAAATATACTCGGACCCAGTGACATTGAGGAGATAAAACTCTTCCTTTATGAAGGTGGAAATAATAGTAAAGTTTGAGGCAGTATGTCAGTTACATCGGATAAAATTTTTAACAATATTGGCGTTCATATAAAATTGATGGATCCTGAAGACTTTATGGTCGTAAGGGAAACCCTATCAAGAATAGGTGTATCACCAAAAAATAAAAAAACACTGTACCAATCTTGCCACTTGATACATAAAAACGATGTATATATCATAGCACATTTCAAGGAATTGTTTGCTTTAGATGGTCTACCTTCAAACGTATCGGAAGAAGATCTTAAAAGAAGAAATACAATAATAAATTTATTGGAAGAGTGGGAATTATTAGAAGTAGTGGATGAGAACAAAACAGAAAATGAAATGCCAATAAACGGCATAAAAATAATAAAATTTACAGAAAAAGATGAATGGGAGTTAATTCCAAAATTTAATCCAGGAACGCTCCGCAAATTTTTTAATTCGTGAGATAAACCATGTACAATTTAACACTAAGCATGATCGTAAAAAACGAGGCACCAAACATTCAAAGATGCCTTGAATCAGTCGCAAAATACATTGATTATTATGTTATCTGTGATACTGGATCCACAGACAACACAAAGGAAATTATAAAAAATTTCTTTGACTCAAAAGGAATTCCAGGAGAGATCCTTGATCATGAATGGAAGCATTTTGGTCATAATAGATCTTTGGCACTGAAGGCTTGCCATGGAAAAACAAAATGGGCGTTGATGATCGACGCAGATGATTTTATTTCAGGAAACTTTCCATATGACAAATTGAATGACAATCATGATGGTTATGTGGTAAAAATTGTAAGAGGACCATTTGAATGGTATCGAGCACAGGTATTTAATCTTGCAAAAAAACTTTGGTGGTACGAAGAGCCATTGCATGAATATGCTATTTGCGAACAACCCATGGATGTACATAAACTTGAAGGAGATTATTCGTGGGAAGTAAGAACGGAGGGTTGTCGTTCAAGGGAATCAAATGGAGATGACAGGGAAAAGTACAAAAAAGATTATTATTTTCTCAAGAAATATGTTGAAGAAAATCCCTCAAATGTAAGAAATCAATTTTATCTTGCTCAATCAGCTTTTGATGCACATATGTTTGACATTGCAGAAACTGAATATCTAAAGAGAATAGAAATGGGTGGGTGGGCTGAAGAAGTATTTTATTCTTGGATGAGAGTGGGAATAAGCAGGGAAATGATCGGAAAACCACTCGTTGAAGTAATTGATGCCTTTACCATGGCATATGAGACTCTTCCAACAAGAGCTGAGCCATTTTGGCAAATGTCCTGTATTTACAGAAAGCACAATAGACCTAGAAGCGCATTCATAATGGCATCACATGCTCTTTCAATACCAATTCCAACAGACAATATTTTGTTCGTTGACAAAGGAAATTATCTTTGGGGAATACTTGATGAGATTGCGGCAACTGCTGCATATGTAGGAAAATTCCACATGGGATTGGCAGCATGTGATAAACTTCTTTCAGAGCCACATCTTCCTCCCGAACAAAGAGAAAGAGTCGTGGCCAATAGAAATCTTTATTTTGATACGGTTTCCAAGATGAATGCACAACTCATA